>Ga0315282_10017860_pt1 | contig 10202 bp, 7 predicted proteins | sample YL17G07_20_MG_FD_203693 | JGI IMG/M metagenome (GOLD analysis project Ga0315282, IMG submission 203693) | Sediment microbial communities from Yellowstone Lake, YNP, Wyoming, USA - YL17G07_20 | ecosystem: Environmental > Aquatic > Freshwater > Lake > Sediment | place: USA: Wyoming | collected... | reverse complement strand
TCCTTCGGATAGATTCAAGGACACATCCCGGATCACCTGCAGATGGCCATATCCCACCGCCAGATTCTTTATGGACAGCAACTTACTCTCCACCCACCCTCCCCAGGTAAGAATTGATCACCTGTTCGTCGTTGGCCACTTGGTCCGGTCGGCCTTCGCAGATTTTCTGTCCGTGATCCAGGCAGACGATCCGGTCGGCCGTTCCCATGATGACCCGCATGATGTGCTCGCACCAGAACACGGTGATACCCATTTCGTTGCGGATGCGCAGGATAAGCTCCCGGAAGCGGTGCAGCTCGGCCTGGTTGAGCCCCGCAAGGATCTCGTCCAGAAGAAGGAGCTGCGGACGGGTCGCCAGGCACCGGGCCAGCTCCAGCATCTTACATTCCACGTCGTTCAGGTGGGAAGCTGGGCTGCCGGCTGCCTGCTCCAAGCCAATTAGCGTCAGAAGCTCCCTGGCTTTTTGAGCTGCTTCGGTCCGGTCTCTTTTTTCCGGTTTTCCGTAAAGATAAGCGAGGATCACGTTCTCCTGGACAGTCAGAGTTTTGAAGGGCCGGGGAATCTGATGGGTCCGGGCAATCCCCAGGTAGCACACCTGATTCGACCGCAGGGGGTTCAGGGGAGTCCTTTCAAAACGAATTTCTCCGTCGGTGAGGGGATAGGTCTTTGTGATCAGATTGAAAAGGGTGGTCTTGCCAGAACCATTGGGCCCGATAAGCCCGAGGATTTCGTTCTTATGAACCGTCAGGCTCACGTCTTTCAACGCCACCAGGCCACCGAACTGCTTGGTCACCTTATCAACAGTCAGCATCATTCGCCTTCGGGTCCCCCCCATCCCCGTCTTAGAGCTTGGTGAACCCTCCCCTGCCGTTTGCTGGAAGAGGGTAGATTACTTATAAGCCGGCTGGGGAAAGATCACCGGCTTGGTCTGGAAGATTTTCGGAAAAATAACTTGCGGGGTTCCTGACTGCATCTGCGGGCATACCAGGGCGCTGCCCTCAGAGGTCCCGTCCTGTCTAAATTTCAGGTCCCCGATGATAGTTTTGATCGGCTTGCCAAGGAAGATGTCCCGAATCCTGTCCTTCTCAGCCGTCCCGGCCACCTGAATCGCCTCCAGCATAGCCTGAGCTCCCGCATAGCCGATGGCGGCTACCCAGCTGGGCTCCTCTCCGTAGGCCTTAGCAAACTCTGTCAGGAACTCCTTATTCCCGTAGGTCTGCAGACTGGAAGCCCACACGCTGGTGCCCACAATGCCTTCAATCTGATCGGGCTTGAATCGTTGGGAGAAGGAAGGATATCCGGTAGCCGTTTGTACATAGATTAGCTTGAACTTGCTGCGGACGCCCATCTCGATGAGGGTCCGGGTGAACAGGAGATCATTCCTTACATGAGAAACGGTCCCGATCACATCGCAGCCAGTGGCAATTACTTTGTTAATGGAAGAGCTTACATCTTTGCTGTCCGCCGGATAGACGTCGACAATCTCGAAATTCAGACCTTCTTTTTGGGCCACTTTTACCATGGATTCGGAAACCGCCTTGGCCCAGAGTCCATCTTCGGCCACCAGGCCTACTTTATGCTTCCCGGGCAATCCTTTCACAAGATTCACGAAAGGTTCACAATATTCGGAAGCCGTCGGGCCAACGTTGAAAATCCACTTATAGCCCTGGGTCCAGATCTTATTGGCATAACCCGCATATATGGTCATGGGTAGCTTATTCGTCTCGGCCGTTTTGGCTACCGCAAAAGAAAGCTCAGAACCATGGGCCGAGAGCAAAACGTCCACTCGATCCTTCTCCGCCAGGCGGATGAAGTCCCGGACGGCAGTGGAAGGCTCGCTCTTATCATCATAGGAGATCAGCTTCAACGGGACTTTCTTGCTATATCTGGAAAGGAAAAGCCCCCCTTTTTTATTCATTAGGTCTACGGCTAACTTTCGCCCTTTAAAGGAGGGAATGCTATCTTCGGCCATGTATCCCGATTCGCTAATGCTGGTTCCTATTTTGATCTCGCTTGGTGCCTGGGCCCAGGAGCCCGAAGGTTGCCCGATGAGCGCCGCCAAAGCGAATAGGGTTGTGACCCCGTACGCCAATATTTTCTTCTCCATGTTTTCCTCCTTTCTTTGGTTTCAGTGAATTTTATTGTCCCCTATCTTGGAACCACGGGAGTCTGTCTTCTGATCAAGCCCGGCGGACGCCGAAGCTGGGCCAGGAGAATGCCCCCCACCAGGGCCATTCCTATGAAGTCGGTTATCATTTCAGGGACGATCAATGAAAGAGCTCCTACCAGTAATACCGCCCGTTCCCAGAGAGTGGCCGGCCGAAAGAAGTGGCCGATCACTGCGCCTGCCAGGGCGGCGATTCCGAAGAGGGTGACGGCCGTGCGCCAGAAAATCTCCCACAGGGGTCCTTCCAGGAGAATGGATGTATTATATACGAAAATGAAGGGAATCAAGAATCCCGGGAGAGCAATCTTGAAAGCCTGCAGGCCTGTTTCCCACAGGTCGGATTCGCTGATGGCCGCGGCGGCAAAGGCGGCCAGGGCCACGGGAGGGGTGATCATGGAAATGACCGCAAAGTAAAAGATGAACATGTGCGCCGCCAGAGCTTGGACCCCCAATTTGATGAGCATCGGCGCAAGAAGAATCGCGCCAATCAGGTAGGCCGCACTCGTCGGCATTCCCATTCCCAATACAATGACCGCGAGCATGACCAGGATGAGAGCAATAATGAGCCTTCCTCCTGAAAGGCTGATCATGAGCTCGGTAAACTTCAGACCCAGCCCTGAATAGATGACAATTCCGATGATCAAGCCCGCCACCGCACAGGGAACGGCCACGGTGACCGCCTCCCGGGCTCCTTTTTCCAAAGCACTCAGGACTTTTCCCAGGCCCATCCAGGTCGCCCGGCGGACAAAACTGACCAGGAAGACCGCCCCGATGGCGCGCATAGCCGCAGTGACAGGGTTGATGGTAAAGGAGATGATATAGTACACCATGAGGACAAGCGGGAAGAGAAGATGAATGCGCATCCGCAGGCCCGTGCGCACGTCGGGAAGTTCGCTTTTGGGAAGGCCCAAGAGACCATCCTGCATGGCCTTAAAATCGATAGCCGCATAGAGGGCTACGTAATAGAGGATGGCGGGAATGGCGGCGGCCGCTGCGACCTTCCAGTACGAGATGCCCAGGATCTGGGCCAGGATGAAAGCCGCCGCCCCCATCACCGGCGGCATGATCTGTCCTCCGGTAGAAGCCACGGCTTCCACTGCCGCGGCAAACGATCCTTTAAAGCCGCTCCGTTTCATCATGGGAATGGTGAACATCCCGTCCACGACGACGTTGGCCACGGCGCTACCGGAGATCGTTCCGTATAGGGCGCTGGATACGACGCTCATCTTCGCTGCGCCCCCGCGGAACTTCCCGGTGAAATAGAACCCCAGGTCGGAAAAAAGGGCGCCTCCCCCGCTTCTTTCCAGGAAGGCCCCGAAAAGGATGAAATAAAAGACGAGCTCCGCCGAGACCCCGATCGGCAGGCCATAAATTCCGTTGGGGGAAAGTGTTTGCAGGTCGATAAATCCTCGCAGCGAAAGGCCGCGGTGGCTCAGAAGCCCCGGCATATATTCGCCGCCAAATCCATAAAGCACAAAAATCAGGGCCGCGATGGTCAAGCTGTTCCCCACGGTCCGGCGACATACTTCCAAGAGTAAGACCACCAGGATGATGCCGGCAGGGTAATCCAGGGGGGTGAGGGGCTGAACAAATGGGATGCGGGTAGAGATCCGGTCAAAGCTGAGGATCGCGTGTACGCCAACCCCCAAAATCAGTATGACAGAGGCAATATCAATACCTTTCAGGACCTGGCGATTCCTGGATAGAGGCTTGGTGAGGATGGCCAGAGCGATGGCAAAAGCCGTGTGGATAGGATAGAGAAGCATGGGATGCATGAACCCCATAACTTCCACATAGACCTGAAAAACAGACCAGGCAACGGCCACTACAGGGGCCGGCCGCAAGAATTGCTTCCACCCCCTCTCCTCCGCCATGATTCCCTTTGTTTCCGTCTATGGGCTCCCTTCCATTATGGGCTCCCTTCCATTTGTCTGTTGAGCTTGTTAAGGGGCAATCAAAGATTCACCTCAGCGCATCCAGCCTTTTTCTCTAAAGTACTTTTCCGCTCCCGGGTGCAGGGGCAGACCCAGATTTTCCGGCTTCCATCCGGACTGCGGGTTGAAGGGTTTCAGGCCCGCATGGCCTTTGGCCAGGGTCTCCCGGTTCTCGCAGAGGGCCTTGGTAACAGCATAGGCTGCCTCGGCTGGCAGCCTGTCCGTGGCGATGAGATTGGTGGTCGTTCCAATGGTCCGAACCGGAGTATTCTGTCCCTTGAAAGTGTTGGTCGGCAGAGTCGCCGGGGCCCATCCATAGGCGGTCAATTTCTTAATGACCTCGTCGCTCAGGCTGAGAAAGTTCACCTCTGCGGTGATGGCGATTTCGGTCATGGCCGGGTGGCCTGCGGTTACCACCTGCATGAACACATCGGCCTGGCCGTCGACGAGCATTTTGGAAATCACCCCGAAAGAAGTATGGGTGACCTTTCCGCCATAGGACTCGATGGTTTTATAGGGGGCGCCGATCGCCTCAGTGATCTGCCGGTTGGCGAATTCCCCCAAACTTCCCCGGGTTACGGTGACCAGGTGGACGGGCATCTTTTTTTTGGGAATATCGTCAAGGGAAGCAATCTTGGATTTTTTGCTAACCACAATTCCCACGAAATACTCGTCAAATCCGCCGACGAGCCCCCGTAAGTTGGTCATCTTCTTGTCATAGGCCATTTGCCCGTTGTAGGCCCATTTGCCCGTCACGGGAAACCCCATGCCGAGTTCGGCATCTCCGGTGGAAACCAGATTCATGTTTCCCACTCCTCCGGAGTAAGGGAGGACATCAATGACCGAACCTTTGGGTAATTCCTTCCGGAGAACGTCGGCCATGATCCCGCCATATACATACCAGGAGCTTCCCAGTTCCAGGGTGGCGATCCTGAGTTTCTGAGTCTCCAGGGCCCAGCTCGGGTTGAAGCCCAGCAATAGGATAAACCCCATCACCATGAAGATTAACTTGGCCCTCATAAAAACCTCCTTTGAGAAATAGTGAGCTTTGAAGGGAACAGCGGACTGCTGAAAGCTGATAGCTATTAATACACCGACCTTCCCCCGCTGATGTCATAACACTGGCCGGTCACGAAGGATGCCTCGTCGGAAACGAGAAATTTTACGACTGCCGCAACCTCTTCGGGCTGACCCAGCCTGCCCATGGGGATTTTTGAGGTCAGGAGGGTGCGCTGTTCCGGCGTCATCTCTTTGGCCATATCAGTCTCAATCAGGGCCGGGGAAACGCAGTTCACGTGGACATTAAACGGAGCCATCTCCTTGCCCAGCGTCTTGGTGAGCCCGATGATGGCGGCTTTAGCAGCGGCGTACGCGGCCATGTTTGCATTGCCCTCTTTTCCAGCCACCGAAGACATGTTCACGATCTTGCCGCTTCTCTGTTCCTTCATGAACGGGAGCACGCCCTTGCAGCACAGGAAGGTTCCTTTCAGGTTTACGGCAATCACCCGGTCCCAGGTCTCTTCCGGATATTCCGGGACCGGATGATAGGGCCCCAGAATTCCCGCGTTGTTGATGAGGATGTCGATCTTCTGGAATGTAGACAGAGTCTGCCTGACCATTCTCTCCACATCCGACCAGTTGGTGACATCGGTAAGAATGGCCAGGGCTTCCCGACCCATTTTCTGAAGGACCCTAACTTTTTCTTCTCCACTCAGCCGGTCGATTTCGGCGATGACCACGTTTGCTCCATCCCGGGCCAGGCGTTCGGCAATGGCCCAGCCCAGTCCCCTGCCCGCGCCCGTGACGATCGCTACTTTTCCCCGTAAGTCCATCTTTCCCCCTAATAAAAATTATGATTTGGCTTTTTATCCCCAGATTTGTCAGATCCGAAAATACAACCCTATCGCTGGATGCGGGTCAATGAAAACTGGTCGGCCCGCTTTGAGATGGCAAGATAAATCTTTTAAGCAAACTTAATCTTCACGTCCCTCAGTAGCCCAAAATCGGCCCGGATGAAATCCCCGGCGCTGACCGGAACCGCAGCCGTCAGCGAACCGGATAGGATTACTTCCCCCTTGCGAAGGAAGATCCCGTAGACGGCAAGCTTGTTGGCCAGCCAGGCCACGGCCTGGGCTGGATGGCCTAAGACAGCGGCTCCGGCTGCAGTGGCCAGGACCTCTCCATTCTTCTCCATGACCATTCCCACGATCCGCAGGTCTATGGCCCGAGGAGGGGTAAGAACCCCGCCCAGCACGATGCGGGCGCTGGAGGCGTTGTCGGCCACCGTGTCGGGAAGTTTGATCTTCCAGTCCCGGATGCGGCTGTCGATGATCTCCAGGGCTGGGATCACCCCTTCCGTGCACCGGATCACCTCCGTGAGAGTGATTCCGGGGCCTCTCAGGTCCTCCTTCAAGACAAAGGCAATTTCGCCTTCAATGCGCGGGGCAATGAGGTCGGCCACCGGGACCTTCTCCCCCTCCATGACCACCATGCCGTTCAGGATGTGCCCGTAGTCCGGCTCCTTGACCCCCAGCATGGCCTGCATGGCTACGCTCGTCAATCCGATTTTTTTGCCCACAACCACCTGCCCTGAAGATTTTTTCATCTCCATGATCCGGAGCTGAATCCCATAGGCTTCCTCCACAGATATCCCGGGGTCGGTTTCCGTGATCGGGGTGATTGGTTTTCGAGTCTGCTCCGCCTCAATGAGCATCTGCGCCAGGGTCTTGATCCGGCTCTCATCCATGAGTGATCCTTTCTTTCAGGGAATTTGCTGGAGGACCTTAAGATCGATATCTCTCTGTTTCATCCATTTGGGAAGGAGTTCTTTTTCCACCTTCTCGCTCACCCGGGGAGCAGCCTCTTCTAACTTCTTGGCCAGGGAAGCGCTGAGGTTGAAGCCTCCGGGGGCCCCATCAAATATGATGACCTGGTCGGTCCCCGTGGCCTTGTGGGCAAAGTCCATGGCTCCTTCAAGAGTGTCGGCCACGACCGCTTTTTCCATGTATCTCAGGTTCTGGGAATCCATGTTGAAAAGTTCTGCCTGTTCGCGGCCCACCACGACGGTCGGAACTTGTTCGGCAAAGAATTTGCTCGGGTACCCGACCCAGGCATGATTCTGGACTACCATCCTGATCGCCGGGTTCACGGGCGGGATCTCTTCGAGCATGGGCTTTCCTTCATGGTCATAGAAGGCTTCCGTGTACCAGGTGTATGAAGGGAGGGGGGTTCCTTCCAGGTCAAAGAGGTCGTGGTTCACGCCCAGGAAGTTGGCGTAAATCACTCCCCCGGCAAAGACATAGCAAACCGGGCAGGAGAAATCGAGGACGGCGATGCAGCGGTCGATTTCGCTCAGAAGGCTCAGGATCTTCCCATAGTACTTCAGACCGGCTACATTAACTCTCTGGTCCAGGGAATCTAAATCATTATCGGCATCCACCCTGACCACCCCGTGGGGGGACATCATCAGAAAGCACGAAAAGGAAAATTTGCTCTGCACGAAGGGAGAATTGAAGATCGAGCGAGCGACGAAGTTCGCCGCCCGGGGACCCAGGTTTTGGTGGTAAGTCGATCGAGTCTCTATTCGGGCGTAGGACATGCCGAAGGGCTTGATCGCCCGGTCCACCTGGCGATGGAAATGGATTTCCCGGACGTCGCTGTTATGGGCGTGGATGATCCAGTCCGCGTCGTAAGCCTTTTTGAGGCCGAAGAGGGTACCAATTTCGGTCTCTATGGGAATCCCCCGGTCGATGGGAGCCATGCCCATGGCCTGTCCCTCAAAATACTCGTCGAGCTTGAAGGCCTTGATGTACTCCTCTGTTTCGCGGAATCGCAACCCGACCCCTGCTCGCAATCGGACCTGCGCTCCCGTCCGGGCAGCCACCACATCCCGGATGGTCCGGATCATCTCCGTGTAGGGTTCCCCTCCCAAAATGGTGAAGCCGTGGTGGGAAGTTAAGATATTTACCGTCTGTCCTTTTTTGATCTTGCTCAGGTCCACCCTGGCCAGAGCCGCTTCGGTGTCTTTCCGGATCGATTCCATCCCGTTGTTTGCGGGATAGATGGTCGGGGGAAGATTGGGGAAAAGGTCGGTAATGAGCACCGAGGTCATCCCGGGCATTTCGGCTGCCCGCATCTTCACGAGGTCCGGGTCGACGCCATATTGGGATTTCCTCAATCGGGCCGGCGGAATGATTTGATTCCTCATGGTTATTTCCTCCCTTCTTTGGCTACGACACGGTTCAAGAGGTCCCGATCATCCTGAAAATGGAATTTCCGATAAGCAGGTTCTTCGGTAACCTCCCGCGGGACCTCCCAGGCAGTGGCCGTCCGTCCATACCATTGAGTTCCCGTAGGTTTTCCCGGGTCGATCCCTGCGGCCTCCAGCAGCCGCAGCATGGGCTGGTTACATTCCACGCCGCACCCGGAGCCCGCCCCGGTCATGGCCCCGATTTCGGCGGGGTTCTTCGCCCCTTTTAGAATGGCGGCGGCGATTTCCTCGGCCCTCGTCTCGGTGCAGTAACAGGCGATCTGAGCGGGGTTGAACCGGGCTTTCAGGCAAAGGGCACGGACCTGGGCCATATCGACCGTCTTCATATCGACCCCCACGACGAAGGGATCATCCCTGCGGGCCATGGTAATGGCCTTGTGTGGGCATCGCTGTTCACAGTTGCTGCAGCCCAAACACCGTTTTTCGTCGTAAACTGGGGGCACCGCACAGTGGAGACAACGGGACGCTTCGTATAGGGCCCGCTCCGCGTCCAGTCCCCCTTTCACCTCAGAAAAGGTTTTGCGCGCCTGGGATGCGTCCAGGTGAGGAGTCGAGGTTCTTTTTTGCGGGTCAAAATAATCCACATTCATGTCCTCGAGGAGAATTATTTTAATGTTCCGGGTGGACTGGGGCGAAGCGTTCTTCAAATGTTGATGGATGGCCTGGGCGGCCCGTTTCCCCATGCCGATGGCTCTGGAGACGAAAGCCGGCCCGGTCACCACATCTCCTCCGCTGAAAACTCTGGGAACTCCCGTAAAACCCTGGGTATCCACTTGAATCTTCCCACCTGCCTGGGGAATTTCAGGGGGGAGGAGTGAGACGTCAGAATTCTCTCCAATCGCGAGAAGGATCCGGTCGAATTCCATCTCCAATTCTGAGCCCGGGATGGGGACCGGCCGCTTTCGCCCACTCTCATCGGGCTCCCCCAACTGCATGCGGATTCCTTTCATGGCCACCCCGCCTTTGGATGGCACGAAGCTGACGGGAGTTTGGAGAAACTGAATCCGAACCCCTTCCTTTTCGGCAGCCTCCACCTCCTCCGGGCTGGCGGGCATTTCTTCCCTGGAGCGACGATAAATCAGAGTCACCTCCGCTCCTAAGCGCAGGGCGGTCCGGGCTGAATCGATAGCCGTGTTGCCTCCCCCGATCACCGCCACCCGGCGGCCAAGGTCCGGGCGTCGGCCCAGATTCACCTCCTGCAGGAAGGCCAGGCCATGGCCCACCTGGGGCAGGTCTTCCCCGGGAACATTCAACGGCTGGCTCTTGGGGCTCCCCGTGGCGAGAAACAGGGCCCCATAGTTTTTCTGGATATCCTGGAGCGAGAAGTCCCGGCCTATCCTCTGTCCGAATTTGAATTCGACCCCCATCTCATTCAAGTTTTGAATCTCCCGGTCGAGGACAAACTTGGGAAGACGATATTCGGGGATCCCAACACGCAGCATTCCACCCGGGGCAGCTTTCTCCTCAAAAATCACTGGCTGGTGTCCCTGGAGGGATAGATAATAAGAACAGGATAAACCGGCCGGGCCCGAACCAATGATGGCGATTTTTTCCTTACCCTTCTCCTGGGGCGGAGCCATTTTCCAGCCCTTTTCATGACCGAGGTCTCCTATGAATCGTTCCAGAGCATTGATGGCCACCGGTTCGTCGAACTTCGCTCGGTTGCAGCTCTTTTCGCAGTGGGCATAACATACCCGGCCGGTAATGGAGGGAAAGGGGTTGTTCTGTTTGACCAACTGCCAGGCCTCTAAAAATTTCCCTTGCCCCATAAGAGCAATGAAGCCCTCCACATCGTTAAAGGCGAGACATTCATTACGACAAGGAGGGGTTT
>Ga0315282_10017859_pt1 | contig 10202 bp, 9 predicted proteins | sample YL17G07_20_MG_FD_203693 | JGI IMG/M metagenome (GOLD analysis project Ga0315282, IMG submission 203693) | Sediment microbial communities from Yellowstone Lake, YNP, Wyoming, USA - YL17G07_20 | ecosystem: Environmental > Aquatic > Freshwater > Lake > Sediment | place: USA: Wyoming | collected... | reverse complement strand
CAAGGGAGATGGCATCGAACTGGTCGGGGTGGGCCCTGCTTAGTGTGCTGACCCTCTTAACGTTTGACAGCGGCCTTAATTCAAGGCTGCTGCTTCAGACATTGATTCTGACGTATGCGCCACACCGGACTGAACGATGGTATGCGGTATACGGGAGACTGTAGGGTCTTACTTTTTGTTGCGCGACGTGAGCTGGAGTGAGTCGGGACGAAGCTGCATAAGTTCAATGTTGTTGCCATCGGGATCTTGGATCTTGTACCAAAGAGTATGATCCGCATGATCCTTTTTCGCCATTTCGAAGGCATCATGGGGCAGGGGATATCCCCTCTCCTTAAGGGCATGGAGAGTGGCCTGCAAATCCCTCACCACTAGGCATACGTGATAGCCGCTCGTTGTCCCCGCCGGCGTCCCCGTCTCCCGTCTGCGAAAAAGCTCCAGAAATGAGTTGGTATCCGCCACACGCAAATAAATCAGGCCGGGGGAGCCGTCGGGACGATTCAGGCGGAAAGCTTCCTTTAATCCCAGTTGCTCGATGTAGAAGTGCAGGGCAGGCTGCACATCGGAAAACGGCATGCCGACGTGGCCCAGCGACTCGACGATCGGCTGGCTGGAATCGGCCCCGAACGTCGACGCGCCAAGCCCACACAGCGTGCAAACCAGAAAGAACATTACCAATCGTTTCATGGATTCCTCCCTTTTCGCCGAGGCATTGTGCCAAGGGACGGAAGCCAAGTCAACGCGAGGTTTATTGCCAAGGGCCGGAAGAGAAGTTCGGGCATGCATATACCCACCTCCGACATTACCCGAGAAAGTATTAATAATACGAAACAGAATGGGGGTTTCTGACAAGGTCAGTGGCCCGGCGAGTTCAGCTTGGCGAGCTCCCGGCGCGCCTCGCGGAACTGGGGATCAATTTGGAGGGCCGCGTGGAATTCTCGCACCGCTTCTTCCTTTTGGTTTTGCGCTTCCAGGATCAAGCCCAGTTGATAATGCGCCTCGGCAGAGCGCGGATTCGCGGCGAGCGCGGCGCGAAAATGCTCGGCGGCCTCAGCGGCTTGGCGCCGGCGCGCGGCGAGGAGGCCCAATCCAAAATGCGCCTCGTAGTCTTGGGGCGCGAAAGTGAGCAGTTGATGAAACTCCGCGGCGGCGCGCTCGAGGTCGCCGACGGCCAACCAGATGTCGCCGAGCAGTTCTTCCGCCTCGACATTGTGCGGGTCGAGCGCAAGCGCGGCTTTGAGCTTGCTCGCGCCGTCGAGATAGCGATGCAGCCCCACATCCGAGCGGGCCAGTTCGATATAGGCCGGCAGGTTGCGAGGATCGTCGGCAAGAATGGCCTGGAATTCCGCCGCGGCCTCTTCCGCCTTGCCGATGCGCGCCAGATGCCCCGCCAGCAGATAACGTTTGTACTCAAAAAGCCGGTCTTTGGGATCGACGCCGGAATTGTCGAGGGCAGCGTGGGGCGAGGTGATCTCCAGGTACCCGAGCGAACGCAAACTCTCCGCGGCCCCCGGCACGACGGCAGGGGCCGTTGGGCCGGCCGCCGCCGGCACGGAACGGTAAGTTGCCACCAGCGCTGCCAACCGCTCGCGGAAAGATGCGGCAAGGGCCGTTTGGCCGGGCAAAAGATTGTGCAGCTCGGCGGGATCGTGCTTCAGGTCGTAAAGTTCCGGGTGAGGAGCATCAATGTATTGATAATCTCCCCGGCGCAGGCTGCGCAGTGCGGCCCATCCAAATTTGTCGTGCGCGTAGGTGCTTTCGCTGTAAACGTCGCGCGGCGGCGCATCCCCGCCCTTCGCGAGCTCCAGCAGATTGTGGCCGCAAAAGCTCGCCGGCGACTGGGTTCCCAGAAAGCTCAGTATGGTCGGCGCAACGTCGATCAGACCCGCGGGAGCTTCCACGCGCTCCAAATAATCGTTGAAAGACGAAACTCGAAACTCGAAACTCGAAGCTCGCGCCGAGTTTCGAGTTTCGATTTTCGAATTTCGGGCTTCAGTTGTGTGCGGCCAATGGAAGATGAGTGGCACATGCAGAGTGCTGCGGTAAATGAAATATCCATGCGTGTTTTCGCCGTGGTCGCCCAGGCTCTCGCCGTGATCGGAGAACAGCACCACCAACGCCCGCCGGTCCAGCCCCGAACGGGCAAGGAATGCAAAAAAACTCCCAAGCGAGTCATCCACGTAAGCCAGTTCCTGGTCGTACTCGCTCTGGGGCGCGCGGGCGCGATAGGCAGCGGGCGCGTTGTAGGGCAGGTGAAGATCAAACAAGTGTACGAAGAGCAGGAAGGGGCGGCCGGAATTCTGCCCGAGCCAATGTTCCGCGCCATCCAGCACTTGGGACGCGGGACGCTTCAGGTCGAGCGCGCCGTTGATGACGCGCGTATCAAAAGGGCTGTCGTAGGTTTGGAATCCCTGCGCCAAGCCGTAACGGCGCTCGAGAAAATATCCCCCAATGAAGGCCGCCGTGTTGTAGCCATGCGCGGCAAGGACCGTGGCAAGAGTCACGGCTCCGGGCGGCAGGACCTGGGCATTCTCCCGGATGCCATTCGCAAAGGGATAGGTGGAGGTGAAAAGCGACACGTGCGAGGGCAGGGTGATGGGCGCCTGACTGCTGATCTCGGCGAAGACCGTACCTCCGCGCCCCAGCGAGTCGATGTGCGGCGTTCGCAGCCGCGAGTAGCCGTAGCAACTAAGATGCTCGGCACGCAGCGTGTCAACGGAAATGAGGATGACCGGCGGAGGGCCGGCCGTTCCCGCCGCCACTGGCCGCTCCCCTACCGGCGCCGCAGAGGGCGCCCATTCCAGCAGGACAGCCAGGAAGAGAATTCGTTGATATAGCGAGCATCGCGCCAAGCGCATATCCGAATGATACTCGACCAGCGCCGCAAACGGAAAGATGAGCAGTGGGTTCTCAGGGCTCGGTCAAAGTCGAATGGGGTTGAAAAGGACCCCTCACCCGCCCTCCTCCGTCGGGCACCCTCTCCCCTGGGAGAGGGCTGTGATTTTGATTTCCGTCCGCGTCTCTTGAGGGGCGGGGTTTTTGATTTCTATCCCTCTCCCTTGGGGAGAGGGTGTCCCGGCATCTCGGGACGGGTGAGGGGTCTCTTTGCGGGTGACGCATCTATGGACCTGGAGGTATGCGTCACCCGCGACATTAGCGGAACCCTTAATGCCCGCTTAGCGAAGCGTGGCAAGCAAGGCGTCGGCAACGCGCACGGCGGGGAGGATTGGTCCGGGATCATGGACACGCACGATGTGTGCGCCGCCCAGGATGCCGGCGACCACAGCGGCGGCATCACCCGACAGGAGGAGAGTTGAGTTTTGTTTGGGCGTGTCGCGGCGGTGCTCCGATTCTTGGCCGCGTGCCCCGCCGATCGGCCAGTAACGAGCCCCGGGACGCCGCGCTTGCGAAGGCTCGAGCCCTTCGCCGGCAACGATAGCTTGCACGAAGGATTTGCGCGAAGCGCCGATAAGAAGCGGGAGGCGGAAACGCTGAAGTTTTGCGAGGCCGGCGAGAATCTCATAGTTTTGCCGCCGCGACTTGCCGAAGCCCAGGCCGGGATCGAGGATGAGCTGCGACCGGTCCACCCCGGCGGCGAGGGCGCGGCGGATTGAGGTTTCAAAGCCCTTCGCAAGCGAGCGCCAAATGTCCCGCGCGAAGGGTTTCTGCTGCATCGTCTCAGGCCTGCCGCGCAGGTGCATCAGAATCAGCGGCGCGCGGTACCGGCGCGCGACCTCGGCGAGGCCCCGGTCAAAACGCAGGCCGCTGACGTCATTCAGAATATCTGCGCCGGCGTCAAGAGCTTGCTCAGCAACCTCCGCCTTGGTGGTGTCAATGGAGATGGGGACGCGAGGCAGCTTATGCCGCAGGCCACGGATGACCGGCAGCACGCGCCGAAGCTCTTCCTCCGCGGAAACAGGTTGCGATCCCGGCCGCGTGGACTCGCCGCCCACGTCGATCCAGTCGGCCCCCTCGCGGGCCAGTTCCGCGCCGCGCTGCACGGCACGAACCGGCTCAAAGTAGCGCCCGCCATCGGAGAAAGAATCTGGAGTGACGTTGAGCACGCCCATGATAAGGGTGCGAGCGCCCATCATGACCTTGCGGCCGCCAACTTCGATTTGGAATTCAGGACGAAGTTTCGTATTCATGGTAATAAGACCACGTCTGTTGTCCGTGGTCCGTTGTCAGTTGCTAATGATCGGCGATCAGCCTTGCCGCCCGAAGATACTCACGTAGGCAACCGCCCCCAGAAGGCCGCCGAGAATTGGTCCCACGACCGGCACCCAGGAATAGCTCCAGTCGGAACCGCCCTTGCCCGCGATGGGCAGCAGCGCGTGAGCAAGACGCGGTCCGAGGTCGCGCGCGGGATTGATGGCGTATCCGGTGGGCGCGCCGAGCGACAGTCCGATCGACCAGACAAGAAATCCTACCAGAAGTGGAGAAAGGCCGCTTTGTGTGGGAGCAGTGTTGGCCACGATGGCAAGCACGCCAAACATCAGGACAAACGTTCCAATGATTTCGGTGACGAGATTCACGGGCAAGTGCCGAATGGCCGGCACGGTGGAGAAGACTACGAGTTTCGCGCCCCGATCTTCCGTCGCAGGCCAATGCGCGAGATAAGCGAGCCACACGACGACCGCGCCGAGGAAGGCTCCCAGGAATTGTGCCGTCAGGTAGCTGGGCACGTCGCTCCAGGGGAACTTGCCGATCACCGCAAAGCCCAGAGTGATGGCAGGATTTATGTGCCCGCCGCTGATGCGTCCCGCGACGTATACAGCCATCACCACCGCCATTGCCCACCCCGTGGTGATTACGATCCAGCCGGAGTTCTGGGCTTTGGTTTTGTTCAAAACCACAGCGGCAACGGCTCCATCACCCAAAAGGACCAACAACATTGTACCCACAAGCTCCGCCATAAACGAATTCATCCGCATCCTCCGTAGTTTGTTTTTACAGCCCGCAGATTTCCTAAGAGTATAGTTCGGCGGGCGCGGATTTGCGCGGGAAAAGGAGTGCAGCAGTCAAAAAGCAGGTCTGGACAGGTTTAGGGTTTGAAAATTGAGCCGACGGCCAAAGAAAATCCGGGGAGCAAGGGAGTTTCGACCGTCTTGTCCTTCGCGCATGTCGCGGCCAGGTGGAAGCCCTCCGCAGTTAGGCGGTACACCTCAATCACTTGCGCTGCGGGATCAACGATCCAATATTCCCCTACGCCGTATCGGGCATAAGCTTTCAGTTTAATACCGCGATCGCGAGCCTCGGTTGTGGGTGTGAGGATTTCAATCACCAGGTCGGGAGCGCCGCGCACCCAATCTTGCAGAACGGCCTGATGTTCATTCAACACCAGAAGCAGATCCGGTTCCAGAACATCGTGTTCGCTTAGGATTACATCCAGAGGAGCAAAGCGCAACTTGCCGAGGGGGTGGGTCTCCAGAAACTTCCCGAACGCCATGGTGAGGTTGAAAAGTATCATCTGATGATAATCAACGGGTGAGGGCGTCACGTAAAGTTCTCCATCGATAATCTCACGACGCATGCCGTCGTCAGGCATAACCAGGAGATCAGCGTGTGTATACTTCAGGCTGGTGATCATAGGCGGATTATAACACCCCAAGTGAGGCCGAAACCCCAAATTCAAAACTCGGGACGAGCTTCGATTTTCGAATCTCGGTTTTCGTTTTTTTCCGCGGTCAGGCCGGTTGCGGACGCTCGCGGGGCGGCATGCCGGAGGGCGAGGAAGGCTGCGGCTTGAGCACCTGCACGGTTTCAGAAGGTGGAGGCTGGGGCTTGACGCGGACGAATTCCGGCAGGGGCTTGCCATCGATCAAAAGTCTTACTTCGCTGGCGTCCAAGACTTCGCGCTCGAGCAGGGCCTCCGCGATACGCGCCAGGGCTTCGCGATTCGTCGTGAGGATATCGTGCGCGCGCTGGTAAGCGGAAGTGATGAATTTCTTCACTTCCTGGTCGATCTTAATCGCGGTGTCCTCGCTGAAGTCGCGTTGCGTGGCGAGGTCCCGCCCCAGGAAAATTTCCTGCTGGTTCTTGCCGTAAGCGAGCGGCCCCAGGTCCGACATCCCCCACTCACAGACCATGCGGCGCGCGATCTCGGTGGCCTGTTCGATGTCGTTACCCGCCCCGGTGGTGATATGGTTGAGGAAGATCTCTTCGGCGGCGCGGCCGCCCATCATGGTGGCGAGCTGAGTCTCGAGATAATCGCGTGTGTAAGTGTGCTTGTCGTCGATCGGCAGTTGCATCGTGACGCCCAGGGCCATGCCGCGCGGAATAATGGTGACCTTGTGCAGCGGGTCGGCGTTCGGAATCATGGAGGCGACCAAGGCGTGCCCGCCTTCGTGGAAAGCCGTGTTGCGCTTCTCCTCTTCGGAAAGAATCATCGACTTGCGCTCGGCGCCCATCAGGACTTTGTCTTTGGACGTCTCGAAATCCACCATGGTCACGGACTTGCGATTCTGGCGGGCCGCGAGCAGCGCCCCCTCGTTGACCAGGTTCGCCAAGTCGGCGCCGGAAAAGCCGGGCGTGCCGCGCGCGAGGACGGAGATATCAACGTCCTCGGCCAGAGGAATCTTTTTGGTGTGGACCTTAAGGATAGCATCGCGTCCGCCAACGTCAGGCCGCGGCACGACCACGCGCCGGTCGAAGCGGCCGGGGCGCAGCAGGGCGGGGTCCAGGACATCGGGCCGGTTGGTGGCGGCAATCAGGATGACGCCTTCGTTCGATTCGAAGCCGTCCATTTCCACCAGCAACTGGTTCAGCGTCTGCTCGCGCTCGTCGTGGCCGCCGCCCAAGCCTGCGCCGCGATGACGGCCCACGGCGTCGATTTCATCGATGAAGATGATGCAGGGAGCGTTCTTCTTGCCCTGCTCGAACAGGTCGCGCACGCGCGAGGCGCCCACGCCCACGAACATCTCGACAAAGTCGGAGCCGGAGATCGAGAAGAAGGGAACGTTGGCCTCGCCGGCGATGGCCCGTGCCAGCAAGGTCTTACCGGTTCCCGGAGCGCCGACCAGCAGCACGCCTTTGGGTATGCGTCCGCCCAGCTTCTGGAATTTTTGCGGCTCGCGCAGGAACTCGATGATTTCCTGCAACTCTTCCTTGGCCTCTTCCACGCCCGCCACATCCTTAAAAGTGACTTTCTTCTGTTGGCTGGAGAGCAGGCGGGCCCGGCTCTTACCGAAGGATAACGCCTTGTTGCCTCCCGACTGCATCTGCCGCATAATGAAAATCCAGAGCCCCAAAATCAGAAGCATGGGCACACCGTTGGCGAGCCAAGTCATCCAGGAAGTTCCGGAGTTGTCTTTGATGATGGTATTGACATTCTTGTCCTGAAGGGTCTTGTAAAGGTCGGGATAGTTCGCGGGGATGGTGGTCCGGAAATGAGAATTGTCTTTCTTGAACGTGCCCGTGACGTCGCCGCCGGGCCCGGTTATGGTCACGTCGCGGATGTTGTCCTTGTTGACTTCTGTGACGAACTCCGTGAAGGTCAAGTCCCGAACGTGTTCACCGGTGCTCGACTTTACCACTGCCCAGATCAGCAGGGCGGTGACTGCCATCACCACCCAAAAGATAATGTTCTTTACTGCCGAGTTCACGGACCGTCCTCCTCAAGCCCCCCGACTCGCTTACCCCTGGGTCTTCACTCCTCTGTAATTAGATGCACGCCAACGCCGCGCCGCTTCACCCTTCCGCCTTACTAGGGAACCCGGGCGAGGAAGGGCAAGTTGCGATATTGCTCCTGATAGCCCAGTCCATAGCCAACTAAGAACCGGCCGGAAACCCGGAATCCCGCGTAATCCACCGGAACGTCATTTTTTCGCTCGTCGGCTTTGTCGAGCAACGTGGCCGTGCGCAGCGAGGCGGGCTGCTGCGCCAGCAGGGTCCGGCACAGATGGTCGAGCGTTACCCCCGATTGCAGGACGCCCTCCACAAGCAGCAGGTCCTTACCCGCCGCATCGACGGTAGGGATGTACATAATCTCCCGCATGGCCACCAAGCCGGAGTCGCTGTCGCGCACCTGCGAGCGAACAAAGGAGCAGACCACCGGAACGGTCAGGGCGCGCACCAAGTCCGCCATGAAAACGAAGCAGTCCTCCAGAACCCCGACGACGTGGAGAGTCTTTCCGGCATAATCCCGATTGATCTGCTTGGCCAGTTCACGCACCCGCTTGCGGATGTCCTTTTCGCTGACGACGATCTTGAGGGGCGCACCGGAGCCGGCGGCACGAATCGTCGCGGGGCGCTTCTTGAGTCTGGATACGGTGCGTTTTTTCATATGGGCTTTTCCCGGGCGACCGGGGATGGCCGGATAGGTTCCTCCTCCACCATGAGCACCCGCTGGGTCTGGTCAGTTGCAGCCACCCCCCTGCCCGGTGGGAATCCTCGGACCCACACAATTTGGCTCGCACAGAGCAAAACGGGCCAGCCCTTGCGCCGACCTTCCGGGATCTTCCGCTCGCGAAAAAGCTCCTTCACTTTGCGAGTCCCCCGAGTTCCAACAGGACAAAACACATCGCCCGCCCGCCAGTTGCGCAAAACTAGTTCTCCGCTCAACTTTTGCGGGTCAAGGCCCACAAGCTTATTTAGATTATACGCCTTGCCGGGGTCGTCGCGGTTAATTATTTTGAAACGAAACGTGCATCCCAACTCGCCGACGGGCAATTCTCCCGGGAAGGTGACAGGATAGGAAAACTCCCCGCCACCCGGCTCACTAATCGTGGGGCCCACCACCAGCCAAGAGAACTCTTTGCGGGCGACCGCGCCGCCGGGCAGGGTTTGGATTTTTCCGCTCTGCGCCTCGGCGGCAAATCGGCGCAACGATTCAATGTGCGTGTGCGTCAGCCCGTGCGCCGAGCCCCGCACTATTTGCAGCATCTGCCGCAAGACGCGCCGCGCCAGGGCGGGAGGAAATTCCAACAGGGCGCGAATGGGAATGCGCTCTTCCCTTCCCTCGCGCACTCGCCAGAGGTGCGCCCGATCTCGCGCGATGCGCTCCAGGCAGGCATCATCGTCGCGAACGCGGTCAGCGAACTGATTGAGGAGGGGGATAATTTCCGGGTTGTACTCTTTCGCCAGCAAAGGCAGCAGCTCCATGCGCACTTTGTTCCGTCGCAGGCGGGTGTCGAGGTTCGAGGAATCCACCCGGTAGGGCAGTCCCCGCGCGGCAATTTCCTGCATCACTTCAGCGCGCGTCAGGCCTAAGAAAGGACGAACGACTTTGCCCTCGAGCACAGGATAGATTCCCCCCAAGCCCCGCGTCCCCGTGCCTCGCAGCAGCCGCATCAGCACGGTTTCCGCCTGGTCGTTGGCCGTGTGCGCGGTGGCCACGCGGTCCAGCCGGCCTTGGTCAACCAGCGAGAAGAAGAAACGGTAGCGCAATTCGCGCGCCACGGCCTCCAGATTGCGGCGGCGCGCGCGCGCCACCCGCCCTACATCTGCCTCGCCCCGCAGGTACTGGATTTGCATGCTTTCCGCCAAGCTGCGCACCAAAGCTTCATCACCGTCCGATTCCGCCCCGCGCAGGTGATGATTGAAGTGTACCGCCGCGAGGGTCAGTCCCCATTCGCTGGCCAGCGTCTTCATGAAGTGCAGAAGCAAAACGGAGTCCGGCCCGCCCGAGACGGCCACACCAATCCGCTGCCCGGCGTGAAAGAATTCCTTGCGCCGCATTTCCAGCGACCAGCGAGTGTATAAATCATGCCGACGATGCATACGTGGGCCCGCCCGTGAAGATTGTAGCACTTGGACAGGGCGGGGGCCGAAGCGCAACGGAGGGGACGTGCGTTAAAACTGACCTTGACCTTTCCGAAACATGAGAGTGATCGAGTCGGTGCCCTCCTGGGCGCTGACAGAGCGCTGGACCTTGAGCGCATTGCCGCCTTCGGAGAGCGTCCACCGCTCTTTAGAGGCGAGCATCGTTTTGTGTGCCCCGGAGCTCTCCTGCTGGACAATGGACAATTCCAGCGTCTTCCCGTCTTTGGACCATTTGGCTTTGAGCTTGGCTGTGATTCCCTCTAGCGCTCCCCATGGTGCCGCTGTCTCCTTGCCGTTCAGCGAGTACGTTACCCTGGGGTTTACCACCCCTAAGCGAGTGCCGCACAATAAAGTTTACCATTTGACTCTTTCAATTGCCGCGGGGAAGGATCGAATAGTTCCACTCTGGGTTTTGGCTGTGGGGTCGGATATTCAAGTCTTGC
>Ga0315282_10017857_pt1 | contig 10203 bp, 7 predicted proteins | sample YL17G07_20_MG_FD_203693 | JGI IMG/M metagenome (GOLD analysis project Ga0315282, IMG submission 203693) | Sediment microbial communities from Yellowstone Lake, YNP, Wyoming, USA - YL17G07_20 | ecosystem: Environmental > Aquatic > Freshwater > Lake > Sediment | place: USA: Wyoming | collected... | reverse complement strand
CCGATTTACCAGGATCGAGGGTCTCTGATTTGGTTTCGCTTGTTTGACCATAAAATTTTTTTCTTACTTTTATTTATATTTATATTTTTATCATGAATATTTCTATTTGTCAAGAAATTTCTCGCTTTTTATTATTACTTTCAAGCCAAATTAGAGAGATTTCTGAAAAAGTCCAGAAATCTCTGATTACACCGATTAGTAAACGATGACACAGATACGAAACATGTCGAAAAATCATGGAAATCTGCGTAATCATCTTTTGAAATCTGTGAAATCAAGAGAGCGTTTAGTAGTTTTTCAGAGCTCTCTTAGAAATGGTCTCTGTCAGGGAGAAGATAGAAAGTCAATGATTGACAGGAACCCTTCAGGGGTATAGATTACTATACAAAAAGACACCCAAGAACCTTGTTGCCAGGGCATTTGATAACGAAACCGAACAAAAGGTAATTTCAAGATGGTCATGCTTTCTCCTGCACGCAGATTGCTAAAAATCTTCCACCGTGAAGGCATTCCATCTCCAGGCACAGTGTTTTACAATGCGATAAGCAAAACTAATTTATTCCAACGTAATTATGAGTTGATAGCCAAGGACATATTAAGCTATTGCCCAGAGGGTAGCACCTTAGACATCGGCACAGGGCCGGGTTGGCTACTGGTGAAGCTTCATCATGAGTCCCCGGGATTGCGGCTTACCGGTTTGGATGCTTCACCCTCCATGGTAGCCAGAGCCCGGAAGAACATGGCAAAAGCTGGTCTTTCTGAAGTTATTGAGATTAGAGAAGGGAATGCCAGCCGTATGCCCTTTTCTGACAACTCCTTCGATATGGTAGTGAGTACGGAATCCATTCATCATTGGAAGGATCCTACTGCTGGGTTGAATGAGGTTTATCGGGTGCTCAAGCCAGGAGGTTATGCGCTTATGTATGACCTGACAAGTGACACTCCTTCGTCTGTCTTGAGGGAAACGGCTTGTGAATTCGGGAGATTAAAGGTGCTCCTTTTTTGGTTACATTCTTTCGAGGAGCCTTTCTACCGCAGTAGAGACTTTGAATTGCTGGCCCGGCCCACTTTGTTCAAGGAAGGCCGGGCCCGTTTTGTGGGGCTAATGTATTGTTTGATTCTAAAAAAATGAACTACAAGTGCTTAACCCGGCACAGCCGGGACCAAACAGGGTTTGGGATTAAAAATTACTCGAAGACAAGAAATCCATCAATTGAAAACTGGTAGGTAGAAACAATGCTTGTGCTGGCAATTGAGACATCGTGTGATGATACAGGGGCGGCTGTCGTATTGAATGGAAGGGAGATTCTTTCCAATGTGGTCTCTTCTCAAGTCTCCATTCATCAAAAGTACGGAGGGGTCGTCCCTGAACTTGCATCGAGAAGGCATATTGAGTCGATTGTGCCCATTGTGAAAGAAGCGTTAGAGATGGCAAAGGTTACGCTCAGAGATATCGATGGGATTGCAGTGACTCAGGGACCCGGATTGGTAGGGTCCTTGCTGGTTGGTCTGTCTTTTGCCAAATCCTTATCCTTTGTTACAGGGTTGCCCTTTGTTGGGATCAATCATATTGAGGCCCATCTTTCGGCTATCTTTCTTGAGCAGGCCCATCCAAAGTTTCCATTCGTAGGATTGGTTGTTTCTGGAGGCCATACTTCCCTTTTTCGAGTGGATGAGTTCGGAAGGTATAAGAGATTGGGACAGACAAGGGATGATGCAGCAGGAGAGGCCTTTGACAAGGTTGCAAAACTTTTAGGACTGGGTTATCCAGGAGGCCCAATCATTGATGAGCTTTCCCAAACAGGTAATCCGAGGGCCATTCGATTTCCCAGACCTTCTCTCGGGAAGAATTCCTTCGACTTCAGTTTCAGTGGACTTAAGACCGCTGTGGTCAATTATGTGAAGTCCAACCCTGAACCGGACGGAGGTTATCCAGAAAACCTCATTCGCGATATCGTTTCCAGTTTTCAGGAGGCAGTCGTTGAGGTATTAGTGAAAAAGACTCTTCAAGCTGCCCAGCATCAGGGGTTAAGAAGGGTCGTTCTTTCAGGAGGAGTAGCGGCCAATCGTCACCTTCGAGAAAAAATAAAAGAGGAGGCTTCTCTGCAGAAGGTGAAGGTATATATCCCGTCTCCTTCCTTTTGCACAGACAATGCTGCTATGGTCGGTGTGGTTGGGTATGAATATTTAAAGAAAGGTATTCGATCACCTTTGTCACTCAATGCATTTTCGAACTTATCCTTATGACGAGGCAATGTCAAATTACAAAGTCCAAAGTTGAAATGAAATCCAAAGCTCAAATGAGATGCCGAAACAAGTTCGGCATGACCAGGGTGTCATTCTGAACTCGTTTCAGAATCCCCTTTTTGGCATTTGAACTTTGGCATTTGGATTTAATGACGATGGTATCCATTAGACGAGAACTGAAAGAATATGGCCTCGTACCGAGAAAGGGATGGGGCCAGCATTTTCTCGTCGATCGCAACATTCTAAACAAGGTGATCCGAGCAGCCCGGGTGGAGGGAAAGGATGTAGTTTTAGAAATTGGCCCTGGTCTGGGAGAGATGACCCTTGCCCTTGCCCGTCAGGCTGAAAGAGTGATCGCCGTCGAAATTGATCCCAAATTGGTGACGATACTGGAGAAAAAGGTGAGAGACTATCCCAATGTGGAGGTGGTCAAAAGTGATATTTTAAGGGTGGACTTCAATAAGCTTCTCAGTCAGGAAAAGGACCCTGTCAAAGTAGTGGCTAATCTGCCCTATCAGATTTCGACACCTCTTCTCTTTCGTTTTATTGAATCAAGAGAGGTTTTTTCAACATTTACGTTGATGCTTCAGAAAGAGGTTGCAGAGAGGATGGTAGCCCCTCCAGGCCGAAAAGAATACGGTCCATTATCCATCTTCATGCAAATGTTTTTAGACCTGTCGATCCATTTCTTGATCAAACCCTCTGCCTTCTTTCCTCCGCCAAAAGTAGAATCAGCCGTGATTCAAATGACCTGGAAGGATAAACCGATGGTAAAGGCAGAAGATGAGGAGTGGTTTAAGAAGATAGTCAAAGGCTGCTTTGGTTATCGTAGAAAGACCTTGAACAATGCTTTAAAACATTCCGACCTTACTCTTCCACATGACACACAGTCAAGAGTAGAGAAAATCGGCATCGACCTTTGGAGAAGACCAGAAACCCTTACAATTAAAGAGTTTGTCCTTTTGGCGAGTGCCTTAAAAATGTAAGTAAAATGGTAAGGGCTTGGGTAGGGAAGCCCGTTTGGTCTGTCGTTGAAGGGTTACGTGCTAAAAGAATTTAAAGACGAACAACCTAACCCCTGCCTACCGCAGGCAGCGGACAACGAACCGGGCCCTGTACCTTTGATCCCGAACCTAATCTTTAATAACGACGTTCCTATTTGGCACAGGCCTTGCTCCTTGGTGCTATGGTGTTCATGCTATGGTACAGGGCGGGCATCTTTACCGTTGCCGTCAGACGAAGCCCTTATTTTATAATCAAATCAATTTGCAAAACTCCTTTGGAATGATTATCTTTACTTAGAATTTTGACTGAGGGGTGAAAGGAAATGCAAATAGAAAAATTCACACTAAAAGCTCAAGAGGCGTTGCAAGAAGCCAAGGCGGTTGCCGAACGAAAAAATCATCAACAAATAGACGTTGAACACCTTTTGTTAGCCCTCCTGGGGCAGAAAGAAGGAATCGTCATCCCAATCCTCCAGAAATTGGGGGTCAATCCAGATCTGATCGCATCCCAATTGGAAGAGGAACTGAGTCGGATTCCTCAGGTGACAGGTAAAGGGGCAGGGCAGGTTTACCTTTCAAGTCGACTCAATGAAATTTTCAACATGGCCTGGAAAGAGGCTGAAAGATTGATGGATGAGTACCTTTCCACAGAACACCTCCTCATCGCTATTGCTGACGAGAAACAAGGGGCTTCCTATAGGATCCTGCAGAAGAATGGGGTGACCAAGGATGCGATCTTCAGGGTATTGCAAGAGATTCGGGGACCTCATCGGGTGACCGATCAGAATCCTGAAGAAAAATACCAGGCTCTAAAACGTTATAGCAGGGATCTCACTGAAGAGGCGAGGAAAGGAAAACTCGATCCGGTGATTGGAAGAGACGATGAAATCCGAAGGGTGATCCAGGTTCTTTCAAGAAGGACAAAGAACAATCCTGTATTGATCGGGGAGCCCGGGGTTGGAAAGACAGCGATTGTAGAAGGTCTTGCGCAGAGGATCGTCAAAGGGGATGTTCCAGAGACATTAAAAAATAAAAAACTGGTTGCCCTTGATTTGGGAGCGCTGATTGCAGGTGCCAAATTTAGGGGTGAGTTTGAAGAGAGATTAAAGGCTGTTTTAAAAGAAATTACTGCAGCGGCAGGCAATATCATTCTCTTCATTGATGAACTTCATACTTTAGTGGGTGCGGGAGCAGCAGAGGGTGCGATCGATGCTTCTAATATGTTGAAGCCGGCCTTGGCCAGGGGAGAGTTACGATGTGTCGGTGCGACAACGCTCAATGAATATCGAAAATATGTGGAGAAGGATGCTGCTCTGGAGCGTCGATTTCAACCCATCTATGTCAGTCAGCCGTCGGTAGAGGATACGATCGGCATTTTAAGGGGACTGAAGGAACGTTATGAGGTTCATCACGGCGTGAAGATAAAAGATTCGGCGATCATCGCTGCCGCCATGCTTTCTCACCGCTATATTGCAGATCGGTTCCTTCCGGATAAGGCGGTCGATTTGATGGATGAAGCGGCCTCGAGGTTAAGGATCGAGATTGATAGCGTTCCCATAGAGATCGACGAAGTACAGCGGAAGGTGATGCAATTGGAGATCGAACGTCAGGCCTTGAAAAAGGAGAAGGACAAGGCTTCCGTCGAACGGTTGAAAAAGATTGAAAAGGAATTGGCTGATCTGAAAGCAGAGGTGAAAGAGAAGACGCTCAAATGGGAGAATGAGAAGAAAGCGATTTCCAAGATCCGCGAAATTAAGGAGCGGATAGAAAAAACGAAGCAGCTGATGAAAGAAGCAGAGCGAGAGGTGGACTACACGAGGTTGGCCGAGTTGCAATACGGAGAGATGTCCCATCTCGAGAGTGAATTGAAGAAAGAGGAGGCGAGACTCGCGGAGCTCCAGAAGAGCGAAAAGATGCTCAAAGAAGAGGTCGATGAAGAAGATGTGGCAGAGGTGGTCTCCAAATGGACAGGTATTCCTGTTTCAAGGATGTTGGAGGGGGAAGTTGAGAAGTTGATCCACATGGAGGAAAGGCTCAAGCAAAGGGTAGTGGGTCAGGATGATGCAATCGTCGCGGTCTCCAATGCAGTGAGAAGAGCAAGAGCAGGGTTACAAGATCCTAATCGGCCCATAGGCTCCTTTATTTTTATGGGGCCTACCGGTGTAGGGAAGACTGAGCTGGCTCGAGCCCTGGCCGAGTTTCTCTTCGACGATGAGCAGGCGATGGTGAGAATTGATATGTCAGAATTTATGGAGAAACATTCTGTCGCACGGTTGATCGGAGCACCGCCAGGTTATGTGGGTTATGAGGAGGGTGGGTTTCTCACAGAAGCAGTGAGAAGGAGACCTTATTCCATTATGCTGATGGATGAGATTGAAAAGGCCCACCCAGAAGTATTCAACATCCTTCTCCAGATTTTAGACGATGGAAGACTGACCGACGGCCACGGAAGAACCGTGGACTTTAAAAATACCGTTGTCATTATGACCTCCAATATTGGAAGTCAATGGATTGTAGACTTAGGGGCGAAAGATTACGAGGAGATGCGACGTCGGGTGATAGATGCGGTCAAAGCCCACTTCAAACCCGAATTTCTGAATCGAATTGATGAGTTGATCATTTTCCATGGTCTTGGATTGGAAGAGATTAAGGCGATCGTTGAGATTCAAGTGAAGAAGCTTCAGCAGCGGTTATTAGAAAGACGCATACAGCTCAAAATGACTGAAAATGCAAAGGAATGGCTAGCAAAGGAAGGGTTTGATCCTGCTTATGGGGCTCGTCCTTTGAAACGGGTAATTCAAAAAGAGATTCAGGATCAATTGGCAATGAAGATATTGGAAGGAAAATTCAAGGAAGGGGATACGGTGACAGCGGATTTGGACAGCAAGAAAGGGAGATTGGTATTCAGGGCATAGAGTTGTAACTTAAGAATTTTCTTGACAATATTTAAAAAAGCAGTTATAGATACTACAATTTTTGAAAGATTCTTAGGCAAACCCCGTTAGAAAAGATGGGGCTTTAACCCGTCCTTTCTGTAAGGAATTAAAATTTTATCTATATCATCGCCGCCATAAATAGCGGGGCTTTCTAACGGGGTAAAATCAAGGAGGAAAGAGGCACGTAGCTCAGGGGGAGAGCGCTACCTTGACGCGGTAGAAGTCTGGGGTTCAAATCCCCACGTGCCTACCATTGAAAATCCCTCACCCCATCCCTCTCCCAAAGGGGGAGAGGGGAAGGGTGAGGGGTGAAATGCATTTTGGATAACAAAAGGTTCCCAAGTTTCTGTAAACTTTTGGATAATTTATTGGAAAAACAGACATTTTAATCAAATCAAATCGGAGAGGCATCATTCAGATATTCTATGGATGATGCCTTTTCCGCTTCAAAGTGAGAGATCTGAAAAAATACGTCACGCTCTCTTGATAGAGATTTCTGGACTTTTTCAGAAACCTCAAAGTGGATGAAAATGGAGGAGCAGATTACCATTACATTACCCGATGGGGTGAAAAGGTCGATCCCAAAAGGGACGAAACTTCAGGAACTGGCCGATGAAGAGGCTGTGGCAGCTCAAGTCGATGGTGCACTGATTGACCTCTCTCAAGTAGTAGAGAAAGACGCTTCAGTTTCATTCATCTCCATCCGTTCAAAAAAGGGGATGGAAATATTGCGTCACTCCTCAGCCCATGTGATGGCGCAGGCGGTTAAGGAACTTTTTCCTACAGTCAAACTCACCTTTGGCCCTTCTACGGATACCGGGTTCTATTACGATTTCGATTATGATCGGACCTTCACCCCGCAAGACCTCGAATTAATTGGAAAGAAGATGTCAGAGATCATCGAAGAGGATCTTCCCTTTATTCGAAAGGAAGTCTCGAAAGAAGAGGCCATCAAAACCTTTCGTGGGATGGGCGAGACCTATAAAGTTGAGCACTTAGAAGAACTTCCAGATCGTATCTCCCTCTATCGGCAGGGAAATTTCTTAGATCTATGTGAAGGTCCCCATCTGCCTTCGACAGGGAGAATTAAAGCGTTTAAACTTTTGAACGTCTCCGGAACCTACTGGAGAGGAGATGCCAGAAACCAAGTCCTTCAGCGGATCTATGGAACTGCATTCCCAGATCCTCAGGCATTAGATGGATATCTTCAAATGCTCGAGGAGGCTCGAAAACGGGACCACAGAAAGTTGGGCAGAGAACTCGATCTCTTCAGTATCCATGAAGAGGCTGGTCCAGGCCTGGTGATCTACCACCCAAAAGGCGCTATGCTCCGGACGATCTTAGAAGATTTTGAAAGAAAGGAGCACTTGAAACGGGGATATCAGATCGTCATCGGTCCGCAACTCCTCCGACTGGATCTCTGGAAACAGTCTGGCCACTTCGAAAATTATCGGGACAAGATGTATTTTACAAAAGTGGAAGATGCTGAATACGGAATTAAACCGATGAACTGCCTTGCCCACATGCTTATTTACAAATCACAGATTCGCAGCTATCGAGACCTTCCACTGCGATACTTCGAATTGGGAACAGTCCACCGGCACGAGAAATCTGGAGAACTGCATGGTTTGCTCCGGGTCAGGGGTTTTACCCAAGACGACGCTCATATTCTCTGCCGGCCTGACCAACTGAATGATGAGATTTGCGCCATTATCGACTTCGTCGATGATGTGATGAAGATCTTTGGTTTCGAATATGAGATGGAACTCAGCACACGGCCGGAGAAGTCGATCGGGGCCGATGAGGATTGGGAAAGAGCCACTCAAGCTCTTCTCCATGCCCTCAAGGCGAAAAATCTCTCTTTTGAAATTAATGAGGGAGAGGGAGCCTTTTACGGCCCGAAGATCGATGTGAAGCTGAAAGATGCGCTCAACAGGAGTTGGCAATGTGCAACAATCCAGGCAGACTTTGCCATGCCTGAGCGATTCGATCTCACTTATATAGGGAGCGATGGGGAGCGGCATAGACCGGTCATGCTTCACCGTGTGATCCTCGGAGCCATGGAGAGATTTATCGGGGTGTTGATTGAACATTACGCAGGCGCCTTTCCTGTTTGGCTCGCTCCTGTCCAAGCCATCGTTTTAACGGTAACCGACCGGCATATTCCTTATGGAGAAAGAGTCTACCAACAATTGATCCAAAAAGGGATACGGGTTGAGAAGGATTTCCGTAATGAAAAGTTGGGGTTCAAGATCCGGGAGGCGCAGGTTCTAAAGATTCCTTATATGTTGGTACTTGGGGATAGAGAGGAGAGGGAAGGGAACGTTTCCCCACGTTGTCGAAGCGGTGAGACTTTGAAGGGAATGAAAATCGAAGACTTCATCAACCACGTCGAATCAGAATATCCATCATTGAGTTAAATTGCAGATTTCAGATTGTGGATTGCGGATTGGAAAAAACCAAAATCTGAAATCTAAAATTAATTAAAAGGAGGTGATGTTTATCATCAGGGATGTCCGGATTAACCGAGAAATTCGAGCGAAGGAGGTGAGGGTCATTGACCCTGAAGGAAAGCAGTTAGGAATTCTACCGGTGGTGGAGGCGCTTCGAACCGCTGCCAATTTTGAGTTGGATTTGGTGGAGGTCTCTCCGAAATCAGAACCACCCGTTTGCCGCATCATGGACTATGGGAAGTTCAAATACCAACAGAGTAAGAAGGCTCATGATGCGAAGAAGAAACAATCTGTTGTACACCTCAAAGAAGTGAAAATGAGGCCCAAGACAGAGGAACATGATTTCCAATTCAAAATTCGACATATTGAGCGTTTTTTGAAAGAGGGGAATAAGACCAAGATAACGATTGTCTTCAGAGGAAGAGAGTTGGCCCACCCTGATCTGGGAAGGAACATGCTGGGTCGGGTTACTGAGGAGGCAAAGGAATGGGGAAAGGTAGAACAGGCTCCCAAATTTGAGGGAAGGAATTTTACTATGGTCTTGACTCCTCTCCAGAGTCAAAAATCAGCTACTCATGAACCACAAAAATAGGTTTTTGGGTAAAGGTTAGGAAGCCAGTGTGGTAAAGGGTGAAAGGGTCAAGTTTTAAATTTCAAAACCATAACCCATTAACAAAACGGGCATCTTTGTCCTAACCTAAAGGCCAGAGACGTGACGTAATAAAAGGAGGAGAATGTGCCCAAATTAAAAACAAACCGAGGAGCAGCAAAACGATTCAAGAAGACTGGGACCGGGAAGATAAAGGCAAAAAGGGCATTTGCCCGACATATCCTGACAAAAAAGTCAGCCAATCGAAAACGAGGTCTCAGAACTTCCAAATTTATCGAAAAAGTGGATACCAAAGGGATAAAGAAATTGATTCCTTATATCTAATAAAATTTTGGATTTTAGATTGCAGATCTTAATTTTGATGAATTCGGAAAAAGACGAAAACCAGAAAGAAATGTCGTGCTGAACTTGATTCAGCATCTCACAAAATCAAGGACTTACGAGACCCTGAAACAAGGTTCAGGGTGACAAATCGAGACTTCTTACGATATCATCAAAATTGCAATTTGAAATTTGCAATTCATCATCAGGAGGAGTATCAACCATGCCAAGAGTAAAAGGTGGACCGAAGACGAGGCAGAGAAGAAAGAAAGTCCTAAAAATGGCAAAGGGCTATGTGGGGGGGCGAAGGCGGCTTTACCGAACGGCTGTAGATGCAGTTCATCGGGCTCTGGCTTATGCCTATCGGGATCGCAGGGCCAGAAAAAGGGATTTTCGAAGATTGTGGATCACGCGCATCAATGCTGCGGCAAGGCTCCATGGTCTCTCCTATAGCCGTTTAATGGATGCTCTGAGAAAAGCCCATTTGGAATTGGACCGGAAGATATTGGCCGATTTGGCAGTGAGCGATCCCAGTGCCTTTTCAAAAATTGCAGAGATGGCCAAAACAAAAGGCAGTAGGACAGAAGGCAGTAAGGAGTGAGCAGGAGACAATAGGAGTTACCTTCGTGTTA
>Ga0315282_10017856_pt1 | contig 10203 bp, 11 predicted proteins | sample YL17G07_20_MG_FD_203693 | JGI IMG/M metagenome (GOLD analysis project Ga0315282, IMG submission 203693) | Sediment microbial communities from Yellowstone Lake, YNP, Wyoming, USA - YL17G07_20 | ecosystem: Environmental > Aquatic > Freshwater > Lake > Sediment | place: USA: Wyoming | collected... | reverse complement strand
GTTAAGCCTTATGGATTCTTCACTCCCCTGGTTTTCATTGGGGCCGAGCCAGGTTAATGCAACACCGTTCCTGTTCATGTTATCGATGATCTTTCCAATATCCATTTCCGCGTCCCAATGGTACTCTGCATCTATGATGGGAATTGTACCTGTTTTTTGGATTTTTCGTATACTTTCCGCAAATGTTTTTATCTGTTCGTTTTTACTTGTCAGATTCACAGGCTGTTGCGTAATTTGAGCTATGGGAACATCTGATCCACTTTTATTGGTAATAATCTGAGAATCAATTGCAACCTGCACCGTTGTTGGTGGAGTTGGCTGGTTTGGCGAGGGGGGCGGGGTTGACGGCGCCGCACTCGCGGATCCGGTGTTTGTACATCCACTTATCAATAAAGTTCCTAATATCAGAAATGTAAGAACCCCCATAATTTGCCAGTTTTTCATGATTTTTACACCATGTCAATGAATGTGTCTTAATTATACCAACACGATAAATCTTTCTTTATTATTTTGTTCAAAACCTGTAGCTCGAACGCACGCCATTGCGTTTACTATGAAATTACACAATCAACTAATAATTAGAGTAAAATTAGTTTAATTCGTCGTTCACAAATTTCTTTATTTATTCGCGAGGATTTTTTTTTCGTAATTTACAGTGGATAAAAACAGAACAAAATAATGAAACTCTTTCTTGCCATTATGACGTTCCCCTCTCCCATAGGGGGATCGCACCTTGGCATGATGGTTCTTGTGATATCCTCTTTTAGGACACCGAAATTTCTTTTTTGATTTTTAGGGAATTACAGGCAGTTCCAACCAACATCTATGAATGAAATTCAGGATGGCAGTGCAGCGCAACACAAGGTTAAAGCAATATTCGTTACTCAGGTACTGGTTACAACCATCATGCCAATCATGAGAGAAAACAATCCCGCCTCTACGGGAAAACAAAAGATAACTGCGAAACGCTCCCGTCCCGGAAGGGGGCACCCCCCGTTGCTGGAATTTGAGAATGTCACGGTCGTCAAAGGCGACAAAAAAGTTCTCGATGCGATCACCGTGACAATTCCTGAGGGTGAAAATGTTGCCATCCTCGGACCGAACGGCGCCGGGAAATCCTCGTTTATACAAACGATCACCCGGGAAATTTATCCCGTGATATCTGACGATCGTACGATGTTCCGGTGCCGGGGCAAAGACGTGTGGGATGTCTTTCTCATGCGATCCGTCTTTGGCATCGTCTCAAACGATCTGCAGTACACGTTCACCCGGGACATGACCGGCTTGGAGGTTGTGCTGTCCGGGTTCTTTTCCAGCATCGGGCTCTATAACCGGGTGGTGACACGAGAGATGCAGAAGAAGGCTGACGATATCTGTGCATTTTTGGAAATTATGCATCTCAAAGACCGGCAGATGAACGAATTGTCGTCCGGGGAAGCACGACGGTTTCTTATCGGGCGGGCACTCGTCCACAACCCGAAAACACTCATCCTTGACGAACCGACAAACAGTCTTGACCTGCACGCCCTCCATGCATTCCGGCAATGCCTCCAGAAGATCGCACGGGCGGGAACCGGTATCATTCTCGTGACGCACAACCTCCACGACATCATTCCGGAAATTTCCCGGGTCATTTTGATGAAAGACGGGCGGTTCTGTAATGATGGACCAAAACCGGCAATGTTAACCGATAAAAATATCGGCGGGCTGTTTTCTGTACCGGTACGTGTGATGGAAATGGACGGGTGGTATTATGCGATGGGCTATTGACGGAAATTGTCCCGTATCACCTCTCGTGGTAAAAGAAACCGGTGCTGGGCAAAGGCTGGTGGCCGGGGGTATTATGAGACGGGGTATTGATATGCATCATCCCGGATCACGACCCGGATTTTCCGGTGATGAGAAGGAGTGCAGATGATGGAATTCCGGTTTGAAAGGACAGGGACTATTGCCGTATTTACTCTTAACGGGAGGATTGACTCCTCCGGATCATCACAGCTCGACAACGCACTTAAGACCTGGCTCGTACCGACGGATCTCGCGGTGCTCTTTGATATGACCGGCGTGTCGTATATGAGCAGCGCAGGAATCCGGGTGTTCTCGGCACTTGAGAAGACGCTCCACCGGAAAAACGGGCACCTGTATCTCTGTGCCGTCCAGCCCGCGGTGGTAAAAGTCCTTGAAATCACCGGTTTTCACCGGATCTTCACGCTCTGTCCCACACGCGAAGAGGCGGTGCGCCGGTGCCGATTGACGGGAAGTCCGGCTGTAATCCAACAGGAGACAACCATTCCCGGGACAGCACATGCCAGGCTTTCTGTTGACTCTTTCCCAGACCATGAAGCAATCCTTAAGATCACCGGAACGGGTGAAAAAGTCTGCGCCGAAGCGGTTGATGCCGAAGACCTCGTACCCCGTACCTTTGCCTGCGATGAATATTCCGCGGGCATCGGTGCCCTTGGTGATTCAGCAACAGAAAGTCTCCCCAATCTTGGAGAATTACTTACGATTGGGGGTGCCATCTTCTGGCAACCAGCGAAAAGTACGGACGCCCCGGATTTTCTTATCCCGGAAAAAGACGCTCCCAAAATCCAGTTGCACACCGCATTCTCGGTAGCGGTGGACGGGAAGTTCCATGAAATCATTGTCGCAGAACCGCTCCGCCCGGAGGGAGTCAGTCTTGCAGACCTCTTCTCGGACATTTTTTCACATGCAAAAACCACAAGAAAGGATTGCCCGTCCATGATCAGCGTGGTCATGTATGCGAATATCAACGAGCTTGTCGGGACGCCACACGCTCCGCTGCAGGAAAATGATACCCGTGCCGGGAATTCCGGGCCCCGTTCACCTGCTGACGGTGCGGGATTGCGCCCCCTCCTCAATAAAAACAAAACGCTCGTCTCGTTTGGCCTCTGTATCGACACCGCAGCCGACCTCTCGGCATTTGACCGGGACGCACTCGATGCGATCCTCTGCCAGAAAGCGCCGGATGTTGATCAGAAGAACCTGTTCTTATACCAGTTTGGGCTTGTCTTTGATGCACAACAGGATCGCACAACGCGGGACATCACCCGTCTGGTGTCAAAAGTTGCCGCTCAGGAGTCCTGCATCGATTTGCAGCGACTCTGTTCCAGTATGATTGTCTCCCGTGCAGTAATTGGTGTGAGTTATATCTCCGGCATTGTGCATACAGACCGGGTGCCGGTCCGCATTATCGGAGAATGTCCCGGCTGGAACAGTACCTTTGAAACGATCACCCGCAGGCTGCATCACGGGTGCCGGGAACTGGAACTTCTTCCCCTGACCGGCGGTTTTTCCGGCACTTCGGTATTCCGGGTTAATGCGTGGGACTGGAATGGCAGAAAGATGATGCCGCTTGTGATGAAACTCGGCGGGTGGGAGATCATCGATGCAGAGATCCGGGGGTACACCGATCACGTGAAGCGTTACATCCAGAACAATGCAACCCAGGTCATTGAGACGGAACGGGTTGGGGACTATGGTGGCATTCTCTACAATTTTGTCGGTATCCGGGGAACAGAAAGTAAAATTTTCTCACTTGAGGATTATTATCTGTCCCACACAACAGATGAGATCCTGCCGGTGTTTGATTCGCTCTTCCGGGTTGTGCTGCGGGGATGGTACGGTCAGCCCCGGTTGAAGGAGATCTTCCTGTACCAGGAATACAATAAATTCTGGCGATATGATCAAATCCGGGCATATGCGGCATCTCATTTTGGAGCTGATCCGGATATAGAAGAGATCGAGCTCCCCTTCGGTCTGGACAGATCAGTGAACCCGCTCTGGTTTGTGGAGAAGATCCTGCCCGACCGGTTATCTAAAGCATTTCTGGTTTACGAAGCCTCAGTGCACGGTGACCTGAACATGAAAAATGTTCTGATGGACGAGACGAACAACCTCTGGCTGATCGATTTTGCCGAGACCCGGTACTCGCACATCCTGCGGGATATCGTGAAGCTGGAAGCGGTGATCAAGGGCGAGATGATCCCGATCTTTTCCCGGCAGGCGCTTGCGGAACTGGTCAGTCTGGATGTACAGTTCCTCTCCGCACGGTCTCTTTCAGATATCCCGCAACTCCCGCACAACATACAGGATCCGGCGCTGGAAAAAGCCTTCCGGTGTGTCCAGAAACTGCGGAGATATGCAGACCTTGTCACCCTCCTTGATGACGACATCACCCAGTACTACCTCGGCTTGTTGCCCTATACGCTGAACCTGCTCTCCTACACGTCCGTGAATGAGTATGCAAAAGAGTATGGATGGATCTCTGCATCCCTGATCTGCCAGCGTCTCATGGAAAAGAGAACCTAAGTGCGCGAATCCTGGCAACCGCCCGCCGGAAAAACCGGTGGGAATCTTCATGATCCGGTGTGAAGAGATACTCCGTGAGATAGCCCGATAGCCGTGTGATTGGATTCTTTGGATACGGCACACCGTTTCATGGTGAAACATGGTGGAGCACAGGGAAATACATTAAAAAAGGTGATGGTAAAACATCAGCCCCCAAATTGGTAATGGGAAAAGCAGATACTCAATCAATTGAAGTCAAAAGAATAGAAAAGCATGAGAAATTCGCTCTCGGGGGCTACGCCCCCGCCGCTCGGGCACCCCCCAATTGCGATAGTGTCGTATTACCCACTCTGGTGCCATCGCTAATAGCGCCCCGTCCCCTCGGGGGACTCATAGGCGCAAGAGGGGGGCGATCATGACGCCCGAAAATGGTTCTCTACTGACGAAAAAAATATGAGGTTGTTCCCGCATTGGGGGCTGATTATTGATATTCCCCTTAAAAAAACCGGAAAACCCGCCCATGTCATATCTGTTATACATGGAGGAATTACGCACAACGTGATGAGAGATCAGGATTTTGCAACCCCCGGTTTTTTATTCATCGGGCCATGTCGACCACATGTAATCAGAGAAACGGTTGAACTGCGTACAGCCTGCCGGATATCCGTACACATTTCGCGTGAAGTGATGCAAAACAGGTTTAACGGTGATCACACGCACAGGAATAATCGAAAACGTGTGAACCGGATTACCTCCTCCCTTGAGAGGAGTGTGCCCGGACATCGGGACATGCCGTTCATGGGTCAGGGCATATAAATCCATAAATACACTTGCGATATACTATTGCCCATGAGGGAAGAGAAGAGCCGCATCCGGCAGATACTTCGCGGGCGCAAAGATTCGATGAACCCCAAAGACCGGCTGGAAAAAAGCCGTGTCATCTGCAGGAATCTCCTCGGGCTTATCCGGGACGGTGAGACCGTGATGGTCTACACCTCAAAGGAAAAAGAGGTCAATACAGTCCCGCTTATCACCGCGCTGCTCCACCGGGGGAATCCGGTCGTCGTCCCGATCATCGTCAAAGAAGACGTGAGCCTTCGGTTGTCGTACCTGCGGGATCTGTCTGTCCTCGTCCCGAGCACGTTTGGCGTTCCCGAACCCATAGGGAGCGAGATCCCGGTAGCTCACGGAGATATTGATACGATCATACTTCCCATGCTCGGCTTTGACCGTGAGGGAAGACGGATAGGGTATGGCGCCGGTTACTATGACCGGTTCCTTGAAAAGAACCGGGACCTGCGAAAGATTGGGATCGCATTTGCGTGCCAGGAGATGGAGAAACTACCGGTTGATGTGAATGATATCCCCATGGACTGTATCATCACCGAGAACGGTATTGTATTTTCTTAGAGGGTGAACACCGATGAAGTACAACGGCATTGAAATACTTGACACCTTTGCCGAGGCATTTCCTGTCTGGCTCTCACGGGTCATCATAACCGCCGCGACCGAAGAATGGGCGTACAGGGCAGCATCGGAAGCGACCGGTTTTGCAACGTCAAAGATCGGGTGCCCCTGCGAAGCGGGGATCGAATGCACGCTCTCTCCGGCTGAAACTCCGGATGGAAGGGCAGGTGTCTCAATTCTCATCTGTGCGGAAAAGAAAATGATGAAAGGTATTGTTTCTGCACGGATCTCGCAGTGCATCCTCCCCGCCCCGACTGCATCAGCTTTTGACGGTTTTCCTTTAGCAAAATCCCGGTTTTACACGCGGATGCACTATTTCGGGGACCGGTACGAGGAGCGGTGCACGGTTGGCGGCAGGAGATGCTGGAAGATCCCGATCATGGAAGGCGAGTACGTGGGGGAGGAGCGCTTCGGGACCGAGAAGGGAATTGCCGGCAGTAACTTCCTTGTGATGGGGGAGGACCAAAGGTCTGCTCTTTCCGGTGCAGAGGCAGCGGCTGAAGCAATCCGGACAATGGGAGGGGTCATTTCGGGTTTTGCCGGCGGCATTGTCGCGAGCGGTTCGAAAGTGGGGTGTAAAAATTACCAGTTCCCGATGCCGGCAAGCACCAATCACCAGTACTGCCCGGCGCTGAAAGACCGGATCGATGACTCGCTCGTTCCGGATGGCGTCGGATCGGTGTATGAGATTGTCATTAACGGTGTCGATGAACCGGCAATCAGGAGTGCGATGAGAGCGGGCATAGAGGCAGCAACCGGTCCCCGCGGGGTCAGGTACATCGGGGCTGCGAATTTTGGCGGAAAACTGGGCGAGTACAGGTTCAAGCTTCACGATCTGTTTTAGATGCTGACTCTACCCGGCGACATTGTGTATCCACATACAAGGAGGAGTGTTGAATGATTACAGAAATTTATTATTTTTCAGGTACCGGGAACTCGCTCGTTATCGCAAGAGATCTTGCCGAAAGACTCAACGGAACGCTGATCCCCGTCACGGCTGTGATTGATCAGAACAGGATTCAGACCGATGCAACGATGATCGGAGTAGTATTTCCGGTTTATGACTTCAAACCACCGAGGATCATCGGGCAATTTATCAGAAAACTGGATAATCCTCGCGCAAATTATCTCTTTGCAGTGTGTACCTATGGCATCACGCCAGGCAAGGCCATGCAGCACTTTGAGAAGGAACTCAAAGCATGCGGGGGAAAACTTGCCGGAGGGTTTGCGGTGCATATGCCGCACAATGGGATTGGATCGGCGGCTTTCTCCGGTACCCAACATGAACAAATGTTCAATGACTGGAAGCAGCAACGTGAAGTCATTTCTGATTATATTCATGCCCGAAAACAAGGAACATTAGAAACCGGCAATCTGTTTGTTGGTTTTATACTCTCCGGATTTTTCATAAAAGCGATTCCGATCCTGCTGCCATTCTTCACGCAGGTACTGCTGAAAGGGTGGGATTCTCTGGCATTCACTGCTGACGGAAAATGCAATGGTTGTGGGATCTGCCAGAGGATCTGCCCCGCAGATAATATTTCGATGATTGACAACAAACCTGCCTGGTCGAATCATTGCGAGGGGTGCTTCGCATGCCTGCAATGGTGTCCGCAGGAAGCCATCCAGGCAGGCTGCATCACCACCAACATGAAAAGATACCATCACCCCGAAGTGAAGATTGCAGATATGATCCAAAAGAAACTTAAAAAAACTACTTAAATTTTAAAGATTTTTACAATTAACAGTGTGTTATTAAAAATTACTGTTAAATGCGCTCCTTCTGACGTGAATGTAAAAAGACAAAGTTCACAGGCTTTTACTCTGAGTCTCTTTAAAAAAAAGTGTGAGTTACGCTGCCGGACCAGCGCTTGCCTTTTTTACCGTAAAAGATACTGCGATAGCAGAGAAGCCGGCGACCAGCGCAAAGATTCCTGCAACAAACGGGAGGAGTGCTGCCGAGATCAGCGGGAACACGAGCAGCAGGATACCGAATATCACGCTGACAATCCCAATGAGTGCAGTCCCCCAGTCTTTGGCGGAAAATGCATGGAACAGGTGGATAAATCCCTGGATACACGCCCAGAAACCGACGAAGATGACAAAGAACGTGATGAGGATAACGGTGCTCCAGAGCGGTTGTGCGAGGATAATGACACCGATGATGATATCTAAAACACCGAGGAAAATCTTCCATCCCATCTGGCTCTTGTCAGCCGCGAGACTTGCAAGGGTAAATATTCCCCCCACAAACCAGAATGCTCCGAGAATCGTGATGAGAAGCACGGTTGTGATCCCCGGATATGAGAGGAACATCAGTCCGATAATAAGTGCAAGAATGCCCCACAGGAGGATGACCCACCAGGGAAAGAGACTGATTTGTTTCTGCAAAATCATTTCAGGAGTTGTTATTTCGTCTGCCATAATTATACCATTTATGACATAGGATTCCTTCATCATATAAACGTATGCTGGATCCTGACGGGGGTCGTTACCCAATAAAGAATATTCCCGGAGACATGCGGTTTCAGAGAGGACTGATGAAAAATTTTACTGCAGCTATTGATCTTCGGTATATGCCGTTGGGGGTGAGACAACCAAACGTATGGCTACTGTTTTTGGATATGTTGATTCACAAATTAAGATGTCCCGGACCACGAGGATGGGATATTACGCAAAATACTTCTGGCATATCGATCCGGGAATGACAGTTACCCATAGCGCCATAATCTCAATGCAAGAGCGGCAGGCCATGACGGTACAGTGACGGGAAAACACACTATCACAATCGAAATGTTCTTTCATGCAACGAGCGCATGTTATTGACCGCATCAAAGCGGGAAGGTGATGTACACATGCCAAAACGGATTGAGACCGGGACCCCTGAAGGGGATGTGCTGGATTTTACCGAAGCACTCTTTTCCGGGTGGCTTGAACTTTTCGAAGACCACCGGCTGTACCTTCACTTCATCATCTCGCGGCAAAAAGTCAAAGGCAACACCCAGCGTCTCCTCTCACGGTGGATACGCGATGGGTATGATGTCAGGATCGTCAAACCGCGTGCCATCATGCAGCATATCATTAAAAAATTCGGTTTTATACCGGCACTCGAGTACCTGCCCGTATACTATGACGATGAAGTCGAAGTCTGGCGTAAACCGTCTGTTTTCGATCACCTCACGCACAGCGATAACCCGCATATGGTGATGAACCAGATTACGGCTGTCTCCTGATACTCCAGCGCACCATGACGGGTGATCTTTCACACGAAAACATACCAGAGGCCGGTACTTCAATCTCAACAGGGTTTAACTGTCGTGGAACAGGATTCACCGGTCAGGGAGACGTTCCCCGCACCCGGAACACCACATCCCGGATGGCACCGGTAACAATATCCGGTCGGTCCAGCTGGACATAATGAGTGGTATTTTCTGCAACACGGTATGTACCATTGGGTGATTCGCGTGCAATCTCTTCCTGGAGATCGCGGAACACCGCATTGGCATACTCGTTTACCACAGGATCCAGTGAAAATCCCATCGGTTGACCGGATGAAATGACGACAAGCGGGATCTTACCAAGGGAAGTGATGTTATCGCGCTGCACTTCGCGAAAGATGGCAAATACGCTCTCCCCCTCAACCGCACGGGCTTCCCAGAACGAAGGTCTTGTCGCGAGAAGCGCCTGGTACGCATGGTACTCGTATGACGGCAATCGCGGATCGACCGGCACACGCGAGAGGTTTGCAATAAAAGTCCCATCTGCTGCCCGCTGTTCATTTGCACGGAGCCCGGCAACCGCTGATGTGACGAGAGTCTCCTGTTCGCGGGTAAAATTTTCGCCGGTCCGTACCATCTGCCATTCGGAGCCCGGGTCGACAAGTACAATACCGGAAACTTCTGCCGGGTACCCGTGCGCATACTCCCGCACGTATTCACCTCCGAGCGAATGCCCGACAAGGACGTATGGCGGTGAGATGTCAGACCGTGCGAGAAGCGTGCGCAGTTTTTCCGTCACGGTATGAGCCGTGATCGGACCCGGAACCGGATCGCTCCAGCCGTATCCCTGACGGTCATACGCGCAGACCCGGGTGAAGGCAGAGACGTTCGGTTGCACAAGCGCCCAAGACAGGGAACAGTCTGTAGAACCGGCTTCCAGTATCACCGTGGGACTGCCCGTTCCTTCGCAGCGGATGTGCAGTCGTCCATCCCCGACATCCACGAGTTCGCCGGGCGGGGGATACTGTGCTATCAGTTCCTGGCCCTGCACCAGTCCTCCGTTCGGTGCCAGGAGTGTCATGGTGCTGGTGGTGGGAAGCGTGCCCGTACAACCGGAAAGAAAAACACCGGCAATGAGACATGCTGCAACGAGAGTCAGAAAGTATCCGGGGGACATGGAAAGACGCTCCGCGCACTATCAGGTACA
>Ga0315282_10017855_pt1 | contig 10203 bp, 9 predicted proteins | sample YL17G07_20_MG_FD_203693 | JGI IMG/M metagenome (GOLD analysis project Ga0315282, IMG submission 203693) | Sediment microbial communities from Yellowstone Lake, YNP, Wyoming, USA - YL17G07_20 | ecosystem: Environmental > Aquatic > Freshwater > Lake > Sediment | place: USA: Wyoming | collected... | reverse complement strand
CGGTATATTTTGTCCCTCATTTCATTAGCCTCTTCGTGAGTAAGGGATCTTTCGGGCGATCTGAGAACAACCCTTATCAACAGGTTTTTTTGGCCATAGCTGATGCCAAGTCTCTTGATTGCCTTAAGCGGAAGCTGCTCGTATGGTGTTTCTGACATGATGGTGATTTCCTCAATTACGTCGGAATTTTCACCTGAAGCATCTTTGATCGTTTCGCACACATCCTCTTCGTTAGTTTCGTCGGAAACCGATACGGAGAGGTCTTGGCGTATAGGAGGATACTTCGAGACCAATTGGTATGGATCCAGATTACCCATTTGCTTTTTGATGCGGGGATCATCAGAACGTAAAATTCTAATATCATCAATCCCTTTGATCAACATGGCTAATCTGTCCAATCCAATTCCCATCGCCAACCCTGAATACTCATCAGGATCCAGCCCCGAATTTTCCAGGATTTCGGGGTGAGTTTCACCACATTCGAGAAGTTCGAGCCACTCGCCATCCTTCTTGAGTATTTCTACTTCAAGACCGTTTATGGTGTAAGGGTGGCTGACCCCATTGGCCCGGTATCTCATTCCCGGAAGTGTGCACGCGATAATCGATTCGATCAGCTCGATCAGCGCCGGTCTCTCCAGTCTGGGCAACCCCCCTTTTGTCCGCCATACATCCATCTGATGCGGTTCGCTACAATGTTTTTTGTCCACGACATCTCGACGGTAACATATACCGGGGCACATTACCAAATAATCGTCGATTTTTTTCCCTTTCAGTTCATCCAGAATATCGGGGATCATTTCCGAAGTGTGCGTTCTTAGAATGGAATCCTCCGATATGTATCGAGTGTATCTGGATGATCTTCCTGGATTTTCAATCGGGAAACGCAACCGATCGTAATTCTTAGCTATTGATGTGATAGGACTGCTTCTCCTGATTTCTGGTTTTGGCCATCCATCTTTGGAACCTAGGCAACGATAAATCTTATCTATTGCCAAGCTGATGACATGAATCCCGTTTTTTGGATCAGTCAAATCAGGGATAGCCAACGATGCTGCCAATCGATCTTGTGACATAATTTCCTTTTTCATGATCGTATCTCCTTTTTTGACTGGGCGGTATTATTATTGACGTGGTTTGGTTGGAATTAACTTGCCGTACTTTTCTGGGTAGTCTCTACGCAAAACGGCCAGCCATCTGCCAGCTTTTGCTTTGTTAGAGTCGTTGGTTTGCCAAAAGATCATCTTAAAGTAGCAGAGGGACTACTTATATCTATGAGGAAGACAATTTTTTTTATCTCCCGATATAGAAGAGCGTCATGCACTGATTTCGTGAACCGATCAGGTTGATGGCTTGATACCTACTAGCTGTTTATTAAAGTTATTAAAGTAATAATTTTAATAGAAAACAATTTTCTATTAATATACAAGATTACATCTTTTTACTAATTTTGTCAACTTTTTGTGGTTTGACAAAATAGCGGTGAAATAAAAGACCGACCCAAAACTCGGTCTTTAAATTACCCGTGATTATTTTTTTCTAAGGAGGATAAGGTTGTCAGCTGATGCTTGCTTTAAAAGATTGGTCGTATGTAGTTCGAAGAATCCAAGAAATTCAAACTTACCGTTTTTTTCAATCAGAAGTTTAAACTCTTCGGGGAAAATAATTTTTAAAGCTACTTGATCTATATACTTTCGCTTTGCACCTTTATCATCGACTTCAAGGGTAAAAGTTTGTGTTACGATTTGCTTAAGAGCATCTTTAGGCGTTAATTTATAGGTAGTTTTTACTTTAATATTTTCTTTTCTCATTGTCCAGGATTGTGGTTTTAAAAAAGCGGGGTCAGACCAATTCATTGCTAAATTTTCTATCAAGTACAGCCCTCCGGATTTTAATGAATTAGCCATTGAGTTTAGATGAGAAAGAAAAAGGTTATTATTTTTAACGTAAATTATTGACCCCATCATAATATAAGCAAAGTCAATCTTTTTTTTAAAATTAAACTTATTCATGTCAGCTTTTATCACCTCAATTTTAAGACTTTCTACTTTAGACATTTTCTTTAAGTAATTAACCATACCGGAGCTGCAATCTATCCCTGTGGAGCCGTAACCTCTTTTTGCCAGTTCCCTTAATTGCAAAGCTGGCCCACAGGCAACATCCAAAACGTTTTTAACCTTCACTTTACTGTATTTTTTTATAAATTTTTCAAAAAGATTTACCTGTTTTTTAGCATCAATGAAGCTAAATGCCAGTTCATAATACTTCACTTTTTTATATATTTGTGACCGCATATTAAATTATTTAGTTTTTTTAATACTGAAAAAGCGTCGGTATTAGGGAAAATCGACAAAAACGCCAAATTTTTTTATCTTCCCAAATTTTATGAGCTGCGCTTCTCCTTTAATGATTTTACAAAAGATACAATTCATAAAATGCTATTTTAATTTGCCAAATTTTTTCTTATTTTTAAAATAACTTTTTTAACTTCATTTTTATCTAAAATATATTTTTTAGCCTGCCTGACCTTTTTACTTTCTAGCCAGATCGGTTTATTGAATTTTTTTTCTTTTTTATACCTGGGAAAGATATGCCAGTGCAGGTGTTTATCCTGATTGCCTAAAAGTTCATAATTTAATTTATCAGGTTTAAATGTTTTAAAAACAGCTTCAGCTAATTGGCTCATCTCATCTAAAAATTTCAATTTGAATTTTTGATCCAGCTGATGCAGTTCTGTTTTATGAAACTTGCATAATAATAAGCAGTAACCGGGAAAAAATTGATAATCGCCTAAGACAGCGTAACCGGTGGTTAACTCTTTTATAAAATACGGGTTTTTACCCTGTTTAATTAATTTAATTCTCTGGCAAATTAAACATTTTTTATTTGTTATACTCATTATTTAAATCTAGAAAAGATGAAATAAATTGTCAAGTAAAAGTTAAGTTATTGTCAAAAAACAAAAAATATATTAAATTGTTAAAATAGGGCAACAATAAATGATAATTTATGAAATTAACAATCAAATGTAAAAATTTTACTTTACGACCTTATAGAAAAAGCGACGCAAAGTCACTGGCAAAAAATATTAACGATAGAACCATCAGTAGAAATATGTCCCGGGTGCCCTATCCTTATACTCTAAAGATGGCTAAAAAGTTTGTAAAAGAATCAATAGTTGGTTATAGAAAAAGAAAACCAACTAGAATAAATTTAGCCATAGATATTGGCGGGGAAGTGGCTGGTGGAATAGGAATAACTAAAATTGAGTTAGGCCATAAAGCCGGTATCGGTTATTGGTTGGCAAAACAATTCCGCGGCAAAGGCATTATGACCAGAGTGGTTAAAGAAGTATCAAAAATTGGTTTTAATAAACTAAAACTAAGAAGAATTGAGGCGCAAGTATTTTTGTTTAATAAAAAATCAGCCAAAGTTTTAGAAAGAGCTGGGTTTCAATTAGAAGGAATTTTGAGAAAAAATACTAAAAAAGGCAAGCAATACTTGGATACTTATTTGTACGCGAAAGTAAGATAAATAAATTTTTCATATGGTAGTTTCTGTCGGATAATAGTTTATCATTCAATTTTTAATTTCCTAAATTTAATTAAGGAGATAAATATTAAAATAGGTGATAAAAGAATGACTAGAGGTGCAGTTAAAATAATCATTAAGTTACCAGCTATAATTTCACCTATGCCGGCGCCACCTTCTACAATTAGATTGTAATAAGAAAGTATGGTAGAGCGTTGGGCTGATGGAATAAACTTATTTAGCAAAGAATAAAATAAAGGACTTAAGCCACCGTTAAAGAAATCTATTAAAATAAAACTTATTAAAGAAAAGATAATATTTTTTGATAAAGCAAAGATTAAATAAAATATACCGATTAATATTAGACAGAAGCAAAGTGTTTTAAAAGTGCCTTTTTTAGAAGAGAATTTTTCTGAGGCTAATGAACCAATTAGAAAAGAGACTCCGGCTATACTAGAGATAATACCAAAATAATAAGTAGGAATAAATAAAATATCTTTAAAGATGATAGGCCAACCAATAAGGTAAAGTGCATTAGCTAAAGTTAGTAAAATAGCTAGAGAAAAAAATGAATAAATCCTTTTTTCTTGAAAAATAGAATTTAAAGGATTTTTTATTTGATTAAAAATTAATTGACCGATATTCAAAGATCCATTAAATATTTTTTTAGTAGTAAATTTTTCTTGAATAAATTTCCAGCCTACTATTAACGCTAAACTAGCTATAATTGATTGAAACAACCAGACGTACTTTAAATTAAAATAAGCTATTAAGCTACCAATCAGACCACCAGCAAAGAAACCTAAAGAGGTAATAACGCTTAAACGAATAAAAATTTTATTACGCAGTTGTTCTTTATTAGTTAATTCTAAATTATCAATTAGAAGAGCTTCGAAGGTACCAGTAATAAAAGTTATAGCTAGACCGCTGATAACAGAGCCAATTAAAAGAAGATAAAAGTTAGAGCCAAAAGAACCGAAAAAATAAATTAAAGAAGAAATAATAGTTAAACTATAGGTTAATAAAATGGCTCTTTTACGACCATAAGTATCGGCATAAATACCGGTAGGTATTTCAAAAATAAAAGCAGCTAAACGACTAATACCAATCAGTAAACCTACTTGAGCAATGGTAAAACCTAAAGACAAGCCAAAAATAACAAAAAATGGAGCAATAAGATTAAAAGAAAGTCCGCCTAAAAAAGCTAGTGAATAAAAGACTTTTATTTTATCTGACATACTTTACATTCTATAATTTATTGATAAAAAAGTAAAAAGGGTGGATGCGCTTGGTACATCCACCCTGGTCGACGGAGGCTATTGCTATTTTACCTTCTTTGGCCGTGGTTGACTGATTTTGACAGAGCCACAGCTTGAGCCAGCATAACAGCCGATTCGTTTGCCCTGGCAGTCGCCGGAAGTGCTGTCCTCTTTAGCTATTACCTCTTTTACCTTTGGGTCTTTCCATCTCTTTTTCATAATCGAACCTCCTAGTTTGTAGTTAGTGGAGAAAGGTTTTTTCTCTCTCCTGTTGGAGCGCGCAAGCAAATTGTGATTTGGCCTCTGCGTCTCCGTGCTCTAAATATCCCCAAGCTGGACATTTAGGACATGTTTGAACCTGACATTTAAGGCATAGGTTATTTTTTTTCATCTGTAATGTAGTGGCATAAATGTTTAGTTTTTGCCATGCTCGAGAAAAAGAAATTTGCCGTAAATTATAGCTAGGTTTTCTCATTAAGATACAGGGGAGAAGATAACCGTCGGCACTAATAGTAAAGGAACATTTACCTGCTCGGCAAGGAAAGAGTAGATTATTCTGAGTAGGCTGAGTAGCGCGTTTATTTAAAGCTGTTCGATATATTTTTTTCCATCGGCTTCTAAAAGGTTCAAGCAAATCAAGTCTAAGTGCTTCTTTAACTGAAATACGTAAGTTGGTCATTTTTGATGAGTGGTAGAAATCTGCATTAACCATAGGATCAAAACGAAAATCCCTTGCACCCAAATCAAGCGCAAACTGATGTGCAAACTCTACTTCATTTATATTCTGTTGCATCACAATCATTTTAAGATGAAATGGGACATCATTATCTCGTAGAAGTTGAATCCCGTACTTAAATTGACGAAATGAACCAGGCACACCTGAGATAGTATCAAAAGTAGCTTCTTTAATCCCATGGAGCGTAGCTTCAATTAGAAACGGAGGATAGTTAGTAAATAGCTCAATTATTCGTTCTGTTAATTTAGTAGCATTAGTGAACACCGTGATAATCATGCCTAATTTTTTGGCGTGAAGGTAAATATGTGGGAAATCATTCCTAAGTAATGGTTCACCGCCGGTGATTAAAAGCCATAAACAACCATCCTTTGCCATTTGATCTAACAAATTATCAAATTCTTCAGTTGAAAGTTCATTTTTATAGGTAATTGGTTGGTTATCAATATAGCAATGTAAACACTTGAGATGACAACGTTGGGTAATTTCAAGTCCGCCTGAAATAGGGATATTATATTTTGCGGCCAATTGATGTAATTGCTCAGAAAAAGAAAGGTGTCCTTGTATTCTAAGCTTTTTCTCAAGAAGAACTGGTGGTTGTAATAAAGATTTATCATTCTGTTTTGTTAACCCTTTTTCCTGAAGAGTCGATAGAAAATTATGAATATCTATTTTCAATTTCTGGATTGGGGTATTTGCATATTGGCGCTGAAGTATTTTTACTATATCAGATTCCTGATGAGCTTCAGAGCTAGAAAGTTGATCCCAAATTGCTGATGCTTGTTTATTTAATACTAACAAAGTATTACTTTTAATGTTTATCAAGAGAATTTTGTCAGCAATTATCCGTTTTTTTACTTCATCTTCGCGAAACCAGAAAGTTTGCTTAGTCATCTTTGCCTCCTTTTCCAACATAATAACTTATAGTTGTAAAAGATCAGTAAATATATGATAATTTATTTAATATTATAACAATAAGTATTTTTGTCAAGGGAAATTTAAATTAAAAATTTTGGATTATCTTTAATTAAAAATTACTATTACTTTAAGTAGATACAAAAAATTTGACAATTTTACTAAAATTAGCTATTATATGTAAAACGTTATTTAAAATAACACTTTTAAAATTAACCCTGCTTGGCAGAGTTAATTTAAATCATTAATCGGTCTTTAAAAATTCCTTTAAAAGGAATAAAAGAGAAAATATTTTAGAAAAGAGGAGGGGGAAATGTTTAATCTGGAGAAAAATGGTTTGTACGATGAATTAGTAAAAAAAGGAAACCGAAAATTACTTAAAGGAGGTGAGGTTAAATGTTGACTAAACAAAATTATCTGGAGGTAGCATCTGGCCGCCTCCCCATAGAAGAAGTAGAAAAAAGAAAAAAGATTAATTTAGTTGGTTTTGTCAGAATGTGGGGGTTTCCCATTATCAGCGTAGTTTTTAAGTGGCCATTGTGGCTCGCGATAATTCTTGTTCGGTTGTTCATAAAACTGGATTATATTTTTACCGTCTATCCAGGGAGTGAAAGTGATCTTCGTGGATATTGCCACCCTTGGTTGGCAAAAACAAGGTTTATTCACAGTAAACCGAACTTAGTCGGTTTTATCTCAAAAGGAAAGAAAGTTGGCCCAGGATTAGTTTTGGCGATTCCTAATATAATGCGGGAATTTAGAGAGGAAAAAGAAACTTGTCTTGAGGTTATAAAACGTCTTTCTTTCTTAAAAAAAATAAGCCGGGTAAAGGCGATTGCTCTTGCTGGCCAATTACCCAGCGTTTGCTTTAAGCATAAAATTTTTCTAAATAAGCCGTTTGTCTGGGGAAACAAGGGTACAACTTTCTGTATTACAGAAACTTTGTCCGAGGTTATGAAGAAGCGTAAACTGGAAGTTGGTCATGTAAAGATCGTAATAGTAGGAGTCGGGTATGTCGGGGAGATTTTGTTTAATGCCTTAAAAGAATATGGCCATGACGTAACTGGAGTTGATATTGAACACAGAAAAGAAGGAGTAGTTCTAAGCAAAGACGGTGGAGCTCTTTTGCGTACTGCCGATATTGTAATCGTTCTAACACCGAAGGGATCGGATTTCCTTCCCTATTTAAAAAGTCTAAAACGGGATGCAATTATCATTGATGATACGCATCCTAAGATCAAGGAAGAAGATCAGCCCCAAGGAATGAGTTTCTATAAAGTAGCAGTGGGTATTGACGGGGTTAAATTTTTTCCTCGTATTCCTGGCTATAATGCCAATTGGCTTCCGGGATGTACCGTAGAGGCTATTGTTTTTTCTGCAATTAACGACTTTAACGGGTCTCAAACAGAGTTCAATAAAAAAGCAAAAGATCTAGGATTTTTTGCTCACCTTGTCAAATAAAAAGGGGGTTTATGAAAATAGACCCCTTATTTTTTTTACATACTTTTGCTATACTTAATTATAAAGGCGTTGAATATAGAATTTATGGATCTAAAAAATATATTTATTTTAATATCTGCCGGATTGAATTTATTTTTAGGATTTTTAGTTTATACGAAAGGAAAAGATAAAATCACCAACAAAGTTTACTCACTAGTTGCTCTTAGTGTATTTTATTGGTCTATTGGCATGATTTTATATAGGTTGGCGAGTAATGTTTCTGATTCAGTTTTTTGGTGCAGGGTGCTCTATACAGCACCGATTTTAATTGTTTGCAGTTTGCTTTATTTTGTTTATGTGTTGCCCAAAAAAGAAAATAATTTTAATAAGTGGGCGGTAGTTCTCGTAATTATTAGTTCATTCATTTTGGAATATTTAACGTTTTTTACCGATTCCATAATAAAAAATGTAATATTAAACAAACCGGAAAAGGAAATAATCTTCGGCATAAACTATTTATTTTATTTTGCTTTTATTACAGGATTTTTTATTTGGATTTATTCGGTTCTTTATATCAGATTAAAAAAATACACCGGTATAATTAAAACCCAAATTGTTTATGTTTTTTTAAGTACCGTTATCTCTTCTTTATTAAGCATGTTGAGCAATTTACTATTGCCAACTATCGGAACTTTTTTCCTTAATTGGGCTGGACAAGTTATTACCTCTTTTTTTATGTTGACTCTTATTGCTTATGCTATTGTTGTTCATCGTTTAATGGATATTAAATTTGTCTTGAGAAGGTATTCGGTTTTTTTGGCCTCACTCACTTTTATAATTATTATAGCGATAGCTATAAAATATATAGTAGATAGTTTTTTTATTGAATATACTCTCTGGGCAGATTTTTTTATTTTAGTTGGCGCACTGTTTATTTATCCTTATATTAAGGATTATTTTTATAAACTGGCTAATAAATATTTTTTCTCTTCTCTTTATGATAGCGGTGAGGTAATCGCCGGCTTGAGCGAAAAATTACGGTCTACTTTGGATATCAGAAAAATCTATCAGTATATTGCTCAAACTTTAATTAATGCTTTTCATATTAAAGCAGTTGGCCTTTTAAGTTATAATGAAAAAGCGGGTAATTTTAATGTTTTATATAATAACGGTTTTAAAATTGGTGGACATAAAGTTTTTCCAGGTAACCCTGAATTACAAAAATTATTTATGAATCGGGGCGAAACCATGATTGTAGAAGAAGTAAAAAGAATGGCTTATGAAAAATATAAAGAAACTTTGGATTTATTAACTAAATTAAAAGTTGAGGTATTAACCCCGTTAAATCTTAAAAATAAAACTATTGGTTTAATTGCCCTAGGCACTAAAGAATCAGCTGATATTTTTAATGATGAAGATTTAAAAGTTTTAAAAGTAGTAGGTGCACAAGCCGCTATCGCCATTGAAAACGCTTTGCTTTATGAAGAGACTAAGAATTTTTCTCTTAAGTTAGAAAAAGAGGTAGAAAAAGCCACACGAGACTTACGGCGAGCCAATATACAATTAAAAAAATTAGACGCTGCCAAGTCGGACTTCATTTCCATCGCCTCGCATCAATTGCGCACCCCGCTGACTGTAATTAAGGGTTATATTTCCATGATGTTGGAAGGTAGTTTTGGTAAATTAACTGAGGCGGAAAAAGATTCGCTGGGGAAAGTTTTTGAATCAAATGAAAGACTGATTAATTTAGTGGAGAACTTACTTAATATTTCGCGGATTGAATCGGGACGATTACAATTTAATTTAACCGAGGTAAGATTAGAAAAAGTGGTAGCCAGCGTGGTTGAAGAGTTAACTAATTTTGTCAAAAGAAAGGATCTTTATCTTAATTTTACTAAACCCGAACCGCCGTTGCCTAATCTTAAACTGGATGAGGAAAAAATCAGGCAAGTGATGTTAAACTTAGTTGATAACGCCATTAAATATACGAGTAAAGGAGGCGTTACCGTTGATTTGGAGCTGGTTGGTAAAACCGTAAGATTTTGTGTAGCCGATACCGGCCTGGGTATGGCCGTCGAAGATTTACCCAATTTGTTTAAGAAGTTTTCCCGTGGTAGCGGTACCTCTTTAGTGCATACCGAAGGTACGGGGTTGGGGCTTTATGTGGCTAAGATGATGATTGAGGCTCATCATGGTAGAATCTGGGCGGAAAGTCCGGGCAAAGACCAGGGTGCAAAATTTTGTTTTGAAATACCGATTAATTCATGAATAACCAACCTTTCTCTATATACGCTCTCTTGACTTTTTTCTATTTTTGGTATACATTTTTAA
>Ga0315282_10017854_pt1 | contig 10204 bp, 8 predicted proteins | sample YL17G07_20_MG_FD_203693 | JGI IMG/M metagenome (GOLD analysis project Ga0315282, IMG submission 203693) | Sediment microbial communities from Yellowstone Lake, YNP, Wyoming, USA - YL17G07_20 | ecosystem: Environmental > Aquatic > Freshwater > Lake > Sediment | place: USA: Wyoming | collected... | reverse complement strand
AGATTACTTCAAGAGCCCCTATTACACAGAACATACGGCGCATTTTGTGAGCGAGATTGGTTACCACGGCTGTCCAGGCCTTTCCTCGATCAAGCGCTTCGTGGACGAGCGCCACGTGTGGCCCTGGCAGAACAATTCCCAATGGATATTTCATTCCACCGATATGTCGGGAAATCCATACCGTATCAACCTGATGGCCAACCAGGTGAAGGAACTTTTCGGCGCGATTCCGGAGGACATCGAAGACTTTATTCTGGCTTCCCAGGTATCCCAGGCCGAAGCCAAAAAGTTTTTCGTCGAGATGACGCGCTTGAAAAAGTGGCGCAGCACGGGCCTCATCTGGTGGAACGTCATGGATGGCTGGCCGCAATTCTCCGACGCCATCGTGGACTATTATTTCAACAAGAAGCTTGCTTACCACTATATTCGCCGCGTGCAGCAACCCGTCTGCCTCGTGGTGGATGAGCCCCAAGACTGGCACGTCCGCGTGGTGGTCGGAAATGACTCGAGGGAAGATGCCAGCGGTCATTACCGCGTCTGGGATGCGGACTCGGGGGAGACCCTGCTGGAAGGGGACTACGTGGCGAAGGCTAATACCAATCTGGAAGTGGGCAGCATCCCGGTCTTTCATTCCGGCAAGCGACTTTTCCTGATGGAGTGGACAGCCAATGGCCACCGGTGCGTCAATCACTACTTGCAGGGTATGCCGCCCTTTTCACTCTCTCAGTACAAGGCGTGGCTCTCCAAGATTGCTGCCTTGCAGAACGATTTTGACCCCGCGAGCGTAGGGAAATAACCCCTCGAGAGCCGGTAGCGCGGACCTCCGGTTTTGAGGTCCGCGGCTCTTAAGCTCGTTGCGGAGCGCTGTACGAGAAGGACGCGAAGAAGCGACACATCGGGCGAACAACACACGGGAACGCCATCACCAGAATAGAGCCGCGGACCTCAAAACCGGGGGTCCGCGTTACGCCCTTACTGCTTCCCACCCTTCGTGCAAGATGAAAGGTATGAGGCACAAAGCGGCGAGGGGATCTGCCCACTTTATTCCCCAAGCGGCGTTGACTGACAGGCCGGCCAGGGCAATCCCAGCCATGTAACCACAAACCGCAGACTCCGCCGCGTCGGCTCTCAACGCCGCGCTGGAAGCGATGGCTGATAGCTTCCGCTTCTGACCGGCTAGCCAGGGCATTACTACAGCAGCAGCAAGCAACAGAGCTATTCCTGCAAGACTGGGGCGAACTTCACGCTTTCCGAGTAGCGCCGCTCCGGACGCCAGCAGCACATATGTCGTCAGGACGAAGAGCAGGCCGCCAGCGATTCGGGCAGCGAACTTCTCGGCTTTCATTTCAGCGGAATAAGAGCGGAACCGCCAGTAAACCACCAGGGCAGAAACCAACTCGATGCCGCTGTCGCCACCGAAGGCGAGCAGGGCAGGGCTGTGGGCCCGCCAGGCAGCAATCAAGGACGCTGCCGCCTCCAGAAACATCCAGAAAAGTGTGAAAGCCTGAATGCGGAGAATCCGTCGCAGGATATCGGGTTGCAGCGGGACGATCTCGTCGGCCATGGTCCCATTATGCACACAACCGACCAATAAGCGCACCCCAAGCATCTGAACAGATCACACCTTTTGGTGGTAGAATTCAGCCGCTTTGTCTGAACCGGTAGGCCTTGCTATCCCTCCACCTTCTCAGAAACCACTTTGGCCTGGGTGAAGAGCAAGAGGTAGTCGCGGCCGCCGGCTTTCGAATCTGTTCCTGACATATTGAAGCCGCCGAAGGGGTGGCCGCCTACGAGTGCTCCGGTACATTTCCGGTTGAAATAGAGGTTTCCTACGAAAAAGTCCTCAGCCGCCTTATCCATTTTCTGGCGGTTCTTAGTATACACGGCCCCTGTCAGGCCATATTCAGTGTTGTTGGCGATCTCGAGCGCCGCATCAAAGTTCCGGGCCTTGATGACCGCCAGCACTGGGCCGAATATCTCTTCCTGCGCGATGCGGGCCTGGGGAGCGACATCTGCAATGACCGTGGGTTGGATGAAATATCCCGGTCCGGGCGCTTCTTCGCCGCCCGCCACCAGGCGCCCCTCCTTCTTGCCGATCTCGATGTAATCCAGGATGGACTGCTTTGCCCGGGCGTTAATCACCGGACCCATATAGCTGTCGGGGCGCGTGGCTGGGCCGACCTTAATCTGCGCCACCCGGCGCTGAAGCTTGTCGAGGAAGGCTTCGTAGACCGACTCGACCACGATGGCCCGCGAGCACGCTGAACATTTTTGGCCCTGGTAGCCGAAGGCGGAGACGGTGACACCTTCCACCGCCGCTTCCAAATCCCCCTCACTGTCCACCACGATCGAGTTCTTGCCGCCCATTTCCGCAATCACGCGCTTCACCCAAAGCTGTCCCGGCCGCGTCTTCGCCGCCTCCAGGTTGATTGCCAACCCCACCTCCTTCGAGCCCGTGAAGGCCACAAAGCGCGTGCGCGGGTGTCCTACGAGCACGTTGCCGACTGAACCACCCGGGCCGGGGAGATAATTCACCACCCCCGGGGGCATTCCTGCCCCCTCCAACGCCTCGAACAGCTTGTACCCGATCACGGGGGAATCGCTCGAGGGTTTCAGGACCACCGTGTTTCCGGCCACCACGCAGGCCAGGGTCATACCGGTGAGGATGGCGAGGGGGAAATTCCAGGGGGGAATTACAACCCCTACACCCAGAGGCAGGTAACGCAGCGAATTCCTCTCACCGTAAACTGGAGCGAGGGGGTGAGGTTGGTCAAGCCGGAGGATTTCGCGCGCGTAAAACTCCCCAAAGTCAATGGCCTCCGCCACGTCCGCATCGGCCTCCGCCCATGTCTTCCCCACTTCGTAACACATCCACGCCATATAATGGAACTTGCGCTCCCGGACGATCCGGACGGTTTCGAGCGCGAATTCCGCGCGCCGTTCTGCCGGCGTGTGACTCCAGGTTTTGAAGGCCTCATCGGCGGCGCGAAGGGCGCGCTCCGCCAAGTCCGCATCGCCCTTGGAAACAACGCCCACCACCTGATCTTTCTGCCCAGGGTTGTAAGAGCAAAACTTATCCTGCGTCTTGATCCTCTCCCCGTTGATCACGAGATCGTATTCCTGACCCAACTCCTGCCCGAGTTCCTTCAGGGCTTCTTCCATCCGCCTCGCGTGTTCCGGGTTACCCTTGAAGTCGCGAAGCGGCTCATTCCTGAATTCGGTTAGTGGCATCGGCGTGCCTCCTGCCCTTGAGACGCAAAGCAGGAATTATAACGGTTCTGTGCCCGGCAGAATAGACGGCGCGGCAATGACCAGACTTCCTGTCACCAGACTTCCTGTCGCTTGACAAACGCCGCCCGATAGGCTAGACTTATAGGTCAAAGCTGTGCAGGAGGTTACCCCCTGGTGGTAACGCGAGGGAGCAATACCAGTGGCCGCCCCAAATCGCTTCCGAAAAGTGGCGAGGATGACGAAAACCCCGCAAACTGGCTGGCCGCAGAATAGACAAATTGTCCGTGAACCCAGGGAAACCCAGAGGGCAATTTTCAAAATTCGAAGGAACGAAGCGCGAATCTCTATGAAAACAAAGGGTTACTGTGGAAAACCGGGGAGCGAAGCTGGAATGTACATGAAAACACATATACTTAGCTGCTTATTCCCGGAATCTCATTGAAAACAAAGGAGGTTAAAAGGTGGCAGGTGATTACCTGCGGTGGCGCAGGAAACACGCTCACGCAACGCTAGTCATTCCCGCGAAAGCTCGAGTCCGGCGTAGCGATCACACTTCTTGAAAATTCCCTAGTAGATTCCCGTCGGCTGACGGGAATGACCGGACCGACGATGGCCCGGATTCCCGCCCTGTGGCGAGATCAAACCAGGCCTTTCGCGGGAACGACCGCGCTTTGGACCGCCCATCTTTCGCCAATGTCACTTGGCCAACTCTGCCTTTTGCTTGACTCACTTATGCCTGCGAGTTAAACTCTTTGCTGACGGGCGCCCTACGGGTTTGATCGCCCGAGGGCTTTTGACAAGATGACCCAAGTCCAACGCTTGCTCGCCTTTATAAAGCCGTACTCCTTGCGCTTCCAGGTGGCTTTCATCTTGATGGCCTTGGTGGGGGCTTGTGAGGCGCTGACGGCATTACTCATCAAGCCGGTTTTTGACCGCGTGCTTGCTCCAGGCGCTGATGCGGGCAAGATTCTCTTGTTCCAATGGCCTTTCGGAGGGCGGGCGATTTATCTACAGTCTTTCTTCCCGCCTTGGATCCACAATGCCTGGACCATTGTGGCCCTTGCTATCGTTTCGGTGACGCTGGTCAAAGGGGTCGCGGAGTTTCTAGCAACTTATTTCATCAACTTCATCGGCCATTCCGTGGTGCGGGACCTCCGGAATCTTCTCTATTCGAGGATTATCCAGCAGTCGATGGCCTTTTTTACGAGGAATTCCACGGGCCGGCTCATGTCAGCGGTCACCAGTGATATCGAGAGAATTCAGTATGCGGTCTCGCAAACGGCTGCCGACTTCCTGAAGCAGGTTTTTACCCTGGTTGGGTTACTGGGGATTTTGTTTTATGTCGATTGGCGGCTGGCCTTGGGCTCACTGATTCTGGTACCCTTGGTAGTCCTACCTTCCCACAATATCGGGCGCTACATTCGCATTTCGAGCCGCTCCAGCCAGGACAAGCTGGCCGAGCTGAACAACGTCCTTCAGGAGACGTTCTCCGGCATCCGCATTGTCAAAGCCTTTGGCATGGAACTGTCGGAGGTGGAGAAATTCAAGGCGGCCACGCGCCGGCTGTTGCGCGTCAGTCTGCGCTGGGTGCGTGCCCAGGCAGCGACTTCCCCCATCATGGAATTTTTGGGCGCGATCACCGTCGCCGGCCTTCTGCTCTATGCCCGCACGGAGATCTTGCACCACGCGCAGACCACGGGCGGGTTCGTGGCCTTTCTCTATGCCCTGATTAAGACCTATGAACCCATTAAACGGCTCACCGGTGTTCATAATGCGTACGCCCAGGCCCTGGGCGCCTCGGAGCAGGTCTTCCACTATCTCGACCTCCACCCCGATATTCACGACAAGCCAGAGGCAATAACGTTGCCGCCCTTCAAGCATCAGATTGAATTTCAGAACGTGGATTTCGACTACGAAAGGGCGTTGCCGTTGCTGCACAGCATTAACCTGCGAATCCGGAATGGCGAGGTAGTCGCCATTGTCGGCTCGAGCGGCGCAGGAAAGACCACCCTGGCCAGCCTCATCCCCAGGTTTTTTGATGTGACGCGAGGCCGGGTCTTAATTGACGGCCATGATGTTAGGGAGGTAAAGCTCAACTCACTTCACGCTCAGATCGCTATCGTCACGCAAGAAACGATTCTGTTTAATGATACCGTTTACAATAACATCTGTTACGGAAGCCAGCCGGCCAGCGAGGAGGCCGCCAGGGAGGCTGCCCGCGCCGCCTTGGCGGAAGACTTCATCCTGGAGATGCCCGAGGGTTACCAGACGGTAATCGGAGAGCGCGGACAGCGCCTTTCGGGGGGACAGCGGCAGCGCATTGCCATTGCCCGCGCGCTCCTCAAGAATCCACCCATACTCATCCTGGACGAAGCCACTTCGGAGCTCGACACGGAGTCGGAACTCCTGGTCCAAAAGGCGCTAGCCAACCTGATGAGGGGCCGCACGGTGCTGGTGATTGCCCATCGCCTCTCTACCGTGCGCCGCGCGGAGCGAATTATTGTCCTCGACCGTGGCACCATCACCGAGGTCGGCAGCCATGAAGACCTGATCTGCCGGGGGGGCATTTACCAGAAACTGCACGACCTGCAATTTGTGGACGCGGAACCGTAGGCAGGCGTTGCAAATGGAAGAGAGACAATGATTCGAAGCATGACCGGTTATAGTAAGGCTCAGGGTGAAGAAGGGGGGTATTCTCTTTCAGTCAGCATCCGTGGCACGAACCACCGCTTTCTGGATGTTCAGGTGCGCTTCCCTTCCGCGCTGGAATCTATGGACCCCCTGTTGAGGCGTTTGGTCAAGCATCACATCAAGCGCGGGCATGTGGAGGTGACCGTCAGTTTCGAGCAACCAGGCAGTGCCGAACTTCTCCTTGACCGCAAGCTCCTGGCTGCCTACGTGGCTGCTTATCGTACTCTGTGCCAAGAGTTCGGTTCTGCCTCCGAGCCGGATTTGGTGGCCCTGTTGCGCTTTCCTGGCTTGGCCACGCCGGGTAACGGCGCGATTTCGCCCCAAGACCTCGAGCACCTCCGGCGCCTCCTGGAAAGTGTGACTACGGAAGCGCTGGAGAGGCTGAACGAGATGCGTGCCCGCGAAGGGGAAGACTTGGGGCGTGATCTCAAGGCCCGCTTGGCTCGACTCGAATCGCTCACTGACAGTGTGGCGAGCTTGGCAGAACGGCTGCCCAAGCTTTACCAGCATCGGCTGGAAGGCTGCCTCAGGGAGTTGATGGGCAATACTGAACTGGATGCTGCCCGGCTGGCGACAGAGGTTGCCTACCTGGCCTCCCGCTCCGATACCACGGAGGAGTTGACGCGGTTTCGAAGCCACGTTGCCCAAGTGAAGCAACTCCTCGCGGAAAGTCCGGAGGTGGGGAAAAAGCTCGATTTTCTGCTGCAAGAGATGAACCGGGAAGCGAATACGCTTCTGTCCAAGACAACGGATTTGCCCGAAGTGGGACTGGAAGTCGCGCGCCTGGCGATCGAGATGAAGAGTGAAATCGAAAAGCTGCGCGAGCAGGCTCAGAACATTGAGTAATGGAGAAAAGGCTTTCTAAACCGTCCTGCGAGCGTGCCAACATATTGATCATTTCCGCCCCCTCGGGATCCGGGAAATCAGCGCTGGTGAGACGGTTGATTGGCTCTCTGCCGGATTTGGCTTTTTCGGTTTCCCATACCACACGGCCGCGGCGTAAGGGTGAGAAAGAGGGACGCGACTACTTTTTTGTGACCCGCCGGCGCTTCGAAAGAATGATCGCGGCGGGTGATTTCGTCGAGTGGGCCGAGGTTTTCGGCCACCTGTACGGTACCTCGAAGGCGCAGATCGCTAAGGCCCTGGCGACCGGACGGGATATTTTGCTGGATATTGATGTTCAGGGGCACCAACAAGTCAGGCAGCGTTTGCCGGAAGCCCTCAGCGTCTTCGTAATGCCGCCCTCCTTCCAGGAGCTGAGACGCCGGCTGACGGACCGGCACTCGGATTCGCCCCAGGCAGTTGAAAGACGGCTGGCGGCAGCCCGCCAGGAGATCTCTCATTGGCCCGAGTATGATTACCTGGTCGTTAACGACCGCCTCTCGCTGGCCACTCAGGATCTGCGGGCGATAGTGCGGGCCGAGCGGCTTCGGCGGAAGAGCCAGGCGGAGCGCGCTCAAGAAATTTGCAGGACATTTGGAGGATAGATCGGATGGATTTGCCTCAAAAGCTAGACAGCAAGTTTCGCTACATCCTTGTCGCCGCCAAGCGGGCGCGGCAGCTTCAGGCTGGCGCCCGTCCGCTCATTCAGAGTGCTGAGAAGAGGCTGACGAGAGTAGCCATGGCCGAAGTGGCGGCCGGCCTGGTGCCTTTCGAGTTGCTGGTTCCATCAGCAGACGAGAGCGGAAAGAACAAGAAACAAAAGAAGTAGGCGGTATGAGGTAGATGGTAGGTGGTAGGTGGCGGGAAGGTCCGGCTACGCTATTCTGGCTCCTGACTTCTGACTCCTGGCTCCTGACTTCTGGTTAACTATGCGCGTTGCACTGGGGATCTCCGGCGGCATCGCTGCTTACAAGGCAGCGGAGCTGTTGCGCCTGCTGCAAGGGCGGGGGGTGGAGGTCCAGGTCGTGATGACCCGGAATGCGCGTGAGTTTGTCGCCCCCCTCACTTTTGCGGCTCTCTCCGGCCGAAAGGTCATCACGGAAATGTTCGGAGGGCCGCAGGGTGCAGCGAACGTGGAAAGCGCCATCGAGCATATGGCCGTGGCGCAGGCGATCGATGCCCTGGTGATTGCGCCCGCCACGGCAAACGTGCTGGCGAAGATGGCCCAGGGCATTGCCGACGACTTCCTTACTACTCTCTGCTTGGCCACCAAGGCTCCCCTCATCGTGGCCCCGGCCATGAATGTGAACATGTGGGAACATCCTGCCACACAGAAGAATGTGGAGATTTTGCGGGAGCGGGGAGTCAACGTCTTGTCGCCTGACGAGGGCTATCTGGCTTGTGGAATGACCGGCGCGGGCCGCCTTACGTCTGTGGAGAGCATCGCTCAGGCGGTCTTTGCCACTCTCGGGGTCAGTGACGATTTGGTCGGCGAACTCGTGCTGGTGACGGCCGGACCAACGCAAGAGCCTTTAGATGACGCGCGCTACCTCAGCAACCGGTCTTCCGGGAAGATGGGTTATGCGCTGGCGGAGGCCAGTTGCCGCCGCGGGGCTCGAGTCGTCCTGGTGAGCGGGCCGACGCGCCTTGATCCTCCGGCGGAAGCAGAGGTGGAACGAGTGCGCACCGCGGAAGAGATGGCGCAGGCTGTCTTGCGTCATTTCGAGAAGGCCACAGTGACCTTGATGGCAGCGGCGGTGGCGGACTTCCGCCCGGCGGAAGTTTCTCCCCGAAAGATCAAGAAGCAGGAGGGGGCCCCGGCCCTGAAGCTCGAGCCCACGCCCGATATCCTGGCCATGCTCGCTCCGCGACGGCGGCCTGGACAAGTGGTGATAGGGTTCGCGGCGGAGACGGAAAACTTGCTGGCCAATGCCACCGCAAAACTGCGCGACAAGCGCCTCGACTTCATCGTGGCCAATGACCTATTGCAGGAAGGCGCGGCCTTTGATGCGGACACCAATATCGTGACCCTGGTATTCCCCGACGGCCACCGCAAGCCTCTCCAGAAAATGAGCAAAGTGCAGGTGGCGCACCGCATCCTCGACGAGGTCGTCGCCATCCGGCAGAAGTCAGGAGCCAGAAGTCAGGGGTCAGGAGCCAGACAAGAGTAGGCGGAAAGCAGAAGGAAGAAGGCAAAAAGCAGAAGGGAGAAGGCAGAAGACAGATGTAGATTGTCATCCCGATCCGTCAGCCGACGGAGAGGAGTCTCGCTCTGCTCTATGGTGGGTCGAGGTCAGGACAGGTTAGGTAGAGGTTGAGAGAATCAGGCCAAGATTCCTCGCGGCGCCTGGAATGACACTGCCGGCTGATGACTAACAACTTCTATGGACATCCGGCAAGAGCTTGCCAACTGGCTCGAGTTTTACCGGGAACTAGGCATTGAGGAGTTTTATCGGCGCACTCCTCGTTCCGCTGCACCCTTGCCTCCCTTACGTGAGGGCGCGCCTGTGGGGGATCATGGCCATGCGCCCCTGCTTCAGGCCGCGACGAAGCCGGCTTTAACTGAAGCCAAGCCTGTCATCAGTGCCCTGGCGGCGGTTTCCCCACATCCTGCCAGGGCTTCCCAAACCGTAGTAACTGCGACGCCAATCCGGCCCCCCGCGCCATCGCTGAGCCTTTTCGAAGCGCCAGCGCCAAGGCCGGCTGGGCCCGAAACGCTCGAGCAAATCCGCGCGGACCTGGGGGATTGCCAGCGCTGCAAGCTGGCCGGCGGCCGCCACAACATAGTGTTCGGGGAAGGGAATCCTCACGCCGAACTAGTGTTTGTGGGCGAAGGTCCGGGGGCCGACGAAGACGAGCAGGGTCTGCCGTTTGTGGGGCGCGCCGGACAGCTTTTGAACCGCATGATTCAACAGATCGGTATGAAACGGGAAGAGGTTTACATCTGCAACGTCGTTAAGTGTCGTCCCCCCGGGAATCGCACGCCGGAGAAGGACGAGATTGAAACGTGCTCACCCTTCCTTTTCCGTCAGCTCGAGGCCATTAAGCCCCGTTTGATCTGTTGCCTCGGAGCGCCTGCGGTCAGGACCGTTTTGGGGATCAAGGAAGGCATCACCAAAATACATGGTCAATTCTATGATTTCGCCACTTGCAAAGCCCTCGCCACGGTCCACCCTGCTTACGTTCTTCGCAATGCCCGTGAAGAAAAAATTCTTCGCGAAGACTTCGAAAAGATCCGGGAGTTCCTAAAAGGGAAATGACCCGTGATTCACAAGGCGTATCGGTCCAGAGTAAATGTCATTCCGATCCGTCAGCCGACGGAGAGGAATCTCGCTGTGCGCTGACGTGGGTTGGACCACAAGCTAGACTTGGTAGGTGGGTTGGAAGAAAGAAACAGAGC
>Ga0315282_10017853_pt1 | contig 10205 bp, 12 predicted proteins | sample YL17G07_20_MG_FD_203693 | JGI IMG/M metagenome (GOLD analysis project Ga0315282, IMG submission 203693) | Sediment microbial communities from Yellowstone Lake, YNP, Wyoming, USA - YL17G07_20 | ecosystem: Environmental > Aquatic > Freshwater > Lake > Sediment | place: USA: Wyoming | collected... | reverse complement strand
CCCATCGTAGTCCCCGGTACTTGCCGGTGGCTGAAAAAGGTTTCCGGATTGCTGAAGCCTCCCGGGAGAGAGGTTGAACAGGATAAAACCTAGTAAAGAATAGGGCCTTCGTCCTAATGGCCTTCGCCCTCCTGTCATCCCTCCATCTATCTCATCTCCGCGAGCGAGCTGATCACCATCGGTGCAGTCTGCCTCATGGTGGGGGTTGCCCTCCTGCTCGTCGCCCACGTCTATCTGTCCCTCAAGAGACGATGAGTCAAGATATGAGGGGATACCCTTTTCCGGGGGCCGTCCCACATCCCGGTCGATCAGGATGCCGAGGAGGTTCAACGTCCTCGCGACGACCGAAAGGATCACAGTTGGGCGTGCAACGAGCGAGTTGTGGATGCTTCTAAGGGCAGTAGGTGACGAGACCCCGATAGTCGATCGCTCAGGGATCAGGGGCGTCATCGTTGCCCAGACATCTCTCGACCCAGTAGTAGCCGTGGAGAGGATGGCGGAGGACTTCAGGAAACGTCCTGAGACCATCTACGCCCTCTTCCGGGTCATCCCGGTCCAGAAGCTTATCCCAACCAACCTCGTGGAGATAGTGGCCGCGGCGAAGGAACTGGCGGCCGCCATAGGATCCGAGGAGACCTTCAGGGTCACCGTGGAGAAGAGGAGGACGGTCCTCGGGAGCCACCAGGTGGTGGACGCCGTCGCTGAGGTGATCAACCGTCAGGTCAAGCTCGAAGAGCCGGACTGGATCGTTCTCGTCGAGACTATGGGCAAGGTTACGGGGGTCTCCGTCGTGCGCCCCTCATCGATCCTCAATGTTCAGAAGGAACGGGCGCGGCTATCGACGGAGGCTAAGAAGGGCGCCGCGCTCCGTGATGAGGCCCGGGACTGCACCCCTCCCACCGGCGGCTATTAGCTCAGCGTCCCCGATCCCGAAGTGCTCCCTGAGCCGTTTGAGCTTCTCGTCATCGATCTCTAGGACCGAATCGTCCTCACTGCCGAGGACCTCAGCCGCCCTTCCGTAGGCCTCCTCGGCCTCATGCACTGTTGGGGCGAAGACGGCGACGGCAACCCCTATAGTCCTCGGCGTGACCCCCATCGCCTCTATGGCCTTCGTTATCTGGTCGACGGCGGAGGCGCGGATGAGGGTCTCGACCGCGATGCTCTTCGAAATAGAGAACCCGCCCCCGGTAGCGTTCACCGCGTTCACGGCAGCCATTCGGAGGTGCTCGAAGCCGGCGACCATCGCCGTGTCGAAGAGCTGGGCCACCTGGGGCTTAACGGCCTGAGCAACCTGAGCGACGAGGTGCTTCGGGTCTGAGACGTCGGAGCCAACGAACCCGCCGATAGCTACAGCCCACGGAGCGCCCTTGATCGCCGCTGACCTCACGTGGACACCGCCCTCAACTGATGTGGGTGACGGTTAAACGTGTCTACACTGCCTTCGTCTCGCCGGCGAGTGAGTCGAGGAGTCTGTCGACCTCCTCCTCGGTGTTGTAGAAGTCGACGGAGATCCTGATGCCCGCGTCCCTGAGGCTTAGGTAGAAGTCCTCATTCCTAAGGCGGTCAAAGGTCGCCTTGGTGTCCTTGGTAGTGATGGTTATCGTCCCGGACCTCATCCTCCTCTCGCTCGGGGAGACGACCCTCAACCCCAGGTGGGTAAGACCATCGTATAGCCTCTGTCCGAGCTTGACGACTCTCGCCTCTATGTTCGTTGGGCCGAGGCCCATGATCATCTCGATAGCCGCCTTTGTTCCAATGGTACTTATGTAGCTCGGCTCACCGAGCTCGAACTTTTTTGCTGTAGCCATGAGGCGGGGCTCTTCTATGTCGTGCTCCTCAACGGCCCTGTACCCCCATTGGACGGGATCCAGCTCTGCAACATTCTCCTTACTAACGTAGAGGAAGCCAGCGCCGCTGCACCCCAGGAGCCACTTGTAAGCGCCGTTGGCATAGAAGTCGACGCCGTCCCTCTTCACGTCGACCTTGAGGGCGCCGGCAGCCTGTATTCCATCCACGACGAGCTTCGCTCCGTGCTCGTGGGCGAGGTCCGCAATCGCCTTCAGGTCGTGGCGGGCTCCAGTGAGCCACTCGACATGGCTTATGGCGACAGCCTTCGTGTGATCGTCGACAGCCCTCTCCAGGTCCTCCAACCTCACTGCCCCGCCCCTCCCCTTTACGACCCTCAGCTCAGCTCCCCTCACCCTCTGAGCAGTCCACGGGTACCAGTTCGCTGGATTCTCCAAGTCGTTGACGACGGCGTTGTCCCCAGGACCGAACCTTAGTGCCTCGGCGACCGTAGCTAGGCCCGATGACGTGTTTGGCTGGCTACACGCTTCATCGGGATCGCACCCCACGAGCTTCGCCCAGAGAGCCACAGTTTCTGCGGTCCTCATGTCACCCCTCCTATCAAGGCGGTCCCAGTCGAGGAGGTAGCCCCTGATCGCCTCCTGCACGGGGATGCAGGGAGGGCTGTGGTTCGCGATGTCGAGGAAAGTGACAGATTTTGTTATTGGGAAGAGTTCTTCCCTTATCTTTGCGACATTCATTGGGCGTAGATGGGGCCATGTGACGTTAAAGCATTGGGCTCCGTTTCCTCATTTTTAAAAACAGGGTGGTTTTTATGACATATCCATAGAGGATAGCGGTTATCAGAACGGCTGAGAGTATGTAGAATGTCGACGAAAGATGGAGCCACGGATACCCGCCAGAGATGTCGATGAAGTGGCTGATCTGTCCGTGAAGGGTGAGGCTCAGCAGGATAAGGACTGCCCCCTCGATAGGGTACTGGAGTGATACGAACCGCGGCCTCTCCTCGAAGAGAGTCTTCTCAACGACGCTCAGAACGGAGAGTAGCCCCGCCCCGATTAGGAGTATAAAGGTCAGGGTCTCAGCGAAGGTGGCTCTCGCTTGGAGGGCTGTGGGCGCTTGGATAGTGAAGGTGAAGGATATCGAGAACATGAACAGTGTTAGACATGCCGAAAGACGCTGCTCGAGCTTATTTGGCTGGATCAAGAGAAGACTGCCCAGCAACAGAAATGAGATGAAAAGCACCGACATCACCAGCTGGCTCGAGAAACCTCTTTGGAGGTGTATGCTAGTGTTTAGCTGGACCTCTGGAAAACCATCACTCGAATAAGATTCCGTCACTGCATCAAACTTGTCATCAGAAGTTCCCGCCTCTTTATATCCTTCCAAGCCAGGTATCAAGCAAATTAATCCGACTTTTGTGTTGGTGGACTTGATTAGGTCACTTGGTAGCCTGACCGTGAAGGTGAAGTTAAGCGCGTATCCATCCAATGGGTAGAGTTCCGTGTTTCCCCTCGGGTGGAAAACAATCGTCTGGGTCCCCCTGTAACTGTGACCGATGGGGTCAACGACCTGCATTTCGAAATGGTTATATTCCCCTCCATATTCCCGCTTCTGCTCGACAAACACCATCAGATTATTTGGTGTCAGTTCACTTGGCATGTTTAGGTAATCGATCTGGACATCCGCCGTTATCTCCTGCATCTCCATCTGCTTCAGAAGAACCGTGAATGAAAACATAGGTTTCTGCAGCTGCTGAACAGGGCTGGAACTGCCACTGGGAACTCCCGCGAGTGATATCATTGCCATTAATAGTGTAAGGGTGAGGATTGTTGCTGATCTGGAACCCATAATTGATAGTTCAACGAACATAAGTATTACTGTTCTCTGTAGCATGACGATATCTTTGATACCGAATTGAAGGCATCAGAAAAGTCTGGGAGCTTTGCCCTATATTCGGTCACAGCGATTGGTTCAGGAATTGTTGAGACTCTCAACTAAATACTCACCAAGTTTTGATTAGTTATCGACCTGCGTGGAGATACCCTTTTACATCCGCGAGGTCCGTATTGCCACGTAAACGGGAGAGAAGTACACATGAGTGCCTTCGGTAGAGACGAGGAAGAGGGCGGGAACGTCAAGATAGTCGACCTGAACCAGTACTCGCGCCAGATCAACACGATAGTCAAGGTAATTTCTAAAACGGACGTGAGGGAGGTAGTCACGAGGGCTGACGAAACCCAGCACAGGGTCTGCGAGGCTCTCGTCGCCGACGACACCGGTGCCATCTACCTCACTCTCTGGGACGACGCCGTCGACAAGGTCCAGGAGGACCAGTTCCTGGCGATAAAGAACGCCTACATGAACACCTTTAAGGGGAGCATGAGGATGAACATCGGCCGCTACGGCAGCTTCGAGGTCCTCGAGGAGGCCCCCTTCGCGGAAGTGAACCTCGAGAACAACCTCTCCGCCAAGCAGGTAGAGTACGACAGCCCCCGTGGCGGCTACGGCGGGAGGGGCAGCGGATATGGCGGACAAGGCGGATACGACCGCAGAGGCGGTGGCAGGTACTAGCCCCGCACCTGTTTTAAACGGGCTCCGTGTAGTTCTCCCCGACACCAAATGGTAGAGAAGGTGCGCGTGGGGCTGGCGAAGTTCCCCTACGCGGGGCAGTACGGTCTAACCGAGATAGGTGACTCAGGTGATGTAATCGAGAATAGCGGCCTGAGGCCCCTCATCGAAGAACTTGGCTGTGAGATCACCGACTCCAGGACCGCTAAGCTCACCGCCGAGGAGGAGAAGCAGTACGGTACCCAGAACAGGATGGGGCACGGTAACAGGCACCTCGCCGAGATCGTGAGCGCCCAGCTGAAAGACGGCCTTTTCCCCATCGGCCTCCTACAGAATTGTAACGGCCTCATGGGCATGCTCGCCGGGGTCCAACACAGCGGCCCCGGCTGGAAGCCCATCAAGGCAGGGCTCGTCTGGGTCGACGCCCACGGCGACTTCAACACCCCGGAGACGACCCTGAGTGGGATGCTCGGCGGAATGCCAGTTGCGATTAGTACAGGACAATGCCTCCACATGCTCCGCCGGACCTGTGGTCTAGAACCAGCGCTGCCGACCAAGTACGTGACCATGGTCGCGGTGAGGGACACCGACCCCTGGGAGCAGGACGCTATAGACAGGAGCGACATCGAGCACGTCACCGCGGAGGAGGTTAGGTCCCTCTCCGCAAACATCGACAGGCAGATGGGGAGGCTCGGCGATCTTGTCGACCAAATATATGTCCACGTCGACATGGACGTACTCGACCCCCCGGACATACCTGGCCACGGTCTGCCCGTGGCGGGCGGCCCGACGAGGAAGGAGCTTGCCGCAGCTCTCGGGCAGATGTTCCAGCACCCTAAGGCGTGCTCCTTTGGGATCGCCTCCTACCCATCTAGGCACGACCCGGAGAAGATCGGTCTCAGGTCGGTCTACGCCCTCATCGAGGGCGTGCTGAAAGGTGTGCAGAGCAGAGCCGACTAGATCACGAGGGTCTCCCTCTCGACCCTCCGCTTCTTCAGTCCGATGTCAGTGACCCTGAAGCCCCTACCCCCGTAAAGGGTCGCGTACTCGTCCTCCTCGTAGACGGCGTCCACGATCCGGCCGAGGGCGTCGCTCTTCATGATCCCGCTACCGCTGGAGGCTCCAACGTGGATGAGCCCGGGTGCGGGGACGACGACCGGCGTCTCGTCGAAGCTGTTGACGTCATACTGCCCCGCCCAGCTGTTCATGGGGCGGACGCTCTCGAAGCAGGGGAGGTATTGGACGAGGGCATGGTAGATGTTGTTGCTGTAGTATTCCTCCTCGGGCTGCGGGTCGTCCTCCAGCTCGAACTTGCGCCCAAGCTCGTCAGCACACCCGAGCCAGATCGTGCCCTCAGTGGCCTCCCCCTTGAGGTAGATCCCAGCCGTGGGGAGCACGGCGAGGGGGAGGGTGTTCTCGTCGCTGAAGCCCTTCGTGTTGATGAGGCGGGTCAACTTCGGGTCCTTGAAGCTGAAGAGCTGCCTCTTCTTGGGGCGGAGTAGGCAGTCGAATCCAACAGGGTCGAGGAGCTTGCACGCCCATGTCCCGGCTGCTACGACGACGGTCTCGGCGAGTATCTTCCCCTTAGATGTCTCAGCGCCGGCGATCCGGCTGTCCTGCCAAACGAAGGGCTCTCCCGGTATCCCCAACGGCTCTGTCGGCTCATGGAGGAGCTTTGTCGCCTCCGTCCCGTAGTGGATCTCGCCGCCAAGCTTGAGGAACTCCTTCTCGTAGGCTCTCACGAGGGCGTCGGCGTCTAGGCTGCCGCACTTGTCGCCGAAGACCCCGACCTCTATTGGTTCGAGCCCTAGGATGTAAGCCTCCTCGTCGTCCTCGAAGTTCATCATGAGGTCCGGGATCACCTCCTTGATCTCGTCCTCATCATAGGTGATGGTGCGCGCTCCCCTCCGCCCCATCGCCTCGAGGGCTGCCTTGTTGGTGTTGTGCTGCTCGTCGCTGAAGAGCCAGAGATAGCCGTGCTCCCTGAGCTTCAGGTCGTACCCCATGTCCTCCTGCATGTGGTGGAACCAGTCGATGGAGGAGTCGGCGAGGAGGTAGTTAGCCTCTCCGGTGAAGAGGTTCCTGTAAGCACCCTCGCTCTTGGCACTATTCCCCTGGCCGGGGCCGCTCAGCCTCTCAACGACGACCACCTTCCGGGTCGGGTCCCCACGCTTAAGGTAGTAGGCGCTGCTCAGCCCGAGGACGCCAGCGCCCACGACGAGGATGTCGGTCTCCAATTATATTCCTGAAAACGTTACCCCGACGGTTTAAGAGAGTATCCCCGCCGCCTCGATAGGGCTATATCCATGGTTGCGCGACTTCCCAGCGACATGTCCGCGAAAGCCGCTAAGGAAGAAAACATCATTGTGCCCGAGAAGTGGTGGGAGAGCCTACCTCGAAAGGTCTACGCTAGGCTCCAGTGGGTCGAGACGAGCCAACCCTGGTTTGAGGTCTACAGGCTGAGGCCGGGGATCCACGCGATCTATGAGCCGTACCAGTTCGAGGAGACGATCAGCTACCTCATCGAGGGGAGAGATAGGTCGATCCTCATCGATACAGGGGACGGGATCGCGGACATAAAGAGGTGCGCCGAGGAGCTCACCAAGCTCCCCGTCACAGTCCTCAACACCCACGCCCACGTCGACCACGTCGCCCAGAACTACATGTTCAAGGAAGTTTGGGCCTACGACGGCCCGATGGCCCACGAGGTCCTCAAGCTCGGTTACCCCAATTCTAAAACAGCCCCTATGGTCAACCCCGGAATGACATGGAAGCCACTTCCAAAGGGCTTCGACCCGAAGAAGTGGGTCGTGCCCCCATACAAGGTTACAAAGTGGCTCCACGATAGTGATGTTGTGGACATCGGCACCCACAAGCTTGAGGTAATCTACACTCCGGGCCACAGCAACGACAGCATATGCCTCCTCGACAGGAAGGAGAGGCTCCTCTGGGTCGGGGACATCTTCTACACCGGCGGGATCTATACGTACCTCGCTGGTGGTGACCTCGACCAGTTCATCGACAGCTATGGGAAGATGGTCGCCCTCGCCCCACACTATGACTACGTGATGCCGAGCCACAACGAGCCTCTCGTCGAGAAAGACATCCTCAAGCTCGCCCTCGAAAAGGCGAAGGCCATCAAGACAGGGAAGGAGAAGAATTACACCGTCGGCAACGACGAGGGTAGGGAGATCAGACGCTACCAGTACAATCGCTTTGCCATAATTTGCGCTGCGGACCAGGTGGGAGCCTGACCCCGTGGCCTACTCAAAGAATACCGACGCCGGCTTAATAGTCCCGAAGAAGTGGTATGAGGCCCTCCCGCGGAAGAGCTGGTCGCGCTTCGAGAAGGTGGAGACGAGCCACCCGTGGTTCGAGGTCTACGAGACGAGCGACGAGACTTACGCGGTCTACGAGCCGGGGCAGTTCGAGGAGGTGATTAGCTACCTCGTCCTCGGTGAGGACAGGGCGGCGATGATAGACACCGGGAACGGTATAGGTGACATGAGGGGCGTCGTCGAGGAACTTACAGACCTCCCCCTCATCGTCGTGAACACTCACAGCCACTTCGACCACACGGGGGGCAACTACGCCTTCGAGGAGGTCGCCCTTTACGACCACCCCTTCTCGAGGGAGAAGGTCTCGGGGCGCAAGCACGAAGACATTGGTAACTTCCTCGGCGAGGGGATGGTCTGGAAGCCCCTCCCCCAGGGCGTCGACCCGAACACCTGGTACACGAGACCTTACCGCGTGACCCAGTGGATGAAGGAGGGGGACAGGATCGACCTCGGCGGAAAGGAGCTCGAGGTCATCCACACTCCGGGCCACACCCCGGACAGCGTCAGCCTCCTCGAGCGGAAGGAGCGTTTACTCTTCACCGGGGACATCTTCTACCTCGCCCCCATCTACATATATGCACCGGGGACGAGCCTCGATGAGTTCATCGGGAGCTTCCGGAAAATGGTCGCAGCTGACTATGACTACGCGATGCCTGCACATAACGAGACTATGGTCGATAGAGACGTCGTGGAGGAGGTATTGCGAACTGCCGAAGCCATCAAGGACGGGAGGGGAGACCCCTTCAGGTCGGGGGTCGCGAACGGGATCAAGGTTCGCAGGTACGACCGCCCGAAGTTCGCCCTCATCGTCCGGGACGAGTAGCCAATTTATATGCCCTGGGGGCGATCCCCCAACCATGTCCGGGGAGGACATCCACGAGATCCAGCACAGGCTCCTCGGCGTCTTCCCACTGGTTAAGTCCTTCATCGTCGAGGGTCAGGACCTCGTCCTCGTCGACACAGGAATAACCGGTGGGTCGGCGAAGGCCATCGAGCGGGGACTCGCCTCCATCGGGAAGAAACTATCGGATGTCGACCTCTGCGTCATCACACATGCCCACAGGGACCACATCGGCGGACTGAAGGGCCTCAAGGCTAGCGGCGAGCCATTCCTCGTGGCGGCCCACGAGGACGAAGCCGACGACATCGAGAGGGGGACAGGTGTAGGCGTCGACATGAGGCTAGTCGACGGGCAGAGCATCGGCGGGATGACTGTTGTCTACGTTCCCGGCCACACCCTTGGGAGCATCGCTCTCCACTCAGGGGACGCTCTGATAGTAGGCGATGCCATCGCCGGGGGAGGCGATGGACTACGCCCGCCCAGCCGCTCCCTCAGCAAGGACTGGGAGCTCGCTAAGGCTAGCCTCGCCAACCTCGCATCACTCGACTTCGACAGGGTCTACGTCAGCCATGGCAAGTCCGTCACATCCGGCGGGAAGGAGGCGATGGCGAGGCTCGTCGCCGAGCTCGGTATCGGCTGACAGTGGGAGCCCCTTATACCCAGCGCGCCCAGAGATGTAGGGCAATGAAGGTCTACGCCACCAGGTTTAGTCTCGACGACCCAGAGATCGAGGAGCTCCCCAGCATCGAGGTCGAGGGGACCCGCATCTACTTCAGCAGATGGTATCCGGTGGCGACGAGAGAGATAGTCGTGGAGATGGTTGTCGAGGAGCAAAAGCCCGGAGACTGAAGAAAGGCTCTGAAACCGTTTCAGGCTCAAACACTCCTACGTTTCAGTCAACCCTCTTAGCGAGCGCCCACCAGGGGTCCCTACGAGAGTAAGATGACTAAGACCAGTTCGATGATAGTCGCTGGGGTCCTCATCCTCGCGGGACTAACCGCGGCAGTGGCCCTCGGCGCGGCGTATAATCCCCAGGGGTTGGCTTACCAGCAGGGTGCGGTCCCCCAGCAGCCGTACGCACAGGGGTGGAGCATCAAGCCCTACGGGCGGGGCGGTATGATGGGGGGCGGCTTCGGTATGATGGGAGGGAGGGGCATGATGGGTTACGGTTACACGGTTGGCCCAGTGGGAAACGGTTCGGGGTGGAGCCTCAGCGCGATGATCGCCAGGTGCGGGACCCTCATGAGATCCCTCTGGGGGAACCAGACGGGGACCCTGGCGTCAAACCAGATCGCTATCGCTGGGTACGGATACACCCCACAGGTCGTGACCATTAAGGTTGGCACCACACTCACGTGGACGAACTACGACTCTGAGGCCCACACTGTCGACTCGGGGACGCCCACGAACCCAACATCTCTATTCGACTCGGGGAGCATCTCACCGGGGGCGAGCTTCAGCTACATCTTCGCCCAGGCTGGGACTCACCCATACTACTGCGACCTCCACGCCGGAATGGCGGGCGTGGTTATAGTCGAGCCCTAGGCCATCATGGCTCCTCAGGGCACTGACCTCACCCACATCATCCATAGATCGAGTAGGAAGAGGAGAGCGGCATCTCAGAGGAGAACGTAGCTGGCTTCCCTCCA
>Ga0315282_10017851_pt1 | contig 10205 bp, 12 predicted proteins | sample YL17G07_20_MG_FD_203693 | JGI IMG/M metagenome (GOLD analysis project Ga0315282, IMG submission 203693) | Sediment microbial communities from Yellowstone Lake, YNP, Wyoming, USA - YL17G07_20 | ecosystem: Environmental > Aquatic > Freshwater > Lake > Sediment | place: USA: Wyoming | collected... | reverse complement strand
GGGAAGTGCGCGAGCTAAGGGCCAGGATGGAACAGGTCCTTCCATCCTATCTGGCTGGACTCGAGAGGCTTTCTCAGCTACCTGAGGAGTTCAGTCACAGATTTTGGGCCTCTTGCCTTGAAGCATTACTGGCAAAGGTGAAAAGTGATTATCAAAAGTGGCAGGCTCAAGCTCAGAAGGCTGACCTCTTTGGTAAATTCATGACACTCGGAGTAGATGTAGTCCTCAAGGCAGGTGGGATGGAGCCCATAGCGCCACCATCTCTTCCACAGCTGGGTGTATCTATCTCGTCATCGGGCAAAATAGAACCGGATTGGATAGATGATCCACATAGAGAGCCTGAGGCGATTTTTGTGACGTATGACGAGTTTATGGCAATCGCCCAAAGGGTTAAAGGCGAGTTACTAAAGGGGACAATTGTGCCAACCAGTGAAGATGAAATCCCGAAGCTAGTCTATCATTTTTCTTCAAGTAAGAAATGACTGATGCTCGTGTATAACTAGCTTGACTATTGGTGTTACAGGTATTACTATAGGCTTGTGAAACAGAGTGGGCAGAAGCCGACAACAAGTATTCGGGTAGATCCTGCCATCCTTCACCAGGCCCGCGTTGCTGCTGTGATACAAAAGAAGACATTGGGACGGTGGCTTGAAGAGGCAATCGTCGAGAAGATTGCAAGAGAACAAAAAGAGAGCCAGGAGGTTAGAAAGTGAATAGAATCTTCAGGGAACATGAGTCAGACCGGGCAGAAGAAAAAGGGTGCTTGCTTCGTCTAGTTTTTACTGAGGATTTGGAGACAGTTAGATACGATTTAGGCAGTTGCAAATCAGCAAAAGGGTGCTTGCTTCCCAAGCAAGGAGCCGTGGGTTCGAATCCCATCACCCGCTCCATGAGATATAAATAGCCAACTCTCCAGCGCCGATTTGGCTTATCTAGACTTATCTGTACTCCCCTATCACTTCTTGTTTGGCATTATTGAAAGTTATATAATAGTTTCAACCCTTATCTAGTTGTGTCACTCGTTTTGAGGGTGCTGATGGTTAGATGCCCTAATTGCGGTCGAAAAACCTACAGTGGTGATTACTGTCAGTGGTGTGGTCACCCAGTGCTGAGACATAGTCTAAGGAGAGGACGAGAAGTGGAGAAAAAGGCGAAGAAGGAAGCTGAACGGCAAGCCAGGGAGAAGGCGAAGGCAGAGGCTGAAGAGGCAAAGAAGGCTAGGGAGGTAGAGGTGGGGGCGAGGAAAGAAGCTGAGGAGGCGGAGAAAAAGGCGAAGAAGGAAGCTGAACGGCAAGCCAGGGAGAAGGCGAAGGCAGAGGCTGAAGAGGCAAGGAAGGCTAGGGAGGTAGAGGTGGGGGCGAAGAAAGAAGCCGAGGAGGCGGAGAAGAAGGCGAAGAAGGAAGCTGAACGTCAAGCCAGGGAGAAGGCGAAGGCAGAGGCTGAAGAGGCAAGGAAGGCTAAAGAGGTAGAGGCGAGGGCGAAGAAAGAAGCTGAGGAAACGGAGAAGAAGGCGAAAGAGGAAGCTGAACGGCAAGCCAGGGAGAAGGCGAAGGCAGAGGCTGAAGAGGCAAAGAAGGCTAAAGAGGTAGAGGCGAGGGCGAAGAAAGAAGCTGAGGAAACGAAAAAAGCCGGAGAAGTGGAAGCTAAGGCGGAGAAAAAGGTAGAGAGGGAAGCCAAAGAGGTCCATAAAGTTGTCCAGGACATTTATGAGGGGAACTTTGAGCTGGTGGTACCGTCGCCGGTAAGTTTTGAGCAAGTGAAGCAATTTGCCGAACGCCTAGGACAGGTTGAGAACCTGAAGGTGGTATGGCTCGGTGGGTCAGTGGACGAAGGGACAATAATCGGTGTCTCAGTGCAGAAACCCATGACTTTAATCCAAATTCTCAACGAAATGCCGGCAGTAGAAAAGGTTGATAAGAAGGGTGAAAAGATTATAGTAATGTTAAAGACAACTACCTAAGATTGTGTAGTGCCTGCCTCTATTCGCTTATCAGGCCAGATCTTAATGCCCTGAACTAATTTATTGTTTCTTCCCACAACAACATTATCGCCCAGGACACAATTGTCTAGAACCTGGCTCCCCTCCTGGATGTAGCAATGGGAGGCAACAATACAGTTTCTTAGAATCGCTTTTCTGCCCACCTTTGAGTCGTGCCATAGTATTGACCCTTCTACAATAGCATCCTCGGCAACTTCACATCGAGGTCCAAGAACGGCTGGTCCCTTTACCTTTGCCCCTTTGGCAATGACACAACCCTCGCCGATGAGCACTGGACCTTTAATCTCTGCTGAAGGATAGACTCTACTATTACTGCCAATTGAGGCGCCCTCACCAAGATTGCCACAATAAGATGATAAAGACGGAGCTCTATCTAAGAGTAGGTCATGGTGTACCTTAAGGTATTTTTCCGGCGTGCCGATGTCAATCCAGTAGTTGTCAGAGGGGTAGCTCAAGACAGGCTCACCCATCCTGAGGAGCAGAGGGAAAAGATGATGCTCAAACATGGAGGGGATTGATGGGGGGATATAGCTTAAGACTTCAGGCTCAAGGATATAGATGCCGGCATTAATCATATTGGTGGTGACTTGTTGCCGGCTCGGCTTCTCCACAAAGCGCTTTACCATACCGTTGACATCAGTCTCTACCACACCATATATAGCGGGATTGTCCACCGGGGTCAGGGCAATGCTCACCTTAGGCTTTGTTTTCTGGTGCCGGCTCATCATTGTGGTGAGGTCTACACCTGTCAGGATGTCACCATTGAGGACAAAAAATGGTTCATTTAACAAAGCCTCGGCGTTTTTAACTGCACCTGCAGTGCCCAATGGCCTCTCCTCTATGAGGTAGGTCAGATGGACGCCCAGTTCAGCGCCATCACCAAAGTAGCTTTGGATGCGCTCAGGAAGGTAGTTCATGGTCAGGATGATATCTCTTATATCGTGCTCTTTGAGATACCTTATCAGGTATTCTAGAAAAGGCTTATTCAGGATGGGCACCATTGCCTTTGTTGTATTGCAGGTTAAGGGGCGTAGCCTCTTCCCTTCTCCACCCGCCAGGATAACTGCCTTCATCGTTTCTCTTTCCCTATGTATTGCCCAGATTCTACCCGACAGGATATAGCGACGGACAAGGTTAGTCAAGTAAATGACCTCCACTATCTTAACAAATACTAAAACATAATGTATTTTGTCAACCGGCTACTAAAATCTTAGGAAAGGAGGGATTAAGTGGCAGAAGAAAAGGAATTAAAGGGGATGGATGCCCTGGCAAAGGACTATGAGAGAGAGCCAGTGCCATAGTGGAAGTCCCTGGCCCAATGATGGGAACATCGGTTATTTCTCTGGCTGCATCTAAAGCTACGTCACCAAAGCAGTTGATAATGATGGCATCTGCTTTATCGGCTACCTCCCTAACCTTTTTGACAACATAAGGCCCGGCTATAACCTTATCATAACAACATTCAATGGAGGCAGGACCTTTATCAATACGTACCACATGTAATTGAGTTTCAGCTGATGCCGCTGGTTTAACTTCTCTGATTGTCATCTGCTCAAATTCTTTATCTGTTAGTGGGTTTATAATGTATATTGATTTCATCCTGCCCCTTTCGTTACCTGTTTTTTAACAGCACCCTCTTTTAGTTTTTTGGTAAAGTCAATAACCAATTCATCCAGAAATTTTATAAAACCTTCCTCATCTTGCATAAGTATCTCTTTGTTTTCTTCGATTTTTGCTCGTTCCCTTTTTAGAAAGTCATCAGCTAGACCTTCATTATCAAGCAGGGTGATGATTCTCTCCACCGAATCAATCAACCGAAATGGCCCATATAGCTTTGGTTCCTCAACACAGCCCCTGGCACTGGTAATCATATAACAGAATAGCTTAAGCAGGTCGTATCTAAGTTCCTCTTTCTTCGTCTTACCTTTCACTGCCGTTTTCCCCTTTTACCCAGCGAATAACTGCCTCATCTGTCGTTCTTCTTAGTGGGGGATTCGGTATTTTCCTGGGGTAACCTAGAGACACTACTAGCTCAGGGACAATGTTCTTAGGCAGGTCCAAAAGCTCCCTTACCGCATCTTGATTGAATGACCTTATTATGCATGAGCCTAGGCCAAGTTCCGTCGCCTCCAGGCAGATATTCTGGGTGGCTATGGCAATATCCATTAGGGATAGCACATCCCTTCCCACTTCCCCTCCCTTATCATAGGCCTTTCTCCTGTCGGCACATAGTATCATCAGTGCTGTAGGGTTCCCCAGCATTCCCGGGGAAATAGCTTTTACCAGTTCAATGTCCTCTTTTCGTTGCACTATTACTACATTCCAGGCCTGAATATTGCCCGCACTTGGTGCCCAGATTGCAGCCTCAACTAGCTTTTTCAGCTTGTCCTCATCAATAGCCTCATCAGTATAGAATCTAACGCTTCTCCTCTGCTTAATGGTGTCAAAGACTTGCATTACTTAACCTCCAAAAGTAGAAGAGGGTCTCGGCAGGATAGAGACCCTCTCCACTTGTATTGAAGACAGCTATTGGTAGCAGTTCAAATCTTCCCTCGTGCTACCTAAAATGAGCTGATATAGGGACCCTTATAGCCCAGCTTCGTCAGTATGTGCTTCCAGCAATTAAATCCATCACGGGTTCTCATCCAGGGCTCTGGGGCGTGAATCCCGATAATAGCTATTTCCATACCCTCTTTGGTATCGGCATTGCTAAGAGGCTCACCCTTGGTGGTCATCATAGCTATTAAGTCGGGAACCATTATGACCGGCTTCTCATTCTGCCAGGCAATCATATTCTCGTTCTTGGAGTCAATAATGAATGTTTTGCCTTTGTACTTAGCAATACCTTCGATGGTTGTTCTACCGAAGTCAAAGCCCTCTGCGGTTCTCATCTCAATCTTTTTGATTTTACCCCGGAAGAGTTCCTTACCGCCGGTAACGGCTATAACCTGTTTCACTGCGTCTTTGACACTGGCTTTAGCCTTTCTTATTGTCCTACCTATTTTTTCCGCTTTTGATATCGAGTTAACCACCAGGCACTTTTTGATAGTGGCGATGTTGACTATCCAGGTAGCAAATGCTGCCAGCATCCCGAAGGAGACGGCAGCAGTTCTGGCTATCGTCTCGGCGGCTTTAGTATCAAGTGGGTCACCTAAATAGGCAACAATAATATCGCCTGCTTTGTTGGCAATTACTATGGGGCTGGTGGGTATTTTGTAGATGGGATAGAGCCCGGTAGCCAGCTCAGGAACGGCGCGCCCATTACCATCGGCGTCAACCACCGGCACATTCTTCTGTGCAGCGACATAAAGTGGGGTAATGGTATTGAGACCACCTATTTCACCCGGCATGAGATATTCAATCTTAACCCCACCCACAGCCATCCAATTCTTCATCGCTTCATAGGCAAGTATAGCCTCAGGGCCAAACTTCTTTTCCGCCAGAACCTTAGGGGCGCCTATTCCAGCTACCATCACCGCATTGGCGCTCTCAGGCAGGTCAGCTGGGTCAAGTAGCGTTATCTTATTCTCTATTTCCGCTATCAGCCTTAACCCATCATGGACTGAGCCGCCACCGCCACTACCAAGCAGCGTTGAACCCCAGGCTATATCTTCCAGTTGGGTTTTACCTAGTATTCTTTTTGCCATCTTTTACCTCCTAGATTAGATGTTTGCCATCTTTGATTACGGTTTTACCGTCAATTACCAGAGTCGGTTTTTTCATAATTCCATCTAGGTGCATTGGTGCTTTTACCTTGCCGCCAAAGATGATGTTATCACCGATACCAATGTGAACAGTTCCTATCACCTTCTCATCTTCCAGTGGGCTTCCCGATGGAGTTGCCTTCTCATTGGTTCCAATTCCCAGCTCAGCGATATTTTTTACTTCCTCCCCCTTGCCCGCCAATAGTTTAGAGAGCGCTTTAGCCTCAGCCCCGCCGCTTATCTTGGTAACGTAGCCATCCTTTACCACTAACTTTATCGGTGTCTTGATTAAACCAACGCCTGCCATCACCACATCAATAACGGCCACACCAGAAGTCTTTCCCTCAACCGGAGCCAGACACGCTTCACCTGCCGGCAGGTTGCCAAACGCACCTTTATCGTGCAGGATTCCGGTATCAGCCATTGCCTCCCTCCCAGCTATGGAGAAGGTCAAATCTGTTCCCGCCGGTGTCGTCAGTCGCACCTCGCTTCCTTTAGAGAGCAAATTGCGGAACTTTAGGCTCCTCTCTTTTATCTTTGCGTAATCAGCCGACATCGTCCGGGCCATCATTTCTTCAGTAATTGTCGGCATGCTGGCGATCCTGGCACCGCTCTTATTTGCCTCCACTCTGGCTTTGGTGTGAGTTAGAGACTTGGAGGTTGGCGCAATTATAACATCAGCGCTTTTCATTGCCTCGGCTACCATACGAGGCGGCTCAGAGCCGTGTGCCTCCCGCTCAAGCATCTCAATCAGTACTGCCTCTGCCCCCAAGCTTTTGGCGGCGTCAAACAGAGCCTTTCCAATCCGGCGAGATTTTTTGTCAACGATTATTAGTACCTCTTCCGACTTTTTGACCCCCAAGCACTCTTCTACTACAATCCTTGCTGCCTCTTTCATTGTGTAGACCTCCAGCATATTTTTGACTTATATTTTGCTATATTGCAAAAATGTAGCAGGACAAAGGGGGTAACAGTAACATTTCCCCTTGGCTCCGTGTTTTTTCTGACGGAGTCCCCATTGCCCACAGACTACCACCTTCCCCAACGGGTGTCAATATATCTGCCCTAGTCTCAAGTTGTCTTACAAATTGGACAAACAGCGTACGAAGCTCGAAATCCTCGGTTTCATTAGAGACCAAGAGGTTGTCTGTGCGCTTTATATGGATTCTCGTCGCTCTATCCCAAAAGCTGATGTAAGAAAATTGGTGATTTTCCTACGAATAAAGGGATACCACAGCCAGATGGTAGTGTGGGTGGCAGGAAACCATCTGATAGCAGGTTTGCCACACGCTTCCCAAAAATCAAGGGTCGCCTGTCTCGAAATACTCTCATCCCACAGTGCGTTAATCATCATTACGGGGCGTTTACGGAGATAGCTGGCAAATGTCAGGGGATCGGTTAGATAGCTTTTCTTGGACGGGGTAACATTCTCGACCCCTTTTTCAGCGACCTCGGCGAAATACTGGGCATAGCGCTCCTGGGCTTCAGAGTGCTCTGCCTCTTTATGACTATCCCGTTTTTCCTTTAACCAGGCAGGATTCTCAAAGTTTCCCCCGGTTACTAGAAAAACGCCGGCGCTTATGCGTTTATCTACTCCCATTGATATAGCCGCAATAATCCCACCGAGGCTTATTCCGATAACCGCTATCTGTTCCTTGTTTATCTCTCCCCGGCTGGTTGCCCAGTCTACTATCTGGCGTATATCAATTACCGATGTTTGATACCCTTCGAACCACTCCTCCGGGCTCAGGTGCAGACCCTTACCTCTCATCGCTTCGGGCATACGGCTGGAATGAAATACTAGATACAATATGAAGGAAGCTACTCCTCTCTTAGCTAGAGCTTTTGCCAGTAGTTTGCACGGGATTACACTGTCGTCTCCCCATCCATGGATAAGAATAGCCAGAGGTCCGGTGTGCCCTTCACGAGGGCGAAAAAGCTCACCACGGGCGATATTGCTTTCTTTATAATAGCGTGTCGGTTTAGCGATGGGGAAATCGACAACATAACGCAACCAGCTTTTGGTTGTTTCCTTCAGACGCAAGTTAAAATAGGGCTCAACAGCCGGATAACTGTATGGATTCATAGGTTAACAGCTTATTCTACGGCACTGATAAACCTTTTTCAACCTACTTCTCAAGTTAGAAAGTGGCAAAGGGGTAGACGCGGCTTCATCATTGAGTGTCACGATTTGGCTGGTTGTTCAATCGATTGATGACTCTTGACAAAGGTAGCTCAGCTGCGTAGAGTACCTATTAGCAAGTTGTGCCACAAATGCTGACAACGCCCATGAATTATAGCACTGATAAATCATTCGCAGTTGAAATGGATTCAAAAGATCCTATATCTAAATATAGAGAAAGGTTTTACATCCCAAAACAGAAAAATGGTGAGGACTGTATCTATTTGTGTGGACACTCACTTGGATTACAGCCAAAATCCGTGCGAAGTTATATTGAGCAGGTGTTAAAGGACTGGGGAACACTCGGGGTTGAAGGATGGTTCCATGCAAAGAATCCATGGATGATTTATGCTCAAGTTCTAATTGAACAAGCTGCTAAACTCGTCGGTGCAAAACCGATAGAAGTCGTTGTGATGAATTCGCTCACTGTGAATTTACATTTGATGATGGCTACATTTTACAAGCCAACTCCATCAAGGAATAAAATTTTAATTGAGTATAGTGCTTTCCCATCTGACCAGTATGCAGTGAAATCTCAGATTCAATTTCATGGATTTGATCCTAAAATGTCTCTTATGGAAATCCATCCACGAGAAGGAGAAGCCATCATTAGAACTGAAGATATTGAATCTTTAATAGAAAAAGAGGGTGACTCAATAGCGCTTATCTTGTTAGGCGTAGTAAATTACTATACAGGTCAAGCGTTTGACATGGAAAGAATCGCCGATATTGGACATTCAAAAGGTTGTCTGGTTGGTTTTGATTTAGCCCATGCCGCGGGAAATATCATATTAAAGCTTCATGATTGGAACGTAGATTTTGCAGTATGGTGCAGTTATAAGTATTTAAATTCGGGACCGGGAAGCATTGCCGGTTGTTTCATTCATGAAAAACATTCTAATAATCCCGAATTGCCAAGATTTGCCGGTTGGTGGGGGCATAACAAAGAAACTCGGTTTCTGATGGGTCCAGATTTTGAACCAATTGAAGGGGCAGAAGGCTGGCAATTGAGCACTCCGCCAATTTTGCAAATGGCAGCTTTGAGGGCTTCTATGGAAATATTTGATGAAATTGGAATGGAAAAATTGAAGGCAAAAAGTGATTTATTGACAGGATATCTAGAGTTTCTTATTGATGAGATTAAAAGCGAAAGCATTTCTATTATTACTCCTCGGGACATAAAACAAAGGGGATGTCAGCTATCTATTCGCGTACAAGGAAACGGTAAGGTTTTGCATAATAAATTAACTTCTCAAGGCGTAATTTGCGATTGGCGAGAACCTGATGTAATTCGTGTTGCTCCCGTTCCCTTATATAATACATTTATGGATGTATATAAGTTTTCCGAAATATTAAAAAAGAACGTTGAATAAATGGAGGATAAAAGGAAGACCGGAATCACGCCTACTTTTCACCCTTTTCAATTTGCTCCAGCCTGGCATCGCCAATGCCAAAGTGATGAGCTATTTCATGCTTTACTACTCTCTGTATTTCAGCGATGATCTCGGCATCACATCTACTTTTGACCTCAATTGGCTTTCTGAATATGGTTATCTTATCTGGTGGTACCAGTCCGTAGTGTCCACCCCGCTTGGTCAAGGGCACACCCTCGTAGAGACCAAGCAGAGTCTGACCACGCCTGAGTCCCGCCTTAGTTAGTTGATGGACAGTCGGCCAATCCTCCACCACTACATCAATATTCTCCAGTCGGGTGACAAACTCCTCAGGCAAAGCTTGAACCGCCCTTGCCACCAGCCACTCAAATCTTTCTCTGTCCATCGCCTGACCCTTCCCCTTTGAAGCAGGTTCATAGAAGGGGGGCTGACATTATGACTGCTTTACTATAACCAGCCTAGGCCCCTCCGGCGTATCCTCGATATCAATGGCTATTCCCTCCAGGCTGAGGGCCAGCCCATTTTCCACCAGTAGCACTTTGGAGTCATCATGTTCTACTACTTGATCCCCCGGCATCTCTATGTCTATGGCTAAGCCAAGTTGGCCTGAGTCGCCAGCAGTCAGTCTCAGTCCCGCCTGCGCGTTATCCACTTTGTCTAACAGTATTCTTTTTAACTCCTGTCTAGCACGCTCGGTAACGGCTATCATTTTCTAACCTTCTCCTTTGTCATTTTCAGACTTCGACTTAAGGACTCCACGTCGTAAAGAGGAAAGGCATCTGAGTTGTGAGCATACAAGACAATACTGGCGATTCAGTACCTTCTATGACTTCCCCGATCAAAACCACCCTCTCTCCTGCCGCCATAGGACCCACCACCTCTGTTATCAGAACGAGGTCGAGCCACACTGACATCCAGCGTCCGGT
>Ga0315282_10017850_pt1 | contig 10206 bp, 8 predicted proteins | sample YL17G07_20_MG_FD_203693 | JGI IMG/M metagenome (GOLD analysis project Ga0315282, IMG submission 203693) | Sediment microbial communities from Yellowstone Lake, YNP, Wyoming, USA - YL17G07_20 | ecosystem: Environmental > Aquatic > Freshwater > Lake > Sediment | place: USA: Wyoming | collected... | reverse complement strand
AGATCGATGGGGCGGATATGAAGTCGGGGTTCCCTTTTCCTCAACCTTTCGGTGATACGGTTCAGACGATCAAGATGGAAAGAAGACTCTTCCGCGAAGTAGGCATAAAGATCCATCCTCTTTCGCAATCCAAACCCCTCCAGCAAAGAAGGGTAATAGCGGGGGTTGTAAGGCATCATCAGGCAAGGGGAGGCATCGAATCCTTCGATGAGCAGACCGCATTCATCGTTAGTGGAGGGATTCATCGGCCCGGCCATCTTTTCCATTTCATGCCCTTTTAACCAGTCAGCGACTCTTGAAAGGAGAATTCCTGCCACTTCCGCATCATCAATGGATTCGAAGAATCCGAAGAAACCCACTTTCTCCTGGTGAAACTTAACGTAGTGGTGATCGATGATGCCTGCAATTCTTCCAACCATCTTTCCCTCCCGACGGGCCAAGAAGAGGGTCATTTCTGCATGGGACCGAAAGGGATGTTTTGGATTAAATTTCAGAATCTGGTCTTTAATGAGGGGGGGAACCCAATACCGATCCCCCTTATAAACCTCCCAGGAGAATCGTATGAAGGTCATGAGGTCTTGTTGATTTTTTACTTCTTCAACCTGGAGTTCCTGTCTTATCATCCCATTGGTTTCCGTCAAATCAGCCCCAATTGTTTTCCTGCCTTTTTAAAGGCACCCAGGACCTTGTCCAACTGCTCTTCGGTATGGGTCGCCATATAACTTGTCCTGAGCAGTTCTCTCCCCGGAGGCACAGCAGGGCTAACGACAGGATTGACAAAGACCCCATTTTCAAAAAGAAGTTTACACATCTCGTAGGTCTTCATGCTGTCTTTGATAATGATGGGGATGATCGGCGTTTCACTGGTGCCGGTATCATATCCCAACTCTTTATAGCTTTTGAGCATTTTATGGGTATTCTTCCAGAGCTGTGTTCTTAGTTGTGGCTGTTCTTCAATGATGTCCAGAGCGGTACTCACGGAGGCCACCAAGGAGGGTGGAAGACTGGCGCTGAAAATCATCGAGCGGCCAACGTGCTTGATGAAATCGATCACCACTTTTGAACCCGCTACAAACCCTCCGATGGCAGCGAGGGATTTGCTGTAGGTCCCCATGATAAGGTCCACTTGATCTTCCAGACCAAAGTGTTCCGCTGTTCCCCTTCCTCCTTCTCCCAAAACTCCCACCGCGTGGGCATCATCCACCATCACCCTCCCCCCGTAGGCTTTGGCTAATTTGACAATGTGAGGGAGATCAGCGATGTCCCCTTCCATACTGAAGATACCATCCACAATGATCAATTTGCCTTTGTCTTTTGTCGTTTCGAGGACCCGTTCGAGATCCTTCATGTCATTATGACGGTATTTTTTTACCCGTCCGAAAGAGAGGCGACACCCATCAATGATGCTGGCGTGATCATATTGATCAATAATGGCTACATCATTCCGACCCAGAAGGGCAGAGATGGTCCCCAGATTGGTCTGATATCCGGTGGCGAAGACGAGCGCGGCTTCCTTTCGAAAGAAGCGGGCCAATTTTGCTTCTAATTCTTCGTGGATTTCAAGGTTCCCATTGAGGAATCGTGAACCGGCACAGCCGCTTCCAAATTTTTCGATGGCTTTGATGGCGGCTTCCTTTACCCGGGGATGGTTGGTGAGACCGAGGTAATTATTGGAACCGATCATGATGACTCGTTTTCCATTGACCACCACTTCAGCGTCCTGAGGCGATTCAAGCTTTCTGAAGAAAAAGTAGTAACCGCTTGTTTTCAACCCTTGGGTCTGCTCATAAATTTTTAAACATTTTTCAAAGACATCCATAGATCACCCCGTTCTCTCTACAGCCAATTTTCTTTTTTATACCATTCGAATGTTAATTTCGCTCCTTGCGCCAATGGAATGTGAGGTTCAAAACCCAAGACTGTTCTAACTTTTGTGATATCGCAAACCCAATTCCTTTGGACCATCTCCTCGATTTTTCCTTTATTCAGGAGAGGAGGCTTCCCGGAGAGTTTGGAAAGATATTCGGAAAAAGAAGCGATGCCGATGATCACCCATTCTGGAACACGAAGGCAATAGGCCTTTACCCCCATGGCTTGGGCGAACGTATCACCCATTTCTTCCCATCGATAATCTTGACCATCGGAGAGGAAAAATATTTCTCCGCTGGGCACCTGTGACTGAGCAGACAATAAGATCGCCTGGATAATATCCTCTATATAACATAGGCTGATATGCTGGTCTTCTCCGGAAAGGCAAGGTTTAATCCGTTTAGAGAGAAGTTTGAAAAAGGTGTAGATATCCCTTTCCCTTGGCCCGTAAACAGCACAAGGCCGTAAAACGAGGAGGGGGATTTTATCAGCCTGTGCAAGGGCTAACTCTTCCCCCATCCGTTTACTCTGACCATAGGCGGAGACGGGTTCACATGGATCAGACTCTTTTTTTTTATTTCCATTCCGACAGGGACCTGAAGCGGCTTGACTCGAAAGATAGATGAATTTTTGGATATGAGGGTTATTTTCAAGACAAGCATGAATCAAATTCCCTGTTCCGAAGGCATTTATTTCAAAATAAGTTTTTTCCTTCACCGCCTTGGTGATGCCTGCGAGATGAAATATCTGATCGATATCTTTCACAGCCTCTTTCAAAGAGGCTTTATCCCTACAATCACCTAAGGTCATCTCAATGGGAAGGCCTTTAAGCCACTTCAAATCGCCCGTCTTTCGCAGGAGGCAGCGGACTTGGACTCCCCGTTGGAGAAGCGCTTCAACGAGATGGCTGCCGATAAATCCTGTGCCTCCAGTTACAAGAGCCTTCAAACCAATTTTACCCCGTTAGAAAGCCCCGCTGCTTGCCCCATTAGAAATTTTCCATTATTACCAAGGATTCCCTTTAGTAACCTATTTCTAACGGGGCTTGCAGCGGGGATGAACCCCGTAAGACCTCTGGTCTCTTACGGGGTGAGCCTCCCCGTTGGAAAGTCGAAGACTTTCTAACGGGGTTTACCTCAATTAAATCTGCAAATTTTATCTGTTTTGGTAGAATTGTCAAGGTTAATCAATATTCTGTCAATATTCTCGACACTTATTTTAATGGGGTTCCGATAAATCGAACATGGGTAATACGATCCAATAACGATCCGTGGGGTTTTCTTCCTAAGTCTATGTCAGAAACGACCACCCTTCCAATCTTTTCCAGTTTAGGACCAGACCTCCTGGATTTCTGTATTCCCCAGATGCTGTGGATGACATAGTATCTCCCTTTATCCTTGCCCAGATAGAGCATGATGTGACCGGGTAGTCGGAGGTTGGTCGCCAGAGGGATGGCTTGATCTAAAAGATTTCTTTTTTCTTTGATACTCTTTCCCTCCACTAGACCCAGATCGATTCCAACCGTTGCTTGTTCTTTTGAATTTCGGGGCATCAGAATACCGAAGGTCCTGAAGAGATCCATGATGAATCGGGAACAGTCCCTACCACTGGACATATCTCCCCAACCGTAAGGGTGGTTGAGCATTTTAAAGGCCTGACGTGCGACATTTTCTTGAGTATAGGGGAGAAAACCTCGATGAACATCCTCCTCCGCACGGATGTATCCTTTCCGAAATGTCAACAATCCACTGTCCTCTCTTGAAGGGATATGGATGACATAAAATGCATTCGTACTTTTAATTCCGATAGGAATACTGAGGAAGGGAAAGGAGTCCCCCATCTGGGCAAGAAAGACGGGCTGTTGAAGAGAGGGGTCGCTGAAGATATTGATAAAATTTCCTGTAACCACCAATCGTTCTTTTGCTCCTTCATAATCTACTGCCTCACTTCTCTCTTTGGCGATAGCCAGATCATGTGTGCGTACCCATCCACGGATAAAAGGGGTCTGAACATAAGCCCACTCTTTATCTTTGCTGAAGTGGTAGATTCCAATCGGAGATCCTGGAGAGATAGAGGAATGTTGAAAGCGATCAAACTCATCATGATGAGGGGCGCTCATGGAGAGTTCATCTGTGGGAAAGACACGAATGTCTGTCCGTTTGACGATGAGCCCATAAAGCATTCGGCTGCTTTCTTCTATGGACTCTTGGTTTAACTTGTTTTTTAATTCATTCCAAAAAGATCCCCCGAGAGGAATTCCGCCTTTGCCATAACGAGCCTCTCCGGTTCTTCCAAAATTTTCCCAGTCCTCCCTTAGAAGAGGGAGGATCTCCTCTCTTGTCCAGTCTTCCTTTAAATCTTTTACCCTGCAAAGGGAAAGGTCTTTCCTTTTTAGATTTTCTTCATTCATTTTTTGGATCTTCTCAGAGGTAAATAATAGATTCGTTGGATTTTCAATCTTTTTAATCCAAAATTCAGGCCTCTCCATCTCCGGAGTGACATGGGGAAGCCGAGGTGCAGCGATGAGGGCAAGGGGAGCGTATCCCGGGGTGACAAAGAAGGAAAGGAGGAGGGTCACGATAAATAAAAAAGAGAGGAAAAACCTTTGAAGAATCATAAAGACCTATAAGTTACGAATTTCCTTGAAATAATGGCTCAACTCAATTGTTAGCTCACGAATAACTGAGTTTACTAAGGAGTCCATAATTGAGAAGACATATCCAGAAAATCTCCCCTCGCCCCTCTTTGTCAAAGAGGGGTAATTTCTCCCTTTGTAGAGGGCGGGAAGGAGGAATTTAGTTTTCCCTGTCCACACAATTATGGACTGATTAGTATATAACCTGTCAAGATTTTTTTGAGAATTTTTCTTGACAAAATAGAAAAAACATATTAAATTGTTAATATATCGTTTGGTGTGAGACCAAATCGAGTTACCAAAAGTTGGTAGCTCTTTTTTTTGTGCTTATTGGAAAAATAGTAAACCTAAATTATTTCAATTGCTTAGAAAATAAGTTTCAAATCCCCCCATCCCCCCCTTTTCTAAAGGGGGGTGTAGGGGGATTATCCTTTTTCGCGGGTCGCGGGTGTCGATACCGTCATGAAAAATTACTTTGAAAAAAATAAATTCAATGAGAAGGGAGGTAGATCGCCATGGTTTGTCAAACCGTCAAGGTGGGAACAGAGTGTATCTTCATGAAGAAGACAGGTTGTTCTTATAACGGTGGGAGATGTTATCCCATCGTGGAATCCTGCAAAGGATGTGACCGAATATTAACTTACGAAGTAGGTTCCTATTGCAAGACTTATTGTGAGCCCTCTATTAAATGGGCAAAAGGACCCTGCAATTTTGCTACTCACATCAAAAAGGAAGTTAAAGAAGATAACTTCAAATTAAACCCTTTGAAGGCTTCCAAGCGAAATGTAAGCCAAAAGGTTTAATGAATATCCTTAACATTTGGTGATCGTTTGAACGAAAGCCCTTCTCTTATCTGCCTTCTAATACTTAAGCCGTTGGGAGAAGGGCTTTATTATTTTTTGGAAGTCACCCAACAGATGAAACTCATCACAGCACAGATGATAAAAATAAAGATGTGAAGGCCAAACCCTGAGGCGATTGCTTTTTCTTTACTCAACCCGGCTATCAGAAACCCGGCCGCCCATCCCGCCTCCAGGGTTCCCCAATTCCCAAACCCACTGATCGGTAACGCACTGGCAATCAAACCTACTGTAGAACCAAAAATCACCCTCCAGAAGGAAATGTCAATTCCAAATCCCCTTAGAAAGGCATAACACATCCAGAAGGCCATGATCCATGAAATCAATGTTGTCAAACTGACGGGGAGATAGGTCCTCCGGGCTTGAATGGCATAAAAGTCCTCTGCGACCTCATTAATTTTCCTTTGGATCCATAGAAAGGATTTAATACTTTTTGACCCTCTCCACTTAGATATTTTTCCGGAGATATCTGAAAACCATCTCAAGAGGCTACTCATGTGGAAAAAAGCAAGGAAGATGAGGCCGAGCAATAGGGCGGTCAGCAAAATGATAAAAAATAGGTTATTTTTAAAAAAGCTTTGAAATCCAATCGAAGCGAATAAAAAAATCATTAGAATAGTAAAAAAATCGTAAACTCTTGAGGTGATTAAGGAAGCCAATCCCTCCGTCATGCTCATCCCACTGATCTTGTTTATAAAGTAGGGAAAGGAGAGTTCTCCCAATTTTGAAGGAAGAACCATGACCGATAAATTATGGAATACGGTAATCCTGAAAAGTTCTGAGAGAGGAATGCTCTTTGAGTGAATCAGCCATCTGAATCGGACGGCTCGGAAGAGAAGGGCGAGGATATAACCAGCTGCTCCTAACGCGGCCCAAATGGGATCGACGGTTTTTAAAAGAGTATAAAGGCCTTTGAGAGAAATCTGTGAAAGAAGGACGAAGAGGATGAAAGCGGTGATGAAGAGGGATAAAAGGATGCGCTTCAACAATCAAACTCCAGGGTAAGGGGGATCTCTGAGAAAGAAGATTAATATAGTTTTGAATTTTGGTCAACCTTAGAAAAATGCCTATCCCTCTAACTTGAAATCTTATTGACTCCTCTGGTTCTATTTAATAAACTTCAAATAACTCAGGGTTTCTTGTTATTTAGCGGATGAAATTCACTTTTTTCAGGTATTGAGAGGGAAGCAAAAAATGGAGGCCCTGCTTAACGGGCGGAGGCGCGGGCAGGGCATTTTCTGGTTAAATGTCAAAACATAAAGCTAAACACAGGGTTGCCATTGAGAGGGTGAGTCAGGACAAACCCCTCCATACAAAAGGCTGGTCATTGCATCAACATGGTTTGGTACTCTTGATCAGTCTGTTTCTCATTGTGGCAACCCTTGCTGTCTTCTGGCAAGTGCGGAACCATGAATTTATAAACTTAGATGACAACGTATACATAACAGATAACCGACCCATACAGGACGGATTGAGGCTCGAAGGTGTGATCTGGGCTTTCACAACCATACATGCAGGCCATTGGCATCCCTTGACCTGGCTATCCCACATGCTTGACTGTGAGCTCTATGGCTTAAACCCGGGCGGGCATCATTTGACCAATTTGGTCTTTCACTTGGCGAGCACCCTTTTGTTGTTCTTAGTTCTTAAGCAGATGACGGGAAGAGTTTGGATAAGCGGATTTGTTGCTGCCCTGTTCGCACTGCATCCCCTCCGTGTGGAGTCGGTCGCATGGGTGGCTGAACGCAAGGATGTTTTGAGCACTTTCTTTTGGGTGCTGACGATATGGGCCTATCTCCGTTATGTTGAACGGCCAAGACTCCATAGATATCTGCTGGTGCTTCTATGCTTTGCTTTGGGACTTTCGTCGAAGCCAATGTTCGTGACTTTGCCATTTATACTTCTTTTACTTGACTATTGGCCTCTTAGCCGTTTTCAATTTGGGCAGGCGACTGTTAGTGATGAACCACACAGATCAATGGATACCCGTGATCAGAAGACGTCTTCTCTTCATCTGGTTGAGGAAAAGGCCCCCCTTTTTCTTCTTTCGGCAGTATTGAGTATTATTACTGTCTTTGCTCAGCAGAAAGGCGGAGCGGTGGGATCCCTGGAATCCTACTCACTACAGAGCCGGATTGCTAACGCTCTGATATCCTATGTCAGTTATATCGAGAAGATGATCTGGCCTCACCACCTGGCAGTCTTCTATCCGTACCCAGAGGCGTTTCCCATATGGAAGGTGGTGGGGTCCGGATTATTGTTAATAGGTGTATCTGTTCTGGTAATTCGTGCGGCACGAAAACTTCCCTCTCTTGCAGTAGGGTGGTTTTGGTACCTTGGAACCCTTGTTCCTGTGATTGGACTGGTCCAGGTAGGAATGCAAGCCATGGCTGACCGATTTACGTACATCCCCCTTATTGGTTTGTTTATCATGATTTCGTATAGTATTCCTAACCTCCCAGCGGGATGGTCAACCCGTAAAATCATACTTTCCCTATTTGCTGGCCCATTGATTTTAATCTTGATGATTCTCACCACATTACAAGTAAAGCATTGGCAAAATGACATTACACTCTTTGAACATTCGCTGAAGGTAACTGCGAACAACTATCTCAGTCACAATAACCTGGGAGTTGCCCTGTACCGTCAAGGAAAGAACCAAGGAGCCATTGATCATTTTACAGAGGCCCTGAGGATCAAACCGGATTATGGAGAAGCCCATAACAACCTGGGAGCTGCGCTGGAACGGCAGGGAGCGACCCGGAAGGCTTTGGACCATTATGCGGAAGCCCTACGAATCAAACCAGACAGTCCAGAGGTATACAACAACCTTGGAGTTCTCTTCTTCCATCTGGGAAAGAACCAGGAGGCTATTGCCCATTTTGCCAAGGCTTTGCGGTTAAAACCCGACTATGGTGAGGCCCATGTTAACATGGGCCTGGCCTATTTGAAGATCGGGAATAAGGGCTTGGCACTGGAGGAATATAAAATCCTTAAAAAGCTCAATCCGGATTTAGCCGATCACCTATACCAGAAGATTTCTAAATAATGGGTTTAGCATCTTATGGTGATTTTGACAAGAAGAACCGTGATGATAGAGTCAAGAGAAAAGGGCGACCCTATGAAATAAAAACATCTGCCGTCCTTTTTGAATTGGTTTTAATAGGGAGATAAGGGCCTTCTCGAGAGATAAAGACCAAAACTGAAAAACCAGAGTTAGGTTGCGAAGGTTTAAAATGTGTGGCAATACGAAAAATTAATAGCAAGAGTCATTAAGGATTAAGAGGAAGTTGATCCTGAAGATAACATGCAATAAAAAATATGATTCTTTAATTGATCGAGAATGCGTGGAAGCCGGCGTAGCTCAGTGGTAGAGCAACTGATTCGTAATCGATCGATTTCGACAAAATTACTACATTATTTCGTGAATTGGCGAGGGCGTTAGAAAGAAAACTAAATATTTCTCCTGATCATCCATGTTTTCCCCAGGAATTGTTTTAGAAACATAAAATAGAATGTTAAAGGGGAAAGAAAAATGGCAATCATACGGGATCACATACCGTACTATCTTGACGTGTTTAATATTGCTGGTTTTTTGAAGGATCCGGTCTTGATCTTTGGGTTTCAAGATTGTCTCTTCGGCCGGAAGAGATCCATACGATCTAAAATCGAGCGAAGAATCAAACGGAGAGCTAAGTACTGGATGGAAATGCGGATGCGAAAAAGGAGGGGTGCCATCAAGCCCCGCTTCGTTGACGCCATTCCGAAGGAATTCCAGCAGGAGAACCTGAACGGCATACTAAGAAATCTCGGGTTAAGTGATATTCGTACGATGGACTATTTTGACAAAAGAGCCGATATCGTCCATGACATGAACCTTCCTATAGACGAATCACTTAAGGGTGTTTTCTCTACGGTAATAGATATTGGGAGCCTTGAGCATGTTTTCGACACAAAGCAATGCCTGTGGAACCTTTTTAGACTATTGAAAGTCAATGGCCACTTACTCCTGCATACCCCGTGCAACGGATATTTCAACCATGGTTTCCACACTTTTAGCCCCGAATGCGTTATCCATGCAGTGAAGATGAATGGTTTCGAGGTCAAGTATTTGAAATACTCGACCCCTGATGGTTTCGAACTTGAACGCCCTGATATCGTTTCTAATGCTATACCATGGATAGCCGCCGAGAAGAAAGAAGGCAAGGAAAGTTTCGTAATCCCTCAGCAGGGGTGTTGGAGGGATATCTATAAAATGGGGTGATCTCTGACAAGCTGGTGCGCCGGACGGCTAAACGCCGCCGGTGAGCTTTTTCGTTGGGCGGCAGAGCAACTCACATTTTTTGAAATTCCGTCGGACATCCCCCTGTCTTATATTCATAAAGAGAGCAGTCGATGAAGAAGATGTTTGAGCGAGTTGTTGATTTCGTCGTTCCCTCCCATTATGGCTTACTCCAAAAGGCCGCCATATGATAGGATTTGGATTCCAGATTTGGGCGACTTGGTTACAAAAGTGATTCTTGGGGACAAAAATAGTTGAAAAATAGTTGAGAAATAGTTAAAGTAAAATCATCTCTTCCTAACCCCTTGAAATTATAAACATGCCGGCGTAGCTCAGTGGTAGAGCAACTGATTCGTAATCAGTAGGCCGAGGGTTCAAATCCCCCCGCCGGCTCCATCCGCTCATCGCGTAAACGGTTTCTTCAGAGCTTCAAATCTGCTTAAACATTTCAGCAAACCTCTTTAAGATCTTCAGTTGACACATGAGTTTTTTTTCTTTATCTTGTGTTTAGAAAAAATGATTTTACAAAAATGGAAGGTTCTGAAGTAAGGGGCGTGTTA
>Ga0315282_10017849_pt1 | contig 10207 bp, 7 predicted proteins | sample YL17G07_20_MG_FD_203693 | JGI IMG/M metagenome (GOLD analysis project Ga0315282, IMG submission 203693) | Sediment microbial communities from Yellowstone Lake, YNP, Wyoming, USA - YL17G07_20 | ecosystem: Environmental > Aquatic > Freshwater > Lake > Sediment | place: USA: Wyoming | collected... | reverse complement strand
GCCCGCCTGTGATGCGAAGCCCTCGCCCGGGTGCCCGTCGGCAGACGGCCGCGGCGACAGCCTGGCCTTGGCCACCCGTTTCAGCAGCCGGCACTCCTCCTGGAGGCCGAAGAAGTCGGTAGCGGTGCTGTCCGGGCAGTCGCGACCCAACTCAGCGGCCCGCTCCCGGAACGCCTCATCGATGCCCACGCCCACACCAAGCCAATCTTCCTCGACCGAGAGCCCCTCCCCCAGAGTGGTCTGCCTGGCCCGGGCCCGAACCTCCCGCGCCTCCCTCAGTCGAAGCAGTTCGGCAAAGCCAGGAGCCTCGAGCAGCCGACCCATCCGCGCCGCCACCAGACCGCTCACGTACGCCCACGCGCTCCGGTCACCCCGTCGCGCTGACCCGAAGCCAATCCGCGACCCGCTGCTGCCAAACACACTCACCGCAATCCCAATCTGCCAAACCTCGCCAGGACTTCCTGGCCGATGCCCGCGAAGCGGGCGCAACAGCCTCACCTCTTCCGGTCACCCGACCGGCCGAAAAGCCTTGCTGCCACCCCTGGTAAGTGTGCGGGCCAAAGGACCTGCAACTGGCTTTCGAGGGTCAGGTCCACGTCGTACTCGGCGCACCGCACCTGGAAGCCTCCCGAAGCCTGGAGGTCGTCAGCAGAAAGCGTCACGTTGACCTGAACGCCTGCAGCAGCGGACTCGCCCAGCAGTTCCTGGACGACCTGGCGGTCCTCACCTCGGCAGACGAGCTCTCCCTGTTTGACATCGGCGAGTTGCCGGAGTTGCTGGGCCAGCCAGCCACGGTACTGAGGCTGGGGCCGGGCGCCGATGGCTGCCTGGGCCCGCCGGCGGACCTCCGCGAGGAGCCGGTTCCGCTGGGTGAGGAGTTGCTGGTTGTGCTCCGCCACCCGCGCGGCCAACTCACGGTCCAACTCCTCCTGCTCCTGTCGACGGAAGCGCTCCAAATCTTCCTGGCCGCGCTGGCGCAGCTGTGCCTCCGCCTCTGCGAGGTGGCGCGCAACCCGCTTCTGTGCTTCGGCAATAACCGCCTCGGCCTCCTGGCGGGCCTTCTGGAGGACCAACTCCTCCACCTTCTCCACAGACATCTCAGTTGCCCGAACCAAGGGTGGTCGGGAGCGAAAGCCCCGGGGCCGTGAGCCAGAGCGTCAGCAGGATGCCGGCGAGCAATGCCAGCACCGCGTACGTCTCGACCAGGGCCGGGAGCAGGATGGCCCGGCCTGCTTCCTCCGGCCGCTTGGCCACCAGGGAGGTGGCTGCGGCCGAGGTCTCGCCCTGGTAGATGGCGCTTCGCCACTCCACCAACCCCACGCCGAAGCCCACGGCCAGAAGCCCCAACCCTTGCCAAGGCCCCACCGTCACCTTCCCGGCGATGAGCCCGGAGCGCAGGGCCATCATCACCATGACGATGAAGCCGTAGAACCCCTGCGTCCCGGGGAGGGCCATGATGACCAGGAGCCGACCGAAGAGTTCGGGCTTCTCCGAGAGCACCCCGGCTGCCTGGGAGCAAGAGATGCGGATGCCCAGGGCGCTGCCCAGGCCGGCGAGGCTGGCCACCAGCGCCGCCCCGATGAAGGCCCAACCCACGCCCGTCTGCACCAGCAAGACATAGAACAGTTCACTCAACGATTTCCCCTGCACCAGTTCGGACACACCCATTCAGTCTTCTCCTTCACCGCTGCCAAGTCACGCTTCCTCGCGCAGCCTCACCCGGCCCCGCTCCCGGCCGAAGGCCACAAAGGCCGGCGCCCCACCGCTGTAGAACCGTCCGAAAAACTCGACGAAAATCAGCCGGGCCGAGTGCACGAACCCGGTCAGGATGCTGATGCAGAAGTTGAAACTGTGCCCCACAATCACGACCGGGATGAAGCCCCACCAACCCAGCGTCCCTCTGAGCAGGTCCGCGACGATGTTGAAACTCCAGCCCACGATGGTCGTCGTCAGCGCCAGGGCCAGGAGCCGACAGTAGGACAGGACGTCCCCCACGAAAGTGGTGCCCCCATAGGTCCCCAGGATGCCATACAGGCTGACGACCCCCGTCAGAGCCTTGGCGAAGAAACCTTTCTCGTTCCTCCCCTGCGTGAGCACCAGTCCCACCCCACCGATGCCCACCAGCCAGAGACCCACCCGCTTGACCCAGGCCGGTTCACTCACCATCAGCACCGCCGAGATCAGCAGCACCAGCCCGGGAAGGAAGATGAGCCAGAGGCCGCTGTCGAACACCGCTCCGGCATAGTCCCGCTGGCGCAAGGACCCATACATCCGCAGCACCACGGCCCACAGTTGGTTGGCCACCCCCAAGCCCAGCGCTATCAGGAGGGCGAGCACCGGCTTGTCCAGGGGGTTGAAGACGGCCGTGGCCTGCTTGACCCGGAGGAGCAGGTTCCCTTCCCCCAGGTAATCGTACAGGTTCGCGCACCAACTCCCGGTGAGCACCCCCATCACTATCGTCGCCACCCCGGCGTAGGCGAAAAGCAGGAACATCTGCCGAAGCGATACGTACTCCCACACCTTCCGGGCCAGCCAGAGCGCGAGCAGCACCTGGGCCACGCCGTAAATCGCATCACCAAAGCAGATGCCGAAGAAAAGCAGGAAAGAGAACGTCAGGTAGGGCGTCGGGTCGAAGGAGAAGTACGGCGGAAGGCCGAACATCCGCACCAGGAACTGGGCCGGGGCGAAAATCCTCGCCGTCCGGAGCGACACCGGCACCTCCTCTCCGGGCGTAGGCTCCTCGTACACCGCGGCCACGCCCCGCGCGTCCGCAAGGTAGTGGGCGACCTTCGCCAGGTCCTGCTCCCGGACGTACCCCTTGATGACCACCACGCGACCGAAGACCCCCACCCGTCCCACGGCCTCGGCCCGCCGCTCGACCCGCTCCCAGTACCCCACCAGAGCGAGCACCTCGACCCGCTGGAGGGCCAGGGCCTCCACCTCCTCCCGCACCCCCTTCTGTGTCCGCAGGAGCGCCTGCTCCTCCCCGGCCAGCGCGGCCAGGTACTCCTCCGAGTCTCGGTGCCCTTCCGGGATGGCAAGCTCGCTCAGCCCGACCCGGACCGCAACTTCGCGCAGCCGGCTGCGGGCCTCCGCAGGAGCAGCCAGGGCCACCAGGGCTCTTCCCCGCACCTCCAGGACGACCTCCCAGACGACGTCCTCCACCTCATCCAGTTCCCTCACGCGCCCTCTCGGCAACCAACCCACGAGCAAGGCCGTCCGCTGAAGGCGGCTCGGGTGAACGAGCGGGACCGGCTGCCCGCGCAGCGGGCGCCCGCGGAGGGGCTCCCACAGTTCCCTGCGTCGGCGGACGTCGGCGAGGCTGGTCCCCGCCTCCTGGTAGCGGGCCCGGAGTTCCCCGCACTGCTCGGCGAGGACCGGGACCTGGATGGAAGCAAGGGCCCGGTCGAGCGCAGTTCTTTCCACCTCCAGCGGCAGCCCCAACAGCTCGGCCAGGAACTGCTTCTTGGAAGGGGCGAACTCGTCGAAAACCGAAAGGATGGTGCTGAGTTGCTGGAGCCTCTCGCCCGCCTCGCTCAACTCCGTTTCCAGATGCTCCACCAGTCGGCGGGCTTCCGAGGCCTCAGCCCGCCCGCCCGCCTGGGGGCGGGCACCCGCTGTCAGAGGGCCGCCCTCACCGCGACCGCTCTCTACCGTCGCCAGGTGCACACAACCCAGCCGGTAGAGGTCCCCCAGCACGCGCGAGGCCATCTCCTGGAGCACCACCAGCCAGAGCCGCTTCACCGGTTCAATGGCCATGGCCGCTCTCCCCGCCACCGCTGGCCTCTCCTCGTTGCGGCGAGCCTGTCGAACCGCTCTCGAAGAAGCTCCTGACGACCTCCTCCGCCGCCGAGTCCACCTGGGGCTCAGCCTTGCCCCGTATCTCCTCCTCGAGTTGGGCGAACCGACGGTCCTCCTCGGCCAGGGCTCGCTTGAGCCGGGCTTCCGTCTGGGCGCGGAGTTCCTGGCGCCCCCTTTCCAGCTCGGCCTGGGAGCGGGCCTGCATCTCCTTGAGCCGGTGAGCTGCCGCCGCCTCCAGGCTCTTCGCCTCGGCGCCGGCCTCGGCCACCATTTCCTCAGCCCGCTTTTCGAGGGCTATCACTTTGTCAATGAGGGTGTCAGCCACCAACAGGTACTCCCAGACGAGCAACCTCGAGGCAGGGGCTCCTGCCTATGGCCAAGCGCGTCGGCCCCGGCCTTTCGGCCGAATACCACATAATCGGCTTTCGCTTCCTGCCTGTCAACCCCAAATCGGAGTTCGCGAGCAGGCGAACGGAGAGGTCGAAGACCGCACCCGACGCACGCACAACTTGACAACTTCGCCGGGCGCGGTAGAATAGCGGCCGCTGTGCACACATCCGTGGGGTCAGGGGAACCACGGTCAACCGTGTCCGCTGAGCGAAGGAGGTCGTCGATGAGGTTGTTCATTTCGGGAGTTGCCGTGATGGCGGTGCTGGCTCTGGCCGCGGCGGGGCTCTTTGCCGCTCCGCCCGCATCGCCCCGCGTCGACTACGTGGACATGCTCCCGGAGCAGCCCCAACAGAAGGACCCCGCCACCATCTGGTACGACGATTTCGACACCGGCAACCCCAAAGACAACTACTACGAATACGGCGACAATGACGGCGAGTTTGTTCCCGTGGACTCGGAGAAGTATGGCTCCCACGGACGATCGCTGCGGGCCAAGTTCCAGAAAGGCGAAACGGGCGCCGGCGACGTGAAGGTCTTCTTCGGCGACAACCCCGCTGCCACCGGCGGCAACCGCGGGCTGCTCCGTCGTCCGGGCGAGAAGTTCCGCGAAGTCTACTGGCGCTTCTACCTCAAGCACCAGAAGGGCTGGCAGGGGAGCCCCGCCAAACTGAGCCGGGCCACGGCCATGGCCGGCGCCAACTGGTCGCAGGCCATGATCGCCCACCACTGGAGCGAAGGCCTCTTCCTCACCCTCGACCCCGCTTCCGGCATCAAGGACAACAAGCTCGTTACCACCAAGTACAACGACTTCGACAACCTGCGCTGGCTCGGCAACAAGCCCGTCGGCAAGTACCCCATCTTCGCCACCGAGGAGTCGGGCCACTGGGTCTGCGTGGAGTGCTACGTCAGACTCAACACCCCCGGGCAGAAGGATGGTGAGTTCACCGCCTGGCTCGACGGGAAGGAAGATGCGACCAGGAAGAACCTCGACTGGCTGGGCACCTGGAACCAGTACGGCCTCAACGCCCTCTTCCTGGAGAACTACTGGAACGACGGCTCGGTCAAGGAGCAGGAGCGCTACTTCGACAACTTCGTCATCTCCACCAAGCCCATCGGACCCGTGGTGGTGCCCCTGGAGCCGACCATCGTCAAGACCGCCTTCGCCGACCCTGACCCCGGCGACAAGCAGTCAGCCTGGCAGGTCCAGGTCGCTCCCAGCCCCGAGGGCGCGGCCCCGGCCTGGGACTCAGGCACCATCGAAGGCGAGGCGAACTCGACCGCGGCCAAGGGCCTCAAGCCCGATACCCTCTACTGGGCGCGTGTGCGCCAGCGCGATGCCGCGGGCACCTGGTCAGAGTGGAGTCTCTGGCACGCACCTTTCCGCACCGCCGCCCAGTGAGGCCCGGAATGGCCCCTTGCCTGGGGCCTTCCGTCCTGGACCTGATGGTCGGGTGCGCATATCTGTGGCCGCCTGCTCCTTTCGCCTGTCAGGGCGAGCAGGCGGCCAGCCTTCTCTGAAGGAGCGAAAGGGGTGAGCACACCGGCCCAGACAACCGAGATGCAACCGGGAGGCCCGCTCCGCGCACCCCTCTACCCCACCCACCGACCCTATCCCCTTCTCGCCGGCAAGGTCAGCGCCGGCCGGAGGGGCTTCCCTACAGAAGCCGACTGGCAACGGGCTTTCCTGGCCGGCACCTTCCTCGCTGACGGATACCCGGAGCCGGAAGAAAAGAGGACCTCCTTCCGCATGTCAGCGGGGCAAGACACCCTCTTCATCGCCATCGACTGCGCGACGCCCGAGGGTGCAGGCAAAGGCACGGAGTCCGTTCAACTGTACCTCACCCAGTCCGACCGCGCCGCCTTCCCCTACGTCGTCATCGATGTGGCCGCCGACGGGCGACTTTCCACAGGCATCGTGGCCCGCCCCTATACCTGGTGGGCCTCCGCGCCCATCGACCCGGCCCCGCTCGACGCGGTGCGCCATCAGGTCGCGAGCGGAGAGAGAGGCTGGCGGGCGCTTCTCTCGCTTGCGCTCTCCGCCCTCGGCATCCCGGAGAGCAACTTCTTCTTCAACATTGTCCGTCGGTCCGCTGACGGGCTGACCTCCGCGTATAACGACCTCTTTGGCGGCCCGCCCAGCCAGGTCGAAGCCTTCGGCCAGGCGGTTTCGGTCGACGACGCCGCGCCCTGGGCCAACGGCCTCCTCCTCCCCGCTGAGGTAGCGGTGGGGCTCAACCGCCTCCGCCTTGAGCGTCCCGCGCCCGCTCCGGGGGCTTCGAAAAGCTCAGGCTCGGGTGCCCGCCGACAGGCGGGCGCGACCGTCGAAGGGCGGGCACCCGGCCTCACGCTCAAGGTCGCTGGCCGCTGCCTCTCCCCGAATGACGCGGGTGAGTTTGTCCTCCCCATCTTCGACCGCGGGCCGCTGGACCTCGCTCTGCTGTCCGCGGACGGCGAGACCATCGCCACCTACCATGCCGACGTCCCCCACCCGCTCTTCGTCTCGGCCCGCGAGGCTTTCTTGTCGGCGGAGGCCAAGGAATGCGACCTCGACCTCACCCTCAACCTCGCCGGAGAACCGGAGGGGCCGAAGGCCGCGCAGAGCTCGGAGACCCCCGACACGCACCCCGTCACCGTGACCCTGTGCCGAGGGTCTGGAAAGGCCGAGACCCACCGTCTTTCGCTCGCGCCGGGTGAGCACTCTGTCCGGCTTCCTGTGCCGCCGGGAGAGGGGAAGGAGGTGGCCGTCGAAGCCAAAGTTGACCTCCCCTGTGGAAGCGAGTCCGCGCCCCCATCGGCGGGGGCAATCACCACGATGACGGCTCGCCATTGGTTCGCTGTCGGCGTCAAACCTGAGGAGCTGGACGTCTACCGCCCGGGCATCAGGGACCTCTCCACCGACCGGATGTACTGGGCCGTCATCGCCGACGCCGTCCCGCTGCGCCGGCTGCGCCAGTCAGGCGTGGGTGCCCTCGGGCGGGCGGGCCGGGAGCAGCAAGCCCTCTGGGACCAGTCCTTCGTCTACCCCCTCGCCCTCCTCTTCAAGACCAAGCACCCCGACAACCCCTTCTTCGGCGACCGCGAACTCCTGGCGTCGGCGGTGCTGGGGATGGAGTACGCCCTTCGCCCCAGTGAAAGCAAGGCCGAGTGCCTCCACCCCGACAACCGGAGCCTCCAGGCCTTCCTCCTCACCTACGAACTGCTCCAGGACGACGTCGAACCCGCGCGGCGGGAGTACTGGGCCTACGAACTCAAGCACCGGGTGGAGGCGACCGTCAGGCGCTGGCTCGCACCCCTCTCCCACACCTGTGCCCTCTACAGCGCTGACTGTGGCACGGGCACCAACCACATGGCGTACTACATCGCCAACGTCTCGCTTGCCGGCGAGCTCTTCGGCTGCGAGGAGTGGAAGGAACTGGGGCGCTCCTTCATGCGCCGGCTCGCCCGTCACGGCCCTGAGGGATACTTCCCCGAGCGCCAGGGCGTGCCCGTCAACCACTACACCTGGCTCTCCGCCAACGCCCTGGGGGAGTACTACTGGCGGACCGCCGACCCCGAAGTGGAGCCGACGCTGCGGGCCTGTGCCCGCTACCTCACGGCCATCACCACCCCCCAAGGCCAGACCATGTCGCTCCACGACAGCCGGGTCTCCGGTCACTACCCGTTCTGGTTCGGCGACTTCGTCCTCTCCCTCACCCCCAAGGGCCGCCGGGCAGCCCGCGCTCGGCTCCTGGGCATTATGGGCGAGCGTCCTTCTCGCATGCCGCTGGAACTGCTCTGGCGCTGCGCCGAGAACGCTGCCCTCTTCCGTCCGGGACCGGAAGAGGGCTTCACCGGTGACGACGAACACGCCTTCGCCCATGGCGTCATCGTCAGGCGCCAGGGGTTCCACTACGGCCTCTCCACCGTCTGCCTGGGGCCGGTGAACGCCCGCTTCCGCCTGGACCCCCAGAACGTGGTCGAACTCTTCCACCGCGAGGCAGGCTGCATCCTCCATGCGGGAAACTCCATGCTCCAGCCCGAGGCCGGCTCCTTCTTTCGCAGGCTGAGCGAAGCCGAGTTGGCCAAAGAGCCCACCGCCCCCCGGGTGGATTACTTGCCCGTGACCGGAAGTCTCGCCCGACTCCCCGACGGTCACGACCTCACCCTCGCCTACTGGAGTTTCCAGGCCAGGCTGGCGGTGCACGTCCTCTCGCCGACGGAGGCCAGGCTTGTCGCGACCGTCCAGCACGTCGCCGGCGAGGGACCCGTCACCTTCAACTTCTTCCCCGGCGTGCGGGCTTCGACGGACTCAGCCCGCCCTGAGCCGGCCGACGGGCGGAAGGAGGAGGACCTCAAGGTTGACGGGCAGACGCTTCATTTCGGCCGGGTGACGCTCCGGGCCGGGGGGATGTTTCACGTGGAGCGTCCCTTCCGCATCATGAACCCCTACCAGTTGGAGTTCACCTACACCCATAAGCCCGTCCGCTGCTGGGTGGAACTTCGCCAAGGAGAAACCTTCACCCTCGATATCAGCGTCGCTGACAAGACCACCCCCTCCCCCTGACAGGTGAACGAGGGGACTTCCGAGGTGGGACAACTGAGGAAAGACAGAAGGAACAGGCGCTGACGGCCCGTCAGCCTAACAGGACCTTGAACTCGGGATTGTCGCGGATGGACGCAAAGGCCCTGTTTCCTCGCGCCGCCTCACGGTATTCGGGGTTGAGTTCGACGGCCTTGCCCAGGCACTGCACAGCCAGCGTCGCATCCTTCCTGAGGCCGGAAGCGCAGGCCATGTTGTACCAGGCCTCGTGGTCGTCCGGTTTCAGCTCGACCGCCTTCCGCCAGGACTCCATGGCTTCGTCAAGGTCCCCCTTCTGCGCGTAGGCGAAGCCCAGGTTGAACCAGGCCTCGTGCTTGTCGGGCCTGACCTTCACCGCCTCCCGGTAGCAGCGGATGGCCTCGCCCAGGTCGCCCTTCTGACCGTACGCGTTTCCCATGTTGTACCAGGCCTCGTCCTTGTCGGGCTTGACCTCCACGGCCCTCCGATAGCAGCGGACCGCCTCGTCGTAGTCACCCTTGTGCGCGTAGGCGAGACCCATGTTGTACCAGGACTCGTGGTGGTCCGGCCTGAGCTCGACGGCCCGGTCGAAACAGCGGATGGCCGCGTCGTAGTCGCCCTTGTCGTCGTAGGCGTTCCCCATGTTGTACCACGCCTCCAGGAGGTCCGGCTTGAGCTCCACCGCCCGGGCGAAGCAGCGGATGGCCTCGTCATAGTCGCCCTTGCGGGCGCACTCGATGCCCCTGTGGTTCCAGGCCTCGTGGTCGTCCGGTTTCATCGTCACGCCTCCCAGTAAGCAGGGGACAGTCTCGCCGCCCTCTTTCTCCCTGGAACCGCGAGAGGTCCTCTTGCCACAGAGGACACAGAGCACACCGGGACCGAGAGTTTTTCTTCCCTCTGTGCGCTCTCTGGCTCATCCTTGCCCGTCTGAGCGGAGGTCCTGCCCATGTTCAGGCCACCCCAAGCAGAAAGCGGCGAAGTCAAGCCCCGCGGCAGCTTACCCCTGGTCACGCGCCTCAGCAAACCCTTTCTTTCCGGGAAGGGAGGGGGCAAGACCTCAAGGCTGACGGGCAGACGCTTCATTTCCCCGGCGCCACCTCCAGGCCGGCGAGACCTTCACCCTCGACATGCGCTGCTCCTGACGCACCGCGAGTTGCGGGAGCAGGCCGCCGAACGCAGGTGCCCGAGTCCCGTTGACCCACGTCATTACCAGTGCTATCCTGCCCACCAGTCAGGAAGCGAAAGATGGCCGTCGCCGTCGGCGCGGGGGCAAGGGGAAAAGAGGGAATTCCGAAGAATTTTTCTTGACACGCGTTCGAGGCGAAGGCAAAGTGATTGTGGCCCTCAGGTGAAGGGTCCTGCATAGAGTGTGAGGCGCTCCCCACTGGTTGGACAGGAAATGGGGTTGGATAAGAGAGTCTCACCCTCCGGTTGCGGCGGTTGCTGGAACGCAAGGAGCCCGTAGGGCGACTGGAGTTC
>Ga0315282_10017847_pt1 | contig 10208 bp, 8 predicted proteins | sample YL17G07_20_MG_FD_203693 | JGI IMG/M metagenome (GOLD analysis project Ga0315282, IMG submission 203693) | Sediment microbial communities from Yellowstone Lake, YNP, Wyoming, USA - YL17G07_20 | ecosystem: Environmental > Aquatic > Freshwater > Lake > Sediment | place: USA: Wyoming | collected... | reverse complement strand
TGGGCTTGCCCGCGCTGATGTCGAAGTCATCTTCGAGCCGCCGCAGGTCGGAGAAGAAGCCCATCTGGAGCCTCGGGTCGAGGAGACCGGCGCTGTAGACCTGCACCTGGTGCGCGGCGGGCTCGTAGATCCACATCGTTTGGCCGTTGGTGATGATCGACTCGGCCTCGGGCCGGGTGAAGTCCCAGCGGATCATGTTCGGCTTCTTGAAGTAGGCCTGCCCGGCCGCCTCGAGCCTGCGGCCCCCCGGCAGCACGGTGGCCTGCTCGAAGCGGGCCTTGATGTCCTTTGTCTTGGCGTAGCGGGCCTGGACCTTATCGATTATCTGGCGCGCCGTGGGCCCCTCGGCCCACGCGGAACCCGCAACAAGCAGCAGGGCGGCCAGCGCCACGATAGCGAACTTACTTCTCAACCAGCACCTCCCTCGGCCTTACACCGTCTGAAGGGGAGACTACGCCCTCGCGCTCCATCATCTCTATCATGCGGGCCGCGCGGTTGTAGCCCACACGAAGTCTTCGCTGCACCATGCTGATCGAGGCCTGGCGCGTCTGAACGACGAGCTGCACCGCCTCATCATACCGCTCGTCGGCCACCTCATCGGCGGACTCGCCGTTCTCGGCGGCCTCCCCCGCGGCGACAATCGTCTCGTCGTAGATCGGCTCCTTCTGCCGCTTCAGGAAGTCGACCACCGCGCTTATCTCGGCCTCGGACACATACGCCCCGTGGATGCGCTGGAGCTTCGAGGTGCCGGGGGGCAGGAAGAGCATGTCACCCGAGCCGAGCAGCGTTTCGGCCCCCATGCAGTCGATGACCGTGCGCGAGTCGACCCTCGACGACACCCGGAAGGAGATGCGGGTGGGGAAGTTGGCCTTGATGACGCCCGTCAGCACGTCGACCGAGGGCCGCTGCGTGGCCACGATCAGGTGGATGCCCGCCGCCCGCGCCATGTGGGCCAGGCGGGTGAGCTGCTCCTCGACCTCGCGCGAGGCGACCATCATGAGGTCGGAGAGCTCGTCGATCACGATGACGATGTAGGGGAGCGGGCGCAGTGGAGGCTCGGCGGAGTCGGGGTCGGCCTCGGTGAGGGCCTGCTCGTCGGCCAGCGAGACGCTTCTGAGCTTGGTGTTGTAGCCGTCGATATTGCGGGCAGACAATCTTGCCAGGAGCCGGTAGCGCTCCTCCATCTCGTTGACCGCCCAGCGCAGGGCCACGGTGGCCTTCTTGGCGTCGGTGAGCACGGGGTGGAGCAGGTGCGGGATGCCCTCGTAGACCGACAGCTCGATGCGCTTGGGGTCGATCATCAAGAGCCGCACCTCCTCGGGCCGGGCCTTGAGCAAGACCGAGCAGATCATCGAGTTGAGCGCCACCGACTTGCCGCTGCCGGTGGCCCCGGCGATGAGCAGGTGGGGCATGCGGGCCAGGTCGGCCACCACGGCGTGCCCGATGATGTCCTTGCCCAGGGCCAGGGTGAGCCGCGAGCGCGAGGTCTGGAAGGCCTCCGCGGAGAGTATCTCCTGGAGCAGCACCTGCTCGCGCTGCGGGTTGGGGATCTCGATGCCCACGACGCCCTTCTTGGGGATGGGGGCCACGATGCGGATCGAGAGCGCCTTGAGGGCCAGGGCGAGGTCGTCGGAGAGGTTGGCGATGCGGTTGATCTTCACCCCGGGGGCGGGCTCGAACTCGTACATCGTCACCACCGGGCCGGGGGTGACCTCGACCACCCTGCCCTCGACGCCGAAGTCGCGCAGCTTTTCCTCGAGCAGGCGGCTGTTGGCGATGAGCAGGTCGCGGTCGATGACGCGGGCCGCGCGCTCGGGGGCGTGGAGCAGGTCGAGCGAGGGCAGCTCGTAGCTCTCGTCGACGTCGCAGAAGGGCTCGAAGGTGAGCTGTCGGTCGGCCGCCAGGGGCTCGGGCGGGGTGCTCAGGTGGCCGTTGATCTCGAGCGGCGGCGACACCGGCACCGGCAGGGACTCGGGCAGCGCAAGCGGCTCGGAAGTCGATATCTTCGGGGGCGTGCTGTCCTTGACCGCGGCGGCAGCGGCAGCGGCAGTGCTAGCAGCGGCATTGCTGGCAGCTTCGCGGCGCCTTTGCGCGGCCTCGCACGTGGCTCGCCAGGCAGCCAGGGCGCTGTCCTCGCCCAGGCGATACCACACGCCCGGCGAGAACTTCAGGGTGAAGACGAGGCCGGCAATGAGGAGTGTCCCCAGGACGATGACGCTGCCCGTGGCGTTGAGCAGGCGGAGCATGAAGCCCGAGGCCTCGGCCCCCAGCCAGCCCCCTAAAGGGAAGCCGCCCACGGCCTCCCAGCCGGGGAGCATCCCCAGCAGGCCGCAGGTGGCCCACACCAAGAGGCCCGAGCCCCCGGCCAGCGCCAGTCGGCGCTCGGGAGAGCGGTGGGCGAGCAGGCAGACGCCGATCGCCGCCAGCGCGAGCGGACAGGCCCACGAGGCCAGGCCGAGCAGCCAGTAGAGCGCGCCGCCGAGGTACGACCCCACGCGGCCCGCGACGTTGCGCACGCCCACGCCCGCGGCCGGGTGGCCGAGGTAGGGGTCGGCCGGGTCGAAGGAGGCCAGGCCGAGGAGGCACAAGGCGGCCAGCGCCAGCAGCACCACGCCCAACAGCTCCCGCTCGGGCTTCCTCGGGACGGCACCCTTGGGGATGGCACTCTTGGGGATAGCACCCTTGGGGATAGCATCTTTGGGAATGGCTGTCTGCTTGGCCATGGCCGCTCTCAACGCTAGCGGAGAGCCACCAGCAGGAGGAGGCCCCCCAACCCGAAGCAGTAATAGGAGAAGAGGCCGAAGCGCCCCCGCTGTATGACGCCGATGACGAGCCTGATGGCCGCCAGCCCGGTGACGAAGGCTACCGCCGCCGCCGCGATGTAGACGGGCAGCTCACCCGCGGGCAGGGTGGTGCACTCGCGGCACTCCAGCACGGCCGCGCCGGCCACCGCCGGGATGGACAGCAGGAAGGAGAAGCGGGCCGCCCAGGCGGGCTCGAGCCTCCTGGCCAGGCTGGCCGAGATGGTCGAGCCTGAGCGCGAGATGCCGGGCATCACCGCCAGGCCCTGCATCAGGCCGACGAAGAGGGCGTCGCCCAGGCCCGTCTGCCGCTCGCGCTTGCCCTGCCCCGCCCTGGAGGCCACCGCCGCGCCGCCGAGCAGGATGAGGCCGGTGACGAGGAGCATCAGCGCCACGGTGAGGAGCGAGGCGAAGGCCTGCTCGACCCGGTGTTTGAGTGCGACGCCGATCACCCCCGTGACCACCGTGGCCAGGGCCATGATGCCCAGCAGCCGGTAGCGCTCGGCGCGCGAGAGGGGGTAAGGGTTGCCGCGGCGCCCGAAGAAGAGGGCGGCCAGGTCCCGCCAGAAATAGACGCCCACCGAAGCCAGCGTGCCCACGTGGAGCATGACGTCAAACAGCAGGCCGGGCTGGCTGAAGCCGGGGATGAAGTGCTGAGCGATGGCCAGGTGGCCCGAGGAGCTGACCGGCAGAAACTCCGTCAGCCCCTGGAGCAGCCCGAGCGCCATGGCCCAGCCGTAAGTCAGGCCGTGGTCCATAGTGCGGGCAAATTACCTCGATTAGCGAGAAAGAGTCAAGTTTGGCGGACTTGTGAGGAATGTCACTCGCCGAGGCTGGTCGGCGGCGGGCGGCACACTCCGGCGCGCCTGAATCCCTTCAAGCGTTCCAGCCGCGGGCGCTCCGCAACCAGCCTGTCTGCGCGCCCGGGCGGCAGCGCCGACCGGCCCCCCGGCCCCCGAGCGACGAACGATCACTCGCTGAGATTGGCGGGGCCGGAAGTCGGTGCAGGCAATGCCTGCCGTTTGCCCCAGCAGCCAGTTTGCGTGAGCGCCCGGGCGGCAACGCCGACCGGCTCTGGCCCCTGGAAGGCGATGATCACCCGCTGCGCCTGGTGGGGCCGGAAGTGGTGCAGGCGAATGCCTGCCGTTTGCCCCGACAGCCAGTTTGCGTGAGCGCCCGGGCGGCAACGCCGACCGGCCCCCGGCCCCTGACAGGCGATGATTACTCGCCGCGCTCGGCGGGGCCGGAAGTGGTGCAGGCGGATGCCTGCCCGGCAGTGGTGCAGGCAATGCCTGCCTGCCCCCCGAAGAGGGCGAAGTTGAGGTGGCGCCAGTGGCAGGCCAGGTTGGTAAAGCCGGCCTCGGCCAGCCAGGCGAGCTGGTCCTCGACCGTGGCCGGGATGTCCTCGCGGTAGGCGTTGCCGTACCACACCTCGTCGTCCTCGCCGTTGGCGCGCATGAAGGCCCGCCACAGGGCGGCGTAGCGCTCGGTAAGCTCCGGGGTGGCGCCCAGGACGACGTCGCGGTTGAGGAACACGCCACCCGGCCGCAGGGCGCCATGGATGCGCTGGTAAAGGGCGCGCTTGGCGGCGTCGTCCAGGTGGTGGATGGCCAGGCCCGAGACGATCAGGTCGAAGTCCCGGCCGAAGTCGTCCGCGCCAAAGTTGCCCTGCCGCAGCGTGAGGCGGCCCGCAAAGGGGGCGAGCTTGGCGCGGCAGGCCTCGAGCATGTTCTCGGCCATGTCGAAGGCAACGACCTTGGCCCTCGGGAAGGCCCCGAGCACGGCCTGGGAGAGCACCCCGGTGCCGCAGCCGAGATCCAAGACGGACAGCTCCGCCTCGCGCTCGAAGGGGATGAGCTCGACCATGAGGGCGTTCTGCTCGTGGAAGTGGGGGATGACCTTGGGGGCGATGGTGTCGTAGTACCCCGCCTCGCGGTTGAAGTGATGGTAGACGCGCTCGAGGTTGCTCATGGTGCCTCGCTCAAGGAAGTGGATCACCAACAACAAGAAACAGCAAGAAAACGGCAAGAGACGACAAGATGCCCTCTCTCGCCGGGCGGGCCCGTGCTCTGCCCTTGGCGCCAGGGATGCCCTTGCACCCGCAATCGCCACAGGCTTCCCTCGCGCACTTAAGGGCTTCGCCCCGAGAGGAAGTGCGCGCCCTTTGCAGGAAAGAGCAAAGGTCGGGAAGCCCTGTGACGGGCGGGTGCCCGCAAGGGCTATCCCAAATGGCGCCTGCAAGGCAGAGCACGGATGGTTGAAGAGGAAGAAAAGAGTCCTCATTGCCACGGCGCCTCTTGCTGTTAAGACTCCGTGCCTCCCCGCTACAGCCCATTAGGGGCCTTTGGCGGGAACCCACCGGCTCCAGCCCGCGGGACGCCTGGCAGGCAGGCCTGCACCACTCCAGGTAGCACTGTGGCAGATATTCGCTCATCGACCCCAGCCGCCGCGGTGGTTCATGGGGCCTGCTTGCAGGCGGCGGGACGGCACTGTATGACCACAGGGAGTTTGCCGGACCGACCGCGGGCGAGCCGTCGTGGGTGCCAAAGCCCCTTCCGGGGCCAGGCGGGGAGGCACGGGCCCGCCCGGCCTGAGGGCACGCCGTTTCATAACCTACCAAGCTGCTCCCAGCGTTTCGAGGCAACGCCGAGGGATTCCGCCACCCATGCTGATTCAAAAACCGCTGAGACCGCTGAGCCTGAGGGGGGAGCGATTTACCCGCTTGGGCTCCCCGCCTTACATTTCGATTACGATCGGCAATATCAGCGGCCTTCTCTCGATGGCCTTCTGGAAGTACTTCTTGAGCCCGCGCCGGATGTCGGCCTCGATCTCGAGTATGGGGCGCCCCTCGCCGCCGGAGTCCGCCTCGGCCTGGGCGCCGCCGGCGATGCCCTGGACGATGCGCTTGGCCTCCTCGAGGATCTCCGCACTGTGCTCCTCGAAGACGAAGCCGCGGGTGATGAGGTCCGGCCCGCTCATGAGCTCGCCCGTGCGGCCGCTCACTACCATCACGACGATGACCATGCCGTCTTCGGAGAGGTGGCGGCGGTCGCGCAAGACAATGGCCCCCACGTCGCCCACCCCCTTGCCGTCAACGAAGACCCGGCCGACCTCAACCTGCTCCCCCAGGCGCCCCACCACCCGGCCCCCGTCCTGACTCCCGTCCCGGACGAACTCGACGACGTCGCCGTCTTCGGCGAGCAGGACGTTCTCCTCGGGGATGCCTACCTTGGCCGCCAGTTGCTTGTGCTTGATGAGGTGGCGGTACTCGCCGTGGATGGGCAGGAGGTAGCGCGGGCGGGTGATGTTCATCATGAGCTTGAGCTCTTCCTGGTGGGCGTGGCCCGAGGTGTGGATGGCCGACACCTTCTCGTAGATGACCTCGGCCCCCCGGCGGTAGAGCTGGTTGATGATGTTGGCGATGGCGCGCTCGTTTCCCGGGATGAACTTGCTCGACAGTATTACCGTATCGCCGCTCTTGATCTTGATCTGCTTGTGGTCGTCCATGGCGATGCGCGAAAGGGCGCTCATCGGCTCGCCCTGGCTGCCCGTGGTGATGAGGACGAGCTGGTCGTCCCGGAGCTTGCCCAGGTCGCGGGTGAAGATCTCCATGCCGTCGGGGATCTTGACGTAGCCCAGGTCCTTGGCGATCCCGACGTTGGCCAGCATCGACTTGCCGCTGAAGAGGACCTTGCGGCCGAACATGGCGGCGACGTTTATCACCTGCTGGATGCGCTGGAGGTTCGAGCTGAACACCGCGACGATGATCCGGCCCGTGCAGCCGCGAAAGATCTGCTCGAAGGTCTTGCCGATCTCCTTCTCGGAAAGGGTATACCCTTCGCGTTCCACGTTCGTCGAATCGCTCATCAGGCACAGGACGCCGGCCTCGCCGTACTCGGCGAACTTGGCGATGTCGATCATCCCGCCCTCGGTCGGCGACTGATCGATCTTGAAGTCGCCCGAATGGATGAGGACCCCCAGGGGGGTGCGGATGGCCAGGCCCGCGCCGTCCAGGATGCTGTGGCTGACCCGGATGAACTCCACCTCGAAGCTCTCCCCCAGCCGGACCACCTCGCGCGGGGCCACGGGGCGCAGGTCGACCGCCTCGTCGAGCTCGTGCTCCCGCAGCCTGTAGCGGAGCATCTCCAGGGTGAGCCTGGTGCCGTAGATGGGCACCCCGAGCAGCTCCCGGGCGATGAACGGCAGAGCCCCGATGTGGTCCTCGTGGCCGTGGGTGAGGAGGATCGCCTTCAGCCGCTCCTTGCGGCTGCGCACGTAGGCGATGTCCGGGATGACCACATCGATCCCGAGCATGTAGTCCTCCGGGAACATCAGGCCCGCGTCGATCATTATCATCTCGCCGGCGCACTCTAACACCATCATATTGAGGCCGATTTCGCCCAGGCCGCCGAGGGGGATTATCCTCAGGCCGGGCCTTTGCCCGATATCTTCCACTCGCCCTATATCTTCCATGACTGGCTTACTTTCCTCTCTTTACCGCTCGAGCGGTCAATTCAAATTTCGCTGCGCCCCCGCTGGGTGGACGCCGTGGAGGTTGGCCTCGATCCAGGCCCTCGTCTGGGCGGCCAGCTCCGTGCGCCGCCTGCCGGCCGCGGGGACCGGGTCGCCGAGGGTGACGCGCACCACCCCGGAGCGGCCTAGAAGCAGGCGCCGGGGGTGCAGGATGCGCTGCGTGCCGTCGATGGCCACCGGGATGATGGGCCGGCCCGCCTCCCGGGCGAGCAGGAAGCCGCCCCCCTTGAAGGGGAGCATCTCCCCCGTCTGGCTGCGCGTGCCCTCGGGGAAGACGACGACCGACTCGCCGCCCTCGAGCTGCTTGGCCGCCTCCCGCACGGCCCGCAGCGCCTTGGCCTCCTCCTCGCGGGTGACGGGGACGCAGCCCGTGCGCCTTAACACGGCGCCGAAGAAGGGGATGTCGAAGAGCTGCTGCTTGGCCATGAAGCCGAAGTGGTTGGGGAGGCCCGCCATGAGCACGGGGATGTCGAGGGCACTCTGGTGGTTGCTGATGAAGACGTAGCGGCCGCGGGGGTCGATGCGCTCAGCCCCCTCCACCCGCAGCCTCACCCCGCAGGCGAAGAGCATCACCCAGGCCCAGGCCCGTCCGAGCCGGTCGGCGCCGCGCCGGCGGGGGTCCCAGGGGATGATGGCGAGGATGGCCCCGCCGATGAGGGAGGTGGCCACTGCCAGCGCCACCAGGGCGAATGCGGTGCGCACGAGCCTCAGCATGGGGGCAACCGCAGCCGCCCGAAAAGGCTTGTTCGGCCTTTCGGGGCTATGCTAAAACTCTGTGGGGTTGGGCCTGCGGCCCGCCCAGGGGTCATGGAACTGGAGGTCATTGAGCAATGATCAACAAAGCAATTCTCATCGGGAACCTGGGGGCAGACCCCGAGGTGCGCTACACGCCCTCCGGGACCAAGGTAACCAACTTCAGGATCGCCACCAGCGACAACCGCAAGGATAAGGACGGCAACTGGCAGAAGCACACCGAGTGGCACCAGATCGTCACCTTCGGCAAGCTGGCCGACATCTGCGGCGAGTATCTGTCCAAGGGCAAGCAGGTCTATGTCGAGGGGCGCATCCAGACCCGCTCCTGGGAAGACCGCGACGGCCAGAAGCGTTACTCGACGGAGATCGTCGCCTCGGACATGAAGATGCTGGGTGGCCGCGGCACGGCTGAAAACAAGGCCGAAGGGCCGGCGGGTGGTGGCGGCTCCAGCGGCCCGGCCCCGGACGACGACATCCCCTTCTGAGCGGCCGCCCAACGTCGCCCATCTGCTGCGCCCGCGCTCATTTCGCATCGCGGTGGCGTGCCGCATCGCGGCGGCGTGCGTTTCTGGGCCTATGCGAAGCGCGAGACGCCCTTAGGGCCTCCCGCCCCTCACGCCCCAGGGGTGCAGCCGCCTCGCTGCCGCGGACAATTGCCCCGTCGTTGAAGGCGGCGGTTACTCTCTTACGCCCCGCTGCCAACGGCAGCGGGATTCCGCCCCCACGCCGCCTGCCCAATAGCCTTTGAGCTTCAAGGGGGCGGTTATTGCCCGTCGCGGCTCGCGACCCCGGCGGCCCGTGTCCCTTACAGTGTGGTGGCTTGGCTGAAACGGGCTTGGAGGGCCCCCGCGAGGGGCCTCTCAGTCTGCCGCTAAGACTTTTTGGCCTCGCCGTCCCCGCCCTGCTGCGCCTCGCTCTTCTGAGCGGCCTCGACCCTGGCCTTCTCGGCAGGCGGGGTGATGTTACGGTCCTTCTCTTCGACTGCCTTCTTGAAGCCGCTGATCGCCTTCCCCAGGCCCGCGCCCAGTTCCGGGAGCCGTCCGGCCCCAAAAATGAGCATGACGATCACGAGGATGACGAGAAGCTCAGTCATGCCAATGCCCATAGGAACCTCCGGGCGGCCACCGCGGCCGCCAGCTGCGAACCTACGTTAGGCCTTCTTCTCTTCTTCCTCGGGGCTTGACAGCTTCTCGCGCTTCTCGACCTCGATCTCGTTGCCGCCCTCGTCGACCGCCTTCTTGAAGTTGCGGATGCCCTTGCCCAGGCCCTCGCCGATCTGGGGCAGCTTGCCCGGACCGAAGATGACGAGCACTATCACCAGAACTATCAGCCAATGCCAGATTGAAGTCACACCAAACATGGACCGTTCTCCTTTGTTCAAGTGCGCCCCGCCTGCGCCGTAACGCAAGCATCGCGCTAACTTTAGCACCAACCATGCCAAGAGTCAATCAATGGCAAGTCAATCAATGGCGAGTCAATCAACGGCCAGCCTGCTTCTTGCCCCCGGCGGCCGCCCGGGCGCAGGAGGCCACCTCGTCCTCTCCCAGGCCCTCGTCGAAAGAGGCATCGAGGGACTCTTCCCCCCCGGCGCAGGCCTCGCAGGGCCCCCCGGCCCCACCCTCGGCCAGGGTGGCGGCCGGGTCGAGGTTGAAGAGCCGGCGGGCGGCGTCGAGCACCACCTCGCGCTCCTCGCCCAGGCATTTCAGGCAGATGATGGGGTCGTGGAGCAGCTTGTGGACGATCGAGTGGGTGAGGACGTCGATGGCCGCCGCGTGCTCCTGGGGCAGCCCCGGCAGCCGGGAGAGCGTCTTCTTCAGCTCCTGGTGGCGGATCAGCTCGGCCTTCTCGTGGAGCGAGGTGATGGTCGGGGCGACCTCGAGGACCCGCAGCCACTCCTTGAACTTGGCGGCCTCCTCGTCGACGATGCGCTCGGCCAGCATGGCCTCCCGCTTGCGCCCGGAGAGGTTGGCCTCGATGACGTTCTGGAGGTCGTCGATGTCGTAGACGTAGGCGTTGCCGATCTCGTTGATGGCCGGGTCGATGTCGCGCGGCACGGCGATGTCGATGAAGAAGATGGGGCGCTGACGGCGCCGGCGCATCACGGCGCGGACGTTGTCGGCC
>Ga0315282_10017846_pt1 | contig 10208 bp, 8 predicted proteins | sample YL17G07_20_MG_FD_203693 | JGI IMG/M metagenome (GOLD analysis project Ga0315282, IMG submission 203693) | Sediment microbial communities from Yellowstone Lake, YNP, Wyoming, USA - YL17G07_20 | ecosystem: Environmental > Aquatic > Freshwater > Lake > Sediment | place: USA: Wyoming | collected... | reverse complement strand
CCGCATCGATCACCTGCGCCAGACGCATGCGGCCGTCAAGTTCCTGTCGCTCGAACCGCTGCTGGGGCCGCTCACCAACCTGGACCTGACCGGCATTCACTGGGTTGTCGTTGGCGGCGAGTCCGGCCCGGGCGCGCGCCCGATGAGGCCCGAATGGGTCACCGACATCCGCGACCACTGCCTGCGGGCCAAGGTGCCGTTCTTCTTCAAACAGTGGGGTGGCGTGAACAAGAAGAAGGCCGGGCGAGTGTTGGAGGAGCGAACGTGGGATGAGATGCCGCTTGGCCGGACTTCGGTTCCGCAACCAAGCCCTTTTTGAGGTACGCGGCCTCGGCCGCTGGGCGTTCATCGAGATCGCCGACCCGTGGGATGCGAGGAACACCCTCTCAACGTACATCAGAAAGCGGGAAACCAATGGGTAAGGCCGTCGTGCCGGTGGAACGCATCGAACGCAGCATCCTTCTCATTCGCGGCCGCAAAGTCATGCTGAGTCCCGATCTGGCGTCCCTTTACGCCGTCGAGTCTCGCGCCCTGGTCCAGGCCGTCAAGCGCAACATCGAGCGGTTTCCAAAGGACTTCATGTTTCAATTGACCCGCGCCGAGTTGGCAGGCTTGAAATCACAGATTGTGACTTCAAGTTGGGGCGGCGCGCGGCGGGCGCCGCCCTACGCCTTCACCGAGCAGGGCGTGGCCATGCTGTCGAGCGTTCTGTGAAGCCCTCGTGCCGTGCGGGTCAATATCGAGATCATGCGGGCCCCTACGGCTTTGCGGGCGCGTCGGCGAAGAGTTCTTTCATCTGGGCGTCGGTGAGCTGCTCGGCGCCCTCGTCGGCGTCCACGGCGATCGCCTGGCCGCGCGACGTCACCACGACGATCCGCTGACCGAGGCTGAGGATCTCCTTGAGCCCCGGTCCCTCGCGGACGAGGCGGAAGAATGCCTCGGACCCCCACTTGATCTTCGTCAGTCGCTCGGTGCCCTCGAATCTCTGGTCGACCCATACGCCGCGGTAATTGGCGAACGTGCGGCCGCCGCGCTGCTGGACGGTGGTGATCCCCTTCGTGCCCTTCCCGGCGTTCTCCGCGCCGCGGAGGCGCTGGATCTGCTGGGCGATCTCGACGGCGGTCTTGCCGACGTCGGCCTTGCGGAGGTCTTCGGCCTCGGCCCGCACGCCGTAGACCGCCGCGGGAGGCTGGGCCGCAGGCTTCGCGGGGGACTCCGGGCCGTTGTTGTCTCGCGCCGGCCTAGCGCCCGCTCTGTGCGGCATCGCACCCGACAAGCTGTCCGCTTTGCTTTCATCTGCCTGCGGGGCGCCGTTGTCCTTCGGACCGTATCCGAACGCGCCGTCGATCCGCTCGGCGGCCCGCTTCATGCGTTCGCCCGCCATGGCGGCGCTCGGCGCCGTGGTTGCAGGCGCCATCGGCGCCGTCGTCGTGGTCGCGCCGAAACCGCGCCCGCCGGTGCCGCTCGCGCCTCCGCCGCTCGGCCCCCCGCTGATGCCCATCACCACCTGCGCCGGGTCCCATCCGCTCCGGTTGATGCCGAACTGCTTGTACTGCTGCTCGTTCTCCAGGACGAGGTAGCTCGTGTACGGCGTCTCGATACCGTACGCCAGGCTCAGGCGGACCACCTCGTCGCGCACCTCCTTGTTCTCGCCGTGCAGGCGGATCTGGTCCAGCAGGTACCCGACCTTGCGGTTCGCGAAGAGAGGCGCGATGAACGTCCGCTCGGCCGTCTTCTTCGGGAACGTGCCCTCGTAGACCAGTTCTTCCTGCTTCTTGCCGATGCGGCCCCTGAGGCGGATGGCCGAGTCGCCCGCCCCCTTGTAGCTCCCGACCACCACCACCTGCGACCCGCGGAAGAGGTCCGGCAGCTTGCTCGGATACATCTCGGCGATCTGGACGCCGGGCACCTCGAGCGCCAGGTCTGTCAGCACCGGGTAGCTCATCTTCGAGAAGAGGCGCGTGACTTTGCCGTCGATCGCCTCGCCGGGGCGGACGTACTCTGTGATGCCGCCGGCGTCGTCGCTCATGCGGTCCAGGAGGTGCGTGTTCACGTCGTCGCCCACGCCGAAGGTGAAGATCCGCAGGTTCCGCTTGTTTGAGTCCTTCACGAGCTTGACGAGGGCGTCGGTGTCGCACAGGTCGACCGTCGGGCGGCCGTCGGTCAGGAAGAGGACCGTGGCCAGGCGGCCCTCCTCGACCCCCAGGGCGAACGTCCGCTGAAGCGCCTCGCTGATGTTCGTGCCGCCGTTGGCCTCGAGCTGGTCGATCCACGCGCGGGCCTTCTGGAGGTTCTCGCCCTTCGCCTCGGTCCAGCTCTTGTCGAGCGTCTGGGCCATGGTCGAGAACTGGACGATGGCGAACCGGTCCTTCGGGTCGAGCTTGTCGAGGCAGAACTTCAGGGCCTTCTTCACCTGCTCGATTTTCTCGCCCTTCATCGAGCCGGAGGTGTCGACGACGAAGGCCACGTCGCGCGGCACGCGCCGGTCATTGGTGATCTCGCTCTTCGGGCTGATGAGCATCAGGAACATGCCCGGCTGCTCCGGGTCGGGGCGGTAAGTCATGAGCGACAGGCCGAAGTCCTTCTCGCTGACCGTGTAGAAGAGCTGGAAGTCGCGGTCCAGGACGGCGCTCTTGGTCTCCATGCCGGCAACGGCCTCGCGGTCCGACGGCCGCGAGACGCCCACGTCGTGCGTGGGGCTGTAGACGTTCTTGATGGGTGTCGCGCTCTTGATCCGCACGGCCACCGTGAAGTCCTCGAGCGTCTTGGAGGCCTTGTCGCCGACGCGCAGCGGGAAGACGTACTCCGCCAGGCCGTCGTCCAGCCCGATGAGCTGCGAGTACTCGATCTCCACCTTTTGCGTGCCGCGCGCAGGCACCGGGAAGATGCGCAGGCGCAGCAGGTTCGAGTCCATGTACTCGAGCAGGCCGGGGTCCTTGGAGCGGCGGACGATCTCCTCGTAGACCTGGCGGGCCTTGTCCTTCTCCAGGAGCTCGCCCTTCATCCGCTTGCCGCCGATGTACATGGCGAAGTCGCGGATGGCGGCCGACTTCGGCAGCGGGAAGATGTAGGTGCACTCGAGGTTCGAGCTGGTCGAGTTCTGGAATTCCTGCACCACGTGCGTCGTGGCCACCTGGTTGTCGATCGTGGTGTCGACCCGCAGGTACTTGACCGCCAGCGGCGGCAGGCTTTGGTCGGTCGGGACGAGGAGGCCGGCGGCGAGGGCGTGGCCGGTCAGGCCGCCCATGGCGGTCACGATGATTGCCGCTGATAAGAGCCGCGTGAGTTTCATGGTTTGTCGCCTTTCATTTCGCATGCCGCTTGTCATGCGACCTCAAATCTGAGATTCGAGATTCGTACTTGACAAGGTCGCCTTCGGCGCGCCGCCAAGAAGCTGTTTCAGAACCGGCGATAGCGCGGTGGGCAGTCTTGCCCACCGCGCGTACGCGCCCGCATTCTCGCGGCGGGCAAGACTGCCCGCCGCGCTATGCAGCGCTGATGGGCGCTTGTGAAACAGCTTCTAAACGGTGCCGCTTTGCCTTTGTCGTTCAATCCGCAATTCTCAATCCGCAATCCGCAATTGCCTCACTCCATCGGGTCGCGCGGCCACGGGCCCCTGGGCGGCTGCGGGCGAGGCAGTATCCGCGGCCGGGGCGGAGGCGCCGGAAGGATCCGCTCCTCCACCTGGCACCCAAAATGAACAAGCGCCTCGCCGAACGCGACGCCGTCGCCCACGAGGCCCGCGGCGCGCATCCGGATTCCCGCGCCGCTGCCGGGCGTATTGCCCCGGTAGCTGCCCGCCCGGCGGATGCGGCCGAGGAATTCCGCCGCGGCGTTGTCGGGCGTCGGCCACCGGCTGCGTCCGTCCTTGAACTGGACCACGACGTCGACGGCGTAGGCGTCGAGCAGTTTGGGCAGCAGGGCGAGGGCCAGGTCGGACCGCCCGAAGAATTCCGCCCCGAGGCCGACGCCCGTCTCGCGGTCGGCGAAGATGAAGCCGACAGCGTCGCGCGGCACTTCGGGCACGATGGTCCGGCGCACCTCGTCCAGCTCGCGCCGCACGGGCGGGGCCCGGAGGCCCGCCTCGAGGCTGCCCGTCGGGCTCTCGGCGCCGAGGGCCGCGTTGCTCTGGGCCACCTCGTCCCACACGGCCGACTGGTCGGCGCCCTTGCGCATCTCCTTCTGGATCGATTGAGGTACGAGCGCCTCGCCCGGCGCGAAGCCCGCCTTGCCCGCCCACCGGCGCTGCTCGACGCAGAAGACCGGCACGTCGATCCGCCGGCCCGGCGAGAGGATGACGTCCTGGCGGAGGGTGCGTGTCTGCTTGCCGCCGGAGATCACCTCGCCGGCCATCGCGAAGACGCAGGCGTCGCTGCTACGGTTCTCCATAACTACGAAGGGCACCGTGCCGCCGCCCTCGCGCTCGTAAACCGTGAGGATGCCCGTGGCGATGGCGGGGTCGAGGGTCAGCCACTGGCCCTGGAGCACGCTCGCGCGGCTGAGCGCCAGCGGGTAGACGGCCAGCCGTCCGTAGACAAGCGGGCGGCGGATCTCGAGGCGGTCCAGATACCGCGCGAGTTCCGGCACGTGGCCGCTCGGCGCCGGAGGAGGCGGAAGGAGGCGCACCTCAGGCGGCACACGCGTGGGCGGCGCCTTCTCGAATTCCTCTTCGATGTACGACGCGGCGGCGGTGCTGACGAGGACGGTCAAGGCCAGGACCACCGACCAGCCGGCGGCCCGTCGCGTTCGTCCATCCATGGAATTGCCCTCCCGCGCGATAAAAGGTCGGCGAATTTCGTTGACGCCGTGCCTCCTATTGGATTAGACGTAGGAGGGCGAGGCGAGTTCCCTTCAATGCGGAATCGAGATCGCGCAGGGCGAAGCGGACGGCGATGGGTCCTGGTTAGCCGCCGCACTTGCGCGGCGCGCAAAAAAGGGGCAAGACCCGGAGGTTGGTCTCACCCAAGTTGCGGGGATGGCCGGCGATTATCTATCCCCGACGATGTATTGTGCTTATCGCCCCAGCGGGCGGTTGTGCGCAAGAAATGGCTCGTTCCTTAATTGGGAGTTAAGGGGATTGTGTGGCAAGGCGCCTGTGATTCTCGTCGCACCCGGGGGAGGGCTGTGCGTGAAGTCGCAAGCGGTGCCATTAAAGAACGAGCCAGTGTCCTATTGCTAGCAATGGGTGTGCCAGAGCGGCGGGGGGAAGAGAATAATTCGGGCCGCGCGCGTAACATCCTGTAAACGCATGACTTGCGGCTTGCACTATTTCAGGCATTGCCTGGAAGGCATCTGGGGGTCGTGCAGGCGCGTGTTTCTGAAAAGCATCGCTTCAGGCGGTCTGTTGCTTGAGAAGCGCTATAACCTCTTGTGGGTAATGCGCTTACATAATGGTTGTACTTGAGGGACCCATGATGCCCTGTGGCAACGCGGATGCGACGCCTCTGTGGGGTTGTTGCCGAATCCCGCCGCCGGCGGTGCGGAGTCGGGTGGCCGGAAATCAGAACGTCCGATAAGTTGGCTAAAGGCGCCGAATGCAGCAAGCCGAGAGATAGAACGAGGTGCCGAAACCGGCTTTCCCCGTATTGGCAGAAGGGGGGGACGCCGGTTGGCTCAGTCTCACGTGGTGGGGGGCGGGGAGAAGCCAATGCGCACGATCGCTATCTTCAACCACAAGGGGGGTTGTGGCAAGACGACGACGGCCATCAACCTGGCTGCCACTCTTGCCGGCGCCAAGCGGCGAGTGCTCCTCGTGGACCTCGATCCGCAGGCCCACTCCACGGTGGGCTGCGGCGTCCGGGAAGAGGAAGTGGAGCTGAGCACCTGGGATGTCCTCAAGGGCAACGGCTCTGCCGGTCCGCCCCTGGGCCTCGCCGACATTGCATGGGAGGTCTTTGAGGGCTTCTATCTCGCCCCGGCGGGCGTGGGCCTGGCGACGCTCGAGCAAACGCTCGCGGGCGCCGACGGGCGCGACGTGCGGCTCAAGCAGTTGATCGAGCCCGTCGACGGCACCTACGATTTCGTCCTGATCGATTGCGGCCCTGGCCTCGGCCTCCTGGCCGTTAACGCCCTCATGGCCGCGCGAGAGGTCATCGTGCCGGTCGACCTGGGGTTCTTCAGCCTCTACGGGCTCGGCCGCACGCTCCAGGCCCTGGAGATGATGACCGAGCGCACGGGTCACAAGCCGTCGGTGCACGTGCTGGCCACGATGTACGATACCCGCGCGCGGACGATGCGGCGGACGCTGGCGATGCTGCGGAACCAACATGGATCGAAGGTCCTCGATACGCTCATCCATTTCAACGTCGACCTCCGCGAGGCCGCCGCCATGGGGAGCCCCATCGCCGAGTTCCGCCCCCGGTCGCGCGGCCATCAGGACTACCAGGCCCTCGCCCAGGAGATCCTGTCGACGGACCTGCACGTCGCCTACGAGACGGCGGCCCAGGCGGAGGTCGAGGAGACCCGCCGCGAAGAGGCCGCGGTGGACCGCAAGGTTGAGGCCGTGTACGGCGCGATCGTCATCGAGAACGGCGTGCGGTTCGTCTGCCACGCCCCGGAGGCCAAGGAGGTCCGCGTGGCGGGCGACTTCAACCAGTGGAGCAAGGCCGAGGCCGAGAGCGCGATGGCGCCGACCGACGAGCCGGGCGTCTGGCGCCGCGAGTTCCGCCTGCCGCCGGGCCGGTACGCCTACCGCCTCATCATCGATGGGCGCTGGTGCAGCGACCCGGCGAACCCTTACGTCGAGAGCAACCCGTACGGCGAGTTGAACAGCGTCGTCGAGATCCAGTGATCCGGACAACGAAAGGTTGTTGTGCGGCGGGCCTCTCGCCACGGCGAGTCTTCGACGTGACCTGCCGCGCACGGATCCTGAAGCCATGGCGCGCGGCGGGTCTCCTGACCCGCCGCGCACGAGCTTTCAAGGTCCCGGTGGGGTCCTGCCTATGGACCGGAGCGGCCCGACGGGCCCGAAGCGCTATTTCGCGGGTCGCCGCGAGGCGCCGCTCCCGCGCCAGAACCCGTTCGACGTCCTGGCCGAGACGCTCCTCTCGCCCCGCGTCGCCGAAGCCTCGCCGCCGCCGCCAGCCCCGCTCGAAGCGCGCGAACGTGCCGCGCGCCTGGACCGGGCGGCGGCCCCCGATGGGCTCTATGTCCTCGTGCCGGCGGGGATCGAGCCGGACGACCGCCGGCGGACGGTGCTGGAGGTCGCGCGGCACCTGGCGCTGCCGAATCGGCCGACGGCGGTTTTTGTGTTCGATGGTTCGCAAGTCGATGCCCACCTCTTCGGCGAGGTCGCCGGCGGACGCCTCGGTCCGCAGAACTACCTGACGGCGGCCGACATCGACCGCACCATCATGGACCTCATGGGTCAGTGCGCCCAAGTGGGCATCGCGCTGGTGGGCGAGGCGGACGGCGAGCTCAAGCGCCTCGGCCCCGCGGTCCGGCAGACGATCTTTGTCTCCCGGCCGGACGCCGAGAGCATCGTCGAGACGTATCGCGAGATGAAGGCGTGGCGCCAGAGCGGCGCGCGGGCGGAGGCGTCGCTTCTCGTCCTCGGCGGCGAGGGCGATGACGAGGCCGACCGCGTGCACCGGCGCCTGCGAAAGACGGTCCGCGCGTTCCTGGGCTGCGACCTCGCGATCCAGGGCTACCTGGCCTCCGCGGCGTCGGAGCCGACGGGCGAGCGTCCCGAGCCGCTGTCCCTCTTCTCGCAGACGCCCGCTGCCCAGATCTGGGCGCGTCTTCTCGCCGCCACCCAGGGTGACCTGGCGAGCGCCGGTTTGCCTGCCGCCGGTACGGCAGCGGCATCCTCGTGTGCCACCGGATTGCCGGGTGCCACGGCCGGCTTGTCCGGCCGCGCCGTTAAGTGTCCGGGAGATGTTCCGCCCCAGGATCCTGGCATGCGTCCGGCCCCGGCCGTGCAGGCCGCGGCAAGACGCCAGGAACGTGCGCCCGCCGACGTCTGCCCGGTGTTCTCGATGTGGCAGCCGGCGGACAGGGCGGAGCTCCTGGCGGCCATCGAGGCCCAGGCGCCGTCGCTCCTGGCCACGGACCTGCGCGTCGTATTTCGCGTGGACGTGGATGAGTCCGGCGCGCCGCCGCTGGCCGCCGTTCGCGCCGATGGCGCCTTGGTTGCCATCCTGGTGACGGCGCCAGGCGAGGCGGCCGACACGGCCGCGGCCGGGCGATGGCTGGCGGTACACCGGAGCCTGCTGGCGCGGGCGTATCCGTCGGCGGGCATCGCCGCCGAGGGTGAGGCGTCGGCCGTGGTCCTTGTGCCGCTCCAGTCGCCGCCGCCCGACGGCCTCCGCCGGTTTCTCCCCGTCCGCATGGGCGGCCACCGCGGCGTGGTGATCCTGCCGTGACCTGCGAGGTTGGCTCTGGAAGAGAGGCCGGTCCGTCGCTATCCTTAGATAGGCGGGGTACGGGGGGAGGGAATGTCTCCCATGATAGCGCCTGTTGAATCGAAGCGGGCGGAACTGGCTCGCCTCTGCGAGCAGTGCCACGTCCGCCGCCTTGAGCTCTTCGGCTCGGCGTCCGCGGAAGGCTTTGACGCCGCCAGGAGCGACCTGGATTTCCTGGTGGAGTTCCAGGACGTGCCCGAAGGCGAGCGCGCGAACTGCTACTTCGGTCTGCTCGAAGGCCTCGAGGCGATTTTCGGCCGGTCCATCGACCTCGTGGAGGTGAAGGCGATCGACAATCCTTACTTCCTCGCCGCCATCGAGCGCACGCGCAAGGTGCTCTATGCGGCCTGAGGCCAGGAAGTTCCTGTTGCGTTCGGCTTGACGGCAGCATTTCCGACGGATACCCTTACGCGCCATGCAACGACCGAGTTGGGACGAGTATTTCATGACGATCGCGGCGGACGTCGCGCGGCGGTCGACGTGCCTCCGGCGGCAGGTGGGGGCGATCCTGGTCGTGGACCGGCGGCTCCTGGCCACCGGCTACAACGGAGCGCCGACCGGGGTGCCGCACTGTTCGGAGAGCGGGTGCCTGCGCCAGCAGATGGCGGTTCCGTCGGGCGAGCGCCACGAGTTGTGCCGGGGCCTTCATGCCGAGCAGAACGCCATCATCCAGGCCGCCAAGCACGGCGTGCGGATCGACGGGGCGACGCTCTATACCACGCATCATCCTTGCTCCATGTGTGCAAAGATGGTGATCAACGCGGGCGTCCAGCGGATCGTCTGCCGGCACGACTATCCCGACGATCTGGGCAAGACGATGCTGCGGGACGGGGGGGTGCGCCTGGAGGTGTTTGAGCCATAAAGGCTGCCCCTTGTCATTTGTCGCGGGTCACCTGTTGCCGCGTGGTCTGCCTCTGCCGTGTGCCGTTGGTCGCTCAATCCGCAGTTCAGACGCGGTCGCCTCGCCCGGTGCGAGTCTTCGCCTTCAACTGCCCACCAAACGACGGGGCTCCAAGACACCCCCAAAATGGTGTATCTGGGGGCCTAAGTCCCCCCGCCGGTGGGGAATGTGGCGCGGGCGGTGCAATGGCGTGGAAAGAATTTTTTCCCTGTTGAAAACCCCGTTGCCCGAGCCACAACATGTTGTGGTACAGCATCTTAGAATTCTCCGCTAGTGTGCGGATAATTCCCCGTTAAGATTGGGTTCGGAAAACGGTTGACACCCCACATACTGTGTGCCTAATATCCCTCTTGCCGATATGCGGTACACAAGAGCACACATCCTCGGATTTTTTGCTGAAGATTGTGGGGCATCTCTGCCGATGGCACCTATGGCGTGAAGGCCCTACATGTTGTATGCTCCTGAGGCTGTCGACGGTGTGGCAAGGTAAGGGCGGGGGCGCTGGCGATGGAATGTCCGTTCTGCCATCAAGATAATGACAAAGTTGTGGACTCGCGGGCGAGCGGGCCGGCGATTCGCCGTCGGCGGGAGTGCCTGGGCTGCGGCCGCCGCTACACCACCTACGAGCGGGCCGAGAGCGAGCCGCGCCTGCGGGTCATCAAGAAGGACGGCACGCGGGAAGGCTACGACCGTGCGAAGATCCGCCGGGGCCTCTCGCTGGCCCTGCACCGCCGTCCGGTGCCTACCGAGCGGCTTGACCAGATGCTCCAGGAGATCGAGGACGAGTTGACCGCCACGTACGACGTCGAGATTCCCAGCCGTGCCATCGGCGACCTGGTGATGCAGAAGCTGCGGAAGGAGGACCAGGTGGCGTACGTCCGCTTCGCCAGCGTGTATCGTGACTT
>Ga0315282_10017845_pt1 | contig 10208 bp, 4 predicted proteins | sample YL17G07_20_MG_FD_203693 | JGI IMG/M metagenome (GOLD analysis project Ga0315282, IMG submission 203693) | Sediment microbial communities from Yellowstone Lake, YNP, Wyoming, USA - YL17G07_20 | ecosystem: Environmental > Aquatic > Freshwater > Lake > Sediment | place: USA: Wyoming | collected... | reverse complement strand
CCCCCCTCCCCTTGTCCTTCGTAGCCCCCGGCGAAGAAGGACCGCCGCGCAACCTGAAACCTGAAACTTGGAACTTGAAACCTGCAACCTACAGAGTTCTTGCGCTGGCGCCATGCACCAAATCGGCCTCTTCCGCCGCCCGCCCCCTTTGTCCTTCGTAGCCCCCGGCGAAGTAGGATCGCCAAGCATCCTGACACCTGAAACTTGGAACTTGAAACCTGCAAGCTACGGAGCTCTTGCGCCGACGTTGCCTCCCGTCTCTCTCTCCTGCTCCACTGTTCCCCTGCTCTCCTCCTCCGCTCGCCCCCCTTTGTCCTTCTTAGCCCCCGGCGAAGAAGGATCGCCAAGGGTCCTCCGAAACCTCGTTGGCGGGACGCCCCAGCCGATTGTAGAATGCTTGACGGCCGCCTCCTCCGCGGGCACGGCCGAACCTGTGTCAGTCAGGGGCCCCAGATACCGTGCAACATTTCGCCCTGCACCGTTCCATCGTCCGGCCAGGCAAGCTTAGGTCTCCTGCGCCGTCCCTTAGCGCGTGCCTCCTGGTCGCATGCGCTCTCTATCTGCTGCTGCCAACGGCTTCCGCCGACGCGCAGGCCCAGGCTCCTGCAACGGCCGGACAGGAAGGGCCGCCGCCAGTCGCAGCGACCAGGCCGCGCATCTTCCTTCCGTTCGCCCTCCGGGCTCAAAGCGAACTTGACGCTGCTGACCGCCTGGCCGCCAAAGGCTCGTGGGAACAGGCCCTGCCCATGCTGCAAGCACTGCTGGATCGGGACGGGAGTAACGTCATCTGGGGCGGACAAGCGTATGTCACGGTCGCGCGACTGGTCAACCAGCGCGTCGCGGCCTCCCCGCCGGCAGTGCGCCGCGCATACGCGCTCCTCTATGACCCGGCGGCGGAGAAGCTCTACGAGGAAGGCGCGAGCCGCCGGTCGGCCGCAGCTCTGCGCCAAACGGCGGGCCGCTATCTCAACTCGACCTACGGCCCTAAGGCGGTGAGCGCGCTCGCTTCCTTGCTGATGGACCAGGGCGAGTTCGGCGCGTCGCTGCTGGCCCTGCAAGACGCAGACGGCCTCTCACTTGAGCCTGCCCTCGCAGGCGCCCTGGCCGCCAAGAAGATCGTCTGCCTGGCAAAGCTCGGAAGGTTCCAGGACGCCGAGTTCGTCGCCAGGTCCCTCAGGGAGGCGGGTATCGAGCGCCTCGCTGTGGCGGGGAACGAAGTGGAGGTCGAGGCATTCCTCAAAGACGCCTTTGCCGAATTCCCGCCCGTCCTCGCCGAGCGCAAAAGCTGGCCATGCGTGGGAGGCAGCGCGGCCGGCAACGCGCCGCCCGCTTCCTTCGCGCCCGGCCGCCTCTTCCCTCTCTACGCGGACCTGCACTGGCTCGGAAGCGTGGAAAGCGTTTGGCCTTCCGTCCCCTCGACGCAGCCAGTCGTGGGAGGCATCGCCGGTCACCCGGGCAGCTCCGCCATATTCGTCCAGCGCGACGGCACGGTCATGGCCCTTGACCGGCGCACCCTTCAGACCATGTGGGTCACCTCCCCGGAAATCGAGTCGGCCCTGCTGTCGCAACTGGGCGGCCGGTTGCGCGCTGGTGAAGAGCCGCTGCCCAACTACCTGCCCGTAGGCAACATCCATCGCTGGCGCACATTTGACAATCACGGCCTCTCCACGCTCTGCCTCGATGGCGACCGGCTCTTCGCCGTTCGCTTCGATCCGCTCAAGATCCGACTCCCCGACCAACCGTGGTCCGCCAGGCCGGAGGACTTGTCGCTCGCCAACGAACTGCGGTGCTACGACGCGGCGAGCGGGCGCGCGGTATGGAGCACGGGTGGAGCGGGCGATGTCGAGCCCGCCGAGTTGCGTGACTGCTGGTTCTTCACCGCGCCCACCGTAAGCGCGGGCCGAGCCTACGTCCTCGCTGCGCGGGCCGGCGCTCTTCACGCCCTCTGCTTGAGCGCCGAGACCGGCAGACTCCTCTGGGATTCGCCCATCGGGGCCTTCGAGTCGCGCCAGGAGGCGCAGCGCTTTGCCATGGAACTTTTTGCCGCCGACACCGGCCCGCCGGCCGTTGCGGACGGCCTGGTCATCTTCCCCACCGGGCAGGGGCTCGTATGCGCCTACAGCGCCCTCGACGGCAGCCTCCTGTGGATGAACGCGTATCCGCGCGCCGACGCGTGGATCGGCCGGCTCGGGAACAGCATGAACGTGCCCGCCGGGCCGTGGATCCCCCGCCAGCCGCTCATCGCCGAAGGGCTCTGCCTCGTCGCGCCGTCGGACAGCCGCCATCTTATCGCCCTATCGTTTCAGACGGGCGCGCTCGTCTGGCAGGCCGAGTTTCCCTACGGCAGATCGTTGCTCGGCTCGCAGGGCGGCCGCGTGTACGTCCAGCACACGGGCGCAGCCTGCCTGAAACTCAAGACCGGAGAGGTAGTCTGGGACGCCTACGAGGACGCGCCCACGGTTGGCCTTGGCGCTCTGAGCCGCGACGCCGTGTACCTGCCCGAGCGCGAAGGCATCAGGAAAATTGACGCAGACACCGGAAGGAACCGGGAACTCCTTCGCTGGCCGCCGGGCACTGCCACGCACGGCAACCTGGTGCTCGTGGACGGCGCACTCATTACATGCTCGCCCGAGCGGCTCGCCGTCTGCGGGACCCCCGAGGCAGCGCTCGCTGCACTGGACGAGGAGGCGCAGGCGGACCCGGCGGCTTACAGCCCGGTCCTCCTCCGGGGCACGCTCCGCGCGTGGAGCGGAGACGCAACGGGAGCGGCAGCGGATGTAGAGCGAGCGGCGGCACTTGCGCAAGCATCGGGAGATAGGGCAGCGGAACTCGCCGCGGCCCGGCAAGGTGCCCTCTGCCTGGCCGAGCTTGCCGTAACGTCTGGGAAGGGCGAGCTGCTGGACCGAGCGGCCCGGCTTGCGCCCGCCGAGCCGACAGTTCAGGCCGAGCTTGCGAAAGCTCGCTTGCGGTGGGCGCTCCAGCGCCCGGACGAGCGCAACGCAGCTTCCGTCTATCTGTCGCTTTGCCGCGACGCGGGCGCGACCCAAGTAGAGGGTGACTGGGCCTGGTCGAGCCTTTGGACAGAGTTGGCAGATATCGTCCGGCAGGAGTGCGCGCGGCAGGCCGAAACAGCCGAGCAGTGGAAAGCGAGCGTGCAGACACTGACCGAGCGCGCCGCAGCCGAGCACGACGCAACGACGCTCGCCGACATCGCCGCGTGGGCGCCGCTGCCGAACGGGCGGGCGTCTGCCCTTCTCGTGCTCGCACGCGAAGCGCGGCAGGCGGGGCGCCTTGACGACGCGCGCCGTGCGCTCGCCCAGGTCGTAGCCGGCGATCCCGGAAGCGCAGCGGGCCGAGAGGCGGCTGAAGGCTTGAAGCAGGTCTTCGCGGCCACGGGCGCGGGCGCGTCCGCGCAGGATTACATTGCGCTGCTCGGTCCCCGCCGGCCGCAATGCGAGCTGGACCGCACGCCGAGCAACCAGGCCGCCTGGACCGCGCCGGGCCGGCTCATGCTGCCGTCCGGCCCTGTGGCCGCAGCGCTCCAGGGCAAAGTCCTGGTGCTGGCCAACGAGAACGTCAAATGCCTCGACACCGCGAGCGGCAATGTGGTGTGGACTGCCGGAGTGCCGCGCGATGCCCGGCGCGCACCGGGGCCGGCGGGCGCGCCCGCGCTCCGAGCCGGCGCCGGCTACCCCTCCTACAGCCTCGGCGCCCCCGCGTTGCTCGTGGCACTCCGGGACGGCCTCGTCGGCATAGACGCCAGGGATGGCTCGCTCAAGTGGCACCGCGCGTTCCAGTTCGCGCCGGGCCTCCAGCCCCTGGGAGAGGTCGTCCCGCGCCTGGCGGTGATCCAGCGTCTGCGCCAGGGGTTGCCGGTGCCCGGTGAAGCCTCCCTGTTGCGACCGCTCTCGGGCGGCGGCTACGCGTCCAGCCCGTTGGCAGCCTGCGTGGCCGACGCGGCCGGCGTGGTGACGCTGCTCGATGCGCGCAGCGGAGAAGAACTCCTCACCCTTGGCGGTGCCCAGAGGCGCCAACAGAGCTGCATGTTCGTAGCCGCTGCAGGAAACAAGTTCTGCATTGCGCGCCCGGACCCGCCGGGGCTCCTCGTCCTTGACGCAGCTCGTGCAGCGTACGGCGGGGCGGGCCCGCCCGCTACTACCGCGCAACCGGGCGCCACGCCCGGCGCAGGCGGGACGAGCGCCCAAGCCAAAGGCGAGTGGCAGCTCCCCGAGTCCACCGTAGTCCAGGCGCTCGTGGCCACGCTGGGAGGGCAGGCCCTGCTTGCCGACTTCGATGGCCTCTACGTATTCGACCTGCGGCAGATGAAGCTCCTCAGCAGGCGCCTCATCGCCGCGGGAGTGAGCAGCATCCTCCACGCCGACGACGGGCTGGCGGTCGTGCGGGCGCTCGATGGGCGCGCGCTCGGCGTAGAGCTCAGCAAAAGCGGGCGCGTTTTCGAGCTGTCTCCGCCGGGGGGCACGCAGGTCGTCTGGGCCGGTCGGGCGGAAGACACGCTATGCCTGCTGGAGTGCGGCGATTTGCGCCAAGCGATCCGGGACGTGCCGGAATCTCACTTCGTCGGTTCGAGGTGCGCTCTGCGGGCCGTTCGCATGGCGGACGCGGCGCCCCTGTGGCGCTACGAGTTGCCCGGTTCGCAGGAGCAGACGGTGAGCACGCCTTTACTATGTGGCAAGCAGTGGGTACTCGCCGCTTCCCGACCCGACGCAGTTCGCATTGCAGGCGTAGACGTGCTAACCGGGCTGGAATCCTTTGCCGTGGAGCTGAAGGGGGCCGCGACGCCGGAGCCAGCAGCGTTGGCCGTCAGCGGCGGCCGGATCGTCGTCGGCGTTGGGGGCGGCGTCAGCGCCCTTGCTCCCGCGCCCTGAGAGCAGGTAACCGAAAGAGCTGACAGCGGAGCACGGGCAGTCCGCCTCTGCCGCAACTACGGCGGATTTGACCCTCCAGAAGTATGGCGGGTGAACGTGGCACCACAATGCAATGGGGCATGTGCAGTTGGAGGTGCTCCCGGCCGCCCGTCGGCGGTCCGCCGTGCGGCGGATCCCATTGGGGCAGGGCAGGCCTGGCGGTCTGGCCAGGCGTGAAATGGGGCTCCCCGTGTGGGCGGTTCGCGAACCGCCCCTACGTCACGCGCCCAGGTCACCGTCGGTGTGACTCGGCCAGCTCAGAGGCCGGCGCCTGTCGCGCTATTCGGCTGCACGTGGGCTGGGCCTTCGCCGCGCGGGTATGGATAGAGGGAAGCCCCTCGCCACAGCGCCAGCGCTCGTCGGCTATCTCCGCCCAGGCACGCGCCCTCTCGTCCACCCCGTCGGCAAGCCCGCCCACGAGCGTCTCCGCTACGGGGTGCGTCGGCTTCGCGCCATATTTTCGGGCGTGCTCTCTGAAGACCTCCGGCCGGTCTATGAGCATGCAGGGACGCAGCAGGTTGCCGTCGTACGGTATGCCGTCGCGGATGGCCCGCAGGAACGGGTGCTTGAGGGCCTCAGTAAGCGTGGTGTCCTTCAGGTTGTCCACGGCGAAGTGGCAGAAGACGCAGGGCTCAATATCGCCATTGTTGTTGACGTGAAGGTATCGCTTGCCGCCGGCCATGCAGCCGTCGGCCTCGGTTCCGTCATTCCAGAAATCGGCAAGGAAGATCGGATACTTGTTGCGCAACTCGTAAGCACGGACGCGCATCACCTCACGTTGCTCGGCCGTGACCATCAGGTCGAGGTTGGGATTACGGCCGATGGGGATGTACTGGAAGTACCACCCGTAAAGGCAGCCCCTCTCGATCAGTCGCTCGATGAATTCATCGCTCATAATGACGTCCGCGTTGCTCTTCACGGCCGTAACGCTGAAGCCGAAGAGGACGCCTTCGCGGCGGAGGTTGTCCATGGCGCTCATCACGAGGTCATGCACTCCCCTACCGCGCCGGGTGTCGGTGAGGACGGCGTCGCCTTCGACGCTGAGCATGGGCATGACGTTGCCGCAGTCGGCGAACTGCGCGGCCATATCCGCATCAATCAGCGTCCCGTTCGTGTAAATCTGGAAATGTGAATCGGCGTGGGCCCTGTAGAGATCGTAGAGGTCCTTGCGGAGCGTCGGTTCGCCGCCGGAGAAGACGAAGAAGTGCACGCCCATCTCGCGCTCGGCTTCGGTGACCGCTTTGTCAAGCAATTCGTATGGAAGGTCGTCGTTCCTGCCGTACATGCCGGCCCAGCATCCTTCGCATCTGAGGTTGCAGCGTGCCGTCACATCGAGGACGACAAGGTACGGAGGCGCGAAGCCATGCGTGCGCTGGAACCGGCGGCGGGCGGAACGGCCCAGGAACCAGGCGTTGCCATAGAGGGTGCGGACGAGGGATTCGCGGGCCTTCGGGTTCAGCTCGGTTGAGACGCGCTTCAACCAGCGCCCGAAGGGGTGGCCCTGCTCAACCAGGCACCGGAAGCGCCTCGCCTGCACTCTGTCTGCCAGATGGGACGAGACTTTCTCGAAGAGCAGCCAGAGCTGACTCGGGGATTCGGGGGAGGCATTGGCAGTGGGTTTGCCGGCTCCGCGGGCGAACGCACTTCTTGCATACTGACTCGTCGCCGTCAGAACCATCATCGAGCCCCCTCTGTATTAGCAGCGGACGAATACGCTTGCTCATAGCCCTGGCTGCCTGGCCCCATTCGGTTCGGATGCCTTTGGCCCGCGGGCGCGCGCCTTGCGAGCCAAGACGCACCGGCCTCTCTTCGCGGCAAAGCACCCCTCGACTGAGCAGCAGGTACGCCCGCTCCACGAGTTCCAGCGCCACCGCTATGCAGGCCTTGGCGCTTGCTTCGGATTCGATCCCTGTTCCGGAGGAAAATTGCGAAACGAACCCAATCTGTCCTAAGTGCTTGGGTTAGGCGCGCTTAAAAGACGACTATTGTGCTCATCCATGGCGATCATTGCGGCCGCGCAACGTTGTTAGCGGCCTTTGAAGCAGTTGTCTTGCTAGGCGGTGCCTTGGCCGGTCTTGCGGGGTGCCCTGCTTCCTATGGGGGCGCGGCCTTTTGCCCGGCCTGCTCCGGCTCAGCCTGTTTAGCGGGGGAGCCGGCCTGCGGCTTGGCTTCGGCTTTCTCCTCCTTCTCGCCCGCTTTCGGCCGCTCCTCCTTGAGCAGCTTATCGAGCTGCGCGTGGAGTTGCTCAAGCTCCCAACGGGCCCTCTCCCCGAGGCCAGTGTCCGGGTGGCCCTGGGCGAACGCCGCCAGGAGTTGTGTCGAATTTCGGGCGGAGCCCGAAAGCAGCACGATCTGCTGCTCACCCCTAATTCCCCCGTATGCTCGCCAGTCAAGCTGCAACATCTGGCTTGCTGGCGGGTCGGCCCAGTACATGTCCCTCACCTCGATCTCGACCGGAGGAGCCTGGAGCAAGACCGCATCGCCTCCCTTGGCGTGATCTGGATAGCTGATGGTGATAGTGCAAGTCGTGGCGGGCAAGTAAAAATACCGGCTCACCGGGGCGACCTCGTACCATGTGCCGCCTGGCTCTATCAATGCGCCAGTTGCCGAACCAGCACCGTAGCGCCATGGCTGCACATATCCCTTGCGAATTTGCATGTGAACATCATTGTCAAAGATGCTCCGGGCGGGCGCCTTGTCGGGGCCGAATGTGACAGAAATATTCCAGAAACCCTCCCCGGCATAGACCAGCTCGCGGGGCTTGTCCGAAAGATTTTGTACCCTTACTCCAACAATTACAGGTTCGCCCGAGGCAAATAAACGCTTGGTCACCGCGACACCCATCCTGAGGCCGTCGTTTGGCTCGCCCCATAGGGTCTTCGGTTCCTGCCATTTGACGGCATCCCGGCCCGGGTCGCCCGCACCGAGGAAAGCTGACAGTCCAAGCACAACCAATGCAAGGCATTTAGCTTTCATGGCAGGTCCCCCATTGCAGACGGCAACCACCAATCATCGCGCCTCAGAGGGCCGCTCACTTGGTCCTCTCAGGGCCGTCCCGAGGCGCCGCGGGCTTGGCCTCCGGCGTAACAACGTGAGCTTGCTCTGGCCCAGCCTCAACTTGCGGTTTGGGCACCCCCGCCTTCTCACCGGGCTTCGGAAGCGGCGGCAGATCCTTCAGAAACTCCTCCAGATGGGCGCTTAGCTGCTTAAGCTGCGCCCGCGCGGCGCGCCCCGCCGGCGCGTCACCGTGCTCCCTCGCGAAGGCAGCCAAGGCGTCCACTTCCTGGGTGACCTCGTAGCCATACATCCGCGCCGCGTTTTCCCCCATCATCCCTCCGTCCGCCTCCCACACCGCGGCCAGAATCTGCGAGGCGCCACCGGGGACATGCATAGGGTCAGCGTACGTCACCTCGATGTCTATCGGGCCGCCCCATGCCGTCGCATACTGGCCCTCCGGCCCGCGCACCTCCTTCAGCCCGATGCCCACAGAATAATGCCCGACCAGGGTCATGTCCCTCAACTGGTTTATCCAGATAACGACAGGGAAGGCCTGGTTCGGCTGAAGTCGCATGCCATGGTCGCTGCCTCCACGCGCAACTTCGATGAGGCCGTAGGCTACCTTTCCCTCGAGTGTGTAGTCCACCCCCGGCCCGTGCAGAGGACTGGAGACGTCTACCCGCCAGCCCGCCTCAGGCATCCATACGTGCTTCGGCTGGTCGGAAACGTTCTGCACCGTTGCCACTACGAGGATCGGCTCCCCCTGAAGGAACGTCCTCTTTGCGACCGAGACGCCCAGCCTGATGCCGAAGACCTCTCGCCCCCAGGAGATGTCGGCGGGAGGGAACTTGGCGTCCTCTGGACGCGAACCGCCCGCTGCGGCTCCACAAAACAGGACGAGCACTAATAAGACCTCACGCTGTAAGGATTTCATGGCATGCTCCTCCTCCAATTACCTACCTTCGACCCAGTTTGGGTTGCGCACTACAATGGAATTCCAAGACGGTTCTTCGGAACAGTCCGATCCGAGTTGGACAACAGGTGCCGCCGGATACGGCAGTGGCGGATTCTCTGTGTCCGGAGCCCAGTCGTTCGTGAACAAGCCGACTCGCTTCACGTTACCGCCCCAGGCCCAACCGAACTTCTTCAGGGGCACCCAAATCGCTTGGCCATCGGGGGCGTTCGGCTTGTACATGTAATATGTCGCCGCTGAGTCGTCGACCTCTGCATGGTCGGCGCCTCGCACGAGGCCGGCGGAAGGTGTGTCCTCCAACCAATTTGCGTCGGAGTCCGGATACTTGAAAGCAGAGTCAAGCCCATTCTGAACGGTATGGTACCACCCCATTTCCGTATGACCTTCCGGCGGAGTGCGGAAGTCCATTAGGCGATGCCAACGGTAAATCTGCAGAAACTGCCTCGTGCCATTCTGGAAGCCGGCCGGCTCCTGAAAGTCTGTTATGTCGACGCGTATCCCGGGCTTCTCTCCCTCAAGGTACGGCCGTCCGAACCGGAGTGCATAATCCCACTGCCCAAGTGGCCCGTTGATCTCGGCCAGGTCCAGATGGCACGTCATGGTCAACTGGGGCCGCTTCACGTTGAACGTTACGTGAGCGGTGAGTTTCTCCGCGCCCGCCTGGCATGAGAACTCAACTCTCTTGTCAACGCCCTGAAGGGTACCGTCGAGCCAGTAGAACTGTACTGTTGGGCCATTCAGGTCATTCGCATTCAGAAGGACGGCCTCTCCGTGGGTCTGGTCAGGGGTTATCACGAAGTTCGCAATTCGCTCCTCGGGGACAGTCCACTGGCGCTCGGTCACGGCCATGCCAGGAGCATCCACAACGGCCGTAAGATGCACCTGCCTGCCCACGATTTCACCGAGGTTCTTGCTTGTTACTTCCTCATCACCCTTCATTATCTTCAGGCCGGGGTCGGTGCCCATCGCGTCGTCAAAGGTAGCCACACCCTCGCCGGCAAAATCCGCCCTGAGTTGGATGTCACGCAGGTTCGGGCTGGTGCCGACGCCCTCCAGCCACATTTGCGCGGGTATCTGGGCCACTGACCACGTCACCGGCAGAGTGACAAGGTCCCCTTGCTCTTTCGTCTGGCTCTTCCACACTTTCACCCTCCCGCCGCCTGCAATGGAGTGAAGTGTTACTTGGCCGACGGCGTCGTTCGGCGTGACCGTGATCGTCAGCGGCACAAGGTCGTCCTCGCCGGGGCACGGCGAGTCCCCGTAATCCGGGCATGAGTTCCCGTTATCGTCATCATTGTTGTAATCTACGAAGA
>Ga0315282_10017843_pt1 | contig 10209 bp, 10 predicted proteins | sample YL17G07_20_MG_FD_203693 | JGI IMG/M metagenome (GOLD analysis project Ga0315282, IMG submission 203693) | Sediment microbial communities from Yellowstone Lake, YNP, Wyoming, USA - YL17G07_20 | ecosystem: Environmental > Aquatic > Freshwater > Lake > Sediment | place: USA: Wyoming | collected... | reverse complement strand
CAACAACAACTCCCCCACAAACCACAACAACGTCAACAACGACGACATCTACATCCACCCCATCTACATCACTAACTCCTACGACAACTCCCCCTCCACGTCAAGGCTGTCTGATCGCTACGGCGCTATACGGGTCACCGCTGGAGCCTGAAGTCCAATTCCTACGCCACTTCAGAGATGAAACATTAGTCAAAGTAGCGGGACAGTCTTTCAGAAATAGTCTAAACGATTGGTATTATTCATTCAGTCCACAAGTTTCAGAGTTTATCAGACAAAACCAGTGGATGCGTCCACCGATAATTCTGTTAATCTCCCCTACAGTCTCATTCCTACATACAGTAGACGCCATAATCCAACTAATCACGCGCTAGCCTAACTTTATTCCAGAAATGTCCATGTGGATGTCCACGTCGGAAAACCCATATCCACGTGACCACACCAAACAGCCATCTATCTATATCCCCACCTAGCTGGTGAGAGCACCTAAAATTGAACTACCGTTATAGCCCCAATTGTGGAATGAATGCCAGATAAGCTCGTCGGAGTTCCTCGCTGTCAATTCGATCGTATATATCTATGGCATCTCGACGGCGATCTCCTCTTAAAGCCTTGATGAACTCCCTATCCATCCCAGCACGCCGTAGATGAGTTGTGAACCAATGACGAAAGCAGTGTGGCGAAAAATGATCTTCTGGACGGATAGATTTGGGGTTGTGTAGGCCAACACGTTGCGCATACTTAGCAACCATGGAATAGACACCGTTTCTCTTAAGTCGGTCTCCATGCTCACCGATGAAAAGCGCTCTAGTTTGCGGGTTAAGCTTCTCCCGTTGGCTCAGCCAACGTTTGAGCAGTCTAGCCGTTTCGTCGTCAAAGAAGACGATTCGGCCACTACGTTTCTTGAATTGGTTTCGCTTCAATACGATGGACTGTTCAACCCAGTTTATGTCATCGATGTCCATTGCGATTAGCTCGCCTCGTCGTACACCCGTCTTGGCAAGTAGTGTCATAATCGCCTTGTCTCGAGTGTCTATCACGGAGTTTATGAGTAAACTCATTTCTTCAACGGTAAGCAGTTTTCTTGGCGATTCAACATCGCCATCATTTTCTGCCTTGTATCTGCGAAGGTATCGCTTCCTAACCCCAGGCACAGGATTCTTCTCCATGTAGTCTTCGAATACAAGGTACTCATAAAATCCTGCAATCCCCGTTATGTCATTTTCCAACGTCTTTTGGACTATTCTTTGTGAACGTCTCTCACGGATGTAGTCATGGAGACAATGCTTGTCAACTTTGAGCAGGGATATACCTCGCCGCTCTAGATACGTTAAGTATTGTTTGATCGAGGATTGGTAGCGCCGAATCGTTTCCTCAGTGAGCTGCCTGTCTCTGCAATCTACGACAAACAAATCGAGCAAGCGTTGGGGTGCAGGTATACCTGTAAGAAGCTGTTGGCTCATCAGCTCACCCACCTCCATCCCCGACGAGTTTTTTCAACTAAGCCGTAGGCTTCCAAATTTTCCAGCTGATTACTGATGGCCTTCACTAACGGTGTGTCTCGGGGGTCAATCTTCAGAAGGCGTAAAAGATGATCGGAATCAACCGCCTCGCCTTTCTTCAGCAGTTCAATCAGTCGTCGGTCGTATCTTCGTATACCTTTGAAATCCTCTTCCAGGAATGGTGCAGCCCGATATCTTTCCAGCTCGTTCTCAACCCGCTCCAGAGCCAGTTTAACAATTTCATTCTCACGAGTAAGCTTCTCAATCTGCTCATCTTTCTCACGAATCTGCTGCATCAGTTCCGCCCGAGATTTGTATCCCTCTTTCCCCTCTTCCTGCCTCAGCGAGTTAGTCACATGCTCAATAACAAATCTAGAGACGGATGCACCACTCTTCTTTGCCTTGACCTTCCAATCCTTCACCAACTCTACAGACGGCAAGTAGACATAGATTGACCGCTGTTTGATAGACTCAGTTTTCCCCATGGGAACCTGCGAAACCTATGTGAAAACGGCTATTTATATTTACCAGTAAAATGGTGCGGGGGGTGGGATTCGAACCCACGGAGGGCTACCCCACGGGATAACTCATCCTGCGAGGTAGTTCTTGAGTCTCACGCGCATATTCGATGCGCCCCGCGCATTTGACCTGGCTCTGCTACCCCCGCATACAAGACAGACCAATAAGCGAAAAGTAACCATAAAGCTTTCTTAATTGTCTCGGAGCCATGCGGTAGTCCAGCATGATCTTGGCGCTCTCTGCTGCAGACAGTTTATTCTGAGACGCATCTGCAGTACGAAGATCCTTTCGGGGTTAGTCCGCAACTATAGAAGTTCTATCTCAACGAAGACGTCATCCGGAGTACGGATCCTCATCAGTCTCTTCATGAACCGCTCATTAGGATCCACGTCAATCAGTCGCTTGTGGATCCTCATTTCCCATTTGTCCCAAGTAGGAGTCCCCTGACCACACGGTGTCTTTCTCGTCGGAACAACTAGTTTCTTGGTTGGGAGTGGAATTGGACCACGCAGTTTGACTGCTGTTCTTTCAGCGATCTTCTTGATTTCGTCACATATCGAAGTGAGATGTTCGGGTTCAGTGCTCGAAAGTCTTATGCGCGCTTTTCCTGGCATGTGATCTATATCCCAACCTAATCCGTGTAAGGGTACACAGTAGGAACAGCGTCGATTTTAAAAAGGTTTAGGTGAAGAAAAAAGGATGGGATTTGGGGAAGCTTAGGCTTTCTCGGTAACTTCCTTAACAACCCCGACTGCGATAGTATTGCCCATGTCTCTTACAGCAAACCTTCCGAGCTGAGGGATCTGACTGTAAGCCTCAACAACAATCGGACTTAGCGGTCTCAACTTTACAAGCGCGCTGTCACCGGTCTTAAGGAAGGCAGGTTTCTCCTCTATCGTCTGGCCTGTTCTAGGATCCATCTTGGCTATGAGTTCAGTGAATGTAGCGGCCATGGTGACTGTGTGGGCATGAATTACGGGGGTGTATCCCTGAGCTATAGCTGTTGGATGTGAAAGGATTATAATTTGGCCTATGAACTCTTTCGCGACAGTTGGCGGATTATCTGGGTGACCCAGTACATCTCCGCGATGGACGGTTCCTTTTTCCACGCCTCTAACATTGAATCCTATGTTGTCTCCGGGCTCAGCCATGGGTATCTTCGTATGATGGGTCTCAATAGTCTTGCATTCGCCAGCAATGTTTCCTGGCATGAAGACTATCTTGTCACCTTCTTTGAGAACTCCGGTTTCAACTCTTCCGACTGGAACTGTCCCTACACCAGTAATGGTGTAGACATCTTGAATTGGGACTCTCAGAGGCTTGTCCAAGGGTTTTGGTGGCTGCGTAAAGCTGTCTAGTACCTGCATCATTGTTGGACCTTTGTACCAGGGCATCTTCTCGCTTGGCTTGACCAGGTTATCGCCTGTCCATCCAGATACTGGTACGAAATTTATCTTGGAGGTGTCGTAGCCAACGACTTTAAGCAGCGCCTCGATCTCCTTCTTGCATTCTTCATATCTGGCTTGGGACCAGTCAGTTGTTGTGTCATCCATCTTGGTAATTGCCACTACTAGCTGGCCGACCCCCAAGGTTCTGGCAAGATAGGCATGTTCTCGGGCTTGACCTCCAGGACCTATGCCGACCTCGAACTCACCCTTCTTCGATGAGATGGTGAGGATTGCGCAGTCGGCCTGGCTTGTGCCCGTGATCATGTTCTTTATAAAGTCCCTGTGGCCAGGGGCATCAATTATTGTGTAGAAGTGCTTGGGCGTCTCGAATTTCTGGAAGCTGAGGTCTATGGTGACCCCACGTTCGCGCTCCTCCTTGAGGCTGTCAAGAACCCAGGCAAATTTGAATGTCTCTCCAGCCCCAGTCTTCTCAGACTCCTTGGCATAATCATCGATCTTCTTGGCGTCGATATAGCCTGCCTGGTACAGGAGGTTGCCTGCCATCGTGCTTTTTCCATGATCGACGTGGCCGATGACTATCAAATTCAAATGGGGCTTTGCACTCAAGATATTACACTCTCGATCTAGCGATTCGTACTCTTAGTTGGTCAGCAGATATTTAAGGATTAGAGTTCACTACCGCGATGCGAGAGCTACTCTCTCCATCTCATCGCGTTTCTTTATGGCGTGACTCTTAGAGTCTCTTGAGGCCGCGTGTATTATCTCGTCTGCAAGGGCCTCATCAATAGTCTTCGGGTTGCTGAAAGCAACCTGTCTTGCTCCATCCGTCAAATGACGAAGAGCCAAGTCGATCCTCCGCTGTGGTGCCAGATCGACCGAGACAGGATAGACCACACCACCATAGGCAACCCTTGTAATATCCTCACATGGAGAGGCTTTTGTAACAGCCTCAACAAGAACCTCCACAGGATTCTTTCCGGTCTTAAGATGAATTATCTCAAAGGCATTCTTTATTATGCCTGTGGCTTTAGCCTTCTTTCCGCCACATCTACCACGACGCATAATATTGTTCAGTAGGCGTTCAACAATATTCACATTTGACTTCATGAACCTTTGATGTTCATGCCTTCCTCCGCTGTGAGGAATCTCGATTGGTTTGAGACTGATGTACCGCTTCAGTCCGAGATCTCTGACATCTATCCCTTCGAAACTCCACTTGTCAAATAGCTTGAAGACGGAAAGAGCCTTCTCATCCTTACTCAAATGATCGTAACACCGAGCCTTACTAGGTTTCTAACAGAACTTAAAGACTCGATAATAAGAGTTGTTGTTTTGTCAAGTGTTACTTTTGTCGCTGACACTTGTTTGAGCTTGCATTGGTCAGCCACAATCAGCTAGCGTGCGCCAGAAGTCTGCGATGAGATATCAAGTGGCGGTGGAGGCATCCCCAGAGGATTGGTGCTCCTCCCAACAGTGGAGTCTTGGCAGCTTTCTATACCCTGTTTTCCCGCAAGCGCCAAACCGTCCACCTTACGGTTGCTCTCTTCCGAGTCTAGCCGGGTTCGGTGGTAAAGAGATCGGAAACCTCCCTTCAGAGGCACCCTCTCTTCCGTCAGCCCAGCAGGGCAGAGTTTCATCGTTAGCAGCCGAGCCCTTCCATTGATCAGAAACACCTCACCCCTAGGTTAACGGACCCCCGCATGTAGCCGATTTCGGGTGACAAGGAACGGCTAACTCCCCGATCCCCCGCCACCGCCAGTGATCAACACAACTAGGTTACCAATTAAGCTTCCCGAGGGAGACACTCGAGCTTCTGATTCTGTACCAGGATCTTGCAGACTTCACAGAGATCTCTACCCGTCCATTCCCCGCAGATCTTACAGGAACTCAGGTGTATTTTGCGGTCGCCAAGCAGGTCACTTAGTTTCAACTTCGAGGAGTAGGCTGTGTATTTAAGTCCTGGATGTTTCTCTTCTAGGGCATTGAGAACATCTCTGACATCATTTCTTAGGGCTCTATTTCGATGTGGACATGGCGTTCGTTGAAACTCGATCCCGGTTAAGTAACCGTAAAGTGCTATCTCGCGCTCATATAACCCGCAGAGAGGCTTGACTCTCGGAATGAATCTTTGTTCTGGATCCACGAGAACTGGACCAGTTCTAACCAGCCTCTCGACACCTCCGTGAAGTATATTCAGCAGTGCGGTCTGAACCTCGTCGTCGAGGTTATGCCCAGAAGCGATTTTGCCAGCGCCTATTGTCCTGGCAGCCTTCTCGAGTGCACGTCTGCGGAGTACTCCGCAGTAAGAGCATGGAGCCAGCTGGGTCTGCCTCTTGACAATTTTGTCCAGAGTCACTTGGAAGAGTTCCCTGAATGAGAAGATTCTATGTTCTATGTTCAAGGATTCAGCCATAGCCTTGGCAAGTGATATGGCTTCGTCTCTATATCCCTGAATTCCTTCGTCAATAGTTATTGCAGTAAGCTTGGACAGGGGAAACTTGGTCTTGAGCTTGCTCAAGATCGAGAGTAGACTTAAACTGTCTTTACCTCCCGATACAGCTACCGCGATATGGTCTCTTGGGCCGAACATCTTATGTTCAGAGATGGTGAACCGTACCTTGTCCTCGATACTCCTCTTGAAGCATTTCTGACAGAGACTGACACCTTCGTATTCCCGTCTGTAGAAGGCCGCAGTCCCGCAGAAGCTACACTGCACGGCGCTCACTAGATCCTCGTAAGGCCGAAATTCAGGAAGGATATCAACAGATTGAGGCCGACGATTGTGAGAAAGATCCCACTGGTACTGATCCTCACAAGCTTGGCAGCCGCCTTAGATCTTGCGCTCACTAAGGAATAGATTATTTTGTCACCGTCAAGCGGGTAGAGTGGTAATGTGTTGAATATCGCCACCCAGAGCAGTAGCGAGGATGTCCAGTACTCTGACCAATACAGATGGTAGGGTAGTTCTTTGGGAAGAAAACTTAGATTTGGCGCATAATAGTTGAAAGGGTATATGCCGAGAAGTGCCCTTTTGGGGTCCTGTGGATGAGGTTTGGTCAAGACAGTAATGTTGCCTCTCTCAGTTTGAAGCGAAAGTGCATTTCCAGGCTGAATCTCACTCATCATTTTTCCAAGTTCATCGGCATTACGCACGGGTTGATTATTGATAGCGTATATTACGTCCCATTTCTTCATTCCTGCTTCTGATGCTCCACCATTGTCGATCACCCCAGACACTAGGATCCCTGAGGGGCCTTGATATAGCGGACTGATGGACATCGTGAAATTCACAATCAGAAGTGAAACAACGAGCCACGCCGCAATGTTGGTTGAAGAGCCAGCAGAGAAGACCCTCAGTTTCGTTAAGAGAGAAGCTCGTTCGACTTGCTCCTCGTCCAGCTCGACAAAGCCTCCTGGAACTATGAAGGCAAGAAACAATCCGGCAGACTTGATTGGAACAGCATCAGTAAGGCTTGCGATGGCATGAGCAAACTCGTGAGTCAGGAGAACTACTGCCAAGGCTAATATTACGTAAGGCAAAGTCTCAAGACTTACCGTAACCCCTGGAAGAAGAAGGACCATACTAGCGGCTTGGGGAGTTCTGTAAGCTAGATCCACCAAGTTGTGGGTTAGAAAGTAGATTATGAAGAACATTTGACCGAAGGCGAGGACTATGCCAAGGTTCCATATCATTCTCCAGATTTTTTCCCTCTTTGCCGAAATGAAGCCCAACCGCTGGTTCAGGTACGATGTCTTGAGCATCAAAAAGAAAGGCGCGACAGTGATTCCTTTCTTCTCCCAATCAAGCATCCTTGATAGTACATAGAGCAGAGCCCAGGCGGCAACGTAGATCAGAACTGCGAAGACTGTATCAATCAACATAAACCCTCCGAATTCAAATCTTCGACTCTACTCCAGAATGATAAATTACCTACTTTGACTGGCTATTGTCAGCATCCTGCTTCACTAATCCTCTATTAAGGTTGTGTAGCCAAGACATCAGGTATGGCCTATGCGCGCGCTTTGTGAATCTCGATGTTTACCATACCTAAGTAGGGCAGCAAGGCCGCCCAGTGACTCAAGCTTTCTTCCACCCTCATGCCCCGTACTTATTACGACCACTCTTCCTCCTTTAGCGTCAACCATTCTTAGAGCTTCCTCTAGCTTTTGCCTTTCCGTTGCTTCAACACCTCTCAGAGTCTCATCACAGACGAGAACTACCTCAACAGCACCTGAGGTTGAATCCTCCCATACCTCATCGATTCCATAAGAGACATCGCCCGTCGAGGCGCCAAGCCTGGCGAGAAGCTCTTCGACAAGGGCAAGTTCATTCATGCTTCTAGCATCACGTAGGACTTTGCCGATCACGCCAACTCTGATAGCCTCATAGACTCCTGCAGAACCACCGCTGCTCACGCTCTTGACTGCTGCAACGTTCTTTGCCAAGTTTGGAGAGTTGTTCTTCAGATATCTGGCAAAATTCTCCTTCGCGAACCCTGGCCCCACCACTACAATCCGACCTCTGGAGCTTTCCAGTTCTCTTCCTGCGGCATCTGAGATCTCTGTGAAGTACTTGATAATCGCTTGCTCACGCTTCTCAGCTTCACGTTTACCTGGCAACTTCGATTTTATTTCGATCTTTAGTTCAACTCCAGAGATCCTCGAGATCCCTATCGTACATTCATCGTTATCGAGAGCAACTATTATCACAGGGATCTCAGTTGCAGAAGCTTTCTTTAGGCTATCAATCTCATGCTGTGCCCAGCTCTCTTTGATTATCCTCACTGCGCCACTTTCTGACAGACTGATCGTATGATGAGCCCCCAAAATGCCCAAGTCTTCAGGAGCATTAATCACAACGCCATGGATCCTCAGTCTCACCAGATCCTTATCATAGTAGACCTTCTCAACCTTTAGACCCAGCGTCGCGGGTACACGCTTGCTTGAGGGTCTGCCAACCCCTTCAGTCTTCACTTCACGTGTCGTTCTGGAAAAAACAACGTCATTTCTCTTGATGACATTGTAAAGCACCCAGAGATCGTCAATATTGTCAACAATCACCTGGACAGTTTCATGCTTTCGGTCTTCCAATGTAATCCTCAAGGGTACACCAAATCCTATTATGCGTCTCCAAGTTTCAGACTATACATCGCCTTTTATACCTAGACCATTCTGTATGAAGGCTGATTTGCAGTGACCCACAATGAGTTGTGATGAGGAAGACAAGATTACAGAGGCAATGGAGCAGTTGCGGATAAGTCATACGATGAGACAGTGGCGTGTTTGCTCCCTCATCTGTGAGTCTTTGGCCGATCAGTTCAAACACATTGCTAAGAGGGAAGACTAGTTCTCTGAGAATATAGGCGCGCGCTGGCGCTGAGGCCAATACTGTCATAGCATTTTCATTTTGTCATAGAAGTCTATGAGTATCTTCGTTCTCTCTGACATCTCATTCAAGGAGATTATTTTCATACCTTGATCGAATCTGTCGAAAAGAACTATCTGTTCTCTCACAAGAGGATCGATCACTCTGGCGATAGTGGATGGTGAGAGATCTAGTATGTTTGCTAGTAGTGATTGATTGAAAATCTTGCCTCGATTCTCCAGCATGTGCTCCAGGAGCTTCACAGTAGCTCTAGACTGAAAAATGCTTGAAAGCTTCACCAAAATCAAATCCCCGCAATCTGACTAGAAAGTCACTCTTGTACCAACCTTCTTGCCCTCAACTGCACGCCGAATATTCTCAGGATCAGTCGCATTCAGAATGACTGTTGAAATCTTCGATCTCCCAATTGTCTTGACTGCTGCCGGATCTAACAGTTTGTAGCCTCCCGCAGAGCTTCCCTGCTTGACAACCAATTCCAAAAGCTCATTCACTGAGATCGCATCGAGCTTCTTGGCATCTCTGTTTAACTTTGGATTACTGTTGTAGACTCCATCAACATCTGTAGCGTTGATCAGAATCTCGCTCCCAGTAGCCTCTGAGGCAATGGCAGCGACCGCATTTGTTGACTGCCCCGGCTGAAGACCGCCCATAACGACGATCTTGCCCGTTTGGAGAAAACTTCTTAGCTCTTTCATGTTCTCCGGGACCTCCGGGTAGGCATCATCACCAAGCGCAGCGATCAACAGAAGAGCGTTGATTCTGGTGAAGCGGATTCCAATGTCGTCACAGTAAGATTCATCACTGCCAAGTCTCCTTGAAGCATCGATGTACATTCTGGAATTGATCCCGCCACCAGTCACAACCACCAGTCTATGACCCCTTTTTCGGAGTGACTTGAGAACGGTGGAAAACCCCTGAATTCGGTCAATGTTAAGCCCAGATGGGAACAGATAACCTCCAATCTTTACTACGACTCTCATCTTTCCTTACCAGACAATTGAAGAACATGAACTAGAATTATTTAAGACAGATATATTGCCTAGAAAATGACCACCCCTAATTCTGAGAAGCCTGTAGCGTCGTCTCAACGACGCTTTCTTGTATTTGGCTCCGATATCATGAGAATACCAAGCAACCCTGGCAAAACAAGAATAGATGCAGCTCTCAATATCATCGGTATCGGAAGCACCAACGTCAAAACACCAGCTAAACCTGCACCAACAGCCATAGCTATGTCTGAAGTCAACCATATCAATGTCGAGACCAAGCCCGTGTCGACTGCTGAAACATTGTCACTGTAGAGCGCAGCTGAGGGAGCGGTTCTTGCACCCCAAGCCAGACCATAGAGACCCAGCAAGATCATCAAGACGTAGGCGTTGCTTACACAGGAAATGCT
>Ga0315282_10017842_pt1 | contig 10209 bp, 7 predicted proteins | sample YL17G07_20_MG_FD_203693 | JGI IMG/M metagenome (GOLD analysis project Ga0315282, IMG submission 203693) | Sediment microbial communities from Yellowstone Lake, YNP, Wyoming, USA - YL17G07_20 | ecosystem: Environmental > Aquatic > Freshwater > Lake > Sediment | place: USA: Wyoming | collected... | reverse complement strand
CTTGAATGAACACCGTGTGGCCCGCGGCGGCGAGCGCATGCACGCCCGCCGGCACCAGCCCCACGCGATACTCGTTGTCTTTGACTTCCTTCGGAACGCCGATCAGCATGGCTGCCCCCTTTGAAGCCCTCGGCCTCGCTAGAACACCCGCGAAATCCAGCCGCCGCCCAGGACCTCGTCCCCGGCGTAGAAGACGGCGGCCTGCCCGGGCGTGATGGCGCGCTGGGGCGCGAGGAATTCGACCTCGGCCTCACCCTGCGCGCGGGCTGCGACGCGGGCGGGCGCGGGCACGTGCTTGTTGCGAATCTTGACGTGCGCGTCAACCACCTCGCCCTCGGCCACGGGGCGAATCCAGTTCACCTCGCGGGCGACGAACCGGCGGCGAAAGAGTTCCTCGTCGGGCCCTACGACAACGCGATTCCGCGCGCGATCGATTTCGATGACATAGAGGGGCGCGCCTACCGCCACGCCCAGACCCTTCCGTTGGCCGATGGTGAAATGATGCAGGCCCTGGTGCTCGCCCAAAACGCGCCCGTCGGTGGAAACAATCTCGCCCGGGCGCTCGTCAAGCTGCCGGCCCTGCTCGGCGAGGTAGGCCTCGATGAACTCGCGATAGCTGCGGGAGGGCACAAAGCAGATTTCCTGGCTCGCAGGTTTCTCCGCCACGGGCAACTTCCTGGCGCGAGCGATGGCCCGCACTTCTTCCTTGGTTAGCTCGCCCAGCGGGAACACCGTGCGCGCCAGTTGCTTCTGGGTGAGGCCGAAAAGAAAATAGGACTGGTCCTTCGCGCGGTCAAGGCCCGCCAGCAACCGATATCGCCCGGTCGCCGCGTCGCGCCGGAGGCGGGCGTAGTGGCCGGTCGCTACGCGCTCCGCGCCGATTTCAAGCGCGGTCTCAACCAGTTTGGTAAATTTAATCTCGGTATTACACAGGCTGCACGGAATCGGCGTCTCCCCGGCGAGGTAGCGGGCGACAAAGGGACGGACCACGCCCTCCTCGAAAGGCTTTTCGAAATTGACGACGTAGTAAGGAATGCCCAGATAATCGGCGACGCGGCGCGCGTCGTGAGTGTCGTCGAGCGAGCAACAGCGGCCGCTGGCGTGGCCGGGCGTCGCCGTGCCTTCCCCGAGACCCAGCAGGCGCGGCAGACGGCGCTGGTTCCAGAGCTGCATGGTCAGGCCTACCACGCCGGACCGGCGGCCGGAGGATGGTCGCTCGTCAGGGCGGTTCCCGACTCGGCCGGGGTAGGCGCCGCCTGCCGCTACCGGCGAAGGCGAATTGCTTTCGACCAGCAGCGCCGCGGCAGTGGAACTGTCCACCCCGCCGCTCATGGCTACGACAATGGTCATGTCTTCGGGGCTCGGGACTTGGGGTTCGGGAAGAATTGCGCGATTGATTCATTGTTTCATTGATTCAATGACTCAATGGCCCGATGAACCGATGAATCAATGGGCCGATGGATCTTCCTGTTCCCTGACCCCTAACCCCCGGCCCCTGCTTTCCGGCAGTGCGGCGAGACGGCGCGTAGTTGCTCGGCGACGGCCGGCACAATTTCGAGTGCCTGGTCGATGTCCTCGGGGGCCGTGAAGCGGCCCAGGCTGAAGCGGATACTCGAGCGGGCCTGCGCGGGCGTCTTGCCGATGGCGGCGAGCACGTGCGAGGGCTCAAGCGAACCCGAAGAGCACGCCGCGCCCGTCGAGCAGGCCACGCCCCTTAGATCCATAGCGATGACGAAGGCCTCGCCCTCGACGTAGTCAAAACAGAGGCTGGTCGTATTCGGCAAGCGTCGCTCGGGGTCTCCGTTGACTGTGACCAGCGGGACGCGACGCAGGATGCCTTGCTCCAGGCGGTCGCGGAGCGCGCCCACGCGCGTCGCATCCTCGGCCATCTGCCGGCGGGCCAATTCCGCAGCTTTGCCCAGGCCGACAATTCCGGGGACATTCTCGGTGCCGGGCCGGCGGTCGCGCTCGTGGTGCCCACCGTGGAACAGTGGCCGCAGGATGGTGCCCTTGCGAACGTAAAGCGCGCCCACGCCTTTCGGGCCGTACAGCTTGTGCGCCGAAAGCGACAGCAAATCCACGCCCAGTTTCTCGACATCCACGGCAATTTTGCCGACGGCTTGTACGGCGTCCGTGTGGAAGTAGACGTCGCGCTCGCCCGCCAGGCGCCCGATCGCCTCGAGCGGCTGAATGGTGCCCAGCTCGTTGTTGGCGTGCATGACCGAGATGAGCACCGTCTCGGGCCGGAGGGCGCGCTCGACGTCGCCCGGGTCCACGACGCCGCTCGGACCCACCCGCACGTAGGTGACGCTCACACCGCGCTTCTCGAGCGCCTTCGCCGTATGCAGCACCGCGTGGTGCTCGAGGGCGGTGGTGATGACGTGCTTGGAGTCCTTCCGCGCCGCCTCCACAATGCCGACCACCGCCGCGTTGTCGGATTCCGTGCCGCCGCTGGTGAAGACCACCTCGCTGGGCCGGGCGTTAATCAGCCGCGCCACCTGCTCCCGCGCCGTTTCCACGGCCGCCCTGGCGCGCTGGCCGTACCAGTGGATCGAGGATGCGTTCCCATAGTCCTCGAGATAGAAAGGCCGCATCGCCTCGAACACTTCGGGCGCGAGCGGCGTCGTGGCATTGTTGTCGAGATAAACGCGGCGCATGCTCTGGCCTTCGTGCAGCGCAGAATTGTGCTTTAACTCTGCGGCTCTTTCGCAGCGGGGAAAGCACTCACCCAGCGGACCTTCCCCGCCGAGGAAAACAGTCGCCCTGGGCCCGGCCCCAAAAATCAGACTAGCCGACCGAGGCGGGCATGTCAAACCTGCCGCCCTAAGGATTGCGGCGCTGCCGCTGCCCGCCGGGCAACTGAGTTTTTAGCGCAGGATTCGCTCTTTGATCCTGCGGCTTTTCCACATGCTTTCCAGAGATATTAGGGAGGCGGCGGAAGGCAAGTTGCGATCTTTCAATCGGCCATCGAAAATCGGCGATTCTAGAGGACGGGGGCCGGGAAGCGGAGCTGGAGTTTTCCCAGACGAGGTTGGGGTGATTCCTTTTTGCCCTTTCCCGCTTACCAGGAGGCGGCAGCCCCTCTAGCGTTCGAACCGTGGCCCGCGAGAGAGCTTTGCAGGCCACGATTCGATCAGAGTCCCACGGTCGTTCTACTTTCCGAAGTGGAACACCAGACCAGCGGAGTACTCCACGTTCTGCGCGAGTCCGCTCACCGGGAACGCCCCCGGCGTGCCGGCTTCTGTGGAAAGCTTGAAGTCCGGAGATCCAGTGAAGTGATCTCGGACGTCAATGCGGAGACCCAGAGTTCGAGTCAGCTTCCATTCGAAACCGGCGCCGTAATTGAAACCGAACCTCCCATCGGAAGCCAGATCGACTTTCGTTGTACCGCCGAAGCCGGACGTGGAAGCCATTTCTTTGGCACTAGCCGTGGGCGAGAATCGGGCATATTCAAGACCCCCCGTAATGTAAGGCCGTACGCCAGATATCAATTTGGGGATATGATAGACGAAGTTTCCGCTCACCCTGTGAACCTGAATGCCGTATCCCGTGGTCGTATTTGGGTCGGCAGTGAGGTTGGTGATGTTAATATTGTTGTTACCGAAGGAGTAGGCGCCTTCAAATCCTAGGTTCTCGCTCAGCGGTAGTTCTCCCCCGATGACCCCCTTTCCTCCGGTCACGTAATAGGATTCCCACCTTCGATAGTCCTGCGTGAAAGAGTTGGTGTTAAACAGGGACGAACCGCCGCCCATTACGAACAACCTATTGTCTCCAGCGTGTGCCGCCGTCGCACACCAGCACAAGGCCAGCACCGTAATCACTCCGCGCACAACTTTTTTCCCACGCATAATTGCCTGACCTCCTAAGAATTCAGAAATTGGCAGATTTCCCGTGCCGGGGTTCATAACTGGACCGGGTGTGCTCCATCAGCAGCGTTTTTGGCGCACAGACCCCCTCCCTGCTTAGCCCCAAGCCGCGCGGGCCTGCCCCGGGAGCGCAGAGTCCAATTTGGCACGCATACGGTGGCCCCTTCGCCGGTTTTGCGGAGGCCGACATCTTCCGCGAATCAGGGCGCTGGTGCGGCTGTGTGGTTACGCCTTATTCACGGGTCCACCGTTATCCAGCCGCCGGCCTCTTACAGCCAATTTCGATGCCGGGAGCCTACCGGGAGGTTGGCTGAGTGGCCGGCGGACATGGGCAGGAGGTGGTCGTACCTTTCTCCAAAACCTTGCGGATAAACGATGACGCGATGGTCCGCCGAAGCTGGACATCTGCTTTTGCCTTGCCACCGTTTCAAGGCTTATAGTGTGGAACTGCCGGCGACCGAGCCCCCCTGGACACACGAACATTTGCAGACATCAAGAAGCGATGTCTGCACCACCCGCGATTTCCAGGGCTCGCCAGGTACCTCTGACCTGGCAGGTGTTCGGGACGAGGGGGAGAAGGGTTCCGGCGCTGCCGCTGCCCGCCGGGTAATCGAGTTGGTAGCGCAGGATTCGCTCTCTGATCCTGCGGCTTTTCAAGTGGTTCTCAAGAGATACTAAAGAGTCGGCGGGAAGCAAGTTTCGATTGCTCAATCGGCCATCGAAAATCGGCAATTCCCGAGGCCGTTGGGGGCCACCGCGATGCGACATTTCGCGCGAACGGTGCCGGGGTAGGCAATCTGGTCTATACTCGGAGCCACTCGGGATCATAAGAAGGAAGTGCTGAATTACGTAAACGGGAGAGGAGCCGCATGGCCACTACGGAGAGCAATCTTAAGGAAGCGTTTGCGGGTGAGAGCCAGGCGAACCGCAAGTACCTGGCGTTTGCCCAGAAAGCCGAACAGGAGGGTTTCCCCAATGTGGCGCGCCTGTTCCGCACCGCGGCGGAAGCGGAGACGATCCACGCGCTCGCGCACTTAGCCGCGATGGACGGCGTGGGCGCGACGGCGGACAATCTGCGCGCCGCGGTCGCCGGGGAGACCTATGAGTACACCCAGATGTATCCGCCGATGCTCGAGCAGGCGATCGCGGATGGCCACCGGGCCAAGCGGATGTTCGGTTACGCGACGAAAGCCGAGGCTGTGCACGCCAAGCTCTATCAAATGGCGCTCGAAGCCGTGGCGCAGGGCCAGGACCTATCTGAAGCCAAGTTCTACTTGTGCCCCGTCTGCGGGCACATTGAGCTGGGCACGCCGCCCGCCTCCTGCCCGATTTGCGGCGCCAGGAGGGAGAGGTTCGTGCAGGTCTAGCGCGCGTAAGGGTGAACCAAGTTTAGAGCCGCGGGCAAGGCAGCGTCGCAGGCTTGCGAGCGCTTGCGTCTCGATGTTATCCTACCCCTGCGCGATCTCGGAAGCGGGGGTAATTCAGCGGTAGAATGCCAGCTTCCCAAGCTGGACGTCGCGGGTTCGATCCCCGTCCCCCGCTCCAATCTCCTCCTCAGTCCAGGGCCGAATCCTGGTTCCCTTCAGGGCGGAGAAAGCGCTCCGCACACCGTCCCAGGAAGCTGATTCCCGGCGCGTCGGGTCGGCCGTAAACACGCTCCCCCGGCTCGAGGTTCACCCTCCCGGGCTTGGTCTTCCCGTGCCGCGGATTGAGCAGGCTTCCGTCTTGGGGTACTATCCTGGCGGGCGAGATGCTTATGCAACGCAAGGACTACGCGCGCATTGCCTTTGTGGTTGTCCTGCTGGTGGTTGTGTACTACGTATTTCGTATTCTGCAACCCTTCCTCACCGCCCTGGTCTGGGCGGCGATTCTGGCTACGGTCTTCTACTCGGTCTTCCAGGATCTGGCGCGCCGCCTCAAGCGCCGGCGTTTGGCGAGCGCCCTGGCCTGTTTGCTGCTGACGGTGGCGATTGTGCTGCCGGTGATCATCCTGCTCGTCCTGCTGGCGGGAGAATCGGTAGAGGCGTATCGGCTATTGCAGGTGAAGATCAAGGAGGGGCAGTTGGGCGCGCTCGACTCGCTGCGCCACTCGGCAGCCTACGAGTGGTTGCGGGTAAAGCTGCTGGCGCTGGGCTTGCCGGAGCCTGACCTGCGCGAGGTCGCAGTGCAGGCCGTGCGCTCCGTCAGCCAGTTTCTGGTCCGGCATAGTTCGGATGTGTTTTCCGGCTTCACGCGCTTCGTGTTCAATTTCGTCGTGATGTTGTTCGGTGTCTATTACTTCTTTCTCAGCGGGCCGGAAATCTTGAAAGAACTGCGCCGCCTCAGTCCGCTGCGCCGCGAGCACGAAGAGGCGATTATCGGCAAGTTCAAAGAAATCACGGTGGCGACCTTCGAGGGAAACCTGTTGACCGCGGCCCTCCAGGGCGCCGCCGGTGGCCTGGTTTTCCTCATTTTCGGCTTGCCCTCGCCCTTGCTTTGGGCGGCGGTGATGGCCTTCCTCTCGCTGGTGCCCCTGGTCGGCACGGCCCTGGTGTGGGGTCCGGTGGTGGTTTACTACTTGGTTACCGGAGCGATGGTGAAAGGGCTGCTGCTTCTGGTGCTCTGCGCGGGGGTGGTCGGCTCGATCGATAATCTCATCAAACCGCTTCTGATCCGGCGCCGGGCGGAGATTCCCACCCTCTGGGTGTTTGTCGGAGTTCTGGGCGGTGTGGGGGTCTTCGGGTTCCTGGGCTTCATCCTGGGACCGCTGATGGTGGCCGTCCTGTTTGCCCTGATCGAAATCTACAAAGTGGAATTCCGCAGCGAGCTGGGCGAAAAGCTCGGGCCCTGATTGCCGCGTCTCGGCTGGCCCCGCTCCGGGGGTCTGCCTACGCCCTCTTTGCCCCGGCGCTCTCGTCAGGCTTGGGGTCGTAGCGAACGCCGTAAATTCTCTTGTGGGTCCCTTCGATCTCCTGCCTGCGCGCTATCTTGCTGCGCACCTCGATGCTCTGTCCGGCGGCGGGGTCGTAGGGACAAATCACCATCACGGCTTCGCCCAACTGGTAGGTCTTCTCGCTGGTGAAACAGAATCCCCCCATGGAGACGTTCTCGGTCTTCGTAATCTCGGCGCCGCCGTAATAGTCCCGCACCAGGGTGGGGAGTTGGAGCGCCACGCGGCGATGCTGCCGCCGCTTGGCTTTCGACGTGGCGGCCTCCGCCCGGGCGGTGCGGAACATCTCCTCCTCACCGGGCGGGCTTTCCAGCGCCACCTGTTGTTCGGCGTGTCCCCAGGGGGTGGGCTGGCCGCACTTCTCGCACAGGCGCGAGAAGATTCCTGCTGACTCCAGAACCTCCACTTCCACCAGGGTTAGGCGCAGCAGAGCCACGGTGTGGCACCTCCGGCATTCCACCAAGGCTTTCGGCGCGGCGACTTCGCTCTCGGAAGGCGGAGGAAACTGGATCCCCCAGACGTTGATCTCCGGGTTGAGCGTGGCCACCCCATACTCGCCGCGTTCTTCCGAGTAAGGTTCCGTGGGGCCCACCACGCGGAAATCGGCCGAGCGCCGGTTAATCAGATTCACCAGGCGCACGGTCAGTCCGGCCTTGAGTACGTGCTTCAACTGGATGCGAGCCCCGTGGCGGTTCAGAATGACGGTGCGCGCCTCGGCTTTAAATTCCCGACCTCTGGCGTCCACGCCTTCCAAGCGCAACGGGATGGTCAGTAACAAGCGATCCGACCGGCGCCGTTCCATGCCGCTCATAGCATCTTGGCTCCCGCGAGATCATTCACTTCTCGGTCAGCAGTCTAACCCAGCAGGCGATGCCAAGCAACACGGTTTGCGGCGGGCGCTACAGGGAATCCAGGAAGATGAGGTAGGAGGACGACCAGAGGCTGGTGGGGATAGAGCCGCGCGGCTGAGAGGTCAGAATGATATTGAAGCCGCGCGCGGCCGAGGAGAGCCAAGCCAGCAGGTTCTCGGCGCCGCCCGGGCTAGGGCCCACCTCGGGCTCCACCAGCGCCAGATATTCGAGGACCGGATAGATGATTTCTCCCGCGCCGGTCATCGAGGTCTCAAAGCCGTCGCTCACGAATTGTAGCTGGGCATCAATCTCGTAGAAGTGCCAGGCGAGACAGGCGCCGAAGCTGACGGCCTTCTCGAACTGCTCCAGGCTCTTCCCCTCGGCCTTGGGCAGTCGGGCATCAAACACCAGCACCACGCGCCGCTCGTCCTCGCGGGTGAATTCCCGCACCTTGAGCTGTTGTGCCTTGGCGCTGGCTTTCCAATCGACGTGCCGCGAGGTGTCGCCTTCCTGGAAGTCGCGGATGGCGTAAAGGTCGTGGCCGCGCCCCTTGTAGAAGCTCTCCACTTCACCGCTGATGAGCGGGAGGATTTCGTAAAACTCCTCGGTGGGCTGCACGTTGGGCAGGACGAGGATTTCCTGGCGTAGAGGCACTTCGCGCGACTTGCGCAGAAAGCCGAAGGGGAATTTGGTGCTGACCCGGAAGCCTTCTTGAGTGTAGCGGCCGCGGCGCGGGAAGCTGAGTTCCACGTGCTGCGTCACCGCCGAGCGGCGCGGGACGTAGGGGACATAAACCGGTTGATCGAGAATCCGCCGCGGCTTTTCCACGACCACCTTGCGGCGCTTCTTCTTCTCCGGATCACGCGCCGAGACCGTGACCGAGAAGGAGGGAAAGAACCATTTCCGGTTGTTGAGCGTGACGCGGGAAATCATGGGCTGCTGGGCGAAGATGTGGTCCGGCAGGACGAATTCGAGTTCGAGCTCCGTGAGCACAATCTTCGAGAGGATGCCCGAGACCAGAATGCCCGCGAGCAGACTGGCCAGAATGATGAACAGGAGGTTGTTGCCCGTATTGAGCGCGGCCACGGAAATCAGCGCAATCAGCATCAGGTAGATGGCGCCCTCGCGCGTGAACTCGAACTCAATTTTCATCATCCAGCGCTCGAGCGCCGTGCGGCGCGCGAGATACGGGACGACTTTCACCGTGACAATCCCCGCCAGCACGAGGGCCAGCGCTGCCGCCCAGAAGGCCTCGCGCAGGCGGCCGGCCTCGCGCAGGGCGGTCGAGTACAGCGCCAGGAAGAAGGAGAAGGAGAGGGCGAAGAGCGCCAGAAGGAAGCGCCGCCAAGCGGGCTTGTCGATGTGCACGATGCGATAGCGCGCCAGCAGCCAGAGGTCACGCATGACCCCGCCGGTAGCAGCCTGGGGAAGCGTACGCATCTGCCCCGATTGTAACGGATGCCAGAGCCCGAGGGAATCAAAAGGCGAGAGTTGAAAGTTGAAAGTCGAAAGTTGAGAGGGCGATTGGCGGCGGCACGCTGATTCTGAATCCGCGATCCAAAATCTAAAATCCAACACCCTCAATCTTCAATCATCAATCGGCAATTCAGAGTGGCACGGGGGTGGAGTCGATGATCTCTCGCAGAACGACTTCGGCCTGGTCGGCTTTCTTGAGGGTGGAGACATAGCGCGAGCTGACCACGCAGCGGTGGGCCAGGACGGGCAGGACCAGCCGCTTGAAGTCGTCGGGGATGCAATAGTTGCGGCCTTCGAGGAGCGCCAGGGCTTGCGCGGCGCGGTAGAGCATCATCGAGCCGCGCGGGCTGACCCCCAGGCTCAAGAATTCGTTCTGGCGGGTTTTCTCCACCACCGCCAGCGTGTAATTCATGAGCTGCTCATCCACGGCGACGCGGCGGACGGCCTGCTGGATTTCCACGACCTCCTCGGCGCCTATCACGGGCTCGATTCTGGCCAGCGGTTCGGAGACGGCGAAGTTCTGCAAGATTTCCTTCTCGCTCGCGGCGGCCGGATAGCCGATCTTCAGCCGCATGAGGAACCGGTCGAGTTGCGATTCGGGCAGAGGATACGTGCCGTGGTGCTCGATGGGATTCTGGGTGGCCATCACCATGAACGGCCGGGGCAGGGGATAGGTGCGGTTATCGGCCGTCACCTGGTACTCGTTCATGGCCTCGAGCAACGCGCTCTGCGTCTTGGGCGTGGTGCGGTTGATCTCGTCGGCCAAAATGATGTTGGCGAAGATAGGCCCGGGCCGGAACTCGAACCGCTGGGTCTGCTGGCTGAAGACGCTGATGCCGATGATGTCGGAGGGCAGCAAGTCGGAAGTGAACTGAATGCGGTGGAAAGCGCAATTGAAGGAGCGCGCCAGCGAGTGCGCCAGCGTGGTCTTGCCGACGCCGGGCACGTCCTCGATGAGCAGGTGGCCGCGGGCGAACAGCGTCACCAGCGCCAGCTGGATGACCTCGTCCTTGCCGCGGATGACGCTCTGGATGGATTTTTGCAGCCGCGAAAGCAGCTCGGTGGAAACAGGCGCTTGGTTGTTGAC
>Ga0315282_10017841_pt1 | contig 10210 bp, 5 predicted proteins | sample YL17G07_20_MG_FD_203693 | JGI IMG/M metagenome (GOLD analysis project Ga0315282, IMG submission 203693) | Sediment microbial communities from Yellowstone Lake, YNP, Wyoming, USA - YL17G07_20 | ecosystem: Environmental > Aquatic > Freshwater > Lake > Sediment | place: USA: Wyoming | collected... | reverse complement strand
CCGATGTGACCCGCCTCTTCACTCAGGAAGAGCTGCCCCCGGGGGCCGGCGCCTTCCTCACACAAGTCTTCTCCAATTGGACCATTAACCAGCCCATCCAGGCAGCCCGCTTCTCCTTTGTCCCACCGGCGGACGCGAAGACCTCGGCGGAGCTGACAGAGCAGATAGAGCGGGTGATGATCGACGGGCAATCGGCGCCGAGGGTAGCCCAGGATTTCTCACTGGAACTCCTTGCGGGCGGCCAGATGAAGCTGTCGGATTACCAGGGCAAGAACGTTGTGGTCCTCGTCTTCTGGACCACGTCGTCTCGTCCCTGCCAGGCAGCTTTACCCCCCTTGAGCACAGTGCTGGCCCGCTACAAGGACAAAGGGGTGGTCTTCTTCGCCATCAACGAGCGGGAAGACCCCGCCCAGGTCCGGAGCCTCCTCAGGATGATGCCGGTCCAGCCGACGGTGGCGCTGGACCGCCAGGGCAAGGTGGCCGCCCTGTACAAGGTCACCATGATGCCCCACATGTTCGTCATCGACAAGCAGGGGAACATAGGCACGGTCTGCACGGGCTACAGCCCCGGCACGGAGGACTTGATCCGGGATGAAGTTGAGCGGGCGCTCGTGCGACCCGCTCCCGCCGCCGGTGGGACGACCGCGCCCGCGGCCCCGGCCCCCGCGCCCTGACGGCGCCCGGTCAGCGGAAAAGCCTTCGCGCACTTCCCCGTCTAGCAAGCCGACGAATCGGCGGACTCGCGAGAGCGAGTTCCGTGCGTGGTTGCGGTTCACTTGCGAAGTCCTCACCACCCGTAGAGTTGGTGGCCTTGCTCGGGGAACCAGATGAGGTCCACCACGAAGCCCACCCCGCAGGCGAAGAAGTGCCCCAGGATAAGCCCGAGGAAGGTGGGCTTGAGGGTGTTGAAGAGTCTGATGCCGCCGATGCGCAGCACCACGAACTTGCACAGCCAGCCCAGGAAGATGGAGGAGGCCGACATCCAGATGGGCCAGGTGAAACTCACCGCGTAGCCGATGGGGTGGATGGGCCACCAGGGGAAGCGAAAGCGCGCCAGCATCAGCGCCAACATGATGAAACCGCCGATGACTAACAGTTTGAGCCTGGTCCAGTCGGGGCCGAAGGGGTTCTGCATCTTGGTGAGGACGTTGTCGTAAGGCACCTCGGCCCCCCCGGCGAATATCCAGAACCCCCGGTGGTGGGCGCCGTAGGTGTAGCCCATGTGGAGGACGAAGGTCACCGAGACGGCGACGCCCACCACCACCGCCAAGACCACGGCAGCGAGCACGGCTTTCCGGTGGATGCGGACCACCTCCAGCAGTTTGGTGGCGTGGGCCACCGCGGGCATGAAGAAGGCCTTGACGTCGCAGAACCAGGCGTAACTGAGCGCCAGGGCCGTCATCGTCCCGGCCGGAATGTTGGTCGAGCCCAGGAGCCGGATGGAGAACGTCTGCGGGATCATGGGGCCGCGCAGGAAGACCAGCCCACCCTCCACCACCATCCGGGTGATGCCGATGTACAGGGTGAAGGCGGCGAAGAGGAAGAGGACGATGACGGCCCAGGTCATCCCCAACTGGCGCAGCCAGAGGGCCATGTAGACCAGGGCCACCGCGAACCCCCACAGGGCGGCGCGGTAACTGAGGAGTTCCTGGGAGTCATCCACCTCGGGCGCCCGGCCGAAGGCCTTTCGGACGACGCTCCGCAGGTGTCCGCGGGCCATCCACAGCCCCAGCCAGACCATCACCACGAAGCCGCCGAAACTCAGCCAGCCCAGGGAAGCATCACCCTCCGAGGTATAGATGTCGCCCTCGCCGATACCGAGCCCGAACCGGTTCAGGATCCCCACCTGGATGATGCCCAGGGCATAGAAGAACCACACGCTGAAGGAAACGTCCAGGTTGATGAGGTAGGTGAAGCCGATGAGGGGGAAGTAGAGTTGGAAGTGGATAGGCGGAAAATCCCGGGCGGTGGAGATGTAGCGCCCCTCGAAAATGCGTAGTGAGGGGATGGCGGGGTAGAACCACCCGGCCATCTCCCAGGCCACCAGCACCATGGGGATGACGGCCCCCACCCAGAACATCCGCTGACGAAGGAACGCGGGCCAGGGCGAAGGCGTCTCGAGACCCTCGGTCATGAGGAGAGGCACCTGCGCCAGGGGGTAGGTGAGCCGTTCGTACTCCACCCACTGGCGACGGAGGATGACGACGATGCAGAGCGAGGCGAAGAAGACCACGGCGATGAAACTGAGCCACCAGAAGAGCGGGATGACCCAGACCCCCCAGGGGATGCTCTCGCCCTCGGGCAGGCCCTCGTAGAACCAGCGCACCGCGTCCGGGTTCTGGGGCGTGGCCCAGGCCGGGAGGTGCTCACCGAAGAACTCGGCCCAGTGGTTCTCCGGCGAGGCGAAGTAGAAGGGCGAACTGATGATGGAGATGAGGTACTCGGTGAGGCCGAAGGTGGGGATGGTGGTCCCCACCAGGCCCATGGTGAAGATGATGATGAGCTCTTCGCGGGACAGGGCGAACCTCCGCCCCAAGGCCTTCAGGGCCGCCCCGAGGAAGACGACGACCACGAGGAACGGAAGCATCACCCCCAGGGGAAGGTAGTCGCAGCCCAGGAGCGAACTCCCCAGGATGTTCTCGGAGTAGGGGTCAGCGACGTTGATGAAGACCACGGCAGCGAGGCCTATGAGCAGCGCTCGCGCCGTCAGCGCCTGCCCGGTCCCACCAGCAAGTTCATTCCCCGCCGCCGCCATCGGCCTCACCCCTGTGCCCCCCGACGATCCCAGAAGCACAGTACCGGCCGGGCAGCGTCACTTCAACCATGTTTGGGACAGAGAGGCACGCCGCTCCTGTCCCGACTGGAGTTGGACCGCCTTCCTCACGTAGTGGGTTTGCGGGCCTTCACCGAAAGGGTCAGCGGCAAGTGTTGGATGCCGGGCAGCCGCCACGAGCCGTCCGCTCCCTGCACCATGGCGCGCAAACGCCGGTAGGAAGAGACCGGATACTCACCCACCCTCTCGACCCAGAGCCCGGCGCCGATCAGGCTGTTCACGATGTCGGCCACGGTCCACTGCCACTCGTAGGTGACGACGCCGCTGTCCGCTTCGTGAGGGTCCTCGACGGGCGAGCCGCTGTGGAAGTACGGGTATTCGATCTGGCCGTCTTCACGGTAAGGCCAGCAGGCCGGATGGCCGCTCGCGTAGAAGAACATCCCCCCTGGCGCGAGGTGGCTGGCCGCTCTCTCCGCCCAGCCTGCCAGGTCATCGATCCAGCAGAGGACGCCGTAAGAGGCGAAAACGATATCGAACGTCTCTGGCAGAACTTCGTCCAGGTCCAAGACGTCGCAACAGATGAACCGCGCCTCCACACCGACTTCGCCCGCCAGCTCCCGGGCCAAGGCGATGGCCTTCTCCGATAGGTCAACGCCCGTTACTGTCGCTCCCAGGCGCGCCCACGACAGCGTGTCGATGCCACAGTTGCACTGGAGATGGAGCAGGCTCTTCCCCGTGACGTCGCCCACCTCTTCCAGCTCGATGGACTTGAGGCTTGACGCCCCGGCCTTGAAGCCCGCTAGGTCATACCAGCCCGCCACGTGGCCGGGAAGCCACGCGTCCCAGTGGCGGGCATTGGCCCGACGGAGCTCCCTTCCACGGTCGCTGTTCACGGTATTGGCGCCCCCGGAACCACGGAGACGACGATGCCCGGCGCAGGTGCTCAGTGCACCGGTGACGAAACACACGACAGACGTTGCCCAGCCGACTTACGCCCACGTAGCCTATGGCTACGACGGCTGAACCCGCCGAGCCCGCTGCGGTCGGACTACTTCCCGAGGCCGGCGGCCTTGCGGAGCTTGGGGGCCACGTCGGTCTTTTCCCAGGTGTAATCGGGCCGGTTGAGGCCGAAGTGCCCGTAGCGGGCCGTCTGCAGATAGATGGGCCGCCGAAGCTTCAGGTAGTCGATGATGCCTCCCGGGGTGAGCGGGAAAAACCGGCGGATGAGTTTGGCGATTTCCGCCTCGCTCACCAGGCCGGTCCCTTCCGTATCCACCATCACACTCACCGGCTCGGCCACGCCGATGGCGTAGGCCAGCTGCAGCTCGCACACCTTGGCCAGCCCCGCCTTGACCACGTTCTTGGCGATGTGGCGAGCCATGTAACTGGCCGAGCGGTCCACCTTGGTGGGGTCCTTGCCGCTGAAGCTGCCCCCGCCCGTGTGCCCCCGGCCGCCGTAGGTATCGACGACGACCTTTCGGCCGGTGAGGCCCGAGTCGCCGAAGGGGCCGCCGATGACAAACCGACCGGTGGGGTTGATGTGGTACACGGTCCTCTTATCCAGGAACCTGGCCGGGATAGTGGGCTTGATGACCTTCTCGATGATCTCCCGACGAATCCGGCTGTGGGTGACCTCGGGGGCGTGCTGGGCGGAGACGACGACGGTGTCCACCCGCACCGGCTTCCCGTCGTCGTACTCGACGGTGACCTGGCTCTTCCCGTCGGGCCGGAGCCAGCGGAGGATTTTCTTCTGGCGCACCTCGGCCAGTCGGCGGGTCAGCCGATGGGCGAGGGCGATGGGTAGGGGCATCATCTCCGGGGTCTCGGTGCAGGCGAAGCCGAACATCATCCCCTGGTCGCCTGCCCCCAACTCTTTCTTCTTCTTGGGAGAGGCGTCCACGCCGCGGGCGATGTCGGGCGACTGCTCCTTGATGGTAACGATGATGCCACAACTCGCCGCATCGAAGCCGAAGCAGGGGTCCGTGTAGCCGATCTCGGCGACGGTCTGGCGGACAATCCCGGGCACGTCCAGGACAGCGGTCGTAGTTATCTCCCCGGCCACCACGGCCAACCCGGTGGTGAGGAGGGTCTCACAGGCCACCCGGCCCTTGGGGTCGACAGCCAGCACCGCATCGAGCACCGCGTCGGAGATCTGGTCAGCAATCTTGTCCGGGTGCCCCATGGTCACCGACTCAGAGGTGAAGAGGCGAGACACAGTTCGCTCCTTTCCCAAACCGCTGTGTGCTTGTAACCGTCACGCGCAGACCGCTCCCGACCGCCCATCCCGCGCACGTCGCTATTGTCCGGCAGCCCGCGCCCGCTCAGCGGGCACCCGGCCGGGCGCCCGCTCCCGCTCGGCCACCAGCGCAGCCAGGAGCTCGAGGTTGCGGCCCGTCGCCCCCTGGTTCTCGAGGACCACCTGCCTGGCCCGCTCGCCCGCCTCGCGCAACCGCTCCGGTTCGGCCAGGAACTCGGCCAGCACCCGGGTCAGCTCCTCGCCGTCGGCCACCCGGCGGAGGGCCTCCCGGGCCAGGAGCAGTTCAACCGCCTCGGTCGTCCTGAAGGTGTGGGGTCCGACGATGGGCATCTTCGCCAGGCCGGCCGGCTCCATGACGTTGTGGCCACCGATGGGGACGAGCGTCCCACCCACAAAGACGACGTGGGCAAACCGGTATATGGTAGTTAACTCGCCCAGTGTGTCAACCAAAATCACGGGTGCCCGGTCGGTGTGCGCCCGCTCGGCGGACACCCGCTCCCCTCCCCCAGGCTCAGGCTTCCGACTTCGCCGGCGGATGGCAAAACCGCGCCCGCGGATGAGCGCCGCCACCTCGTCAAACCGCTCAGGATGCCTGGGGGCAATGATGAGGCGCAGCTGACTGAAGCGCTCCCGCAACCGTGCGTAGGCAGTGAGGAGCGCCTCCTCCTCCCCGGGATGCGTGCTCCCGGCCACCAGGACCAGGTCATCCGGCTCGAGCGTCAACTCCGCCATGAGTCCTGCCGGCGGCGGAAGAGGAGACGTGTCGATGGTGTCGTACTTCATGTTGCCCGTGACGGACACCTTTTCGGCCGGCACTCCCAGGGCGAGGAGGCGGTCGGCGTACTGGCGGGTCTGCATGGCCGCGGCGCGGAGCCGGCGGTGGGTTCCGCGCAGGAGGGGGAGGAACCGCTTCTGCAGGGCGTACGTGCGCTCGGAAAACACCCCGTTGACCAGCACCACGGGCGTCGCCCGGGCCTCGGCCAGCCGGAGGAGGTTCGGCCACAGGTCGTGCTCAGCCAGGCACAGGAGGTCCGGACGGATGCGCGCGAGGGTCCGCCGAACCGCGACACTCAAGTCAAGCGGATAGTAGAAGACCAGCCGGCCGGGGTAGAGCCGACGGGCCGTCTGCTGACCGGTGGCGGTGGTCGTGCTCACCACCACCTCCCAGTCGGGGAAGCGCCGGGAAAAGGCCTCGATGAGGGTGCGGGCCGAAGCCACCTCCCCCACCGAGACGCCGTGAACCCACAGGCAGAATCGCTCGCCCCGTCGGCGGCGGACGCCGCCCAACCGCTCCCTGAGCCCGGCCCGGTACTTCCCCGTGGTCGCCATCTTGTAGAGCAACCACGGCGACCAGACGGCGAAGAGGAACAGGTAGGCAAGGTCGGCCAAGAGGGTCCCCATCGGTCTCAACCAGCTACGTCATCAACAGGACGTTCAGATAGAGTTTGAAGACGAGCGCCTGGAACGCCTGGCAGGCAAGGATGACGATGAGCACGTACCGGCTTGCTGGCCCGAATGTCTCCAGGACAGGCGCCGCCAACAGCGCCGCTCCAGGCATCAGGAACATCCAGAGGCGGGCCACCTCCCCGGTGTTCATCCCGCTGACATCGAGCAGGAGGAGAAGCAGCACGTAGGCGAGCAACCCGAGAGTGACCGGGTCCCATCGCCGCCAGGCCCGAAGCCGGCGGACAACCCCAGCCGCCCCCACAAGAAGCAGGGCCGACAGGCCCACCCCCAGGAACATCAGGAAGTCCACCGGGTTGTAGAGCACCCAGGGGAGGTAACTCCGCCCCGTGACCCGGTTGAAGCGGGCGTTGCTGCGCAGGCACTCCCACCAGGTGGAAAGGGCGTCGAACTGGACGAGGGCCCAGAGCGCGGCCAGGGCCGCGGCGAACCCAAGGAGCCCCACCCCGACGACCTGCACAAGCATCGCCTGACCGGCCCGCCGCCTGAGCCGCGCACCCCACTCCGTGCGCCGCGCCAACCCATACCAGAAGAGCACCGGGACCGCGGCCAGCGCCAGGGCCGGCGAAAAGACCATCACCGCGTAGAGCGCTACCCCCGCGAGAAAAGCCAGTATGGAACTTCGCCACACCAAAGCCCCCACCAGGAGCGCGGCCAGGGCCACCGCTCCCGTGGGATACGTGGCGTCAAGGCCGGGCAGGAAGACGATGATACTGGGTATCGTCAGCCCCAGGGCCGCCACCCCCACCGCCTTTCGTTCACCCAGGGTCCAGCGGGCCAGGAGGTAGAGGAACACGGCCACCAGCGCCGCCTTCCACCGGACCAAGAGGATGCTCGCGAAGATCGCCGCCCGCTCAGGGAAACTCAGCACCAGCTGGTGGTTGGACTCCACCAGGGCGAAGGCCCCTTCGGAACCACGCATGCTCGGCGGCTCCAAGGCGGTGACCTGACGCGCCAGGCCCGGATAGGCCGCGAAGAACCGCCGGAGGAGGTAGAAATACATGGTGTTCCCGGGCGGGTGGGTGTTCAGGTGACCCACCGGCTCGCGCGTGGCCAGGAGCCTGGGGTACCCGGCAAGAAAGGCAGTCGGCGAGACGATTTCCTGGCTGAGCCCATAGTAGCCGCCCACCGACTCCTCGGTGACGGCGAGGACGTCCTGCCCCAACCCGGCGTAGATGCCCCCCGAAGCCAACTGGAAGAGGAGGCCCACAGCCAGGAGCAAGGCCACGGCCAGCACTTCCCGCGCCCACCCTCGGGCGGGCGCCCGCTGCGCGGGCACCCGGCTGGCGAGCGCCGTCTCCACCGCGGAGAGCGACCAGACCAGGACGAGGAGGAGCACCAGGAAACCCGCGGGCAGGCGAAATTCCTCGAGGAGTCCGGCCCCCCTGCCCTGGCGGTACTCCCAGACCCACTCCCCGCGAACGCCTAAGGTAAGGGCCCGGCGGGCAACCAGAAGGCACAGCAGCAGCGTGAGGGCCACCACGACCAGGGAAAAGAGGACTGCCCATCCATTCGAATGGGAAGCGCCCGACTGCTGCGGCGCGGGCTCAGGGTCGGCCTCCCCGCCGCCGCCTTGCTGCGGCCTTTCTGGCTGGCTACCGGGCGTCCGTGGCTCGGCTGCGCTCGCCGAAGTCGGCTCCGTCATCCCTCCGCGCTCCCCCGCCCTCTCCTGGCGAGACAAGTGACCGGCCCCGGTGCTCCCGTCATCCCCTGGTGTCCGTCCTCACCTTCCGCGCTTCGGCGGCCGAGCCTCCCCCGTCGGCCCGTCGCGGATGGCCAGCGTTCGCCGCGCCCACCGAGTGGCCGGCGCCCGCAACCCCCGGCCGCGTGCTCCTCTATCGGCCACGGCCACAGCACTTCTTGTACTTCTTCCTGCTCCCACAGGGACAGGGGTCGTTGCGGCCCACCCGCGCCCCGCCGAAGACAAACGGCTTGGGCTTTTCCTCCCCCTGCTGGCTCGCCGCCATCGCCTGCTCCCGCTCGGCGTTGAAGGTCTGGTACTCGCGGTGGACGGCCTGGGCCTGGTCCGCCTGCCAGATGTCCGACCGACGGAACACGGGGGGCCCGGCGAGCTGGAGCCGGAGGAGCAGGCGGGTGACCTCCTCCTTAACCGACCAGACCATCTCCTCGAAGATCTCATACCCCTCGCGCTTGTACTCGATCTTCGGGTCTTTCTGGGCGTAGCCGCGCAGGCCGATCTGTCCCTGCAGTTGGTCCATGTCGTAGAGGTGGTCTTTCCACTTCATATCCAGAGTCTGCAGGAGCACCAACTGCTCCAGTCGGCGCATCTGGTCGGGGCCGACGATGCGTTCCCGTTCCTCGTAATGCTCGAGCGCCCGGCGGTACAGGCTTTCCCGCAGTTCCTCTTCCGACCGCCCGTCCACGTCATCGAACGGCACGGCCAGGCCCAGGTTGCGCCGACACCAATCGGTGAGGCCGCGGAGGTCGCCCTCGGCAGCGTACTTGACGGCGGCGTCCTCCACGACGTCCCGGAGCATGTCCAGCACCGTCTCCCGCAGGCTCTCGCCGCGGAGGATTTCCTGGCGTTGCTCGTAGACGATCTTCCGCTGCTCGTTCATCACCTCGTCGTACTCGAGCACGTTCTTCCGCCAGTCGAAGTTGTGCTCCTCGACGCGCTTCTGCGCCTTTTCGATCTGGCGGGAGACGAGCGCCGAGTCGATGGGTAAGCCATCCGCCATGCCCATCCTGGCCAGGAAGTTGCGGACCCAGTCCCCGGCGAAGATGCGCATGAGGTCGTCTTCCAGGGCGACGTAGAAGCGGCTGGACCCCGGGTCGCCTTGCCGGCCGGCCCGGCCGCGGAGTTGGTTGTCGATGCGGCGGGCTTCGTAGCGCTCCGTGCCCACGATGTGGAGGCCGCCCATCTCCGCCACGCCTTCGCCCAACCGGATGTCCGTCCCCCGGCCGGCCATGTTGGTGGCCACGGTGACGGCGCCCGTCTGGCCGGCCTGGGCCACCACCTGCGCCTCCCGCTGGTGCTGCTTAGCGTTGAGCACCTCGTGGGGGATGCCCCGCCGGCGGAGCATGCCGCTCAGGAGTTCGTTCTTCTCGATGGAAACGGTGCCCACCAGGACGGGCCGCCCGCACGCATGCACCTCCTCCACCTCATCGACGATGGCCCCCCACTTGTCCTCCTCCCGCAGGAAGACGCGGTCGGGGTGACTGGTGCGGATGAGCGGGCGGTTGGTGGGGATGAGGACCACGTCCAGCCCGTAGATCTCCTTGAACTCATTGGCTTCGGTGGCCGCGGTCCCCGTCATCCCGGCGAGTTTGTCGTACATGCGGAAGAAGTTCTGGATGGTGATGGTCGCCCAGGTCTGCGTCTCCTCGCGCACCTTGAGGCCCTCCTTGGCCTCGACGGCCTGGTGGAGCCCGTCGCTCCAGACCCGCCCGTGCTGAAGCCGGCCGGTGCGCTCATCGACGATGATGATCTGCCCACTATCCACCACGTACTCGACGTCGCGCTCGTAGAAGGTGTGCGCCACCAGGAGCTGGGTGATGGTGTGAATCACTTCCGCCCGCCCCCGGGTCTCCTGCTCAATCTGCTCCCGCCGAGCCTCGAGGTCGCTCCTCTGCCGGACCTTCTCCTCCGTGGTGAGGCTGGGGTCCGTCTCGATCTTGCGCTTCTCGTCCTCGATGTCTCGGAGCACGAGCGCCTCCGCGTCCGGGAAGAGTTCCTTGAGCCCTTTCTCCGTCAG
>Ga0315282_10017840_pt1 | contig 10211 bp, 9 predicted proteins | sample YL17G07_20_MG_FD_203693 | JGI IMG/M metagenome (GOLD analysis project Ga0315282, IMG submission 203693) | Sediment microbial communities from Yellowstone Lake, YNP, Wyoming, USA - YL17G07_20 | ecosystem: Environmental > Aquatic > Freshwater > Lake > Sediment | place: USA: Wyoming | collected... | reverse complement strand
AACAATAAGCCATTTTCATCCAATTTTCTGCGGAGCTCTTGGGTGATTTGCTGGACCATTTCTGCTCGCTTAGAGCTATAGACCTCTTCGATGCCATATTGCGATACTGCGTCTCGAACGATACCGCGCGATAAGGGGCGCACCAGTTCATCGGTGTAGCGTTTCTGCCAAATGATATGAAGATCGACTACTTTGCCCGGATCGATAGCGTAAATCACCGAAGCATCCAGAAGCACTTCCTGCCCATCCGAAGTGCGAGCCGCCACCGAATCGTCCCCCTGAACCTGACCTTCTTGTGGGGCGATCGACATGGTATAAGTTTGACGCGAGATCGAGTAAGTGACGACATTCTCGAAATACGGAATGATCCAGCGTAAGCCAGGTTGCAGAGCTTGCTGACGATAACCCTTTGGTTCAATCGCTGAAATAACCACCCCGCGCTGGTCGGGCGGAATAAAAACCAATCCGCTGCTTACGGTGGTCAAAATACCGCCAAAGACGGCAGCCCCAATGATGATTGTGGATAAACCGCGCACCTTCTGATTCCGAGATGCTCTCACGATCGCTAAAACTAACATGGCGACCACCGCCAGCCATACCAGGGCGGTAAAACCTTTTAGAAAATCTGCAAAATTCATCGCCAACTCCTGAGAAAACAAACGGATAAATGATCTTCTTGCCGGATAAATTATACCGTACAGTCTATTTCGCTATCTTCGCAAAGGCAACTACCCCTACGTACGAAACAACCCCGAGATTTCCACGCTCGCCTTTCAAGCGCACTAACGCTCCAACAAAATTGTCACCGGGCCATCATTTTCGATCTCAACCAGCATGTGAACACCAAATTCGCCGCTTTGAGTAGGCACGCCTTGCGAGCTGAGCAGTTGTGCAAAGCGGGTTACCAAAGGGCTGGCTATCTCTGGTGGTGCAGCATCGGTGAATGAAGGGCGGCGACCTTTGCGGGTATCCGCATATAATGTAAATTGGGAAACGACCAATGCCTCACCGCCTACTTCCAGCAGTGAGAGATTCATCTTCCCGGCCTGATCTTCGAATACTCGCAGGTTGGCGATCTTATCTACCAGGAATTGGGCTTGCTCTTCACCATCCCCAGGCGCGATCCCGAGCAAGACCACAAAACCTCTCCCGATTTGAGCTATGCAGCGATTATCTACCCACACCCTTCCATGCCGAACACGTTGAATAACCGCTCGCATCTAAACTCCAAAATTCGTTAAACGGGAATAGAGGTTGAAGGAACCAATCTCAAATTATGGCTAGCGATATTATGGCAAACCGACGGCTTCACGCACTTCCGCCATGGTTTGTTGAGCAATGGCCCGGGCGCGATCTTTACCTTCGTGCAATACATCCCAAACGTAGGCGGTATCCTTTCCCAACTCAGCCCGGCGTTGGCGAAAAGGTTGTAGATGAGCGTTTAGATTATGAGCGAATATTTTCTTACAATCTACACAACCAATCCCCGCTCGCCGGCATTCCAAATTGATCATCCCAACCTCATCTGCAGAAGAGAAGATTTTATGCATCGAAAATACATTGCACACATCCGGGTTACCCGGGTCGCTGCGGCGCTGGCGGGCTGGATCGGTCACCATTTGCATTACCCGCTGAGTGGTCTCTTCAGGTGTACTCGCCATTTCGATATGATTATTGAGGCTCTTGCTCATCTTTTGCTCGCCATCGATACCTAAAACTTTGGGAAATTCGGTGGCTTTCATCTGGGGTTCGATTAAGACATGGGTATGATAACGAAAATTGAATGATCGCACCACTTCACGAGCAAACTCCAAATGGGGCGCCTGATCCACCCCCACCGGCACCACATCCGATTTGTAAAGCACGATATCGGCAGTCATCAACACTGGATAGCCGACCAACCCATAATTGATATTATGAGGTTGCTGGCGCGCTTTTTCTTTGAAGGTCGGCAGGTCGGTAAGCTTACCTAACGGGGTCACCATCGAAAGAATGGTATGTAGTTCGGTCACTTCGGGAACCTGGGATTGAACGAAAACGATCGTTTCGGTGGGGCGAATACCAGCCGCCAGCCAGTCGAGCGCCATTTCGTAACTGTTGTGGCGTAAATCTTCAGTGCTTTCAAGTGTAGTCAGGGCATGCAAATCGACAATACAGTAAACACAATCGTATTCATCCTGCAGCGCGACGTAGTTCTTGATCGCGCCCAGGTAATTGCCCAAATGCTGCCGTCCAGTGGGACGGGCGCCAGAGAAAACCCGGCCCTTCTTATTGGTTTTTTTGAAAGTAGTTGTCATTTAGCCTCTTTGAGGTATTTGTGGATTATCCCTACGACTTCATCCGGCTCACAATGCTTTCCCGTTTGTAACTTGGAATAAAGAAATCAATCATATCACCCTGTTGAATTCCGCTTCCACGCTTAGGATTGCCATTCATCGCTTTTTTTAATCGGTGCTAGTATATCATATCTAGCCTTCCGAAGGTTCGTGTGAAATAATCCAGCCGGTGAAACATAACCCTTCGGGATGATTCTATAGTAAATATCTTGGCGATAAAGATCATTTACCGCAAGTTACCCGATGCCGAAAACCTGTATCGCTTGATTTGTGCCTGTGTATTTTTCAACCTCGTTCTATTCATCCCTTGTATAAAATAACCAAATGCGAGTATGATATAAATCGTAATTAACGTTCCCTGGTAAACCGCTTATGCTCAGTCAAATTGGATCGGTTGACTTAACCCATACCTGTTCTTTAAGTCGAATATTTCTTCTCCGGGCCGATCGGGTTAGCTGAGTGTAAATCTGGAACAATACTTATTTACTTATTTAAGGAGATAACAATGACCGAACGCAAAAAAGTTACATTGATGAACCTATTCAAAAAAGTGGAGACAGGCGAACCCATATCCTGGCTAACCTGTTACGATTACCCTACCGCTTACCTTCAAGAACAGGCTGGCATCGATATGATCCTGGTTGGGGATAGCCTGGGTATGACCATTTTAGGTTACGACACCACCTTGCCGGTAACCATGGAAGACATGATCCGCCATTCTCAGGCCGTCCGGCGCGGCGCTCCGAACGTTTTCCTGGTCGGCGATATGCCTTATATGAGCTACCAGCCCAGTGTGGAAACTGCCATCCGTAACGCCGGGCGTTTCATGGCGGAAGCCGCCTGCGACGCGATCAAGCTGGAAGGCGGCGCTGAGATGGCCGACCGCATCAGCGGTATTGTCAAAGCCGGCATTCCGGCTATTGGACATCTAGGTTTGACACCTCAAAGCGTCAGCGCCCTGGGCGGTTATCGCGTTCAAGGTAAAGGTGCTCTGCAAGCCAAGAAAATCGTCCAAGACGCCAAAGCCCTGGAAGAAGCCGGAGCCTTCGCCATCCTGTTGGAGATGGTGCCCGACCGGGTTTGCCAGCTCATCACCGAACGCGCCGAGCATTGCATTATCATGAGTTTGGGGTCGGGTCCACATGCTCACGGACAGTTGCTGATCTACCATGATATGTTTGGTCTATATCCCAAGTTCAAGCCGCGCATGGCGAAAGTTTTTGGCAATGCCGGCGAGGTAATCCTGAACGGTTTGAAACAATATGTCCAGGAAGTGAGCGAAAAAACCTTCCCCCAGCCAGAAAACTGGTTCACTATCACCGACGAGGAGTATGCTGAGCTAAAAGAGCTTGTCCGGAAATAACTCCATTTACAATAAAGAATACCCGACCCAGCAGGAGAGTGAGGTAAAACGAGCTTTGTAAGCTGCTATTCGCTATGTGTCGATTAGCGACCCGTTCTTATCCCAGAAATGGGTCGCTTTTTTGATATCTTCCACAACCTATTGAAATCATTCATGCTAAAGGAAGTGATACATTTCCTCGCAATTGTAGGCGGAGACCCTTCGGTCGCGACGAACGCTCCTCAGGGAGACATTAATCCCCGTCATGCTGAACGCAAGGAAGAATCCCCTGGCAGGCGAATCTGTCATGCTGAAATAACCCATTGTGAGTTCTTTTTCCCTGTGTGAATGATAAAATCAGGGATGATGGGTAAACAAACTATTAGTAATCTTCGTCCAAAGCGCTTATTGCTTATCTGGGGCGGGTTCGATCTCTTGCTCTTAGCTGGCGGGTTCGGATATATCTTACAAACCCAAACAGTCCTCAGAAACCAGATAACACCGGCAAGAACGGAGCTGACTCCAAAACGCTCTCCGCAAACTGAACCAGCATTCTCTTCCGGCTCAACCCCAACCGCCACGCCCCTCATCCTGCCAACAGCCACTCCAACGCCTGGCTCTTCGAGCGTTATTCTTGCGACCGCCTCCCCTCCTTCGATTCCATCAACCTCTCCCTTTGTTGCTGATAACCAGATCGTAATCGGTTACTCTGTTGCTGGTCGACCGCTGGTGGTTTATCAGTTTGGAGATGGACCGCTGCAACGCATGATCGTGGCTGGTATCCACGGCGGCAACGAATATAACACCATCCTGCTGGCAAACAAACTCATTCACTATCTTAATAAACGCCCCGAGAAAATCCCAAAGGAAGTAACCCTATACATCCTGCCGGCTCTTAACCCAGATGGCGAAGCCCGCTCTCACAATATTTACGGTCGAGCTAACGAGAATGGAGTCGACCTTAACCATAACTTCCCGGTCGCCTGGCAGGCAGACTGGTCGCGAGATGGGTGCTGGCATTATTTGAAACTCAGTGGGGGCGACCGTCCAGCTTCCGAACCAGAGGCAATCGCATTGATGGGTTTTCTGCTTTCGCACAAAGTCGAGGCATTGATCAGTTACCATAGTGCTGCCCTGGGTATCTTCCCAGGCGGCGATCCACCCGACCCAACCTCCCAGAGGCTGGCGGAAGCGGTGGCAGCGGTCAGCGCTTACCCCTACCCCCCAATCGCTACCGGCTGCGAAATGACCGGCTCCCTTGCCGATTGGGCTGCTGCTCAAAATATTGCTGCTCTGGATGTGGAGCTGACCAATCATACCGACCCCGATTTCAAGCAGAACCTTCCGATTCTGAGAGTTCTGCTCGACTGGCGCAGATGACTTCAATATCTTTTCCCCCACTTTCTATCCATACCTTAGCGCGATTATGCTAAAATGAATATCAGATGTTTGAGGTGGAGATATGGATAGTATAAACGATATTCGTCCCTCGCCGATCGCTGGCCGGTGGTATCCAGGCAACCCCACCCGGCTGGCAGAGAGCGTCGATAATTACCTGCACGACGCTCAAATCCCTCCGCTAGTGGGAGAGATCGTGGGTGTAGTAGCACCCCATGCCGGGCATATCTACTCGGGGCCTGTGGCGGGTTATGCTTTCTCAGCGCTGCTTGGACTCGAACCGGAAGTTGTTGCGGTCCTTTCTCCAATGCATCACCCCTATTTTCAGGCATTGCTGACCAGCGGACACCAGGCTTACCAGACGCCCCTGGGCATTATCCCAATCGATCAGAAAACGCTGAACAACCTCAACCAGCAGCTAAACTTAGAGCTGGGTTACCCGCTCGCGCCGATCCGAAACGACGAGGAACACTCATTGGAGATCGAGTTGCCTTTCCTTCAACGCATCCTTAAAAAACCATTTCGCCTGCTGCCTGTAATGGTGCGAGATGTCTCTGAAAAAGTGGTTCGCACCCTGGGCATAGCATTAGCGAAAACCCTGGCGGGTCAAAATGCCTTGCTGGTCGCCAGCACCGACCTGTCGCATTTCTATGATCAAAAAGAAGCCAACCTGCTCGATAGGGAAATGCTGCGTCGACTGGAATCCTTCGATCCGCTCGCCGTCTTGCGAGCTGAAGATGAAGGTAAAGGTTTTGCCTGCGGGCGAGGCGCTGTGGCGGCGGTGCTGTGGGCAGCCAGAGAGCTTGGCGCCGATCAGGTTAAAGTGCTCCATTATGCAACCTCCGGAGATGTTACCGGCGATTTCAGCCAGGTTGTCGGTTACGGAGCAGCCGTGATCCTACGTACATCTAAGTAAACAACATTCGTTATATATTCATTGAAACCATTGTCGAATGCTTGAAAAAAGTAATTTGAAGGTGTGCTATGACCCGTTTAGAGGAAACCACCCTACATGAAATCGCCACATTACCCGAATCGCGCCGCCCCGATGTACTGGCGTTTGTGTGCTACTCGAAATTGAGCATTCCCAACGAAAAAATGGAACTCCAAATATCATCAATCGTCCCAAATTTAAAATCACCGCGCGAGAAATCGCTGTCACAATCGATTGCTTGTTCAAAAACGCCGAATTCGTCACACCGCTCGATACGGGGAGTGCAACCCAGAATGATCCATCCGATAACAAATTTCTCGAAGCCGGAGTGGAAGGAAAGGTTGATTACATTGTGAGCGGAGACAGTCATTTATTGGAATTGAGAACTTTGCGCGGAATTCCCATTCATCAAGGAATATAAGCGTCTAATCCCGTCTTTTTATGAAGATTAATAATGACCACCCAAGATATACGCTGGATGCAACGACTCAAATATTTTTCTAAGGCGCTGAGCCAATTAACGAAATTCATTGAGAAAGTCGATTTGAATGAACTTGAGAAACAAGGCTTGATTCAATCGTTTGAATATACCTTTGAGTTGGTCTGGAACACGCTGAAAGATTACTTTGAAGAACAGGGTGAAACCAATATTCACGGTAGCCGCGACGTTTTTCGCTTGGCTTTCAAGCGCGGCCTTATTGAGGACGGCGAAACATGGATGGACATGATCAAGAGTAGAACCCTGACTAGTCACACGTACAACGAAGATATTGCCGAAAAAATCGCCGCCGACATCGTCAAACGGTATTATCCGGAATTTGTAGCTCTCCAAACCAAAATGGAATCGTTGAAGGAAGAGAACTCATGACCCTCCGCTTTGGTCTTAAAGAATCTACAATCCAAAAAATCTGCGCTGTTTTTACCCATTACCCCCAGGTGGTAAAAGCTGTGCTGTATGGTTCGCGTGCCAAAGGAAATTTCAAAAATGGCTCGGATATAGACCTGACCCTCTACGGCGGAGCGGACTTGGATATGAACGTGCTGTATAAAATCATGGGCGAACTCGACGACCTGCTTCTACCCTACACGATCGACCTGTCCATTTTTCACGACATCAGCGACCCGGATGTGATTGAGCATATCGAGCGCCTGGGCGTGATTTTCTATCTGCGCGACGACCCTCAGTTCAAAGTCAGTAAAGAAGATAAGATGTTGAACCGAGCGTTTTATGGATGATACTTTATTGATTGACATACTCAAATTATTAGGCGTCTTGCTGCTCGTTTTGGCTAACGCCTTTTTCGTCTCTGCGGAATTTTCGCTGGTCAGCGTCAGACATACCCGCATCACCGAGTTGGTGGCGCAAGGGAACACCCGCGCCCGTTGGGTGCAAAGGGCTATTCAAAATCCCGATCGAGTGATTGCTGCCACCCAGCTTGGCATCACCCTGGCAAGTTTAGGATTGGGTTGGATCGGAGAGCCTGCACTGGCGCATCTTATTCTACCGGTCGTATCCCTGTTTCCATCTACCATTCAATCCGGAGTGTCACACAGCATTTCAGCAGCAATTGCGTTCGTTATCATCACCTTCCTTCATGTAGTGGTTGGCGAACTGGCGCCTAAGTCGATCGCCCTCCAAGATCCAGAGAAAACCTCCATGACGGTCGCCCAACCCACTGTTTGGACTGAGATTATCTTCAAGCCGCTTATCTGGGCATTGAATGGGAGCGGCAATGCAATTTTGCGCCTGGTGGGTGTCAACCCGGCTACCGGTCACGAATTGGTCCATTCGGTTGAAGAGCTTAAAATGCTGGTAACCGCCAGTCAGGAAGGTGGCGTGATCAAAGCAGATGAAGGCGACATGCTCCAAGCCATCTTCGACCTTGGGGGACTGTTGGTACGCCAGGTGATGATTCCACGCACCGAGATCATCGCTGTAGAAGCAGACACTCCTCTCAATAGCATCATCGAACTTGTCACTCAATCCACTTTTACCAAATTCCCGGTCTACGAAGACAGCATCGACCAGATCTTGGGCATTGTGCATGTAAAAGATATCCTGCGCGCTATGCAATCCCCAGATTGCACCGAGTGCACCGCCAGACAACTGGCTCGCGAAGCTCTTTATATTCCAGAAACCATCCCGGTCAATCGGTTGCTGCAACGCTTTCGGGATAATCGCCAGCACATTGCCATCGTTCTGGACGAATACGGTGGAACGGCGGGTTTGGTCACCTTGGAAGACCTTCTCGAGGAAATCGTCGGTGAAGTCAGCGACCCCTTTGACAAAGCCACTCCCGCAATCCAAATCCTGCCGGATGGCTCGGCTATGATCGATGGTCTGGCTCTGATCGAGGAGGTCAATCAACGACTCAACTTGAGCCTGCAAGATCCAAATTACGATACCATCGCAGGTTATATGCTGGGGAAGCTGGGGCGAATACCAAAATTACATGATGTAATAGAAGGGGATGGCATCCAGCTACGGGTCGAGGCTCTGGATGGAATGCGCATCGCCCGTTTATCCCTGAAACGGCTCTTGTGATCTTAAAATGCACTACCAATCATCGGATGCCAACCGACATTAGAGCTATATACAACCCCCTGCCGGACCAAATTGGGAAAATTTCCCTAACCATCAATCGGGACTAGCCCTATATGCCAACTTACGTCGAAATCGCGGTCAATGTCCCCCAGGTAAGCGCGGTCTTCGATTACCACCTACCGGAGGAATTCCAGAACCAGATCGTCCCCGGCCATCTGGTAGAGGTACCATTTGGGAAACAGCAGGTACAGGGCGTCATTCTCCGCTTCATAGAACACCCCTCCATCCCAGAGACACGATCAATTACTACCTTGCTTGATCCCCAACCGGTTTTAACCCCAACCCTGATAACCCTGGCGCAACATCTGGCAACTACCAGTCTCACTCCTTTAGCAAGCTGGATCGGCTTGATGATTCCAGCCGGATTGGGGCAGCTTTCAGATACTCTCTATCAAATCGCCCAGCCAGGTACCTTGAGAAGTGGAGGACCAAAATTAAGCCGCACAGGTCGAAGGCTGCTTGAGCTCCTGACGCAACGGGGAGCTTTACGCGGTCGCCAAATCGACCAGGCCATACCCCATGCAGATTGGCGCCCAATCGCTCGATCCCTGGTTCAGCGGGGTATACTCAGCGCCCAGGCGGTATTACCATCGCCAAGGATGCAACCCAAGGTAATTCGCACAGTCTCGCTGGCATGTTCGCCAGAGCAGGCTCGTCTCCAATTATCCACCCTTTCAAAACCCGGATCTCCGGCCTTTGAACGCCGGCGCCGTATCATCGAATTTCTGATCCAGGAAGGTCACGAAACCAACGTTGCCTGGGTGTATGCCAGCAGCGGCGGTAACCCCGGCGACTTGCGCAAACTAGCAGAGAAAGGTTTGGTTCGGTTAGGAGAAAGCGAAGCCTGGCGTGACCCGCTTGAAGGACAGGTATTTAGCCTCACCCATCCCCCGCAGCTCACCCGCGATCAAGTAGATTGTTGGAATGAGACCCGCAAGCTGCTTCAGGAAGCTGCCTCAGATCACCCTCCCCAACCGATACTATTGCATGGCGTTACCGGTTCAGGAAAAACCGAGATTTATTTGAGGGCGGTCGCAGAAACGCTAGAGCTTGGAAGGCAGGCAATCGTTTTAGTGCCCGAAATCGCTCTCACCCCACAAACTATCCGCCGCTTTGCCTCTCGTTTTCCAGGTCAGGTAGGGATCATGCATTCAGCCCTTTCCCCTGGAGAGCGTTATGACACCTGGAGGCGGGCTCGGGCTGGCGAGTTATCCATTATGGTTGGACCGCGCAGCGCTCTTTTTACACCATTCGCAAACCCGGGCTTGATCGTGGTCGACGAGTGCCACGATGATTCATATTATCAAAATGAACCGCCTTTCTATCATGCCAGACGGGTTGCGGTGTCATACGCCCGCTTGATCAACGGAGTTTGCCTGTTAGGCTCTGCCACTCCAGATATTACCGATCTGTATGAAGCCGAACAGGGACGCTGGATATACCTGCGCTTGCCGGCTCGCATTATGGCACACCGCCAGGTAGTGCAATCGCAAACCGAGAAATGGCGGCTAGCCACCCACTACACCCCGTTGGAAGGAGAAGCCATGAGCATCGACCTCCCGCCCGTCTCGGTAGTGGATATGCGCCTGGAGCTGA
>Ga0315282_10017839_pt1 | contig 10211 bp, 11 predicted proteins | sample YL17G07_20_MG_FD_203693 | JGI IMG/M metagenome (GOLD analysis project Ga0315282, IMG submission 203693) | Sediment microbial communities from Yellowstone Lake, YNP, Wyoming, USA - YL17G07_20 | ecosystem: Environmental > Aquatic > Freshwater > Lake > Sediment | place: USA: Wyoming | collected... | reverse complement strand
CGCATCTACGAAACGATGATGACGATGATGGCAACGTGGAAACAGCAGGGGCTCAATCCGTCAGAAGCTCTGAGTGAGAGCCTGACGAAAGTGTGGGCGGAAAGCTAAATACGTACTCCTTGTGCGGCATCTTAATACCATTCTAGACTATAGTTTTCCATGAGGGGGGCAAATGGGAGAAAACTCCTCAAGTCCTGGGGCAGCAAAAGAAAGAAGAACTCGGTTAAAATTATTAACCACTTTGCTACAGAACCCCGAAGGGCTGAGAAAAGAAGAACTTAGAAAAGAAGCCGAAATTAAGGACATCGATACCGTGACACGGCACATTGAGAAGAGTAAGCCTATTGGTTTAGTTAGAGAAGTTCCTAATAGAAGAATTCAGGTGACATCTGCGGGGATAGTGGAACAACACAGGCTTGCGAACACTGCATTGTTGGAAGAGCGAAAATATGAACCTTTGACGGGCTATGCTGACACCATCACGGTTGAAAGCGGTGTTGTAGAAATCACACTTTCTGGCAAAGCGGTTGATATCCCAACTGCATCAGAAAGAATACGAGATAAAAGTGAAGAATTATGCCGTTGGTTTGAAGACTTGGGAATTCCAGAAGGCCATTTCATCTTGCACTGGAGAAGAAAGAAAGGGTAGTCAAACATAGGTTTGGTGCCGAGTAACATCTCGCGTGTTTGGCTATTTCCTCCCTGATACCCCCCCAAGTTATTCTGGGATGGGCGAGGTCAAGCGCACACAACCTTGGTAGTTTAATCACTGATTTACGGCAGTGGTATTGGTATTCCTTGCATGTTACCCCCTCGTTTCGGTTAGCCATTGGTTAGTGATGGGGATGTAGGTTGGCGCTTTGCAGCCAGAGAACTCTACGGGGCTTTCCAGCAAAAAGTCTGGTGTAAAATTCTTTTTCTTGGCCGAATAGTGAGGCTTAAATACTAAAGTATACTTCTAGATACAGAGAGGATGAAAGACAAAACAAAGGATGAAGAGAAATGGACCACTGTCAAAGTCCACAAGGAACTGGTGAACAGGGCCCATAATGTGGGAATAAATGTGTCTAAAATCTGTGAATTGGCTTTAGAGAAGGCAATAAACGCACTGGAAGGCACTTCTGGGAAGTCTGACTGTAGGGCGAATGGAGGTAATCCTAGCTCCAAGTCTCCCCCAGAACAGAAAGACTGGCGGGCCCGCCGAGATTTGAACTCGGGTCACAAGCTCCGCAGGCTTGTGTTCTATCCAGGCTAGACTACGGGCCCAATTCTACTCCCCTTGGGCATAAGTAATGTTTTTGGAGGAGTTTTCCCGTCAGGTATTTAAATATCCCCCGCCGCAGTTTTTACGAACGCAACGGCTTTTCTAAGAAAAGCGGCGGGAACAGTCCATCTGTTTCTGGTTGTGTTTTATAAAAAAAGGAGTGTAAGAAAAATGGCATATGGCGGAAGGTTCGGTGGGCCGCGAAGGTCTTTTGGACCGCGCGAGATGCACAAGGCAACCTGCTCTGATTGCGGTGCCGAGTGCGAGGTTCCCTTCAAGCCGACCGAGGGCAAGCCTGTTTACTGCAGGGACTGCTGGCAGAAGAGACGCGGACCAAGAAGGGGCCCATAAGTTAACTTAAGCGACCAAGAATTTTTTGGCCGCTTTGTAGGTTAGCTTTAGCCGGATTAATAAAATTATCTTTTTTATATTTTTTCATAATGTCCACGCGGAAAACCTTAAACATTAACGCGGAAGATTGCTTTCAGGGCCCGTGGCGCAGCATGGCTAGCGCGTTCGGCTGATAGCCCTATGGGCAGAAACCGGAAGGTCGAGGGTTCGAATCCCTCCGGGCCCACCACGTCCTGAAGGAAGGGGACTTGTCGCAAAAGTTAAACGCCGCCTACAGCAATTTTAACGGAGTCCATGTTTGGATACACTGGAAAATTTCTGGAAGCAGACCTCTCCAGAGAAGAGATCAAGACGAGGGAGACTCCGGAGAAACTGGCCAAAGCATTTCTCGGGGGCAGAGGTTTCGGGGCGGCCATGCTTTACAAAACACTCAAGCCCGATGTCGAGCCATTTTCGCCGAAGAATGTTCTTGCATTCTTTACCGGTCCGGCCACTGGAACGCTTCTCCCTGCATGCGCCAGGTGGGAGCTGGTGACAAAATCCCCCCTGACGGGAATGTACCTCTGCTCTAACGCCAGCAGCTTCCTGGGTTCAGAGCTCAAGTTTGCAGGCTTTGACGGGCTGGTTGTGCGGGGCAGGGCAAAAAAACCTGTGTGGTTGCACGTTTCTGACGGAGGTGCGGAAATTCGGGAAGCGGATGGGCTCTGGGGGCTGAGCACGGAGGAGACGGAGGCAGAGATAAGGAAAGAGTTGAAGGACAGCAGAGCTCGGGTGTCTTCGATTGGCCAGGCCGGAGAAAACTTGGTAAAACTAGCATCAATCCAAGTCGACATCACGTCCGGCGGGAGAGGCGGCTCTTTTGGAAGAGGCGGAGCCGGTGCTGTTATGGGTTCCAAGAATCTCAAGGCAATCTCGGCAAGAGGCCACGGAAAAATCGAGGTCGCCGACGAGGAAGGACTCCAATCTTTGGTCAAGGAACTCCGAGAGCAGATGAAGACAAATGTCCTCGTTCAGAACTTCTCCCGCTGGGGCACAACCCAGTTTGTTGATCCGGTCAACGAGGCCAGAATGTGGCCGACCAGAAACTTCAGGCAGGGCTCGTTTGAGGGAGCCTCCAAGCTGAATGCCGAAACAATGAGGAAGCAGCTGGTCAAGCGCGACACCGCCTGCCACGCGTGCACAATCGCCTCCGGAAAGTACAGCTTGGTCACGGAGGGACCATATGCAGGCACGGTTGTGGACGGGCCGGAGTACGAGACGGTATGGGCTTTGGGGGCGCACTGCGGCGTGGACCGGCTCGACGCCATAGCCGCGGCAAATATGTGGTGCGACAGGTACGGGTTGGACACGATTTCAACGGGGAGCGTCATCGGGTTTGCCATGGAGTGCAACGAGCGAGGGCTTATCGGAAAAAATGACTTGGATGGCATCGACCTCAGGTTTGGAAACCACGAGGCGCTGATTCCGCTCATAAGGAAGATTGCATTCAAGGAAGGGTTGGGGGCTCTGCTGGCGGAAGGGGTGAGGGCGGCGGCTGAGAAGATAGGCCGCGGTTCAGAGCGCTTCGCCATGCACGTGAAAGGGATGGAGATTCCGGCATACGACCCGCGAGGAGCTTGGGGGATGGGCCTGGCATACGCCACATCATGCCGCGGGGCCTGCCATCTGAAAGCCTGGACAATGGCCGCGGAGGTCTTTGACGCGAAGTACGACAGGTTCTCAACGGAGGGGAAGGCCAAGCTTGTATTTGATATGCAGAACACCCGCGCGGTTGTTGACTCTCTCGGCGTCTGCATCTTCGGTACAAGGGCGATTGGGATAGAGGAGATGAGGAAGATAATCCAGGTGATTGTTGGCTGGAGCTTCAGTTCAGATGAGCTGAAGCGGGCCGGCGAGAGGATTTACAACCTGGAGAGGATGCTCGCCGTTCGGGATGGGATTTCAAGAAAGGACGACACTTTGCCCCCGCGGGTTTTTGAGGAAAAGCTGCCGGAGCTCGACGGGCCAGCCCTGTCAAAAGAGAACTTTGATAAAATGCTGGATGAGTATTATGAAATCAGAGGTTGGGACAGTAAGGGGAGGCCAACATCTAAAAAGCTGGAGGAGTTAAAGTTGACAGAGTTGGAGGGATGAGGATGAGAAAAAAGAGACTTTTCGGAACAAGAGGGATAAGAGGATCGATTACCACGAAGGTCACGCCTGAGCTTGTGTTAAGGCTTGGGCGGGCGCTCGCGGAGCACGTGGGCGGTAAAAAAGTCGTGGTCGGGCGGGACGCCAGGACTTCCGGGGAGATGCTGTCGAGGGCATTAACGGCCGGGCTCCTCTCTGGCGGCTCGGATGTTGTCGAGATCGGTGTTGCCCCTTCACCCTGCCTCGCGTTTACAACTAAAGCTCTGGGCGCTGGCGCCGGTGCCATGATGACGGCATCGCACAACCCGCCGACGGACAACGGCATGGTATTTTACCACGGGGACGGCGCGGAGTTCTTACCTGAGGACGAGCTTGCGCTGGAGGAGATGGTGCTCGACAGGGAGCCGAGAAGGGCAAGCTGGAACTCTCTCGGGGAGGCCCAAGTATATGATGCCGCGCCTCCTTTCATCGAGGCAATAAAAAAACTGGTAAAGGTCAAGCGCCCGCTGAAGGTTGTTGTTGACTGCTCCAACGGCGCCGCTTCATCTGTCACGCCCATCCTTCTCAGAGAGCTCGGCTGCAAGGTTGTGACACTGAACGCCCACTTGGACGGCCATTTCCCGGGGCGCCCATCCGAGCCACAGCCCTGGAACTTGGGAGACCTCATGCGCACAGTCAGGGAAATCGACGCAGATTTAGGAATAGCGCACGACGGGGACGCAGACAGGGTGGCCGCGGTGGACGAGCGTGGCAACTTCGTGAAGCACGACGCCCTGATAGCGCTCTTCGCCGAGCAGGTTGTTGAGGCCAAGGGCGGCGGCACTGTAGTCACCAGCGTGAACACTTCCGTCTCAATAGAGGAGGTGGTTGCCAGAGCGGGTGGAAAAACCGTGAGGACGGGGCTGGGGCGCTTCACGGAAGAGATGCTCAAGCACAACGCATGCTTCGCCGGGGAGCCAGGGAAGCTGGTTTTCCTGGAGTTTGGTCCGTGGGCAGATGGAGTGCTGAGCGCCGCAAAGTTGGTTGAACTGATTTCCTCCGAGCTGATGCCGTTTTCAGAAATACTGGCGGAAAGTGTCCCTGACTACCCGCTGTTCCACCAGGACCTCGCGTGCCCGGATGAAAATAAGCAGAGGTTCATGGAAGGCATGCGCCAGTACATCCAGGAAAATGTCGGGGACGTGAGGGAAGTGCTGGACGTAGACGGGATAAGGGTAAACAGGAATGACGGGAGCTGGGTCCTTGCGCGAGTCTCCGGAACCGAGCCAAAGGCCAGGGTCATGGTCGAGGCAAGGAGCGCAAGTGAGCTCAAGCAGCTGAAAAAGATTGTTTTGGAAGGCGTGCGGAAGTTTTTGGATTGATGTCCGCGCGGCGAACCTTATAAATGTCCGCACCCAGAGTTGAGTTGGGTGAAAGAATATGGTGAAAGCATACAGTTTGATTTCTGCCGAGCCTGGCAAGACCACGGACGTGTTCAAGAGGATCAAGTCAGTGGACGGCGTGAGGGGTGTCGAGGCAGTGGCAGGCCCGTACGACATCGTGGCGAGGATAGAGGTGGACTCGCTGGAGAGGCTGACCAAGGCGGTCTTCGGGGAGATCCGCGGCATTCCTGGCGTGACGAACACCACCACCTTGATTGTGGTTGAGCTGTGATGGCTCTGAAAGTGATAGGCCTCGTGGGGCTGCAGGGCTCAGGGAAGACGGAAGTGGTTAAGGCCCTGGCGAAGTTCGACGTCCCGAGCGTCCGCATGGGAGATGTGGTGTGGGGCGAACTCAGGCGTCGTGGTGTTAAAATAACAGAGAAAAACGTGGCTAGGGTTGCGAACGAGTTCAGGAAGAAGGACGGGCTCGGGGCGGTGGCCAAGCGCTGCGTTCCGCTCATTAAGGAAAAAGGGAAGGGCAAGCGAGCAGTTATGGTTGATGGGATAAGGGGAATTGCCGAGGTGGAGGAGTTCCGCAAAGCTTTCGGGAAGAACTTTTATCTGGTCGCCGTCTGGTCCTCGGAGGGCACGAGGCACTCCAGGATAACTTCCAGGGCGAGGGCGGACGATGCGATGGGAATCGAAGACTTCAGGGAAAAGGACAAAAGGGAGCTCGGGTGGGGCCTTGGGGAAGCCATGGTGCGCGCAGACTTTTTGATGATTAACGAAGGTCCGATCGCAGGGCTTCGGAAAGAGGCGATCAAGTTCTTCAGAGGTGTGGTGGGTGAAGCTAAGAGTAGAGGCTGAGGTCAGGCCCACCGAAGTCAAGGAAAAAGTCGAAGCGGCTGTGAAGAAGATATTTCCAACACTGGAGCTTCAGCAGGTGGGGAGTTTCCTTGTGGGAGAAGCAACAGAAGTTTCAGCGTTGTCAAGGATTCACCAGATTCTGAGGCTCCAGGCAATTCTAGACTCCGCCCGCTCAGTCATGCTGGCCGGAAGTGAAGGGAACAAAATCAGTTTCACATTGAACAAGCAGGCCGCTTTCGTCGGGAGGGTGAGCTTCACGGTCGGGGAGTCACCCCTGGGTCCGATAGAAGTAGTGATGGAAGCGGGAGACATCGAGCGTTTAATCGATTACCTTGCGCCACGCACGCGGGAAGGAAAACCGATTGAAGAGATTTCTTATTCCGCATGAGTTAGATAGAGAAAAACTCACGGTATCCTGGTCACGTATACCATGACGTAGCCGCTGCTTTCTCCTGCAGGGTGCACGCCGACCGCCCCGTTCTTGACTTGCAGGGCTTCCTCACCATCCGAGGTGTCCAAGGTGAGCCTAGCACCGTTGTCAATATTCCAAGCACGAGTGTTGGAATCATAGGTCAAGGACCGGATATCCGCATTGCCGACATCAGGGGAGATATTCGTGAATCCATAGTATTTGTACGTGCTTCCAATTTTGGCCCCGTTTGCCAGTGGGAAAAATTGCTTTAGATGAGTGACCATCATCAGCTCGAAACCGGTTTCAAAAGCCCAACGCTCGTCCCCCAGTTCACGTACAGCCAGATTTTCCCGTTCATCTCCAATGCGCACCTGTCTGCCGGGCTCTCTGTGCTGCTAACCTCTTTGACCTCGGTACCCGCGGCGTTCAGCTGAATGGTCTCCGTGGTCCCGCTAGCAGTTGGCCAGCTCTTCCCATCGGAGGAGAAAGCCACTCGCTGCCGTTCCGTCAAATAACCGTAAAACATCCAATATCCTGAGCCGTTTTCGAGCTTCACAATGCCCGGGTCGTGCCCGTCTTGGTACAGCACGCTCCAGCCAGAAAAGTTCCGCCCGTCGGTAGATGTGCCCTTCACGAGATCGGATGGTTGGGCCGCTGCTTTCTGGTAGTTCGCCGAGAGCAGGATGACGTAGTCGGTGTCGGAGAATCTGAGGACATCCGTTTGCGCCGCAACCGAGAAGGCGGTTGGGTTCTGGCTCCCGTTTTCGATGTCAATCACAGTGCCCTCGCGGTCCCAGTCCAAACCATTGTCGGATGTGGCGCTCTTGACGCGGAAGTCCGGAGGCATCGCTGTCTCCGTTTGCGCTTGGTAGTACATCCTGTATGTTCCGTTTGACAGCTGGACGACATCGGCCGCTGATATCAGCTCTTCGTTATTTGGAATCCCGTCTGAGCCAGAGTCACCGTCGCCGTCCCCCAAGAGCCTGTACCCGGACTCGACCGTCCATGTTAGCCCGTCAGAAGACGTTGCACTCTTGATGGCGGTCTTGGCCCCGGAAACTAGAGTCCTGAAGCGGACCCCATAGTACATCCGATACGTCCCGTTTGCAAGTTTGATTATTTGCGGCATCGCGGCGGATATCACATCGTCGTATGCCGCCCCGGTTGCGCTCGGCCCCACTGCGTACCTATCGAACTTCCATGTGTATGAGCTCAATGTAGGTGTTCCCCCCTGCTGGTTTTCGGTCGGTCCCGATGGTATGGCCCCTTGCACCAGAACCACAGTAACCTGGCTGGCCTGCGCAGATGTCGCCTGAACAACGGCCACTTCCCCCTCCTTTTCGTAAATGTGCCCGGTGTACCCTCCGAGAGCCCCGTTGTCCGCCATGTAATTCCAACCTTGGCCCTCCATCCAAGTCCTGAACGAGCTGTAGGCACTCTGGGTCGTGCCCGTGCCCGAGTATGTGGTGACCGTGTTGCCGCTTTGGGTGGTCTGGCTGGCCACGTTGAACCCCGATGGGCCAGAGGAGCTTGGGCCGGCACCTAGCGGAAGCAGGAAATACCCTCCGACGCCAGCGGCAATGACACACACTATGACTATCACGGCGATTAGCGCTGGTTTCATTCGCCGCCACCAACTTACGGCTTTCTAAATTTAGTGGCAAAAACCGCCGCCGCGATGACCACGATTAATATCACCGCTCCAGCGATTATGAGCATGGTCGAGTCTGACGGGGCAGCCGTGCCGGACGGGGCGGCCGCAGCGGCTTTGCCGGTCACCGCAAACGTCGAGAACCCAGGAGTCGTGGCCGTGTAGTACTTGTAGGTCGAGTCCTCCGTCCCGGTCGGCGAGGTCTGCAGCGTGGTCCACCCACCCGAGTATCTCATCAGCTTGACTGTCGTAGAGTCGATGTTGTTTGCTGTTATCCAAGATTTTGTTACCTTGAACTCAATCGTGGCACTTTGGACTTCCACCGCAGTTGCAGCCGTTGGTGTAGCCGTTATCTCAAGATAGTGGCTCACGACCACCCCGGGTACGGCGGTTGTCGGTTCCGTAACCTCAGCTGGTTTTTCAGTGACTTCAAGTTTCTCTACCTGTACTGTAATGGTCTGTACCGCAGCGTCCGTCGTGACAGTAACAGTTTTCACGGGCCGCGTATTGTCGAGAGTCACCGTGACCGTTTGGGCATCTTGGCTCACAGCTATTGAAGTTACGCCGTTATCTCCGACAGTCACCGCTCCGCCAGCGTGGGCAGAGAGGTTTCCAACAGTGACCGTGACTGGCTGGGTGTTTTCAGAAGTGGTCGAAGCCGGCGGGACAGTCGTGGCCGTGCCGCTAGCGGAGGCAAAGTCAGTGTAAGAGTAAGTCCCGGTGGTGTAGGTTGTGCTGTCATAAGAACCCCCCACGGTCTGAGAAGAAGTATATTCCCCAGCGGCTAGAGAACCGGCAGAATACAGCCCAATGACAATGTGGTAGGGTCCGTTTGCATGCAAGGAATGAAGGGTAGGTCCGTTGAACTTCAGCTCAACAGCTTGAGAGCCGGTGTTGAGAGACAACGCCTTTATGGCAATGGCTTGGTATACGTTGGCATTGTCGTAAAGCTGACATAGTAAGGCATAATTAGCCGCTGTTGCCACGCTCAGGTTGACCGTTACCACCAGATTCTCGTAGAGGCCGTCGCTGTTCGTGTCCAAGCCAGAGTCGGTGGGTGTTCCCGAAAATGCTGCCCAGCCGTAGTCGGCGAACGATCGGGACATTGTGTAAGTTCCATGGCCCGAAACTCTTGCAACTTTGATGTAACGGTACCCAACGGTGGTCGAGGTGTAAGTGATGTTGTCGTCTTGGCCCGCAGGGTTTGTTGAAGAGGTGAGCACGTTTGAATTCTCATCCAACAAGTATAGGTCATAGTTTGCTGTGGAGGGCAAAGTCGTGTAGTGTGGCCAAGCGGATGTCCATGTGAGCGGAGTAATCCCAGCCGTGAAAGTCTGGCTCCCATTAAGATAAATCTTGTAAAAGTCATAATCATCGCTGGTGTCGTGGTAACCGCCCAGATAACCCGTGTCGGTGCCATTTTCGTTCAAATAAATAATGCCGGAGGTTGCGCCCGCGGACGATGGAGCGTTTAAATAGCTCGCGAGACTGTCGGCCGCGTCGTTGCTTGGGTGGGGGTTGCCATTGCTATCCACGCACATGTCTGTCTGGTTCTCCGAGTTGGCGACAGTTATATTCAGCGTGTAGGTTATCGAATCAACGTAGCTGGCACAAGAGACCGCAACGTAAAAGTAGCCCACATCGTCGGCGCTTTGATTGCTAGAAGAAGATATAGAGTAAAACCAAAAATCGCTGTCCGAGACGGATGAATATTCACTTCTGAAAAGGGTGCTGACGTAAACACCGCTCGACGGGGATGCCGTAACTGTAACGGTCATATATTGGCCGTAAGTTGCCGGGATTTTGTAAAAGTCGACATTGTCACCTGAGACTCCGCTTAGGGACCCAGTCCCCGATCCCGCGGAGATTGTCGCCGCAGACCCCACGGTGTTTGGCGCGTCCCCACCCGTGTCCATGTCTCCCGAGGCGGAAACGGTTGGGGCCAAAGCCGGTGCTAAGATAGCTGATAGCAAAAGAGCCGAGAGCAGCCAGCCCGAGATTTTTCTCATCTTCTCCAAAATACATTCACTCCCGCCTTTTATAGTCTTTTTTCTGTACGTATTTAGCTTTCCGCCCACACTTTCGTCAGGCTCTCACTCAGAGCTTCTGACGGATTGAGCCCCTGCTGTTTCCACGTTGCCATCATCGTCATCATCGTTTCGTAGATGCGCGTCC
>Ga0315282_10017837_pt1 | contig 10212 bp, 7 predicted proteins | sample YL17G07_20_MG_FD_203693 | JGI IMG/M metagenome (GOLD analysis project Ga0315282, IMG submission 203693) | Sediment microbial communities from Yellowstone Lake, YNP, Wyoming, USA - YL17G07_20 | ecosystem: Environmental > Aquatic > Freshwater > Lake > Sediment | place: USA: Wyoming | collected... | reverse complement strand
CGCCGCTCTCGAAGTATCTCCTCCGAGTTTCCGGGTTCTGTGAACAGCCTGCCAGGAGTCCCGACAGCAAGGCTGCGACCAGCAAATGCCGTAAACAACGCGGATACGTCATGTTGCCTTTCCTCCAATCCAGGGACCTACCTCGAGGCTAGTTCCCCCGACTGCTGCGACTGCCAGCAGCTGACCGGCCGGAAGGTCGTCGGTGATGCGATTGCGCGCATCACACAGCCCGCCTCAAGACCACAGGTTATCAGATTCTGAAGGTCAGGAGGAGCATTACTGCGAGGCGTCCCAATTTGTCCTCGGAAATCATATCGCCAATGGATGGGAAGACCTTCGCTTTGCCGGCCAAAGAGCAGGAAGCAAAAAGAAATAGGCCCCGAAACCGCCTAAATCGTTTCGGGGCCTGGGTTGGATTCCAGATAGGAGCTACCGAGACAAGCGACGTCGAATCACGCCTGCAAGTCCGAGGAGCCCGGTACCAAGGAGCGTCAGCGTAGCCGGCTCAGGAACCGGCGTGCCGCTGTCTCCGGCAAACCCTGTGGGGATGCCCGCTCCTGGGGAAACGTGAACCACGAAGTGCGCGCCACAGAACTCGCCACCACAAGAAGCGTCAACAAGGTCTTGCACCGTGCTGAAGCCTCCGTCGCGGGTCACGGTAAACGTCATCGAGGTTAGCCCCTGCTTTGGAGTCCCATCCTGAATGACTACATCGAAATCCCCGAAGCCGTCCATATTGCCGCCGCCAAGATCGACGCTCAGCGCGTCCCCAGAATAGCCTCCATTGGCGACTGGAGTGCTGACGGCAAAACCCGTCGGGAGGCCGGCACCGTCAACGTTAAACCCGAACGCCCCACCACCCTCGCCGTGACCGAACATGCTGAAAGTACTCAACATGGTGACCGTAACGTCAATAGCCCCCCCGTTCAAGTTCAGATTGACTGTTGCGTATGGTCCGGGCGTCCCGGAAAGCCCAGAATTCGGGACATTGATGGTAAACGAGTCACTATCCGCAGGTGCGCTGACCCCCATCGCCAGGAATAGCGCAATACCCGCCACAATTGCCCACAATCTCGCCTTCTTCATGATTCTCCCCTCCGTTCGATGTGTGCCTTGAATCCAACCCTGCGCAGGATCCTACGACCCCCGCTCCACACGCGTCACTGGCTGATTCAACGACTTGCGCCTCCACATGTAGCACGTGTGTGCCCAAACTGCAGCCCCGCTATAGCACCTCACATGATGAATATCTTCCTTCCTTTGAATACGTTATGCTCACGAGGTATCCTTCGAAGCCGATGGGCTATGGCACCTCCGTACTAATGTGCAACAGAATTCATCTTTGTGACTACAAGATGCATTAGGAACAATGCCCTTTTTTCATCCTATCCCTTTTTGATCGGGGAGTCGGCTGACCCATGTCATCTTGCGTTACGCTATTCGGGTACGAAGCCAGGAAGGATTGGGATAATCGCCTTGGCAAAAGTGATGGCTCGGCTCTGCGACGATTCGATGCTCTCGCTCGGCGCTTGAACGGTGATGACGCGCACCAGCGCCCCGTCGGACCGATTGCGGCCGATAGCGTCCACGACCAGGTAGAATTTGGCCCAGTACTCGCTTGCGACCGACCGCCCTTGGGATTGATACCAGTAAAGCACCAGGAGCTTGCTGCTACCTCTCTGCAAAGTATATCGATTGACGAGGATGCTTTTTCCGCTTGGGACCTGCAAGGCAGTGTGGCTCGACTCGATAGGCTCCCAGCCCGATCCGGGCAGGCAGTTCTTCGGAGAGTGGATGGTACTGCCTGTCCTCTGGGTGGGAAAGTACGCCAGGAGGAAGTCGATCGGCGGCTCGTCCGGCGAGCGGCCATAGATGCGCTGCAGAAAGTCTCCGTTCCCAAGAATCCTGCGGATATCGTCGGAGATGACGACATCCCGGCTCGTCCAACCATCGATCTGAGTGGGAAATGATGACAGTTCGCGACGCGCAGGCAGGCTTTCGGCGCGGCTGCGCGAGCGGAGAAACACCGCCGCACCCACCAGCAATGCCAGCACGATCCAAAATCGAGCTTGACCTTGACGCATCGGCTCCGCTGCTCCTACACGTTGCCCGGCTTCCCACGCCAGCGGTCAACAAGTTTCAAGACAGAGTCCAGGGAGAACAGCATCAGCATCGCCAGGACGAATACGAGCCAGCCGGAAAACGTGTGAAAGAAGCCTTCCGCCCTCTCCGGATTCCAGTAGTGGGCCAGCAGGCCCGTGCCCACAACCCGGAAACCATTCGCGAGCACGGCAATCGGCACGGCGGAAACCGCAAACAGAACCCGCCGGTAAATCCGCGTTTCCAGGAAATAGCCATAGATGACCGCCAGGGTAACCAGCGACAGCAGCGAACGGATGCCGCTGCACGCCTCGGCGACCTCGAGTGAGGTCGAGGCCAACTGCATCACGTTGCCCTCGCGGAGGACCGGGACTCCTACAAACTCCAGCACCGTGCTGGCAATCTGCGAAGCGAGCAACTGCAGCGGTAAGGTGACGTGATTCAGAATGATGGCGGGAATGGGAATCATCAGGAGGAGGAACACCCACGGAAACAGCAGGGCACGGAAATACTGCCACCCCAAGAAGCAGATCGTCAATCCTGCCACCAGGAAGATCAGCGAACTCCGTGAAAGGAAGAATTCCACCCCCAGGACGCCGACGACCAGGAGACCAAGAGAGCCGGCGACGATCGGGATGCCCAGCCATGAGGGCCGCGCCGGGAGCCGCTCCCACTGCCGCCGCGTGTGCCAAGCAACAAATAGGGAAAACGGCACCACCAGGAAGCCGTGCGAGGCGTCAGCATCGTTCCACCAGTCTTCGGTCAGGCGCGCCAGGATTGGGCTGTAAAGATAGCCGAGGGCGGCCACGAGCAGCGCAGCCTGCCACCAGAACCTCCTCAACCCCGGAATTCCCTTCGGAATGTCCGCTGCAGCGAGTTCTTCGGCGGTCTGCTTCATTTATCACCTAACGAAGTCCGTCAAGCATAATCAATCCCGGACTATATGGCAATCGGCATTCCCTCGGTGGGGATGCAGAACCCCACGAGGAGGATCTTGCTCGTACTGCCTAGGTCGCTGCAAGGCCAACTGTAAGGCGTTCATTGACTTGGCTAGGACTTTCTATCCTGTCGGGTCTCCGTAACATGCCCCGATCGGAAAAAAGGGAAATACTTTGGCTCAACAGGAAAAGTGTTTTCCCCTCTTCGAGGCAAAGAAGAGAAAAAGTTTACCACTTTGTGGTAATCCGTTTGAGCCTGAAGCCAACTTCTGTCAGAATGGCAGGGCCAAGGCGTCTTCTAATCCCGTGAAAAGCGGGAGGTTGGGGAGTCTAGCACATGCCACGCTCGAAAGGGCCGAATTGGCCAGTGCCGTGCTCAAAGGGCCTTCGGGCTTTGCCCAGCTCGACCCAACGAAAAGCAAGCATTTCTTAACGAGGACCCATGGCATCGCACGTCCCACTCAGCATGACAATCCAGGGAGTGGCGGTCACGCAAGGGCTCCGGGACCACGCTTTCGTTACAGGGACCAGTCCGGCCATGCGCTCCTTCGAGCGGATGATGGCCGACATCGCATGCACGGACATTCCGGTCCTGGTGGCGGGCGAGAGCGGGACCGGGAAAGAGGAGGTGGCCGTCCGCATCCATCAACTCTCCCGGCGGCAGAGCGAACCGTTCGTGAAGATGATCTGCGCGGCGCTCACCGCCGAGTTCTTCGACGAGATTCTTCGCGCCCCGCAAGACGCGATGGGCGCGGCGGGCTCGGCCTGGCAGGGCACGGTTTTCTTCGACGAGGTGAGCGAACTCGAAACCGGGTGCCAGGTGAAACTCCTGCACTCGCTTCCGGATGGCGACGCGGTCCCCAATCTTCGTTCCCTGCGCGCCCGCATTGTGTCCGCCACCACCCAGGACCTGGATGAGGAAGTGCGCCGCGGAAGATTCCGCAAGGAACTCTATTATCGGCTGAAGGGCGTGTGTTTGCGCCTGCCGCCGCTGCGGGAGCGCAAGGAGGACATTCCGGCCCTGGTGGAATTCTTCCTCGGAAAGCACTCGACGTTGCTGGCCCGACCGCGTCCGACGGTCAGTCTGCGGACGCTCGAGACCATGCAGGATTATTCCTGGCCGGGCAACATTCGCGAATTGGAGAACGTCGTCAAGAAAGTCGTCGCCGTCGGCGACGATGCGGTAGCGGTCGCCGATCTGGATCCTTCCGCCGCCGCTGGGGCGCGCCCGGTTACTCCGGCCGAGAAACTCTCGCTCAAGAAAACGGCGCGCGAGGCTTCCCGCCACGCCGAGCGCGAACTGATCTCACAGGTCCTGACGCGCATGCACTGGAACCGCAAGCGCGCCGCCCAAGAGCTGCAGATCAGCTACAAGGCGCTTCTATACAAACTCAAGCAGATGGGATTGGACAGCTCCGAAACCCCGTAAGCCCGGGAGGTAAATGCTCATGCGTAGGATGACGCTGGTCATACTGGCCTTGCTGCTGTTCCGAGGGACGAGTTTGCACGCTTTACCGCAAGCCGCCGGAGAAAAGGGGAAGGACGCCGCTCCGGCAGGCTCCAAGTCCGCGTCCGCCCCCAAGCCTGCAACCACTGACCCCACCTATATCATCGGTGAGGCAGACATGCTGGATATTAATGTCTGGAAGGAGACTGACGTTTCACGGACCGTGCCGGTGCGGCCGGACGGCAAGATCTCGCTGCCGCTGTTGAATGACCTTCAGGCTGCGGGTCTGACCCCCATGCAGTTGCAGCAGCAAATCACCGAGAAGCTTCGCAAGTTCCTGACGGAACCGCAGGTCACCGTGATCGTGACCCAGATCAACAGCCAGCGCGTATACATCATGGGCGAAGTCAACCACGCGGGCACCTTCCCACTCCTGCCTAATACGACGATCCTGCAGTTGATCACGACCGCCGGCGGATTCACACAGTTCGCCAACACCAGCAAGGTTCGTCTTGTGCGAAATGAAAACGGAAAACAGACCACGTACTCTTTCAACTACAAAGAAGTGATGGAGGGCAAGCGGCCCGAGCAGAACCTGACCCTCAAGCCCGGCGATTCAATTGTGGTCCCATAGGGGGGACTCGGCATGAACCTTCGTTTTCGCTTACTTATTGCACTGTTGAGCCTGACCGTGACTGTCGCAGCCGCCCCAGCGCAGGAGCCCGGAACCTCGACTCCGCCTGTGGGCGCACTCCCGGCCACTTCTCCCACCGGCACTCAGGAGGCCGCCACGCCAGAGCCGACGAACGCTCCCGTCCCCGACACGCGTCCCCTCACCGGCGCGGAGGAGATCGGCGTCGGACTGCGTCACCGGGGCCGCAACTATGTCCTGCCCGCCCTGCAAGTCTTCGCCTACGGTGACTCGAATCGAAGCTTCTCGACTTCAGGACAACAGGGTGCGGAGCTGGCGGGGAGCGTCATCGGGCGCCTGGCCCTTCAGCACGTCACCCGGACCAGTCAGCTGACGCTGGATTACATGGGCGGGGGCATGTTCTACGCCCATGAATCCGATCTGAACGCCACGTTGCACCAGATCGGCATCACCCAGACCTTCACCGGGCGTCGTTGGACACTGGCGCTGAGCGATCGCGCCGGCTACCTGCCGGAGTCACGCTTCGGGTTCGGCGGCTTCGGATCGCTGGGCAGCGGGATTCCCGGCGGATTTGGAAGCGGCCTCGGAAACCTGAGTCCAGCTTTCTCCCCCGAGCAGACGCTGGTCACAGGCCGTGGCTATAGCATCAACAACACGACCATCGCCGAGGTGCAATACATGGCGAGCCCGCGGTCTTCCATCACCGCGACGGCTGCCTACGGTTTGCTCCAGTTTAAGGAACCCGGACTGGTTGATAGCGACCACTGGATCTTCACTGGCGGGTACAACCACAACGTGACGCGACGCGACACGCTGGGATTGACGTACGGCGTGAGCATGTTCCGTTTTCGAGGCTCCGACCTGGGCTTCGACGATCACTTCGTTCAAGTCGCGTATGGCCGGCGGATTACGGGGCGCCTGGCATTCGAGCTGGCTGGGGGGCCGCAACTCGACATCTTCAAGAACTCGCTCGTGGGCTCCACGCACCGCTATTTCTGGAATGTGCACAGCTCCCTCCATTACCGATGGCCCAGGTCGGACTTAGGAATCTCCTATGGCCGCTACACGTCCAGCGGTTCGGGATTGCTGGTCGGCGCGCAGACTGACAACTTGAATCTATCCGCGGGATGGCGTTTCACCCGCAACTTGTCCGGGTCGTTTTCTCCGGGCTTTGCTCGCAACTCAGGGCTGAAAGAGACGACCGCCGCGGGAACCTCGGTGAACTTCAATTCCTATTACGCGGGATTCGGATTGCAGAGGACGCTCGGACGCTACGCGGACCTATCCTTCAATTACAACTTGCAGGGGCAGAAGACAGATCGGACAGATCCGCTGGGGGCCATGGTCAGCAGCACATTCGCCCGGCACGTTTTTGGTCTGGGATTCTCCTGGCACGGACGCCAGCCGGAAATGAATTAGGGAGAGCCTCGCCACAAGGCGAGCACTGTGAAGGGAGACAGAGGAATGCTAGGACACCGGGAACTCAACTTGGACGATTATATGGCGATCCTGCGCCGGCGTCTCTGGATCATTCTGATCCCGGTGGTCATCGCGCCGGTCATCGCCTATCTGGCCTCATTGGCGCTGCACAACGAGTATACGTCCCGGACCCTGGTGCTGGTGGAACAACAGAAGGTCCCTGACTCGGTCGTGAAGTCCGTCGTCACGGAGGACCTGGCGCAGCGCCTGGCATCGATGGAGGAACAAATCCTCAGCCGCACGCGTTTGCAGCCCATCATCGAAAAGTTTGGGCTCTACAAGGAGGAATCCCCCCAGGCCCACATGGAGGACTTGGTAGATCGCCTCCGCAAGTCGATCACGGTGACCGCGATTCGCCCGATGACCGGCACGGGGACGAACGACCTGCCGGGTTTCTATATCGGCTTCACGGCCAGCAATGCGCGCCTCGCCCAGCAGGTGTGCGCGGAAATCACCTCGATGTTCATTGAAGAGAACCTTCGCGCCCGCGAGCAGCGCGCGCAGGGAACCACCGATTTCCTGGCCCATCAGCTCCAGGACGCCAAACAGAAACTGGACGACCAGGACGCGAAGCTGGCGGCGTTCAAAGGGAGATACTTCGGTGCACTCCCCGGCCAGGAGCAAGGCAACATCAGCATTCTGGCAGGGCTCAACTCACAGTTTGACGCCGTCACTCAGGCTCTGGGACGAGCGCAACAGGATAAGACCTATGCCGAATCCCTCCTGAATCAGCAACTGGCCGCGCTCGAGTCAATGCCGACCGCCGCCGCGGGCCCTCAGCCGGACTCTCTCGAGAACCAGCTCGCCAGTCTGCAGAACCAACTGCTGGCGGCGCAGGCGCGCTACACCGACGATCATCCTGACGTCATCAAACTGAAGATCGCCATCGACGATGTGAAGAAGAGGATCGCGGCTGCCCACTCGCAGCCAGAAGAGAAACCCGCGACGGGCGAAACCAAAGAGGCGCGGCGGGAGACCCCGCAGATCATGCAACTGCGGGCAGCCACTCATCAACTCGAGCAGACGATCCAGGAGAAGACGAAGGAGCAGGCGCGCATTCGGGAACAGATCGGGATGTACCAGGGCCGCCTGTCCCTGAGTCCCGGCGTCGAACAGCAGTACAAAGAGCTTACGCGCGACTATCAGACCGCTCTGGCCTTCTATAACGATCTCCTTGCCAAGGAGAGCGAGTCGCAAATGGCCACCAGCCTCGAGCGGCGCCAGCAGGGCGAACAGTTCCGCGTAATGGACCCGGCCAACCTTCCCGAAAACCCCTCCTTCCCCAACCGGCCGCTGTTTGCCGCGGCTGGACTGGGCGTGGGGTTGGCGATTGGCATGGGAATCACCATTCTGCTCGAAATGAAGGACAAGGCAATTCGGACCGAGGGCGACGTGAAGTTCTTCCTCCAAGTGCCCACGTTGGCGATGATTCCGATGGTGGAGGACGGCCATCACCAGGGCCGGTGGTTCTGGAGGCGCGCCAAGAAGCCGGCGCCTCACACCGGCGCGGGCCTGGAGGGGTAAGGGACCTCAAGCATGTACAAGCAATTCTTCGGGCTGAAAGAAAACCCGTTCAACGTCACGCCGGACCCGCGGTACCTGTGCGAGACGGAGCACACCCAGGAAGCTTTGGCTTGCCTGAGTCATTGCGTCCAAGCGCGCAAAGGCTTCGCGATGCTGACCGGCGACGTCGGCACGGGCAAAACCACGCTCCTCAACAAGCTGCTCGAGAACCTGCGCCGCGACGATATCGCCACGGCCTTCGTCTTCAATCCGCGCTTGAATCCGTTCCAGTTCCTCGACTACATGATGGCCGATTTCAGCCTCAACTTCGATACCCGGCTGAAGAGCCACCTCCTGGCGCAGTTCAATCAGTGGCTGCTGGAACGCTACGAGGCGAGGAACACGACCGTCCTCATCGTGGACGAGGCCCAGGATGCTTCCGCCGAGGTCCTGGAAGAGATCCGGCTGCTTACCAACCTGGAGACCTCGACCGAAAAGCTCCTGCAGATCATCCTGGCAGGCCAGCAGGAACTGGAAGCGAAACTCCGGCTTCCCGAATTTCGGCAACTCCGCCAACGAATCACTCTGCGGGCCAAAACGTATCCTCTGTCTCTCGAGGAAGCTCACCGCTATGTCGCGGAGCGCCTGCGCGTGGCGGGTAGCGACGGCCGGCAGATCTTCGCCCCGGAAGCCATCGAAGCGGCACATCGCTATTCGGAAGGAATTCCCCGGGTCATCAACATCCTTTGTGAAGACTCGCTGATCAGCGCCTTCGCCGATCACAAACCGGTCGTGTCGCGGCGAATGGTCGAAGCTGTGGCGCACGAATTGGAACTCGACCTCTACCCGCCCACCGCGCCTCCACCCGCGGAACGAACCTGGGAGAGCGTCTTCGAGAGCGCGCACCCGGCAACTCCGAGCACGGCCAAGCCCCAACCCCCGGCTCCGGCGGATAGACGCGCACCGGCCGAGAGCCCGGTGGCCAAACCGGTCGCCCCGACTCCCGCCGAGCTGACGCGCGCGGTGACAGGTCGGCAGCCTGCGGCCCAGCGACAACCCGGCACAGCCCAGGCCATGCCGTCTCCTACGGGGATTCAGGTCCGCGCCGAAGCCCCGAAGATTACTCCCCCGGCGAGTGATACACCCTCGCCAACTCCGCGGATTGCGCTCGCCGCAGGTCCAGCCCCGGCAACGTCGGCTGCGGCCGTGAAACCATCCGGCGACGAAGAATTTCGCCAGATCCTGCGGGGGGAGACTGCGCCGACAAGACCATCCACTGCCCGCCCCGTCGCCAGACCGCCATCCTTCGCCGCGGCGATGAAGCAGGAACGGACGTCTCCGGTGTTGTGGGTACTGCTGATCCTCGCTTGCGTCGCCGCGGGGGTTGCCGGAACCCTCTACTTCGTGGAGCGACGCCCGGTGGGGCCCAGCCAGCCCTCGGTGGTCCGTCAGCGCGTCGCGCCGGACACGCACGCCGAATCGGTTGCGCCCGAGACTCCGAGTGTCACGAATACCGCCCCGGCACCCGCACCGATGAGTGAACGGGTCACGGCTGCGCCAGCCACAAAACCGGAAACGCGCCCGGTGAGGGCCCGGACGAGCGAATCTCAACCGGAGAGGCCCCGGCAAACCCCGGTGGCGACTCCGGGCGCCGGCCGGCTCTCCGTCAGCTCGAATGTCGTGGGAGCCGCGATCAGCGTTGACGGGCACACGTCACCGGAGTGGATAACTCCTTACGTTTTTACGGGAGTCGCGGTAGGGAGCCACCAAATCGTGGTTTCGAAGAGCGGCTACGAGGGCACCTCGGGGCGCGTCGAGGTGGAAGACGGCCGTACGGTGTCCTTCAAGGCTCAACTCACCTCGGGAGGCGGCGAAATCAACATCGTGACGAACCCGCCCAACCTGGAAGTTTCGATCGATGGCGGGCCGTTCGCTCCCAGTCCGGTGCAGGCCATCGTCAGCGTGGGCACGCACACTTACCGCATCAAGTTGCTCAGCTCGCGGATCTATGAAGGAACGTTTGAAATGAGGAACGGCGGAATCATCACGAGGAGAATCGACTTCGCCGGAGGCGAGTGGCTCACACCGGGGGA
>Ga0315282_10017836_pt1 | contig 10212 bp, 6 predicted proteins | sample YL17G07_20_MG_FD_203693 | JGI IMG/M metagenome (GOLD analysis project Ga0315282, IMG submission 203693) | Sediment microbial communities from Yellowstone Lake, YNP, Wyoming, USA - YL17G07_20 | ecosystem: Environmental > Aquatic > Freshwater > Lake > Sediment | place: USA: Wyoming | collected... | reverse complement strand
ATTCAGGTTCGCCCCCAGCCGGCTCAGCACCAGGAAAGGCGGCCAGAGGGCGTGCACGATCTGAAAGGTCTGAAACACCTGCCAGCGTGCCGCCGGCACCTGGCTGGGAAGGACGAGCCACCAGATGAGGGCGCCGACGGCCACCAGCGTCGGAAGCCCCGCCGCCAGGGCCACGACCAGAGCCACCCGACCCAGCCGTCGGCGAAGCGGACGGGCATCCAACTCGTACGTGGCCAGGCTGCGGGCCAGGCCCGCCGAGGTCACCCGCACCACAGCCCGACTCACGTTGGCCCAGCCGAACTGGGAAAAGGCAGGCGGCAGGGTGTTGGTCCAGACCAGGGTGTCCCGCTCCTGGCGCACCACAAAGGTGCCCCCCAGGTCGGCGGTGAGCCTGCGGGCCACCTCCTCACACAGCGCCTCGGGCCGGCCCCCAGCTTCCACGGCTCCCCGTCTCGCGCCCGGGTCGGAGGGTTGCGGGTCGCCGGCAAGGTCGCTTGCGGACCACTCCCGCACCTCAGTCGGGGTGAGGTAGGCGAGCGACCGGCGAAGGGCCAGGGCCCAGAAGACGACTCCCGTTCCCCAGATGATGAAGAAGAGGCCGCGTGCCAGTTCGGTCGTCATGGCCGGGGCTCACCTCCGCGCAGGTGCTCCAGGAGTGCCGACCGAACAGCCGGCCAGGAGCCCCGCGCGAATTCCTTGCCTTCGGCGGAGAGCACCCACCCCCCGTCTCCTTTGCGACACTCGAACCGCCAAGGCCGGCCCCCACGCTCGACGCTACCCGAGAGCACGGTCGTGAAGGTGACCTCCTCCCCCAGGAGCAGCTCTCTGATCTCGGACCAGCGGGTAACGTTCCAGGATTCGCGCTCCTTCTCGTCGAGGAGGATGGCCAGCATCCCGTTCTTGACGTAGGCCATGACGTCGGGGTCCTCATCGCCGACCCCGATGAGGATGTTGGGGAAGTCGAGGCGAAGGCGGCTGAGCACCTTGGCCTTATACGTCTCCACCGAGAGTGCTTCCTCCAGTTTCAGGCCGCGGAGAAAAAGAGGTGCGCGGGGGAAGCCCGCCTGCTCGAGCCACCGCCTGGTCTCGGGCGAGAGCCAGCGCACCCGTCCCGTCACGTAGATGAGGTCATACTGCTCGGCCAGCGCCGAGACCACGCTCACGGTATCAGGGTCACGCACCGCGGCCGAATGCCCGAGGAAGCTGCTGTCTTGAGCCGTCAGGGTGTCGTCGATGTCCAGGACCACCGTCACGCGGTCGGTTCCCCGACAGGCCACCAGGAACTCTTCCCGTCCCCGCTTGTTCAACTTCTCGTTTACGACTACGGCCTCAACCGCAACCCGATAGAGGCCCGGCTCGGCGAAGCGAAGGGGGATGGTCGCCCGCCCCTCATGGTCGGTCACGGTGCTGCCGAGCGGCTCCCGGGCTGTCGGCGTCAGCAGGAAGGCGGAGACCAGCGCCCCCTTGGCGTCCTTGTGGCGCCACCCCGTCTTTTCCACCACGACGCCGAGGGCTGCCTCCTCCCCGGGCCGACAGAGGACGTCACAGCCCGAAACGACGAGTTTGTCCCCATCGGCCCACGTCGCCACCGCCAAGAGCAGGCTGACAAGCAAGACACACGGAAACCACCGGGCCTTCATCCGCAAACCTCCGGCTCCCTGACCACTAAGACAGACTGCCGACTTGTGTACCCTTGAGGAGGGGGCGCCCACAGAGTGGCCACCCGAGCCGCTCCCTGAGCGCCAGCCAGGCGAGGGCGGTCCGCCGGGCGAGCGCCCGAACCCGGGCAATGTAGCGGGCCCGCTGGGCCACACCCAGCACCTTGCGCGCATCCAGGATGTTGAAGGTGTGGGAACACTTGAGGACGAGGTCGAAGGCGGGCATCACCAGGTCCTTCTCCAGCATCCGCCCGCACTCGGCCTCGTACAGGTCGAAGAGGTGAAGGTGCAGCTCGATGCCGGCCTCGTCGAAGTTGAACCGGGAGAACTGCACTTCGTTCTGGTGGTAGAGTTCACCGTAGGTGATTGCGGCGTTCCAGCGGAGGTCGAAGGCGCTCTCCACGCCCTGGAGCTCCATGGCCAGCCGCTCCAGCCCATAGGTGAGTTCGAGGGTGATGGGGTCGAGGTCGATGCCACCCACCTGCTGGAAGTAGGTGTACTGGGTCACCTCCATCCCATCGAGCCAGACCTCCCAGCCGAGCCCGGTGGCCCCCAGGGTGGGCGACTCCCAGTCGTCCTCGACGAAGCGGACGTCGTGCCCGGCGAGGTCGAGCCCCAGGGCCCGCAGGCTGTCCAGGTAGACCGCCTGGGAGTCCTCCGGGGCGGGCTTGAGGACCACCTGGTACTGAAGAAAGTGCTGGAAGCGGTTCGGGCTGTCGCCGTAGCGGCCGTCGGTGGGTCGGCGGCTCGGCTCCACGTAGGCCGCCCGCCAGGGCTCCGGGCCCAGCGCCCGGAGCCAGGTGGCCCAGTGGAACGTCCCCGCCCCCTTCTCCGTGTCGTAGGGCTGAAGGAGCACGCAGCCCCGCTCCGCCCAGTAGTGGTGGAGAGCCAGAATGATGTCCTGAAGACTCATCGCCATTGACCGGACTCCTCCTGACAAGCCACGGGGTCGGCCATCACCCTCTTTCAAGTCTATCACGCCCAGGCGCGGGCGCAAGCCCGCCGCGGCGGCGGTCGCCCACGCTCCCCTGTTGCTTCAGACGAGTTGCCAGCGCTTGCGCAAGGCCCACTCTACGGTGAGCAGCCCCACGAAGACGAAGAAGAATGCCGGGGTGTGGTAGAGGCGCTGCTGCTTGTAGACGTGCTTCACGTGCTCGCTCGTCGTCAGTTCCTTTTCCAGCCGGGCGACGTTGGCCAGGGACAGGTACTGGCCCCGGCTTTCCTGGGCCAGGCGCCGAAGGAGGGCCTCATTCAGGTCCAGGCGCTCCAGTTCCAGGTTCGGCTTCCCCACCTGAAAGGCAACCGTGGTCTCGCCGAGGGCCTGGCCCTTCTCCTGGGCGCTGAGAGTGACCTTGTAGGCCCCGGGGACGGGTGGCTCGAAGGTGGCCTCGTAGAGCCCCCGGCCGCGGGGGACGTGGGGCAGGTCCAGTCGCCGGGGCTCGCCGCCGGGCACGGCCACCGTGGCCGTCACTTCCGCCCCGTCGGCCACGTTCCCCTTCTGGTCACGCACCTCCGCCCGGACGACCGCCGACTCCCCGGGCTTGTAGAAACTCTTGTCGGTGTAGGCCCAGACGCCCGGCTCCGTCTTTCGCTCCACCGCCTCCCGACCGGCCAGCCAGCGGATGAGTTGCCCCCAGAACTTGACGTAGGGGCTCTCCCGCCCCAGCGGCTCCAGCATCGCCTGCCACTGCCAGGTCGTGTCGGCGGCGAAGACGGCGGAGTGGCCGGAGCCGAACTGCTCCACCACCAGGACGGGAAGCGGCTGGCCGCCCTGGCTGCGGGTGGGGTTGACGGCCAACACGGAAGCCCCCGGCTTCACCCCCGCCAGGCGGGTGTGGCCCCGAAGTTCAGGCAGCGCCTGGCGAGCCGATGACCCGGGCCCGGGGAAGTAGTCCAGGCAGCCGGTGAAGATGGCGTGGGCCTCACCTTCGGCGGTGAGGGTGAGGGCAAAGGGCTCCTTCTCCTGGCCGACGTCGGGCGGTCCGACGGTGACGGGGAGGGCGTCCTCCAGCAGGGAGCCGCCGTAGGCTCCGGGCCCGAGGGTGTTGTAGCCACCCAGGAGCAGGAGCCCCCCACCTTCCCGCACCCAGTCCCGGAGCGCCGCCAGGAGCGGGTCGCCCAGGAAGACCATGTTCTCCCGGCGGACGGGGAGGTCGCCGAGGATGATGACGTCGAAGGGTTTGAGGTCGTCACTCCTGGTGGGGAGGCCCGTCAGGGTGACGTCCTCGATGTGCCCCTGCACGAGAAAGCGCCCCGGCTGCACCTGGACGAGCGACAGCAGTTCCACGTTGGGGTCGCGCTGCAGGTTGCGGAGGAGGTAGCGGTACTCACTGCGGACAGTCCCCTCCAGGTAGAGCGTCTTGACCCTCGGCTCCGTCACCGTCACGCTGACGGTGTGGGTGTTGTTCTCGGTGAGCGTCTCTTCCGGCTGTGGGGCCACCGTCACCGTCAGTGACAGCGGCCCGCGGCTCCGAGGTCGGAACTGGAGAGGGACCTCCTGCGCTCCCGGGACGTCGTCCAGGACCACGCGTTCAGTCGCCAGCACCTCACCCCCGGTGATGCGGAGCTCCACCGGCACCACCCGGTCCGCCAGCCCCACCGCCTCCACCTTCGCCGTCGCCGTGGTCAGGTGGTTGACCGGAAGGGTGGGGGCCACGTCCACATCGGCCAGGACGACGTCCTTGAACTGCCCCGACTTGCGCAAGTCGGTCCCCACACCCACGGCGTAGACGGGGACGCCTTCCGGGACCAGTTCCCGAACCGGGTCCTTCTCCGTGTTGTCCTGGCCGTCGGTGAAGAGGATGACGCCGGCGTAGGAGGCTTCCTTGAGGCCGCGGGCTGCGGCGCGCACCGCCGCCGTGAGGTTCGTGGCCTCACCTTCGGCCTGGAGGTCCCTGACCGCGTCCCGGTCGCGCAGTTGGTGAGGCTGGGCGTCGAACGCGAACCAGGTCACCTTGAAGGTCCGCTGCAAGCGGTCCACCGCCGTCCCCGAAGCCAGGAGGGCCTGCTTGACCTGCTCCAGCCGGCTGGGGAGGTTGGCGTAGTCGGTGATGCCCATGCTTCGGCTGGTGTCGACGACCACGGCGAGACCCGTGCGTTCCGTCTGCAGCCGCTCGATGGAGAGGACCGGCTCCAGGAGGCTCAGGATGAGCACCAGCACCGCTGCGAGCCGGAGTCCCACCAGGGCGACCAGGGCCCCCGGCCGAACCAGCCGGGCCACGCGGACGTAGAAGATGACGGCGGAGAGGACGGTGATGGCGCAGGTGGCTATGACCGCCACCTGCCACCAGGCGGGCCCGGAAGCAATCTGAGAGTTGAAGAGCAGTTTGGTGTTGGGCACGCGCCTTCTCCTCGGCGCCCGCTCCCCCACGGGTGACGGTCAGCCTGACCCTTCCGGCGTCTCACCGGAACCGAAGCCCTCGGCCTGGGGCTCGCCGTCCAGCTTGGCCAGGGTCACGGTGTCGTCCGGATGACGGTCGGTGAGGACCCGCCGAACCGAAGCAACGATTTCGGCTTGGCTGACCGGGCGGTCCAGGGGCAGGAGCACGTAGCTCCCGGCGTCGTCGTAGGACTGGATGATGACGTGCCGATGGTTCGGCACCTCGTACCCCAAGGGGGTGGGCGTATGGCTGACCAGGAAGACCTCGGCCTCCACGAGTTGGGCGAAGCCGTCAGCCGTCTCCGGACGGTAGTCCCGCCCCCAGATGAGGTTGTAGAGGGAGGAGTCGCGCTGAAAGTCGTCGCTGAGACGGGGGTGGTCGAAGAGCCCCAGGTCAAAGGTCGGCAGCCAGCGGCCGTCGGGCGTGGAGTGGCTGATGAAGAGGCGGTGTTCCGTTCGGCAGGCGGCCAGCATGCTTTCGATGAACTTCCGGTACCAGACCCGCACCTCCTCCCGGCGGTGACCGTAGGCTTCCGTCATCCCCTGGTCGAAGGCCCGGTTGAGCACGACACCGTCCTTGAAGATGATCTGCTCCATGTGTTCGGCCATCTCGTGGTTGCCGATGAGGATGTGGACGCGGTCCGGGTGTCTGACCTTGAGCGCGGCCAGGGCCTCGAAGAGGATGTAGCTGAGACAGCCACCCCCGCCCGAGCTGGGGCCGCCATGGACCGCTTCCTGGAGGACGAGGTGCCGGTCGGGGTGGTGCTTCAGGTCGGCGACCTTGAGGAGCCTGATAAAGTTGATCCGGTTCCCGTGCAGGTCGCCAGCCACGACGACGTCACCGAGCGAAGGAAGGTGGGCCACACAGCCCCGCCGGTAGCGGTCGGCAAGGGAGGCACCCACAGCCTGGCGGAGCAGGGCGATGGTGCGGTCCGCGTCCCGCGGGCTGGCTGAGGGACGTTGCCCCGGCTCGGTCATCGTGCCTCCTCCCCCCCGTCGGCTGCGGGCGGTGCCGGTGACGCCTCGTTGCGGATGGCCGCCAGCCGCTGCATCACCTTGTCGGCGGAGTCCGGTCGCTCCTGGATGGGCCGACGCGTGCAGTCGAGCACCAGGTCGGCCAGGGGCTTGGGGACTTCGGGGTTGATTTTCGTGATGCTGGCCCAGAGGAGCTGCGCTGGCTGGGGCGAGGTGCCCGGGCCGGAGAGGAAGGTGGTGGGGAGGGAATGGCCCGTAAGCATGCGGTACATGGTGGCTCCCAGGTTGAAGATGTCGGTGCGTCGGTCGACGGTGCCCGGCTCCGTCTGCTCCGGGGCGATGAAACTCACCGTGCCTTGCAGGCGGTCGCGCCTACTCCCCAGGGGCGAAGCGATGCCGAAATCGACCAGTTTCACTGACAGGCCGTCCCGGCGCACCAGGATGTTGTGGGGCTTGAGGTCGCAGTGGGCATAGCCCTGCTCGTGAGTGTGCTGGAGGGCGCTGGCCGTCTGGATGAAGTACTCCAGAAGCGACCTCAGGGGCAGGTCCTCCACGGCAGCGAGCGGACGGCCATCGATGTACTCCATGACCAGGGCGTAACCCCGCACCCAGAACAGGTCGCGACAGCGGACCAGTTCCCGCACCCCCACCACGTTGGGATGGCTGAGCCGGGAGCAGACCTCCCATTCGTTCTCCACCTGCCTGAGGTAGCGGTCGTCGCCCCGGCTCCGCCGAGGCACCCACTTGATGGCCACCGGCTCGCTGGCCCCCTGCAAGACCGCCTTGTAGATGACGCTCCTCGCCCCGGTGCCCAAGAGGCCCAGGATGCCGTAACCGCGGATCTCAGGTACGTCAACCAGAGGGTCTCCGGACATCAGCCACCTGCCTTTCCGTGACCACCATTGTAGCCGAGACGCAGCCGACCGTCAACGGAAGCACCCCAAGCTTTGACTATCCTGAGCGCCCGAGTGCAGGCAGAAGCGCCTCGGTGCCCCCGCGCCCCACACCGGCGCGGGCCAGCCCGCCTGCGCCCACGTCCCTCCGTGGCAAGGAAGTGACCGCCTCGCGCGGAGGTCTTACCTCCCTCGGGGTGCTGCCGCCCGGTTCCTGGCTCCAATCACAGCCAGGGCTTGAACTTCCCAAGAGGCCAAGACCCGCGAAGCGGAAAGGAACCGCCTGGAGTAGGCAAGAGCCCTGTCCTTCCCGCTTGCCCTGCCTCCTTGCGGCCGTTATACCGCGAGAGGTCGCCGAAGTCAACAAGAATCTTCCTGTGTAGGTATGTATTCTCTTAACCACAATACCGGCCAGCCTTTGGAGAGCAAGAAAAGCAGGAATTCTGCCCACCGGGAACCGGCCTTGTAGCAGGCTGGGCTTCGGCCAGTCCATGCGTCAGGTGATGAACGGCGGCTCCCCTTGACAACTGGCCACCACCCGCACCGCCTCTGCCACCATCCCCTCCGCCCCATCGAGGAGGAGCCTGACCGACCCCTCGGCACCCCCGATGCCCCCAGCAGCCAGGGGCATGACGGAGAGGCCGGGGATCAGGGTCTTGAGGGCTTCGATTTCGGTGAAGACCTCCCCTGTCTCCAGTGGCCAGAGCGTGGCCGCCCCCGCAGCGCGCTCGCCCGCGTCCCGGATGGCGAACGACAGGGCCCGCAGGTCCGCTGGCACGGACTTCTCCAGGCCGACGGGGATGATGAGTGTGATTCGGCGGGCAATGATGCAGCCGATGGTGGCGCCGATGGTGCCGCCGGTGGGGTGGCCGATGAGGAGGGCGGCCTGTCGGCGCTCGTAGTTCAGGGCGTTCGCCCCCTTGAGGTAGACGTCGCGCGCACCCATCTCCGTGATGATGCCCTTGGAGTCGACCGCGTTGTCGGGCACGCCTTTGCGCAGGATGAGGTCGGGGATGCTGCCCGAGAGCCGACCCCCGAGCGCGACCTTGGCCGGGAGCGTCCGGCCGCTCATGTACTGGGTCTTGTCAATGCGCTGGCCTGTGAGTTCCTCGACGACGTAGGCGTTGGTGCTCCCCTTGGCCACGCAGATGATGCCCTCGCGGAGGGCGCGGAGCACGGCGGGGTGTTTGCTGATGCCTTTGGCGATGAGCCGCTTGGACTCCGCCACGGTCAAGACCACGTCCGCCTGCACCTCACGCTCCTTTCCGTCCTCTTCCCCTGCAGCGACAGGGCTTCAGCCCTGTCCCAAACGGGGGCGGACAGACCTGAAGGTCTGTCCCTACAGCGACCTCGCCAAGAGCAGGTCTGCCCCCGTCGCCCTCAAACCGAACTTGCTTCCCAGTGTAGCAAAAACAACCCTGGAAACAACGGTGCGCAACGTGCGGAACCCTTGGCTCCGCGCCAACCGGCAGAGCCGTTGGCAGAGCACGCCCGACAACTCGCTTGCCGCGGTCGCTGCACGCGCCTATGAGCGACAGGTCCCGCGCCCGGCGAAGTGGCACGTCTCCCGTGACAACGCGCGGCTGAACTGGTGAGCGAAGACGGAGGGGCGAGGCCTCTGCCTCACTCTCCGGAAACCCCTCTGGAACCGGAGGTACCCTTCAGTATCTGCTCCACCTTGCGCGTGAGTTCCGACAGCGGGAAGGGCTTCTGCAGGTAGTTGATGCCCGGGGAAAGCATCCCGTGGTGGACGATGGCCCGGTCAGCGAAGCCCGAGATGAACAGCACCTTCATCCCCGGGCGCTCGGCGGCGAGGCGCTCAGCCAGCTCCCGGCCGCTCATCACCGGCATCACCACGTCGGTGATGAGGAGGTCGATGGGGCCCTGACGCCCAGCGAGGAGTCTGACGGCCTCTTCACCGTCCGCAGCCTCCAACAGCGTGTAGCCGCGCGCGGCGAGGGCCTTCGTGAGCATGGCGCGAACCGCCTCCTGGTCCTCGACCAGGAGGATGACGCCGGCGCCGTGCTCGCTGGGCGCGGAGACCGGCGCTGGCCAGGGGACGGTTTCCTCTCGTTCCGTCACCGGGAGGTAGATCTTGAAGGTTGTGCCCTTTCCCGGTTCACTGTAGACCCAGATGTGTCCGCCACTCTGGCGGACGATGCCGTAGACGATGGAGAGGCCGAGTCCCGTTCCTCTGCCCTGTCGCTTGGTGGTGAAGAAAGGCTCGAAGATGTGCGGGAGAACGCTGCCATCTATCCCTGTCCCCGTGTCACTGACAGCGAGGAGGACGTAGCGGCCGGGCTGGACGCCATTGTGGCTCTGGGCGTAGGAGTCATCAAGCTCGACGCTGGCAGTCTCGATGGTCAACTTCCCACCGCGGGGCATGGCATCGCGGGCATTGGCGGCGAGGTTGAGCAGGACCTGCTCGACCTGTCCCGGGTCCACCCGGACTTCCTCCAGTTCGGGCGCCAGGGCCGTCTCCAACTGGACGTCCTCGCCGATGAGTCGGCGAAGCATCTGTTCCATGTTGACGATGACAGCGTTGAGGTCGAGCACCTCCGCCTGGACGACCTGGTCCCGGCTGATGGTGAGCAGTTGGCGGGTGAGCGCCCCTGCCCGGTCCGCCGCCTTCGCCACCTCCTCCACGTCCGGGCGGAGGTCGCTCCCGGCCGGCAGGTCGGCGAGCAACAACTCGCAGTAGCCCGCAATAACGGTGAGGATGTTGTTGAAGTCGTGGGCGACACCGCCCGCCAACCTCCCGATCGCCTCCATCCGCTGGGCCTGGCGGAGCTGCTCCTCGATGCGCTTACGCTCGGTGATGTCGGTGAAGAAGCCCGCATTGCACGGCCGGCCGTCTATGACGAGGTTGGCGGTGCAGATGTCGGCGTACACCTTCGTCCCATCCTTGCGCAGGCAGGGGAGGTCCGCGGCCACAGATTTTTCCCGGCGAGCCTGCGCTTCGAACTCAGCAATGACCCGGGGCAGGTCTTCCTCCGGATGGATGTCATCCACGCCCAACCGGAGCAGTTCCTCCGCCTCGTAGCCAAGCATTCGACAGATGGCCGGGTTGGCGTAGAGGAACTTCCTGGTCGCGATGTCGGCGACCAGGATGCCCTCGGCGGCCGCCTCGAAGATAGTCCGCAGTCTTTCCTCTGAAGCACGGAGCGCCTCCTCGACCCGTCGGCGCTCGCGCTGCCCCGCGGCGTGGCTCAACTCGCGGCCCACGGCGGGGACGAGCCGGGCGAGGTTGTCCTTCATGACATAGTCGTGCGCCCCGGCCTTCATCGCCTCCACGGCGAGTTCCTCG
>Ga0315282_10017835_pt1 | contig 10213 bp, 6 predicted proteins | sample YL17G07_20_MG_FD_203693 | JGI IMG/M metagenome (GOLD analysis project Ga0315282, IMG submission 203693) | Sediment microbial communities from Yellowstone Lake, YNP, Wyoming, USA - YL17G07_20 | ecosystem: Environmental > Aquatic > Freshwater > Lake > Sediment | place: USA: Wyoming | collected... | reverse complement strand
TGGATTTAGTACGACCTTATATATCATTAAAACCTCTCACAGACTAATTTTATTAAATATAAAATAAAATGGCTACATAAAAATTTTTATATATTGTTTTTTTCAGGCCATAATGTTATTTAGACTTATTATGGCAGGGGTTAATTAAGGTAACATATTGAAACTAAACAAGAACCAAAACGTATAGAGATGAGAAAAATACTTTTCCTCTTGCTCATCTTTCTCCCTTCAAATACCTTTGGGGCTGCGTTTCTCATATATAACCAAGATACCAAGGCAAATGGAATGGGGATGGCCGCAGCTTCTTCCATAGACAATCCATCTGCTATATTTTACAATCCTGCCCTGCTTGTATATCAGAAAGGCTTCGGTATTTCGATGGGAGACACAATAATCATACCGGACACGCACTTTGACGACCTTCTCACAGGGAAAAGGGTTAGTGCAAGGCCTAAAACACATCATCTCCCTAACCTTTATATTAAATACACTAAAGACGACCTTTCTTTCGGTGTGGGCATGTTTTCTCCCTTCGGTCTATCTACTGAATGGCCAAAAGGTTGGGTTGGCAGATATATAAACACCTTTGCTGAAATAAGAACCACATACATAAATCCTGTAATTGCGTATAGAGTAAATAGCTATCTCTCTTTTGGTCTTGGCCTCTCTTTTGTAAAAAGTTCGGTAACAATGAAGAATGCGATAGACTTAAGTCTCTGGGGGGCGCCGGATGGTATTGCAAAACTGACCGGTGATGGAGATGGAATTGGCTATAATGTTGCTATCACACTAAAATTGCCCAAACAATACACGGTTTCTTTTACATACAGAAGCCCCACGGAGATTAAATTCAATGGAAAGGTACATTTCTCTACAAATCCCCTATTAAAACCATTCTTTCCAGACGGTAATGCCTCTACAAAAATCACATTTCCATTTGTGGCAGTGGCAGGTGTTTCAAAGAACATAGGTCCGTTAACCATTGAAGGGGATATCCTCTATACAGGTTGGTCATCGCTCAACAGTTATAAAGTAAAATTCGACAACGGTATGCCTGAACAATTCTATTATAAAGACTGGTTTAACACCCCGAGCATTGCAATAGGAGCAAATTACCAATGGAAAAGGTCTATAGAGATTAGAGCTGGCTATATGTATGATAAAAGCCCTGTCCCGAAAAAGACACTCGGCCCAGAGCTTCCTGATAATACAAGAAACATATTCACCCTTGGCACAACATACAAAAAAGACCAATTTAAAATAGACTTAGGATATCAGGCTACCTTTTTCAAAAGGGTAAGCTCATCGAGGAGTATCACGGGCTTAAGAGGGACATACAGCAATTTTGCCCATCTGATTCTTTTAGGTTTGACATACAGCAGATGATAATTATACAGCAGTTTTTATAATATTATGGAAAACCTTCATCAAACCCTAAAAAGAGGCTTTTTAAACGGTCTCTCCATAACATATGAAATGGTGAAGGTTATAGTTCCCTTTTATATCGCAATCGAGTTTGTTAAACATACCGGTTTCCTTAACACGATAAGTACATTATTTAAACCCTTTATGAGCATATTCGGGCTTCCAGGAGAATCTGCTCTCGGTCTTATGGCAGGTTATTTTATCAATCTTTATGCAGCCATTGCTGTGATTGCCCCCCTTCAACTATCCCCCAAGGATATGACTGTAATAGCTCTCATGCTCGGGATATCCCACAGCCTTCCTGTTGAAACAGGGGTTACCAGACAAACAGGCGTGAATGCATGGCTACTGCTTTTTGCAAGGGTCACGTTCAGTCTGCTTTCAGGAGTTTTGATAAATATATTATGGAAATTATTTTAGTAGCTCTCAAGGATTCTCTAAGTTTATCCATAAAGTTACTCTTAATCATACTGCCCCTCACAATCTCATATGAATTTTTGAAGCACAAACAGTCCCGGATTGAAAGAAAACGTTTTGCCTTTATCGGCATCACAGGTAGTGGGCTTGTCCCTCTTATTACAGGTATTATCATAGGACTCACATACGGGGCGGGTGTAATCATCCATTCTATACGAACTTCCAATATAAACAAGAAAGAGGCCTTTCTTATACTCTTCTTCCTTTCCATATGTCACGCAGTCATAGAAGATACCTTGATCTTTGTTGTAATTGGTGCAAATGGGTTTGTATTGATAGGTTTTAGATTCTTACTCGCTATTATTCTTACTTACCTGATATACAGGAGTAAGTTACTGAATAATTAATCTCTTTGCTTCCCGGGGGAGTTCTAAGGGTTCCAGAGGGAGCTCAAACTGCATTTTGTTTCTCATATCCCTTAAGATTATTATGTTCTTATCTATCTCTTCATCGCCGAGAATAAATACAAAGTCTGCGTGTAAGCCATCTGCATATCGCATCTGTGATTTTAGAGACTTCCCCTCATAGGAATAGCTTAATGATAAACCTTCTCTGACAAAACTACGCAACAACGGCACAAGATATGCCTTTGCCCTTTCACCGACATAGGCGAAAAAATAGGATGGTTGCTTTTGCACTACTTCTATCCTTGTAAGTAAAGCAAGCCTTTCCACCCCTATTGCAAAACCATATCCAGGAGTGCTGGGGCCACCCATCTCCTCAACAAGGTTGTCGTACCTTCCTCCTGCTATAAAGGCTTTCTGTGCCCCAAGTTCATCGGATGTCACTTCAAAGACTGTCTTTGTGTAATAGTCAAGCCCCCTTACAAGTCTTTTGTTTATAGTATATGCGACACGGAATTCTTCCAAATGCTTTAAAAGCATATCAAAATGTTCCTTGCATGTTATACAAAGGAAATCAAAAAGCAAAGGTGACTTCTGGCTCACCTCAATACATTGTGTGTTTTTACAATCAAATATTCGTAATGGATTTCGCTGAAGGCGCCTTATACAGTCCTCGCATAATTCATTTTTTTTTGTTTCAAAATAAGAGACAAGTACCTTTTTAAACGCTTCCCTGCATCCCGCGCAACCTACACTGTTTATCTCAATTCCATAGCTACCCACACCAAGCTCATGGAGTATCAAAGAGATCATCCATAAAAGTTCTGCATCGATTAACGGGTTATCTATACCGAAAACCTCAACATCTATCTGGTGAAATTCCCTAAACCTGCCCTTCTGTGGCCTTTCATGCCTGAACATAGGACCTACAGAAAATATCTTACTGACCCTTTCCTTTGCATACATACCTGCCTGCAGATACGCCCGTACCATACCTGCCGTTGCCTCAGGTCTAAGCGTAAGCGAGTCTCCACTTATATCAATAAAAGTAAACATCTCCTTTTCCACAATATCAGTTGTATCCCCAATGCTTTTTACAAAAAGCTCTGTTTTTTCAAGCACAGGTGTTTCAATCTCCACAAAACCCAAAAGGGTGAGATATTTTTTTGATACATCCTCTATCTGTTTAAACCTATTGATTTCCTCACCAAGAATGTCTCTAAATCCCCTCAATGTTTTGATTTTTTCCATTTTTTCCCCAAAAAATAAATATCAATTCATTAGTAACATAAATGATATGGTAATTTAAAGCTAAAAATTATTGGAGTTTCCTCAATTTTTTATAGGTAAGGCTGGAACGCTATTTTACTCCCTGCCGGGTACCCTCTGGGTGCGCTCGGTTTACCCACTAATGTTCCGCTGGAACAAAGTGGGGACCCAAACCGTGCTTCGAAGTCGCGACTCGCAAAAAGCTCTTCCAGCCATTATAAATGTTGATGCGCTCAACTATATGTAATTTTACCGCAATAGCGTTTTATGATAGAAAAACTCAGGAAACTCCAGCCTTTCAGAAAGATGCGCTTTTCAGAAAGAGATTAATTGCGGGGACATCTTCCCTGAGTACGACTCACGGAGCGACCGGGAAACCATTGTTGGGTGAAGCAGAGCGTTCCCGCCATAGCGGGATGATGTGCAGGCCTGAACATCTTCGGGTAGCCTCCGCCCTTGCACATCAAGCGATGCAAGCCCTACAATGGTCGGGAAGTAGTGCGAAAGTACGATGGGATGTGTTCCAGCTATAAAGCAATGGTGGTTGATGGCGAAACGGTATAAACGGCTTTTATCTGAAAGCCGACAACTGATAGCTGAGTATTAACAGCTAAAAATTCTTGCGGTGAGGTACTCTCAATAAAAAGACCATACTGCCAAATGACAATATGGCCTTTATCTGTTCGATGCCTTTTATACTACCAATTTCCTGTCTTCAAATATTCATCTATTGCCGCCGCTGCCTTTCTCCCTGCACCCATGGCCAGAATAACAGTTGCAGCCCCGGTCACTATGTCACCACCGGCGAATACACCTTTTCGACTCGTTTTACCCGTTTCCGTATCAGCCTCGATATTGCCTGTCTTCCTCAATTTTAACCCTTCTGTGCTCTGGGTCAAGATCGGGTTCGGGCCCTGTCCAATTGCAACGATTACCACATCCACGTCAATTATATGGTTTGAACCCTTAATTTCAACAGGCCTTCTTCTGCCTGAAGCATCAGGTTCACCAAGCTCCATCTTCACACATTCGATGCCCTTCACCCATCCCTTGTCATCACCGACAATTCTAACCGGGTTTGTGAGCAGCCTGAAATCGATACCCTCTTCTTGTGCATGGTGGGCCTCTTCTGCCCTTGCAGGCATCTCATCACGAGAACGGCGATAGATCAAATATACATGCTCAGCCCCTAATCTTCGTGAAACCCTTGCTGAGTCCATAGCTACGTTACCGCCACCTATAACAGCCACCTTGTTTCCTACCCTCACAGGGGTGTCATATTCAGGGAATAGATAGGCCTTCATCAGGTTTGAACGGGTAAGGAATTCATTCGCAGAATACACACCATTCAGGTTCTCCCCGGGTATGTTCAGAAAATAAGGCAATCCAGCACCGGTACCTATAAAAACAGCATCATATCCCTGAGTGAAAAGCTCGTCCAGTGTCACGGTCTGGCCAACAATCGTATCAACCTTTATCTTTGCTCCAAGTTTTGCAACATAATCTACTTCCCGCTGAACAATGCTCTTCGGCAAACGGAACTCAGGAATTCCATAGACCAGAACACCACCTGCCTTATGAAGTGCTTCAAAAACTGTTACTTCGTGTCCTTTTTTCGATAATTCTCCCGCAACGGTCAAACCTGCAGGGCCGGCACCAATAACCGCCACCTTTTTTCCCGTAGGTTTAGGAAGCTCTGGAACACGAACATCACCATGCTGTAACTCATAATCAGCGGCGAAGCGCTCCAGGCGGCCGACTGCAATGGGCTGACCTTTCTTCCCGAGTACACACTTACTCTCACACTGTGTTTCCTGAGGACAGACGCGGCCGCATACAGCTGGCAGGCTGTTCGTTTCTTTGATTATATGGATGGCGCCCATAAAGTCGCCTTCTTTAACCTTCTTTACGAAAGCAGGGATAGTTATATTTACAGGGCAACCTTCAACACACGGCATGTTCTTACAACTAAGGCACCGGGAGGCTTCACGAATCGCATTTTCCCGGGTGTATCCTAATGCCACCTCGTTAAAGTTTTGAATCCTGAGTTTTGGATCCTGTTCAGGCATACGTTCTCTAACCTTTGTCTTCTTTAACTGTTTTGCCTGAAATTCCAATTTGCACTGATGGTCCCATAGTGCACGCCGTTCCTCGCGGTTGTACATCTTCTGACGCAATATCAGTTCATTGAAATTAACCTGATGCCCGTCAAATTCCGGACCGTCCACGCACACAAATTTGGTCTCACCACCGATCGTAGCCCGGCAGCAACCGCACATACCTGTACCGTCAACCATAATAGTATTGAGGCTTACTATTGTCTTTAAATTATGGGGACGGGTCACATCAGCCACAGCCCTCATCATGATTACCGGACCAATCCCGATCACAAGGTTAATCCTTGTCTTTTCTTCTATCAGTTTTTTTAGAATATCCGTCACAAAACCGTGATGACCGTAAGACCCATCATCTGTTGTGACATAAAGCTTATGGCTTACTGCCTTCATCTCCTCTTCAAGTATCAACATCTCCTTGCTACGGGCACCAATAATAGAAATAACCTCATTTCCTGCCTCAAAAAGTGCTTTTGCAATCGGGTATACAGGGGCAACACCAACACCACCTCCAACACAGACGACTGTCCCGAATTTTTCAATGTGGCTCGGTTTGCCCAATGGGCCGACCACATCTAAAATCGCCTGACCTTGCTCAAATTTCTCCAGTTTGCGGGTTGAAGAACCAACTGCCTGAAATATAACCGTTATAAAACCTTCTTCCCTATTGAAATCTACCACAGTTAACGGTATCCGCTCCGCATAATCGTCTGCCCTTAAAACCACAAACTGCCCGGGTTTTACCTTTTTCGCTATATCCGCCACATAGAGTTTAAAAAGTGTAATAGACGGCGCTACCTCAAGTTTCTCAACTATTTCATTAAGTTTAAGTTCTCTTGCCATAATTTCTCCTTTTCCAAATTTTATCCCTCATATATTAACTACCCTTATATTCCCTCTTTTTAATCGGAAACTTAATTGTAAAGGTGGTACCCTTATCTACCTTGCTATCCACTTCAATACGGCCAAAATGTGATTCCACAATCTTTTTTACAATTGTCAGCCCCAGACCCGTCCCTGTTGTATATCTTGTCTTGGGTCCAGATACCCTGTAAAACTCATCAAAAATGTAAGGAAGATTCTCTTCATCAATTCCTATACCGGTATCTGTAACCTTAATATCCAAAAAATTTTTATTCGGTTTGGCACTCACCAATACCTTACCCCGTTTCACGTTATATTTAATCGCATTGGAGATGAGATTGGTAAATAATTGCTCCATTTCAGACCGGTCAGCCTCGATAAGGGGTAAAGACTCAGGGACATCCACCTGAAACTGAATTTCCTTAGCCTCATCCTGGTTTTTCAACAACTCCACTGTATTTGTGATAATACCTGAGATATTCAGCAATTCCTTCTTTCGCTCAACCCGTTTAGATTCTAAACGGCTGAACTGCAACAGATCATTTACCAGTTCAAGTAAAGAATGGGCTCGTTGTTTTGCCCGTTCGAGCATCTGACGATTCATCTGTGGGTCATTTCCAGCTGCACCGGTCAGATATGCCGCAAGATACCCCTCAATAGCCGACAGGGGTGCCCGTAACTCGTGAGTAACCATTGATACAAACTGTGACTTTATCTGATCAATCTCCTTCAAACCTGTTATATCCCGTAAAGTACTCACAACACCTAACTCCTGTCCGCTTTCATCCCTTATAACCGACACGTTGACCATCAGGGCTCGTGATTCTAACTGGGGCAACTCTATCTCTTCAGAAATGGTTGTGTAACGTAATGAATCAGGAGAAAAGGCCTTATTAATAATTTCAACTAAAGCATGTTGGGGAATAATTGCACCTATATCTTTACCCGTTTCCAGCTGTTCGTTTAGGTTAAGCATCCTGATTGCTGCAGGGTTCCATAACACAAGCTGGTGCTCCCGGTTTATAACCAGAATACCATCAGCCATTGAATTTACTATTGTATGTATCTTAGACTTCTCATTGACCACTTCAAGCAGTTTTTGATCCCTTTCCTCCATAAGGTGCTTCGCCTGGAGACGCAAATGCCTCTTTTCCAGGCCACGGCTCACAACCGCCAGTAACTGGTCAGGGGTAAAGGGCTTCGGGATATAATCATATGCACCGTGTTTCATTGCATCCACGGCGGTTTCTATCGTAGCAAATCCGGTAATAACGATCATAATAACTTCTGGATCAAACTGTCTTACCTGCTCCATCAATTCCAATCCACCCATTACAGGCATCATAAGGTCAACCAGCAAGAGGTCGTATGGCTTGGTTTTAACCATCTCCAGCCCTGCCTTACCATCTTCGGCTGTATCCACAGTATAACCCTCAGCCGCTAAAATTCTACGGCACCCTTCGCGGATCCCTCTTTCATCATCAATAACTAAGATGTTTGTTACTTCACCCATTCACTGCTCACACAATCATTCGTTTTCTTTTTGTGTCTTTGCAAGTAGATCATTAATCCTTTTTACCAATTCATCAGGCATTAAAGGCTTACTCGCATAACCATCGGTTTTCATCCAGTATCCGTCAAGTTCCTGAGAAAAATCCATTCCGGTCTCGCTTGCCACTGCTGTGAGCATCAAAATAGGTATATTTTTATAGATCGGATCTGCCTTTAAAGCTTTGGCAAAACCGAAACCGGTATCGTGCTTTTCCATCATTAGATCAAGCACAATCAGGTCTGGCTCTTCAAATCTGACCTTATCCAACCCTTCTCGACCCGAATATGCAACAACTACCTCGAAACCATTGTTCTCGAGGACAGCCTTATTCAGGTCAATAAAATCAACATCGTTATCAACAAGTAAGATTTTTGTTTTTTTGCTCATGGCTTCCTCTCCCTATGCTTGTATTTTGAAACAACAATCTATCTGTTTTTGTTCCCTCTCCTTGTTCCTCCTCTTCAGAAGAAATTGGTAAGGAAACAATGAAGGTACTTCCTTTTCCTAATTTTGTTTCAATATCTATCTTCCCCGAATGCCTCTCAATAATTCCATAGGAGATTGCCAGCCCCAGCCCGGTTCCTTTTTCTTTTGTCGTAAAAAAAGGATTAAAGAGTTTACCCATGATCTCAGGTGGAATACCAGGGCCTGTATCCTGTATCTTAACCTTAATCTGTTTCTTTTCCTGAATTGTACTGATTACCAAGTTCCCCTTCCCCTCCATTGCCTGGGCTGCATTTAGGATAATATTAAGAAATACCTGTTTAAGCTGCGTCGTATCGGCAAAAATGGTGGGTAGATTCTGGAAAAACGATTTCTTAATCTTAATGTTATGGAACAGGGATTGATTTACCAAAAGCCCGAGAACATCCTCTAATAGCTCATTGATATTCGTTAAACCAGGTCTAAGTTTGGTTTCCCGGGCAAAACTGAGTAGACCCTGAACAATCTCCTTTGTCCGGTTGGCCTCACTCAAAATCAATTCTACATCTTCCCTTCGTGGGTCATCCTTTTCTAAGCCTTTTAATAAAAGATGGGTATAAATGGTGATAGTTCCTAAAGGATTATTAATCTCATGGGCAACGCCTGCTGCCAGCTCTCCTAAGGCGGCTAATTTTTCCGTCCTGATGAGCTGAAACTGTGCCTGTTCCAACGCCTGATGAGAAAGTTGCAGTTCACGGTGAGATCTCTCCAGTTGCTGATAGGTTTTTTTACTCTTTTCCAAAAGGTACGGCAGGCAATATTCTGCCTCTGCTATACCCTGAGCCACAGCGATTGCCTTATCACGACACGTAGGATATCCACAGGCCCTGCAGTCAAGGTTGTAATTTGGCGGTAACTTGCCTATTTTTTTAAGTATTGTCCTTATCTGTTCTTCAGTGGGTATTGGCAGTTTCTGTTCCATGTTCTGAAACTCGCGGTGCAAATCAATTCCCTCGTACTGATCCAGCTCAGCTATGACATTGGCGACATCCTGCTTATTCATTTCTGCCTTGGCATAGCGTGTCACTATTTGACGCCTACCGAGAACAGACAACTCACGGTCAACAAAAGGGCCATCAACACATCCATCACAATATACAAAATCCAAAAACTTTGCTTGGATATAGCCGGCTGCTAACTGATTAAGCGCCCCCATGACACGTCTACGACCGTATGCCACGCTTATCTCATCAACAAGCACATCGAAGTTTGTACCCATACTCCGGTTCAATCCACCAATCACCGAGGTCACCCTCGCCAGAAAAGGTCTCGGACCATCAAATTCAGTCTCCTCGAGTTCCCGTCTTTCAATACCAGCTTCATCAATCAATTTTTTGACATCCCGGAATGTAATCACCTCGTCTATTGCAGAAGTAACCTCAGGGGCGACCATCTCTCTCATCTGAGCCAGACATGGGGTTATATATATCATCTTCCACTCCGGGCTCTTTACCTTTCGGGCAACCCTGCCTATCGCAATCATGGGAGAAACAAGTGGTGCAATATTGGGAATCAACTGGGGAAGATATTTTTGAATGTAGAAGACAATTACCGGGCAGAAGGATGAAATTAAAGGTCTATTAATTCCCTCATGTAGGAGTTTTCGATAAGCCTGGCTTACGAGCTCAGCCCCGAATGCACCCTCCCATACCTCTGTAAAGCCAATCTTCTTCAAGGCAGTTACT
>Ga0315282_10017834_pt1 | contig 10213 bp, 8 predicted proteins | sample YL17G07_20_MG_FD_203693 | JGI IMG/M metagenome (GOLD analysis project Ga0315282, IMG submission 203693) | Sediment microbial communities from Yellowstone Lake, YNP, Wyoming, USA - YL17G07_20 | ecosystem: Environmental > Aquatic > Freshwater > Lake > Sediment | place: USA: Wyoming | collected... | reverse complement strand
AAAAGTTAATTAAGGGAAGGCGCTCAATACGACAGTGGAAAAAGGAGGACATTCCGGATGAATTGCTGAAGAAGGCGGTGGAGCTGGCGACGTGGGCTCCCAATGGCGGGAATTATCAGGGATGGCGTTTCATCATTGTGAAGCGGAAAGAAACCATTGAGAAAATGGCAAATGCCGTCCAGTCCGTTTCGGATAAAATCGCTTCTTGGCCGGAGGCCGTGTCATGGCAAGAAGATGTGAACCGTTACCAGAAAAATGCCTCCTTTTTCAGAAAGGCCTCGACGTGCATTAGCGTTTTTAGTAGTGTCTATCAAAGTCCGATGGATAAGGTATTGATGGTCCGGGAGTCCTTTGACCCTGAAGCAAAGGAGATCTTGGGATTTCGGAGATCCGCCCCCACAGCGGTCCAGAGTGCAGCGGCCGCCGTGACAACAATGCTTCTCACTTTTCATCAAATGGGGTTAGGAGCGGTTTGGCTGGTTTCGCCCATTCAAGCTAAAAAAGAAATTGAAGCCATCTTAGACGTCCCATCAAATATAGATCTCATCTGCCTGGTCGCTGTGGGGTATCCTGATGAGTTTCCCCAGAGGGATAGAAAACCTGTAAATGAGGTATTAGAATTTATTTACTAATCCTGAGGGTGGTTTACGCATTATCCAAAACATTTCTCAATGTAAAGGAGAGGCCCTGATGGTAAGAAGAAGCACATTGCTCATTGGCATGATGCTATTCTTTTTTATTTGGGCTTTCAATGCTCAGGCGCAGGGAGCAAGTCGTTTGGGGTTAAATACGACATTGCGTACCTTTGGAGAGGAAATAAAATATATACAGGAATTGGGTGTGGGTACAATCCGTGTGCCCTTACAATGGCAGTTAGTAAGAATACGTCCAGGTGAGTACGATTGGAGTACCATCGACCGATTAGTAAAGGCAACCCGAATAAAACAAATCGAAGTTTTATTCACCATACGTACTACTTTTCGAGAGGGGACCAAAAAACAAAAGCCCAAAAGGGGTTCTATTCAAATTAACCCCCCATCGGTGGATATGGAGCAGTGGGTTCATTTTGTGGAGACCCTGGCGAATCGCTATCGGGGCCAAGGAGTCAATTACGAAATTGAAAACGAAGTGAATGGGGAAGCATTCTGGAAGGGGACATTGGAGGAATATTTAGAGCTATTGAAGGCTGGTTATGATGTGATTAAGAAGGCTGACCCACAAGCCAAGGTGCTCCCATCTGCAATGGGGTGTGGTATTGTTCGAAATTTTCAATTGGAGTTGGCACGTCAAGAAGCATGGAAGTGGCATGACAGTTGGTTACAACCCATTTTTTCAACGAAAAAATTTGATGTGGTGAACATCCACAATTACTATTTCCCAAGCGATATCGTCGCAAATGGGCTTACTTTCCGCAGCTATTTAGAACATATTCAAGATTTAATGAAAAAATCAGGGTTGGGAGACCGGCCCATCTGGATCACGGAGACAGGATTTGTGAGCCTTCCTGCAGATGCCAGCGGTCGCATGGATTATGGGTCTCCTGAAAAACAGGCCCGGTGGCTTAAGGAAGCGTATCAACAAGCATTTGAATTGGGTGTAGAGAGGATCTACTGGTTGCTTCTTCGTGATCGAAAGGAACTTTACTTTGGTTCAATGGGGTTAGCAGATGCGAAAGGCAACCCTCGGCCCGCCTGGAATGCTTTATATCAATTTAAATAACTTTATCCTTCGTTTTAATAATATCCAAAAAAATCTGAATCTGTTTTTCCACCTGCTTCGGGGCATAGCTCCGTGAGTCAGTATGGTCAGCCTCAATCATCAGCCCAGGTTTTCCGGTTAACCTGGTCACTTCCCGTTTGAGATCTAACTGCCCCAGGGAGTACGGTTTGCAGCTCCGATTGGAGTGCATGATAAATCCATGGGCTCCATACCTTTCGATCAAGTTGGCTATTTTCTTTATCTTATACTCTAAGCTTCGATTCAGATGAATCGTAGCATAAGCCTTGGCTAATCCATTCATCAAAGATTGGTCCAGATCAAATTGATCCATGGCCCAGGCTGAGGTATAGGTATCCGCGACCAGGACAGCTCCCTGGGAGGAGAGTATTTTGGAAAGGTTTCGAATATCATACCAGATGGGAATGTTATCCCAGATGAGCCTTATTTCCTCACGGGCGAAAGCCCCCACCCCTTTTTTCACTCTTTCTTCCATCTCTTTCTTAAGTTTTTTGTAATAACGGACTGCCCAACTTGTTCCCCTCAAGGTGACAATAGGAGCCATGTGGATAAAAGCATCGAAAGCGGCCAAGGGGGCTGGATGGTGGCGGGGCATGTCAAGAATCTCCTTCCACAGGGTAATCGTTTCGAAAGAGCGGGAACAGACTTCACGGAAGCGGTTCACGGGGAAGGGCCGCTTAAGTTGTTTTTCGAGAAAAGAGATATATTCTTTCATCTGACTTTGAACATATTTCAGGGTATGTTCTTCAATTTCATCGTGTACAAATGGAGTGTCAAAGAAAAAGAGGGGTACATTAAAGTTTCGGGCTTGAAGTTCATACCATTTAATAACTGTCCCGCAGATGTTGTTGCCACAAACTAAAAAGTCTGGTTTAGGGAGTTTGCCGATAGGGCCCTTGCCGGTGAAGGAAAATCCAATATCTGTGAGCGCATAAGAGCAGAGATCGTGGGAGTATCCTTTGTGCTCCGCGGCTTCACAGAGGGATACTGACATCCGGGAGGCACCACACATCGCTCCATAATTTTCTGGGTAAAAAGGAAGGGCCCCCATTGCGTAGAGAGGTTCCACAGGTCCACCACTGGTGATCCAGGCAACCTTTTTACCAAACCAGTTTGGGTGCTTCACCATAAAATAATAGGCCGTCATCAATCGACGATACGCAGAGATCGAGTTTATTTTTCGGTAGGGATTCGATTGGATTCCATTTTCAGTCATGGGTTTTCCTTTAATCCAACAGAATAAGAATTAATTAGATTCTCTAATTTCAAATCACAAATCCCAAACTCCAAATCCCAAATAAATTCCAAAAGCCAATTTCCAATGACCAAAACTAATTAATTTCAGATTTTAGATCTTTCAATCTGCTATCTGCCATCTGCTATCTTTATATGGGACTGAGCATTTCCACAAAAGCCTGAACACGAATCTTAAGTTGTCCAACAGAATAGGAAGGGTCTTCCACTTCGAGAAGCAATGTTGGAATCCCTTTCGATTCAAGAGCCTGTTTCAAATCCGGATAGTCGAAAAAATGGGGTTCACAATATTTATAAAGGAGGAAGATAACCCCCTTGGCCCCAGATTTTTGGACCTCTTTTACAAGAGTTTCTGCATGGGCATGAGCCCCTTTGTACTTGGTGGGACACAAGAAAGAGGTGAGATAACGATTGGTGAGGCCCTCGATGGGATCGGTATCTTCCGACACCATGAGACGGAGAAATCGTGTTCCGCTACAAAGATCATCCTGGACCACTATAGCACCAGCCTCTTCAATTAAAGAGAAATAGAAATCAGAGTGGGTCATATTCCCCGCAAGAAAAATAGGAACTAAATTACCGCTATCGTCCCCTTTCTCTGTGAGAGCATTCCATATTTCTTCAAGGAGTTCAAGATACCGTGCACGGTCCATGAGATAGCCTGCTCGAATGATCCGGGCAAAGTCACGGCCAGAGATTTGGGTGTGCCATTTAGGCCTGCGGGTGTAAATCTCTTGGAGTTTTTCCCTTATACGATTAAAAAGCTGGATGGAGACTTTGAGACTTTGAGGAGTAATTTTTCCCACATTGGATTCCAGAAAGTCCTTGAATCGTTCTATCTCTGCTTTTAAGTAAGGACGGGAGAGTTCGGAATCTAAATGTGAGGGCATCATCAAGTTGAATTGTAGAGGAATACGTTTCTGGAGAGCCCAGATATCTGCGAGTCCTTGCATGGAATCGCAGGTATGGCTGAAAATAATTCCCTTTAAGAAATCGAGTTCCCCCTGGAGTAAACTTTCAAGGGAAGATTTGACCAAATGGCAACAATTGGGGGGAAGATGGGCTTGGACATGTGACATCTTGATGGGGGTGCCCATGAGACGAAAGGGAAGAGCACCCGCCGCATGGAGAAGTTCTTCCGGAACATAGGGACAGAAAAAACCAATGGGAATACGATCCTCGGGAAGAGTAGAGGCTATCTCCCGGTATCCTGTGGAAGTGATCGTTTCGAATTCTTTCAGTACTTTCAAGAAAGAAGTTTCTTTATCCATAAGTGTCCAGGATTTTTGTAAAAGTATTTATTAGGATTTAAATCTAACCCAGATGAAAAATTATTTCAATATTCAGATTGAAAAGTGGAATCGAATCTGTTAAAAATAAAAGTCTTTATCCTAACTTGTAAATAAGCCCGGAGGAGAGAAATGATGATTCGTTTTTATAAAAATTTTTGGATGACGATCCTGTTCTTGATGTTCTTTTTGATGGCCTATCCGAATCCAATTCTTTCTAAAACCACCAAGGCTTCCAAGACACCCAAGGCCTCCCAAAAGGCAAAAACTTCTCAGAAGGCGGAGACGACCCAGGACAGCCAGACGACTTCAGGGGGCCTTCACTGTGATGCTCAATCGGCTGTTTTGATGGATGGCCTCACGGGGCAGGTTCTTTATGAGCAGAATCCAAATTTAAGGATTGCCCCTGCCAGTTTCGTCAAAGTGATGACCCTCTTTTTGGCGTTGGATGCCATTCGTGCCAGACAAATTAAGATAGATGATATGGTGACGGTCAGTGAAAAAGCCTGGAGGATGCAAGGCTCGAAAATGTTTATTAAGGTTGGCGAGAGGGTGAAGGTGGAAGACCTGATGAAGGGAGTTGCCATTGCTTCAGGAAATGATGCTTGCATTGCCTTGGCTGAGCATCTGTCAGGGTCCGAAGAGGCCTTCGTTTCAAAGATGAATGAGAAGGCCAAACTCCTGGGGTTAAAAGACTCTCAATTTAAAAACTCCCATGGGATGCCTGGAGAGGATCAGTATACGACAGCCATGGATATGGCCATATTGTCAAAACGTTATATTGAAGACCATCCGGAAGCACTCGTCCTCCATTCCACGGTCGAATTTGAATACAATGGGATTCGGCAGGGAAATCGAAATACCCTTCTCCAGAAGAATATCGGAGTGGATGGGTTGAAAACAGGTCATGTTGAAGAATCAGGTTATCATCTGGCTGCCACAGCAAAGAGAGAGAACCAGAGAATGATTGCCGTAGTGATGGGTTGCAACAAAGTGAGGAAAAGGGCTCCTGAAGCACAAAAATTATTAGAATATGGTTTTAAGAATTTTTCTACAGTAGAGGCTGTAAAGAAGGGGGCAACATTTGGCCCCGTGAAAGTGCGGAGAGGGAAATTGAATCAGGTCATTCTCACTGCTGCAGAGGATGGTAGGGTGACTGTGGCAAAAGGAAAGGAGAGTTTAGTTTCTGCCGTTCCACAATTGCCACAATTTATCGTTGCCCCGATCCAGAAAGGTCAAGTGGTGGCAAAAGTTCTTATCCAAAACGAAGGTAAGGTAACGAAAGAAGTCAATCTCCTTGCGTCTTTGGGTGTAGAGAAGAGTTTAATTCCTCCCTGGCCAATTCTTGTCGGAATCGGTTGCGGGCTTGCTATCGTCCTTGTCTTAGGGTTCTGGTGGTTCCGTCGGCCCAAAACGAGGAAGCTATAGAAAACTGAGATTCATTTTTAAATCGAAGACAAGAATGTCCTTCTATCCAACTCTTAGTTCGGAATAAGTAGTCTTGTAGTTTCGTGGTCGGGCAGTCTTGTAGTCTTTGGCTATCCGACTAACAGATTGTTTGATTATAAGACTGATGACTCATCACTAAGAACTCCAGACTTTATTCTCTGATCGACGCATCCTCCTCTAACCCTCCAGAGCCCAATGCCTCCCTCACCATTCCGCAGATTCTGGTAAATGCCTTGGTCTCGGTCATGGATCGCTCACGGGGCCTATCCAGAGGGATGGGGATCATTCGAACGATACGACCTGGTCGTTGAGAAAGGACAACCACCCGGTCTGACATGAAACAGGCCTCAGAAATGGAGTGGGTCACCATGATAATGGTTTTTCTGGTCTTGGACCAGATATCGAGTAAAAGCATCTGCATCGATTTTCGAGTCAGATCATCGAGAGCGCCGAAAGGTTCGTCCATCAAGAGGAGAGGCGGGTCCAAAGCAAGAGCTCTGACAATGGCCACTCTCTGCTGCATTCCTCCAGAGAGTTCTTTAGGGTAATATGACCAGAATTTTCTGTCCAATCCTACCATTTCTAATAACGATTCAATCCGTTTCACCTGTTCTTCTTTTGGAAGTTCACTTTTTGTAATTCGAAAGGGCAAAAGGCAATTTTCAAAGACACGATACCAGGGAAATAGGGTAGATTCTTGGAAAACAATCCCATATCCCCTTGCTCGCCTCAGTTCTTGAGGCGTCTTCTCTTCGATAAGAATCTCTCCTTCAGAAGGGCCGCCCTCATCACCAATATCTCCTAAAAGTTCAAGAAGAGTACTCTTTCCCGATCCGGATGGACCAATCAGTGAGATAAACTCGCCCCGGGCGACCTCCAAGTCGACCCCACCCAAGGCTTCGACATCGCGATCTTTAAAATGTTTCTTCACATTGATTAAACGGATGACGACGGGAGGGATTGATTCTGGATGCATCAATGTTCTTCCTTCCAGATCTCCTGGAAGTAATCAGCCAGAGCGGGATTGAAATCTGAGACTTTCTTCTTAAAACTTTTCTCCCGAACATCCACTGTCCAGGCATTCCAATCTTCCTTTTTTGGATCCATCCCTAGAATCTGCATTTCCCAGAGGGTATGGATGGAATATTGTACAGGGTTTTCCAGACTCTCCCCGATGTCACCGACACAGCACATCCGGGTCCCCTGGTACCTGCGAAACGCTTTTTCATAGAGTTCCTTCGTTGTGATAGAACCGGGGCTGATCATGGAGAGGTCGGTGAGCGGAAGCCCCGGAAGGTTTCCCATTTTTGAAACCTCAAAGATACATTGGGAGAAGACAGGGATCAATTCCACATTCTTCTCCAGGCATTCTTGATAAATTCGCTGGATACCCTCCAGGCTGCCGCATGCCGTAATGACATAGACTTTTTTGGGCAGATGACGGCTAAATCCATTTCTCAAAAAGTAAGTGATGGTTGACCCCGAGGCAATGGCAGTATCCGGGATCAACCAAATATCCCCTTGATATTCTCCAACAAAGTTTTGAGCATGAATCTCCCAGTCAGTGCCTCCCTGGTTAAGAACTCTCTGGAGTTTGATAAAACCGGTTGGAAGGAGCAGGCGGTCATAGAGTGGGGCGTACCCGAATGCATATTGGAGATCGAAAGGGTAGGCGCCCCTGAGAATAACGTATTGAAATAATTGTTTACCGCTGAGTTGTTCAGAAAACAACTCGACGAAAGAGTTGGCAAGGTAGCGGATCATATTGAATTTTGGCCGACCGCTGATCTCTCTTCCCAGGAGAAATTGTTGACCGGCATCACTTTCGATGACATAAATCAAAGGCGGGATGGTCGGATCATTTCGGAGATGACGAACCTCCCATGCCTTGGCACTTCCGATCGCATTGACGCTGTAAAGGCTTCCCACATTTTCAAGAAAGGTACGAGATGTCATACATACTCCTCCAATCTAAGAGTCAGAATACCCGAATTTGAGACAAAAAGTTCAAATGCCAAAATCCAAATGTCAAATGAATGTCAAAGTTCAAAACCCAAAACATTTTTGACATTTAGGTTTTGGATTCAATTTGATATTTGAACTTTGATATTTGACATTTTGTTTATTTGGGTACAACGCCACTTGGAAACTTCTCTATATAGACCCTTTTCACATCCGGCATCTTTTCCAAGAGCCCAGCCTTGAACATGTCCTTAGCCACTTTTTCCCATTTCTTTGGGAAGATGTAACCCAAACCATTCTTTCTTGTATCAGGCGTGATCATAAGAACCTTCATCGGAGCCACGGCATCCATCTCGTGGGCAAAGTCGAGACCTTCGTTGATTTTTTTTAAAATTTCAAAGGTCTCTTTGGGATTTTCAAGCGCCCATAGGAATCCCTTATATCTCCCCGTCACCACGGCTTGGACGACCTCCGGATATTTTTTGATGATTTCCTCGGTGGTGAAAAGGACATTATCCATCCAATCAATCCCCAAATCTTTATAGTCTTTTGTGTAAAAGGTCTTCCCCATTTTTTTCATCTCACGCTGGGCTGTAATCAATTCGTTATAAGTCATCGCAGAGGCGATAGGCCATGTTCCAGTCAACCAGGGTTTGATATCCCCGCCTTGGTTTTGAATAGTGAACTGTTTTTCCCAACCTTTTCCCACAGCACATTTTGCCTTGGCATCATAACCAATCCAGATGCCGAAGTCCCCTTTGATGTCTTTTGCTGAGTTGATCGGTTTCCAACTGATGATTCTCATGGCACTGGTTTGAAAATCGATGCTCAGGGCAACCAGATCGATCCCTTCCTTTTCCCGAGCTCGAATGATATTTTCTGGATAGTCATTTCCAAAGGCAATATTTCCAGCCCGCACCGCTGCAACCACCTTTTGAATCGGAGAGATTCCAGGTCCTCCCTGGACCTCTTTTACTTTCACCTTTCCATAAAAACCTTTATCCACCGCCACCCAACCACCTGCTGATTCCATATGAACAAACCAGGCCTCGTGAACGATAGTCTCCTTTTCTTGACCAATGGCATAACAAGGCAAACTGATGAGCGTCAACAATATAAAGCATGGTAAGAATCTTTTCATATTTATTTCCTCCCCTAGTTTAAACCGCGTGGCGCAGAGCGTAAAGCGTAAGGTGTAAAGTGTAAAAACTAAAACATCATCCTCTGAATTCCGAACTCATAACTTTGAATCTAAAATTACCTCCTCTCTTCAGAAATGTGCCAAGCAATCGTCCGTTTTTCAATCAGGGTGATTACCCCGACAAATGAAAGTCCGAGTAGGGAACAGGCGATAATGCTGGCAAACACCCTTGGAGTATCCATAATGTAGATGGCATCTACGATAAGAAACCCTAATCCCCGATAAGCTCCAAATATCTCCCCCACAACCGCACCGATCACAGCCAATGTCCAGGCGACTTTAGAGCTAGCAAATATCTGTGGAAGGGCGAAGGGAAGTTGGAGATACCAAAATTTTTGCCATCTGGATGAATGATAAGAATCCATCCATTTCATCTCCGATGCACCTACGGGGGCAAGGGCCTTAAAGGTTGGTCCCAAGACCGGGAAGAAAACACAGATGATGGCGGTCACGACTTTGGAGCCCATACCACTTCCAAAGATGATGACAATGGGTGCAGCAATAGCAACGATGGGCGTACTGTTAAGAATCACTGCATAGGGGTAAAACATCTCTTTCAAAGGCCGGTACCAGAGAAAAAGAATGGCTGTTGCAATGGCAGAAAGAGATCCAACAATGAAGCCGACCCCTGCCTCCAATAGGGTCATCAGTGTATGATTGGCGAGGAGTTGAAATTTAGCGATGATATAGGAAATGATGGTACTCGGTGTGGGAAGGAGAAATTTTGGTATCTCCAGCCATCTGACCAGAAGTTCCCATAGCAATAAGATACCAACGATGGAACCAATAGAATAACGATTCATCTTCTTATAGGGATTGGGTTTTAGGGGTTAGGGATTAACCAACCCCTAATCTCAAATCCCTAATCCCATAATTTAGATTCATAACCGGTCTTGGCTCATAAATTTACCTTGATAAGAGGCTTTTCCTTCGGTGCGTTCAAGGATGATCTGACAGATTCGGACACCGGGTTTGAGGACAAGGGGAAACGGTGCCAGGTTTCCGATTTCAAGCACCTGGCGATTGTTAATCCCGGGTTGAATGAATCCTGCGGTCATATGAATGACCAGACCCATTCGAGCAAAACGACTCCTTCCTTCAAGCCAACCACAAATATTGGCAGGTAATTTAATTCTTTCATGAGTAATCCCCAAGACCGTCTTACCCGGCATCAGAGTGAAAGATTCTTCTGCCTCGAGACGTTCAGTGAGATCTTCAACCGAAATGCACTCTTCAACGATACAGGCATTTCTCAGTTTTTTAAAAACTCTGAACTCGTTTCCCAAATGGAGGTCAATGGAACCCGGACCCACCTGGTCCT
>Ga0315282_10017833_pt1 | contig 10214 bp, 9 predicted proteins | sample YL17G07_20_MG_FD_203693 | JGI IMG/M metagenome (GOLD analysis project Ga0315282, IMG submission 203693) | Sediment microbial communities from Yellowstone Lake, YNP, Wyoming, USA - YL17G07_20 | ecosystem: Environmental > Aquatic > Freshwater > Lake > Sediment | place: USA: Wyoming | collected... | reverse complement strand
GGAAGCTCCGCGCCAGGAGCACCTGACCACCATCGCCCCCGAAAAGCGCCTCACCGAGCACGTCCTTGAGCCCATGCGCGTCATCAGGCGGGTCCAGTCCGCAGGCCACTTCCCCGCCGGGATGACCACCCAACTGGTGGTCGGCGCCGCCGAGGAGACCGACCGGGAAATCCTCGCCTCCATCGACTGGCTCTACCGGAACCTCGGCCTCAGGCGCGCCTACTACAGCGCCTTCTCCCCCGTCCCCGGGACGCCTCTGGAATCCCGGCCGCCGACGCCGCTCGTGCGGGAGCATCGGCTCTACCAGTCCGACTGGCTCCTGAAGTTCTATGGCTTCCGCTTTGAGGAACTCCCCTTCGAGCGGAGCGGGAACCTCCCCCTGGACGCCGACCCCAAGCAGGCCTGGGCCGGCCTCCACCCCGAACTCTTCCCGGTGGAGGTCAACTCGGCTGCCCTGGAGCAACTGCTCCGCGTCCCCGGCATCGGCCCCCGCTCGGCCCGGCGCATCTGCTCGGCGCGAAGCGAGCGCAAGCTCCATTCCCTGAGTGAGTTAGGGAACATGGGCGCCGTGGTCAAGCGCGCCCGCAACTTCCTCACCCTCTCCGGCCGCTTCTTCCCCGCCACTGTGCAGGAGAGGCCGAAGCAGTTGGCGCTTTTTCAGGGCATGGCCGCCAAGTCAGGTTCTGCAGTTAAGCCTGAGGGCGGCAAGGGTTAGCTCTGTTGGGCCTCGCGAGAAGGAGGCTGAGGCGATGAGCGTTTGGGCAAAGCTTCGTCAGATGCCCGTGATTTTCCTCCCAGTTGCCATTTCGCTAGCCCTGGTCGGGAGTACAATGGCGGCACTGGCTGGGGGATGGGATGTGGTCCTAGCAATGGGTCTCGGAACGGTAGTAACGTGTTCCTTGGTATATGCGTATTTGAAGACTTGCCCCCTCAAGTCACGAAAGGTCCTTCTCATAGATGAGAAGGGGCACGGGCGCGCCGTTATCGCCCTGCAGCAGGGCAACTCTGGTCTCTACCATTTTGATGAGCACGGCGAGTTATGCGCCTTAGGACACCTGCAATGCGGCGCTTACGTTGTCGGGTTGTATGATGGCCAAGGAAAGATCCGCGCCGTCGTCAGCATCGCCTCGGGCCTCCTGACAGACATCAATATCTATGACAACCACGAGGCCCACCGGGGAACGTTGAGCTTCTTGGCGGGCGATCCGCCCTCGTTAAGCTTCAGCGACGCGCGCGGGAACGTCATCTTTAGAGCGCCATAGGCCGCGACACCAGCACAGTGGCCAGAGGTTGAGTCCCGGTGCGGGCAGGAACGCTCAGGACAATAGGAACCTTAGGAGAAGAAAGATCCTCTCTTGGCGCCGTTGTCGCTGGTTCTTTTGAGGAGCGCTAGGAAATGGGGCCAGGGCCAAGGGAAGAAGGGGGGTTCCAGGCGATGACCGAAGGTTTTCTGAGGTTATTGACAGCCGTCGGCAGGCGGGCTCCAGCACCGATGTTGGGCTTAGCTATCGCTTGCACATTAGTCCTGTTCTTGCCAGGTGACACGGCCGGGAAACTGGGTATCGCGGACTTCAGAACTGAATATAAGGGCTTCCTCGGGTGGGGCTTCATCTTCAGTTGGTCTTGCGTACTTGGCGCCTTGATCTGGCGTGGAAAGGACTACGTTGGGGACAAGATAGCCGAGCGCCGAATGCAAAAAGCGCGGGAGCGGTCCCTCCACGAGCTGACAGCGGAGGAGAAAGGTTACCTCGCGGAGTTCCTGGGGGGCCGGAACACGATCTACTGTGTACCCAGCGATGGTGTGGCCGGTGGGCTGGTGGCCAAGGGCGTCATCTACTCACCGACCCACGTATACGCTGTCCTTCAGGGGGTACCGTTCAACATTCAACCTTGGGCAAGACAGTACCTCGAGAAGCATCCGGAGGTTCTGAACGGCGCGAAGCAAAGGGGGGACTGCGCCGCGCCCTGATGTTGCTATGCCGGTAGTCAGGCTGGGGCGCGGGAATGAGGAAAGGAGGCTGACATGGGTGCGGAGCAGGCAAAGGGCGCTGAGGAGTTGGCCGCGAGGCTGGAGAAGATGGGGAGGCAACTTCGCCGGGCTAACATCGTCAGTACCGTCGCCCTGCTCCTGGCGGGGGGAGCGGGCGCCATCTTCCTGGCCTCCCCAGGGGAGACGGCCCTCACTCGCGCGCTCGGGCTGAGCGAGGCTACGGCCCAGGCCCAGCCCGCCATCATGAACACGGTCGCTGCGCGCGAGTTCGTGTTGAAGGACGCATCAGGTCACACCCGAGCCGAACTCACGGTGTTCGCGGGAGGCGGGCCCGGCCTCGCCCTCGCCGACCGGGACGGAAAGCCTCGCTGCATGCTGGCCCTGACGGTGGACGGGGCACCCGGCTTAGCGCTGAGCGACAAGGACGGGAAGCTCCGCGGGCAGTTCGTCATCGGCCCGGATGGGACACCCAGCCTGCTCCTCAGCGACAAGGAGGGAAACAACCGCGGCGGGTTCGGGCTGACGGCGGACGGGAGCCCCGGCCTGGTGCTCGCCGACAACGCGGCCAAGACCCGGAGCGTCCTGGGCCTGGAGGCCAACGGGAGATGCAGCCTGAAGTTCCTCGACGCCGAGGGGGCGCTCCGCAACGTCTTCGGCCTGGACGAGACCAGCACCCCCGCCCTCATGCTCTTCGACAAGCAGGGCACGGTCCTCTTCAAGGCCCCGTAAGCCGCACCGGTAGCACCGGGGGGGCGTTCGGGGCTGCGGCGGGAGGCAGTACCCAGGAAGTGTGGAGGAGAAGCAACCGTAGACCCAGGAGCCCCTTACGGCGACTTGGCGACTTGGCCGTATGCGCACCCCCGGGGGGTTCATGTACCTCAGGGTCTCTCCTGGTTCGGGGACCCGGTGCCGGGCCTGCAATTGAACGGCAGTTGAACTAGGGAGGGAAGAGCTGTCGTATTGACGTTTTGGGGGCGTTGTTGTACCTTAAGGTGCGGTTGAGGGGCCCTTCTGGAACTTGAGTACCATTGGGCGCTGGGCAGAGGGAATGACGAGTTACTGGGCGGGCAACCGCGCCAAGCCAAGGAGGGAGGTTCAGCTGTGGCGAAGAACAGCCCAATCAAAAGGGCTCGGCGAATCGAAGCGGCCTTCAAAGCGCTAGGGCTTGGTTCGCTGCGAGCAAGAAAGAAACTCCAGAAGCTCTCGTGCACCCAAGGAGACCAAGATCGGGAGAAGAACGCCATCTTCATAGATGCTGATACTACTTCCGCTGCTTCCGAGGAGAATCCTGATGCCCGACTGGAATCAACTCCTTGATGAGATCAAGGAGGCGGGAAGCACGCACGATGTCATCCGCCGGAAATATCTTCGCCAGCTTCACGAGAAGACGAGGCGGAACGTAATTATCTACTACTCCGGTTGGCTTCAGAAACGAAACCTCGAGGGACTCGAAGTTAATGACGCAGACAAGAATGGCTTCATGACGGTCGTTCATCAACTTGACCGTAGCCTAGGCCTCGACCTCTTGCTCCACACTCCGGGGGGCGAGACAGCCGCAACAGAGTCCCTCGTTGATTACCTTCGCTCGATGTTCGGCACCGACATACGTGCCTTCGTTCCGCAACTCGCAATGTCGGCGGGCACCATGATAGCCTGCGCGTGCAAACAGATCTACATGGGCCAGCAGTCGAGCCTCGGTCCGATCGACCCCCAGTTTCGAGGGGTACCCGCACACGGCGTAGTCGAAGAGTTTGACCGCGCCTGCAGCGAGATAAAGGAGGACCCAGCCAAGATCCCGGTCTGGCAGGCGATTCTTGCAAAGTACTCGCCAGCTCTCATTGGCGAGTGCGAAAAGGCAATTCAATGGGCCACAGAAATGGTTGAAGAGTGGCTTCTGTCAGGAATGTTCCAGGGGCGCCGAACCAAGAAAGAGGTGCTGACCGTCAAGAGGATAGTCTCGGAGTTGACTGACCACGCACTTTCCAAGTCGCACGCACGGCACTTGTCTCTTCAGCGATGTCAGGAAATGGGACTCAACGTTATTCCACTGGAAACGGACCAGGAGTTGCAGGAAGCTGTTTTGTCGGTGCATCATGCTTGCATACACACGTTGGGAGCGACAGCTGCCTTTAAGATCATCGAGAACCACATGGGGCGCGCGTTCATCCAGATTGCGCAAACGGTGGTTCTCCAAAAATAGCGTGAGGTCCTGTTCTCAGAATAGTTGAGCGCAAGTTCGCAAAAGGTCCATGCGAGTTCGCAGGGGTAAAGCTTATGGGCGCTGCGGGCCCCCTTATTTGCGACTTTCCGGGTGGGAAGACATCGGCATGGAGTTGAAATAGGGGAGGAAGGGAGGAACAGGTGAGACACGGAGTCTGGGGAGCGGTTGCAGCGCTCACTTTGGGGCTGGCAGCATTCGCGCAGGCAGCGGGTGAGGGTGGGGTGGCCTTCGCCTCCAAGCCGGTGATTGCGGCGGTTGCGGGGGAGGGGTATGAGTATGCGCCGAAGGTGACGGGGGCGGAGGGGGTGACGTTCAGGTTAGCGTCGGCACCCGAGGGGATGAAGATGGATGCTAAGACGGGCGTCATCACCTGGACGCCTGCACAGAACCAGGCACCCTACCAGAAGGTGGCCATCGAGGCCGAGGCCGCCGGGCAGAAGGCGGTGCAGGAGTTCGAGGTCTTCGTCGTCGGGCTGAATGATGCGCAGGCGGAGGCGATGAAGAAGGTGCACGCCGGGTTCGCCGGCGTCCCCCATTCCTTCGCCGGCTTCGGCGACAGCATCGCCTCGGCTGCCTGGGTGCTCGACATCGCCTGGCGGACGCAGGACCACTCGCCCGCCTGGAACAAGGCTTCGGGCTACGTCTTCATCGAGCGCGGGCCGGAGCACTGCTCCCAGGGAGGCTGGCGGACGACCAACGCGGTGGGCGACCTGGACGGGAAGTGCACGCCCACCGTCATCGAGTACGCCCTCACCAACGATAAGCCCGAGGTCGCTACCATCATGTATGGCACCAACGACGCGGTGAACCTCCCCACCGAGGAGTATGCGAAGAACCTGGCCTTCATCGTGGATGCGTGCCTGGAGCACCACTGCATCCCCATCCTCTGCGTGCCCACGCGCTACACCTGGAAGAAGGGGGACGGGACCATGCTCGATGCGACCCGCTTCTTCCCCAAGATTCGGCGAATCGCCCAGGAGCGAAACCTCCCCCTCATCGACCTCAACGCGCTCTTCGAAAGCGAGCCCGACCCGCTCTCGCTCTTCGGTGACGGCGTTCACCCGAACAACACTCAGGAGACGGGCCCCTATCCCTTGAGCGACCGTCGCTTCGGCTACACCATCATCAACCACGCCATCTATCACACGTACCGCGCGCTCATCGACCGGGGCGTCATCGCCGACGTCCCCCGCTGAGGCACGGGCAGGAGCCAAGGGTGGCTGACGCGCTCTGGGACAGGAAGGAAGGCGCGGGGGCTTCGCCGGTTGAAGGCCGGGCGGCCGGGGCGCTTTCCGAGCCCCGGGCCGACCTGGTCATCCTCGCCGAGCGGGAGCCGGCGTCCTTTCTCCGCGCTGCCTGCCTGGCCTGGGCCCGAAGGGCCGAACTGGCTTTCACGGACGAGCCCGCGGTAAGCCGACTCTTCTCGCAAGAGCGGGTGCCGGAGGCGGAGGTCACTGACGAGGAGTTGGAGGCCCAGGCCGGCCCGGAACTGCTTGCCTTCTACCGACGCTGTCGGCGGTCCGCAGCGCTGGAACGTCGGCTCTTCTTCGCACTCCGTCACGGCGGGGCCGACACGGCCCAGGTGGCTCGGGCGGCTCTCGCTGACATCGCCCGCTTCGGCTTCCCCTACGTGCTCAACAAAGCGAGCGACGCCGGGAAGGCGCTCGCCTCGCGGGCGCGACAGGTGATGGTGGAACTGCATCGGCTCAAAGGCTTCGTCCGCTTCGTCCCCGCGCAGGTGGGCGGGGAGGACCCTCCGGGTCGGGTGCCCACCCTGTGGGCGCCCGCCTGCGGGCCCGGACGCGGTGCGAAGGGCGAACCCTCGTCCGGGGTAGGGCTTCCGCAGCAGGCGCCAGCAGGCCAAGAGAGGCAGACCGTCTCGGTGGGGAGGGCGGAGACGCCCCACCACGTCGGCGACCTCCTTGCCCTCTACTTCCACGAGCGCTTCGGCCGATACCGGCTCGTGCTCCTGGTCGGCCCGCAGGCCTACATCTGTCGCGAGGCAGGCGAGGTGCTCACCGACGACGCCGAGCCGTACCGCCAGGCCCTCGCCCGGGACGACTTCGAGCGCTTCTGGCTGGCCTACTACGGCTCCCAGGGCATCGCCCGGCGAGCGAACCCGCGCCTGCGCCAGCAGCGCCTCCCGAAGAAGTACTGGTCCTGGGTGCGGGAGGCAGCCCAGTTCGCCAGCGACGGCCCGTGACTACGCTTGCGCCGGAGTCTGGGGAGCGGGCTCTTTTCTGCGCGTTGCCAGCCAGAGCCAGATGAGCCAGAAGAGGGCCGCCACGTTGAAGCCCACAACGTGCGGCGTCCCGCTTGCGTCCGTTTTACCGAACCAGAAATGCAGTACGACGAACGATCGGGCGCCGATGAAAAGCGCGCCCCACTGCACCCAGATGAGTTGAAGCACGAGCGCAATGCAGGAAAGGGGGAGCCCGGGTCGCCTCCCGATAAGGAGGAGGATGGAACCGGCGACGCCATAGAGCACGGCGACAAGCGTGAGGGCCCAACCTATGAGACCAAGTGCTGAGGGCCCCGCGATCAGGATGGGGGCAAGAGGAAGGCAGTTGACCAACTGGAAAACGACATAGACGAGCACCGGCCAGCGCACACGGACCATCGTCTCCCCTCCTTGGCTGAGGTCACGGAGAACGCTGACAACCTAAGCGCAAGTAACAGTGTAGCCCGGGCGCTTTCCCGCACAATGGAAAACCGCAACGTTGGGGGAACGGGCACACTGACAGTCGAGCAGCTGTGGTGTTGATTCACGACCGTCCAACAGGCACAATTGTTTCGCATACAGGAAGTGCCCCGGGCTCGCTGAAGGAGTCGTCGGATGACGCGAAAAGAGCGCGTGAGGTTAGCCATCACCCACCGGGAGCCTGACCGGGTGCCCCACGAGATCAGCCTCACCATCCCGGCCCGGGAAATGCTCGAAGCCCACTTCCACACCACGGACCTGGACACGGTGCTCGACAACCACCTCGCCAGCATCGCCCCCGAACTCCCCATGGTGGAGTTTCGGCCTGGATACTTCCGGGACGAGTGGGGCGTGGTCTGGAACCGGACCGTCGACCGGGACATCGGCGTCATCGAGGGGGCGGTGCTCCCGGAGCCTAACCTGGCGCGGCTCTCCTTGCCTGACCCGCACGACCCCCGGCGCTACGCGCCCATCCCGGCCTTCCTCCAGGAGCATGACGACCAGTTCTTGCTCTGTGACATCGGCTTCTCCCTCTTTGAGCGGGCCTGGACGCTGCGGGGGCTGGAGAACTTCTTCATGGACCTCGCCCTCCATCCCGGCTTCGTGACCGAACTCCTGGACGTCATCACCGACTACGTCCTGGCCCTGGTCGCCGAGGCCGGCCGGTTCGGCTTCGACGCCTTCCAGTTCGGCGACGACTGGGGTCAGCAGTCGGGGGTGACGATGGGGCCGGAGGCCTGGCGGCGGTTCATCAAGCCCCGGGCAGCCCGGCTCTACGCTGCGGCCCACGAGACGGGGAAGTTCGTCTTCATCCACTCCTGCGGGGCGGTGCAGGCCCTCTTCCCCGACCTCATCGAAATCGGCGTGGACGTCTTCAACCCCTTCCAGCCCGAGGTGATGGACGTGGTGGAGATGAAGCGCCGCTTCGGCGACCGGCTGGCCTTCTACGGCGGCGTGAGCACCCAGAGGACCCTCCCCTACAGTTCGCCCGCGGGTGTGCGGGCCGAGGTCCGCCGACTCATCCGCGAGCTGGGTCGAGGCGGAGGCTACATCCTCTCCCCCGCCCACGACGTCCAGCGCGACGTCCCCCTGGAGAACCTGCTGGCCCTAGCGGACGAGGTGATGAACCAAGAGGACCGTGGCGGGAGCCGGCCATGAGCGGGCCCCGACGCATCCTCCTCACCAACGACGACGGCATCGGCTCAGCGGGCCTTGCCGCACTGAGGGAAGTCCTCGGCGCGCTCGGCGAGGTCACCGTGGTCGCCCCCAGCCGGGAACTGAGCGGCTGCGCCCACTCCATCACGCTGCGGGTGCCCGTCCTCATCGAAGAGCAGGTGGACGAGCGCACCTACGTCCTCAGCGGCTCGCCCGCGGACTGCGTCAAGATCGCGGTGCTGGCCCTCCTGCCGGAGCGGCCCGACCTGGTCGTCGCCGGCATCAACTTAGGGGCCAACGTCGGGGTGAACGTCCTCTACAGCGGGACGGTGGCGGCGGCCCTGGAGGGGGCCATCTTCGGCATCCCGGCGGTGGCCGTGTCGCTCCTCTGGTCGCCGAAGCCCGACTTCGCCGCTGCGGCGCGCATCGCCACCAGCCTCATCGAGCAGGCCCTGGCCCGGGAACGCTTCGCGCGGGTGGCCCTCAACATCAACATCCCGGCCCGGCCGCTTGCGGAGATTGCGGGCGTCCGGGTGACACCCCAGTGCCCCATCGAGTTGGGGGAAGCCTACCGCGACCACCAGGAAAGCGATGGCCGACAGGCCTACACCCTGACCTATGGCGAGCGGAAGCCCGAGATCCCCCCCGACTCGGACTGGGCCCTCCTCAAGGCCGGCTACGTGACGCTGACGCCGCTGCGACCCAACCTCACCAGCGAGGAGTGGCTCTGCCGACTCGCCTCGGTGCCGTGGGAACTGACTCGTACCACGTAGCGAGCCCGCTCCGCCGAGCCCACTTCGCCGACGCCGCCTTCGGCGGCGCAGGCCGGGAGCCACTTCGCAGAGCAGCAAAGCGGTGGGCCCGCGGCCCCGGCGAGTGAGGGACTCCAGGCGCGGCAAGGGGCGCGAGGCCTGCGTTTCCTGTCTCAGGAAGGCGAGCCGGTTGGCCTGCGGGCTCTCCCGCACGTCAGGCGACGTCTGCGCCGCCGACGACGTCTCCGCCGCCGGCGAAGACGTCGCCGCTGCCGAGGGCCTTGACCACCTGCGGGTCGAACTGCCTGCCCACGCAGCGGGCAATCTCATCCATGGCTTCGACGTGGCTCAGGGGACGTCGGCGGTACGGCCGGGGGCTGGTCATGGCGTCATAGGCGTCGGCGACGCCCAGGATGCGGACCAGGAGCGGGATGTGGTCTCCCTTGAGGCCGTCGGGGTACCCCGCGCCGTCCCAGCGCTCGTGGTGGTGACGGACCACCCCCTTGACGGTGCCCAGGAAGTCGAGAGGCTGGATGATGCGCTCGCTCACCACCGGGTGGCTCCGGATGACGCGCCATTCACCGTCGTCCAGCGGACCGGGCTTGTGCAGGATGTCTTCCGTGATGCCAATCTTGCCGATGTCGTGGAGTTGCGCGGCGTAGCGGAGGAGGGAGAGGTCGCCGGCGGAGAGGGAGAGCTGTCGGCCGATGGCGCTGGCGTAGTCGGTTACCCGCTGGGAGTGACCGCTGGTGTAGGCGTCCTTGGTCTCCAGGGTCACCACCAGGGCCTGCACGGTGCGGAAGGCGCTGGCCCGCAGTTGCTGATAGAGGCGGGCGTTCTCGATGGTGACGGCCACCTGACTGGCGATGGTGGAGAGCAGCGACACGTCGTCGGCGGCGAAAGGTTGTCCGTTGGTCTTGTCGTTCACGTTGATGACTCCCAGGAGCCGACCCTTGGCCAGAAGAGGCACACAGACGAGGGAGGCGCTCTTGTACTGCCGCTGGCGGGTGCCCGCCGGCTGCCCAGGCGTGAAGGCTGGGCGGCCGGAAGCTTCCGGGCGTAGCCGCAGGGCCCGCACAAAGGGGGCCTCGTTCACGTCTTCGATGAGGAGGGGCCGGCGCTCCCGGGCCACCCAGCCGGCGATGCCTTGACCGAGGCGGACCCGCTGACCCAGGATCTGCTCGGCCCAGGGTCCGATGGAGGCCCGGACGACCAGGTCCATCTCCTCCTGTTCGTCACCCCCGGGGGCGACCCCCCCGGCCGGCCACTCGCCTCCGCCGGGCGCGACGAGCCCCCCTATGGCGGGAAGTTCGACTTCGGTCGGTTCGGCGAGCATGATGGAGGCCTGCTCCACCCCCATCTCGGCCACCACCAGTTCCAGGCAGTTGGCCAGGA
>Ga0315282_10017832_pt1 | contig 10214 bp, 6 predicted proteins | sample YL17G07_20_MG_FD_203693 | JGI IMG/M metagenome (GOLD analysis project Ga0315282, IMG submission 203693) | Sediment microbial communities from Yellowstone Lake, YNP, Wyoming, USA - YL17G07_20 | ecosystem: Environmental > Aquatic > Freshwater > Lake > Sediment | place: USA: Wyoming | collected... | reverse complement strand
TCGAGGAGCTGGAGCCACGGGACCTGGTCCGGGCCAAGGGTCTGGTCGTCAAAGACAAGCGCTTGGGAACAGAAGGGCTTGAGGCCATCGGCCCGGCGGCGTTTGTTCTCCAAAGCGCCCCATCCGGAGCCGCGCTGGATGATCTCGCCCGGCGTCCGGCCGGCCATCGCCGCGGTGTCCTTGAGCATGGATTCCAGATTATCCTGGGGGACGTCGCGATCGAGGTGTTTCCGCACCTCGCCCCATGCCGCCCGCCAATCCGGTCCATGCGCGAGGCGCGGGTCCGCCCGCATCAGGCTATAGGACTCGAGCCAGCTCCATTCCGCCCCGGCGGGCATGGGCATGCACTCCATCTGGGTGCGGCAAATCCCCCCCTGGATCTCGACGTAGGCGCTGCCCCGTTCGGACAGGAACTCCTGCCAGCGCCGGCCTCCCGGGTTCATACCCCACACGAACAGTTTGCGGCCTTTGAGGCGGTCCGTGGAAGCGTGAATGAGACCGCGGCCCTCGGCGTCGAGCGCGGCTTCCCAGGGACGCTGCCCGTCGGGGACCGTGTAGAAGAAATCGCAGGCATCGGCCACATTCACGGGGTAGCTCACGTCCACGCCATTCGTGACGGGGATGGAAACGTTACCGTTTTGGTTCCCAAAACCCGAGGTGAAAGCCGATTGGGCGGGCACGAGGACGCGCGTGCCAGGCGTTTCGTCCACGGCGATATTCGACCACCAATACATGGGAACTTCATGGTCGTGAGGATTCACGATGCGCACGCGCACAAACAAAGAGGCGGACCGATCGGGCAGGAAGAGATCAATCTGGAAGGGCACGCAGCGGATGCGATCCCATTCATAGAGCCGGAGAACGGGCGCGCCGTCGTCGAGCCGCAAGCGGGCGGCGAAAAGGGGAGAACAAGTGAAGGGCGAATGGCCGATCATGCCACAGTTCCATTCCACGCCGCCCGAGAACCAGGCGTTCCGGATGGCGAGGTTCGCGGGTTGGAACACGGGATTTCGGTGCAGAAGTTCCCGTTGCGCAGGCTTGTGATAAAGGGACCAGAGCCGTCCGCCGAACTCCAGCAGGACCGTGGCGCGCAGGGTCTCGTTTTCGAGGACGGCAACCCGGAACTTGCGGGGTCTCCGGTCTCGGGTGTACTGATCGAGGACGCGGTAGGGAAGACAGCCCTGGACCAGGCCGTAGCCGAAGTAGCGGGTCTGTTCGGGGGTGACGTTGCCGCCCCAGTTATCGGGGAAGGGTACGGGAGCGGATTCGAGCAGATCGGGAAAGGGATTGCAGGGTCCCAGCTCAGCCCCCGGCATTTCGAGATGCTCCAGACGCAGTTCGCTCATAACGGGACTCCCCCGCGCGCCACGCCGAATCGGGCCCGCGGGTCTGTTTCCGGGGAAGGACTAACCGGCGCCTGCAGGGCGGACACGATCCTAGTCAACACGAGTGAAAACGGAAAAACAACGGAAATCTCTGGAAACAGCGTGAAACAGCGCCTTGAGGGAATGTCCGCGAACGGGCGTATCTTGGCTCCGCTACCCAATTGCCCCCGCCGACTTTACGTCGGTGGAGCGATGATTTTGCTCCAGAATCGGGCATATTATTCATCCGCGCCCCCGCCGACTTTATGTCGGTGGAGCGGTGGTTTTCGTTTGCGAACCCGAGGCGGGGATAATGTTAGAGGGGACGTGGATGAGCGCCGGAGAATTCATGGCAAGAAGCGACAGGTTTCAATCACCGCTCCACCGACATAAAGTCGGCGGGGGCGATATAGAGAGCGTGTTCGCTCTGGAGCAAAATCATCGCTCCACCGACGTAAAGTCGGCGGGGACGGCGTTTGAAAGCGGCAGGCGAGACGCCCGCCCTACTTTGTCCGTTCCCACAGTTTGGTAGCGGAGTCAAGATGTGCCCTCCGCGAACGAATTGGCGCGAACGGATTGGATTGACCACAAGGAAGCGGTGTAGTATTCATACCCTGGGGCGCCGGGCGTGCCGGGCGCTCGAGCGGGAAGGAAACGCGATGATCGGGATCTCGAAACTCTATTGCGGAACGGTGGAGCCTTCCGACGCGCTGCGGTACGGGCGCAAGTCCAAGGATCTGCCTTCGCACTTGCTGCAATTCTCGGGGGACAAGAAGCCCGTCGTGGTCTGGAACTGCACGCAGCGCTGCAACCTGAAATGCGTCCACTGCTATTCGCGGTCGGAGAACATAGCTTACGGCGGCGAGCTGAGCACGGAAGAAGGGAAAGGCCTCATCGCCGATCTCGCGCGATTTGGCGCGCCGGTGATTCTGTTTTCAGGCGGCGAACCGCTGATGCGGCCGGACCTTCTCGAACTGGCGCGGTACGCCACGGCGGCGGGGCTGCGCGCGGTGATCTCGACGAACGGCACCCTGATCTCGCGGGAACGCGCGGGCGAGCTCAAGGAAGCGAATCTGTCCTACGTGGGAGTGAGCCTCGATGGGCTGCGCGAGACGCACGACCGGTTCCGGGGCCACCGCGGGGCCTTCGACGAAGCGCTCGCGGGGATTCGGAATTGCCGCGAGGCGGGGATCAAGGTCGGGCTGCGTTTCACCATCAACAAGCGCAACGCCGCGGATATTGACGGGATATTCGACCTGATCGAGCGAGAGGACATTCCCCGGATTTGCTTCTACCACCTTGTTTACGCGGGCCGTGGGAGCAAGCTGGTGGCCGAGGACCTCTCGCACGAGGAGACGAGGCGGGTCGTGGACCTCATCATCGTCCGGACAAAGGACCTGCACGATCGCGGCAAACCCAAGGAAGTTCTCACGGTGGACAACCACGCCGACGGGGTCTATCTGTACCTGCGCCTGCTGAAAGAGAACCCCGACCGGGCCAGGAAGGTGCTGGAACTCCTGCGGATGAACGAGGGGAACAGCTCGGGCAAGGGGATCGGGTGCGTGAGTTGGGACGGGGAGGTTTACGCCGACCAGTTCTGGCGGCACCGGTCCTTCGGAAACGTGCGCCAGCGGCCCTTCAGCGAGATCTGGACCGACTTGGGCGATCCGCTCATGAAGCAGCTCAAGGAGAAGAAGCTGCACGTCAAGGGGCGCTGCGGCAAGTGCACCTGGCTGGATATCTGCGCGGGCAATTTCCGTGTGCGGGCGGAGGCCGTCACCGACGACCTTTGGGCGCCCGATCCCGCGTGTTACCTGACCGACGAGGAAATCGGGGTTCTCGTCAATACCGCTTCGGGCTGTGGTTCTCCCCGTGGCAGCGGAGGTAACACTCGCCGCTGCGGACGCCGGTGGACCGATACTCGAGGCGTCCCGTTTGGGGATCGGGCTGAACCACGGAGGCGTCGAAGTTTGTCAGGTGGGCATTGTTCACGGGGTTTCCCTCCGCGGAATCAATGCCGTGGGGATCGTGGCAGACCGAGCAGGGTGCGCGTTCCTCCCGGACGTGCTTGTCGTGCTCGCGGAAGCTCTGATCGGCGAGAATGCCGGCGCGGCTGTGGCACCCATAGCACAGAGCATAGGCCTGGGAACTCTCGGAAACGTTGTCGCCGGTCGTGTACTGCCGGGTCAGGATGAACTCGTAGTTGGAGCCGTGCGGGCCGGCAGAGCCGATTTGGTCGGCGCGCGCGCCGTCGTTGTTGTGGCAGTCCGTGCAGTAGATCAACGAGGACTCGGTGAGAGGTGAGATGAGGCTGGGCACGTCCCTGTTGACCCCCATGATTTCGACGGGATGGAAGGACGGGCTGGACGGCGAGAACTCGCGGCGGACGTTGAGGGACGCGATCCGCCGGGGAATGACGTTGATGGGATTTTCGGCCCTGTCGGCGTGGCACTTGAAACAAACCTCGTATTCATAACGCGCTTCCGGCAGGAGGCCGCCCGATGCGTCTATACCCGTCACTCCCCTCATCACGTCCTTGACGGCGGGGGCAAAGGAGGGACCTCGTTTGGCGCGATGGGGATTGTGGCAGTCCACGCACTCGACGTGGCCGTGCGCATCGAGCGGGCTTTCGCCGGGCTTGTGCGCGCCCACGGAACGGCTGACGGGGTGTATCGAGATTTTGCGGAAGACCGCTTGCAGGTTGAATGCCGCGACGTTGCCGTTGTGGCACACAAAGCACATGTCTTCTTCGACGGAGGACGTGAGGAGCTCCGCCGGCCCGCCCGCGTGATGCGAGACGTGGCAGTTGAGGCAGGAATTGGCCGCCACGCTCGCGTATTCCGTGTGAGGCCAGGGGTCCGGCCCGGCGCCGTTCCATTGGCTCGGCGCGGTGGCGTGGGGAGTGGCGCTGAACTGCGGGAAGGAATGGCACTGCCGGCACAGAAGGGCGCTTTCGTTGCTCATCGCCAGGAAATTGCCCCACTGATTGTCGTGGGGGTTGTGGCAGCTCGTGCACTGAAGCTCCGAATTCGGGTCCAGTTTCACCCGCGGGTCCCACGTTCCCGGGGCGGTCAGCGTCCCCGCGGACCGGCCCAAGGCGGAAAGGTAGTCGAACGAGATGGGATGGTCATCGCGCAGATCGGCGCCGATGCGGCTGCGGCCGGGAGGCATGAAGGCGCCGCCTGTGGTGGCTTTGACGGTGGCCTCGCTCACGAGTTCGCCCAGCGCGATGGTTCCGTCGTGGCAGCTCAGACAGAGCTTGGACGCGCCAGTGGGCTGGCCCGGCTGAGCCTTGAGGGTTGGGCTGTTGTAAGGGATATAGGGGGCCGTCGAGTCGCGGCGGTTCCACAAGGGAGCGGTCGTTCGCGCGCGATGAGGCGTGTGGCAGAAGATGCAGATCTCGTCTTCGGAGATCGCCCGCACCGTGCCCGGTCCGGTTGCCGAGAGATTGTGTTTGGTGTTCACAATGCTTTCGGCCCACGCGCCGGCGCAGAACCAGCAGGCGCACAAGGCCGCCGCCGCCACCCGAAGCGCCGTGCCGTCCCGCCTCGGGACGGTGTATGAGTGGCGCTCCTGCCTTTTCCAGATTCCGCGCATACTCCCTCTTTCCCGCCGCGCGCTTACCGCGACACGGCCCGCTTCATGGGGCCGCGGCGGCGCCGATGAGCCGGAAAACCTGGACCCGGCTGTTGTAGCTGTCCGCCACGAAAAGCAATTGCTCCTTGTCATCAAAGGCAAGGCCCGCGGGCAACCAGAACTCTCCCGGCCCGCTGCCGGACGCGCCAAGGCTGAGCAAGAGGCGCCCGTCCCAGTCGAAGAACTGTACCGCGTCGTGCAGCCCCTCCACAACCATGATCCGGCCCCGCGGGTCCACGGCCACCCCCTTGGGTTTGGCGAACCCGCCGGGGGCATCGCCCGCCATTCCAATGGAGCGTATGAAGGTCCCGTCGGGTTCCAGAATCTGCACGCGGAAGTTCATGGAATCCGTCACGACCAGGCGGTCTTGAGGGCCAATGGCGACGTGTGTGGGGAAATTGAACGCCTGCGGCTTATCGCCGCGCCCGCCGATGGTGCGCAGCAGACTCCCCCCAAAGTCGAAGACCGCGACAGCATGGCCGAGGACGTCAACCACATAAACTTCCCTCCGCCGGCGGTTGATCGCGACGCCGGCGGGGCGTTTGAGAACGCCGGACTTGACGAAAGAGCCGAGCCATCGTCCGTTTGGATCAAACGACTCCACCGACCCCAGGCGGGAATCGCTGACCAGAATCCGCCCATCGTCCAACGCCGCCACCCCGACGGGCGACGACAGCCCTCCGGGGCGGCTGCTCCCCAGTTCGACGTAGCGTCGGCGCGACCAGTCGTAGAAGTGCACGGTGCGGCGGCCCGGGTCCGTGACGAGCAAGCCGCCGCGAGGATGGAGCGCCAGCGCGAAAGGCTTGACAAGATGCGAATCAGGGCCGCCGGTGAGCCATCCGGCGGCTGAGTGCCAGAAGCCAGCCTCCGCGAACAGGTCTGTGTGATCCCTGATCGCCGTCACATAGGCGACGCATGCCGCCTCGGGAGGAGCGGGCCATGCCGGCGCCGGATCCGCCGCGCGCGGAAAACCCTTCCAAGGGGCGGCGCTGCAGCCCACGCCGGCAATCAACAAGACGAACGCAACAGCCAATCGAGTTACGGAGCATCGCATTGGACTTAGAACTCCCTGCACACCTGCAAGAATACGTGAACGCGGTCGCGATTGGAATCAAAACGCTCCCGTTCCTCGATTCGCGCTCCCGCCGACAGGCGGAACTTGCGCCAGCGCATTCCGATCTTCGCCAGGACGCCGAGCAGCACTTCGTCCGTGATGCCCGTCTCCTTCCGGCCCCGCGCTTCGAGTTCCCAATAGCCCTCGCCGCGGATTCCGCCGCGCAGCCCCGTTCCCGCATACAGCGCATTCGTGTAATCTTTGGATTCCGTTCTTTCTTCGTTGTCGTAGCGCATGTTCAGCATCCCCGCGTGCCAAGTCCATTGCAGCGACGGGCCGAGGCGGTGGCTTCCCTCGATCTGGCTGCGCAGCTGATCGTAGCTCGTGAAGTTCGAGGCGTAGCGTTCGAACTCCTCGGTCCACGTAAGCCCCCGCCAGGCATAGGAGGCCCCAACCAGGTTGCTGGTCATTCTCAAGACGCTAGGATCGTCGTGCTCGACGCCCCCGCTTGGGGCCACGTTGTGCCAGCGATAGTAAACGCCAAGCCCCTTGAGATATCGCTCGAAATCATACCGAGCATTAAACGCCTGGCTGGTGGAGAGGTAGGCGACGTCCGTCGGCGACTGATAGTCATAATCAACGAGAACGGACTCGCCATCGTTGATCCTGCCCCCGAGGATGAGCCGGAGCCCGGTGCGGTTTCCGCGCACCTCGACCGCGTAGTCGAAACCCTCGGTGTAGGTGACCAGGCCCGCGAGGTCCGTGACCACAATCGAGGGGAGGTTCACGTTGGGATTGGCCAGAAACCGGGGAATGCTCGGAACCAGGGTGACGGCCTCGTCGAGAACGGTCCGCAGCCTCGAAGCGCCGGTCCGTTCCATGTCATCAACCGTGACGGCGTAGCCGGCCGCCAGATGGCCCCAGGGGGTGTTCTTTCGATAGTCCGCGCGCCCCGTGACCCCCTGATAGGTGTCGGCGGCGCCCGAGAACTCGCTGCGGCGCCAGTGCGCGTCCACGTGCGTGTCCAGGCTCTTGTAGAGGCGATGGTCCAGGCCGGCCTCGGCCTGGTAAGTCTGGATGGTCGAGTTTCGGACCTGACTGCGAAGATAGTTCAGGATATAGTGGCTGCGAAGCGCGGGGGTATGCTGGAGCTGGAGCCGCTCCTGCCAATAGAGGTTCTGGAGATCCTGATCGTTGCTTTCCGTAAACAGACGCACGAGGCTTCGGAGATAGCTGTCCCGGTCGGAGCCGAAGGAAGCGGTGTTTTCGAGGCTGAGGTCGTGGGAGCGGAAACTCGTGTCGCGCCGCGTCTTGATGAGGCGGTTCGTGGCCTCGAAGTTCTGCTCGTAATCCTGATAGCGATATCTCAGCTCCGTCCGCATCCGGTCCGAGACGGTGTTGCGCGCCACGTATTCCAGGATCTTGGAGGCGGATCTGGAATGGCTGTCAAAACCATCCTCCCAAGTGCGGTTCTGTCTCAGGGACAAGACCATGGGGAACGGGCCCTTCTTGAGACTCGCGCTTCCGCCGTAGGTTTCGGTTTCCACGAGGTAGCGGTCGGTGAAGAGCTGGCGCACGGCGTCGCGTTCGCGCCGCGCAAAGAAGTCCAAGGATACGGGACTTTCCTTGAACAGGGTGAAATAGATGTCGTACTCGCGCAGGAGCGTGTTGGAGCGAATGTCGCCCTCTTGGCCGCTTCCGCCCCCGGACCTCTCGATCAACTGCTGGAGAAACCCCAGCTTGAACCGCGTCCGGAAATCCATGAAGAGCGGGTGGTAGATGTAGCCGTTCAGGCGGTAGAGGACGTATTCCTCGAAACTGCGGTTGGAGAACTCGAGCGATCCGCTGTGGCCGCGTTCCTGTGTCTCGCCCAGATAGTCGAACTCGAAACCCAGTTCGCCGCCGGTGTCAGTCAGGCGCAAGGGCGCAATGGGAACATCGCGGTGGTAGTCCTGGGCCCACAGACCGGCGGTTCCCAGCAGCCATAGCAGGAGCGGGAGGCAAGACGGGACCATCCTATGCATGCCTGGGTGCCGGGCGCCGTTTCTCTGCATGGCTTTCTGGTTCTCTTCACGTTGGGAAGGTTCTTCTCGCTTCGCCGGGTTCCCCCCGGCGCGCGTCCTCACAACCGGTGCGGATTGTGACAAATGAAGCAATCCGCTTCGTCCCGCAACCATGCCGATATCCCGTGAAAAGGGTTCTCTTCCGCTTCCTGTTGGTCGTGGCAGTAGAAACAGAGATCCTCGACGGGTTGACTGAGCAGGTGCGGGTTGCCCGAGTCGTGCCCGCTGGTGTGGCATGGAAGACATTGGCCGAGATTCACCGGCCCATGGTTCCAACCCTCGGTCAAACGCTGCTCCGCGTGGCAGCGGTCGCAAGACACCATGCTGACTTCCGTTGCCGGCTCAAAACCCCTCGTAATATCATGACATATCCGGCACTGCTTCTCTTCGAGATCCCGATGAACGGGATGCCGCGTTGGCGCGGCGAGCCGGCGGGCGTCGGCCACAACCGGCGCGGGCGTCGAGGCATTGGTCCGCTCCTGGGGCGCCGGCACACCGTCGAAGAAGAAACTGAGGGTCCTATAGCGGCTCTCGACCGTGCATGCCAACACGGAGAGAACGGCGGTGAGGATTGCCGCAAGCCCTCCCACGCGCCGCAGGTTGGATCTATCCCTCATGGTGACTCGGCCCGTTCACGCGCAACGGCAAAGAAGTTGATGAGGTGTGACTGCCACTGGTTGACCACGATGACCAGGTATTCCGGATCGAAGCCCGGCATCACGCGCTCCGTGAGCCAGGGAATCGCGGGCCACGGGCAGACGCGGAGCCCGGCGGGGAGATCGAGGTTTCCCCGATCCTCGCCTGGGCCACCGAAGAAGAGGAACAGACGCCCGTTGGAACCGTCGAAAATCTGCACGTTGGCGAACCGCGTATCTACCACGTAGAGGCGTCCGTGTCCGTCCAAGTCGAGGCCTTTGGGCCATGCGAACTGGCCCATGGCGTCTCCATGCCGGCCGAATTGCATGAGCGGCTCGCCCTTGGGCGAGAACTTCTGAACGCGGAAATTGCCCGTGTCCGTCACGTAGACGCTACCGTCGGGACCCAAGGCCACGTATGTGGGGTAGAGGAGAAGGCCGGGGGTGTTGCCCTTGCCGCCGAATGAACGCAGGAAGCCGCCCGTGCGCCGATCCCACACCTCGATCTCGTGATCTTTGATGTCGCACACATACAAGACGTCACGCGCGGCCGCGACGGCCACCGGGGCAACCTCGCCGGGCCGTCCCCAAGCGTGCAGATAGCGCTCATCGGGTCCGTAGACCAGCACTGCCCCGCGCGTCTTGTCGGCAACCAGCAACCGCCCCTCATCGTCAATGGCGATGTTGTTGGGCTGCTGGATCTTCCCAATGCCGCGATCGCCCGCCAACACGTGAGAGTCGCCGCTGACAAGGTCGTATACCACAACGGTGTTGAGCATCGTGTCGCAGATGTAGAGTTTCGAACCCGACAAGACGGCGTTGATGGGCTTGAGAAGGGGGTGCCGCACCTCGGGCGGCCCAAAGAGGAATTCGGCGAACTTGCCGCGGTGGGAGGGAAGATCCGCGGTGGAAGACAACGAACCGAGATATTGAACCCTGGGTTTCTCCGGCGGCAGAGGGAACAGGACGAGGGGGCGCTCCCGGGCAACCGGCGGGGCCCCGGCGCAGCCGAGGGCAAGGAGCGCCGACGCCAACGCCAGCCAACAAGGCAAGCGCCGGAGACGGGACGCGGTTCCAGGCGGGTTCACGGGTACCACGTTTGCCTCTCCTAGCGCCTTACTTGTTGTGGCACGTCAGACAGAGCTTGCTTTGGGCGCGGGTGATAAGCAGCAGACTGTCGTTAACGGCGGCGGCGGAAGCGGCGTTGTGGACGTCGTGACAGGAGCAGCACTCCATCTGATCACCACGCAGAAGATCCTTCTTGATCGTTCCTCCCAGGCCGGACGGTGTGCTGGAGGGAGGGAACAGCGCGCCATCCTTGACGGCGAGGGCGTCGTCATACGTGAAGGAGATGGGGTGGTCGTTCTTGAGTTCGTCCGCGCCGATGGCCAGGGAACCGCCAAGGAAAATAACCCCGGAGCGGCCCCCAAACGAGTCCACCGCAATCGTGCCGTCGTGGCAG
>Ga0315282_10017831_pt1 | contig 10214 bp, 6 predicted proteins | sample YL17G07_20_MG_FD_203693 | JGI IMG/M metagenome (GOLD analysis project Ga0315282, IMG submission 203693) | Sediment microbial communities from Yellowstone Lake, YNP, Wyoming, USA - YL17G07_20 | ecosystem: Environmental > Aquatic > Freshwater > Lake > Sediment | place: USA: Wyoming | collected... | reverse complement strand
GTGACCCGCCGGGCCACGTCCAGGACCTCCGTCTGGGTGAGCAGGCCGAAGTCGGGCTCGCCCAGGTGGCTGGCGGCGACACCGTAGCCTGTAAGGACTGCGGCCGGGAAACCGACCCTCTCCGCTACCTTTGCGGAGAGGACATCGTAGACTCCGGGGGTCACCATCACCTTGCCCTCGGAGATCAACGGGTGCACCTGAGCCTGCGCCATCTCTCGCCTCCTTGTTGGACGGCCTGTCTTGTCGCCGGGCCGCCTCACCTTGCCAGTTCGCCTCCCAACCCCGTTCCGTCACCACCCACCCTATGCCGCAGTAGATTATAATGGGTGCCGGAGCGGGCTGAACCCGCAGCAGACAGAGAGGTGAGAATCGAGATGAAGAAGGCTTTTCTGGCTCTGGCGCTCCTGGCGTATGCCGTGGTCCTGGCCGCCTGCGGGGGCGGCGAAAAGGGAGAGCAGGGCGTTCGAACACCGACGGGGCCCGTCAAGATCGCCCTCTGGCACTCCGAGACCGCCGCCAACCAGGAGTCTATCCAGCGCCTGGTCGATGGGTTCAACGCTTCTCAGAGCGAAGTCCAGGTCGAAGTCGCCTTCCAGGGTGACTACGTTGACCAGCTAAACAAGACCGTGGCCTCCCTGGGGACGAGCAACGCCCCGGCCCTGATCCTGCAAGATGGGAACCACACGCGGTTCTTGATCGATAGCGGGGCAGTGACCCCCGTCCAGACATTCATCGACCAGGAAAACTACGACCTCTCAGACTTCGACCAGAAGGCGGTGGACTTCTCCACCATCAACGGCCAGATGTACACCATGCCCTTCACTATTTCCGTGCCCATGATCTTCTACAACAAGGTGCCCTTCCGGGAGGTAGGCCTGGACCCCGAGCATGCGCCGGCCACCCTAGAGGAGGTGCAGGCAGCCTCAGAGAAGCTGCTCAAGAAGGACAGCGCCGGAAACGTGATCCGCAGCGGCATCGTCCTGGAGATCAATGACTGGTACATCTGGCAGATCCACGCCCTCCAGGGTGAGCTGGCGATTGACAACGGGAACGGGCGCGAGGGCCACGCCACCGAGGCCATCTTCAACGGCCCCACAGGACAGCGCCTGTTCACGTGGTGGAACGACATGATCGACCAGGGCCTGGCCTTCAACGTCGGACGCAACCCCAACGGCGTCGACAACTTCATGGCTTTGGCCAGCGGTCGCGCGGTAATGACCCTGACAGCCTCCTCGGCCCTGCGCTCGGTCGTGGACGTGCTGGAGAAGGGCATGGAAGGCGTCGAGCTGGGGACAGGTCTCTTCCCCGGCTTCGCGGACGGAAAGGGAGGGCCGGAAATGGCCGGCCTCTTCCTCTGGATCCTCAACAGCGGGCCCAAAGAGGAGCAGGAAGCCGCCTGGAAGCTGGTCAAGTGGCTCATGGAGCCCGAGCAGCAGGCCGAATGGTTCGCTGGCAGCGGCTACCTGCCGGTCAGCCAGTCCGCCTATGACTTGCCGCCGGCGCAGCAGGTCATGGAGCAGTACCCCCTGTTCCGCCAGCCGGTGGAGGCGTATCGAGCGGCGCCCTCGACAGTGGCCACTCAGGGCCCTCTCATTGGCCCCATGGCCCAGGTGAGCGAGGCCATCAAACACGCCGCCGAGGAGATGGTGCTGAGCGGCAAGGACCCCATCGAGGCCCTGAACGAGGCCGCCGACAGCGCAACGCAGGCGATCCAGGAGTACGAGAGGCGGGTCAACCCGTAGGGGGCCTTCCATCGCCGGGGCCCCTTTCCTTGACAGGCTGCGAAGTCCATCCCTATAATCCTCTCACGCGGGGATATAGCTCAATTGGGAGAGCGCGGCGTTCGCATCGCCGAGGTCGGGGGTTCGAATCCCCCTATCTCCACCAACTGCGAGGTCTACGGTCAGGGGCTGGAGGTTGGACGGGGACGGTCGCGTCCAGCCTCCAGCTTTTCTTCTGATCAGCAGGGTGCCCCTGTAGCTCAGTAGGATAGAGCAGCGGTTTCCTAAACCGCGTGTCGCGGGTTCGAGTCCCGCCAGGGGCCCCACCTCTTGCGATCACAGGCCTGTTCCATTCTCCGAAGCCTCGCCTGCCAACCCCCTTGCGCGGCCCTCGGGACTTGCATACAATGCAGGCGAGACAGGAGGCTCGGCCTGCCCATTGTAAGGCGGGGCAAGGCGGGCCAGATGCAGGGATGCTAGGGGGTCGTGCGCCCCGACACCACCAGCGAGGGACACGGCCCCATTCTATGTCCTGCGTAGCGCGGTCCATCCCTCTCTAGCAGGCCTTCTGGGCGCAACTCCCGCTCTCCCGTCGGACAGCGAGCAAGCGTCCCGTCATCCCGTCTACACACCGGGCTGCGACTTGCGCGCTGACGTTATGTCATGTATAATGAAGCCGAGCCTTCGGAGTGGCTGAGGCAAGGATGCGGAAAGGCTCTCTTGAGGGTTCATCAGGCCGCCGGGCCCTCCCCACGCCACCACAGGGCCTGGCGGCCTCTGTGGTACCTCCAGCGGACCCTCCGGCCCCCTGCCTCCCCTCGCAACCGCCCCTAGCACAGACCTCTGGTCGGCCCGTGACCGCGGGTATACAATCTGGTCACGGCTGTCCATCTTCACGGGGGTTCAAGCATGACTAAGGAAGAGGGCTGGGTTTCGAGCAGATACTCTCCGAAGGATGCCCAGGATTCCTTGCAGCTCTTGCGCAAGACCTCGGGCGACATCGAGGCCGCCTCGCCGGCCTATCAAGAATGGCAGTACCAGCGAAACCCCGCGGGCCCGGCTATCGCCACCCTGGCGCGAGAAGCGGAAACGGGCCGGCTCATCGGCCAGGTGGTAACGATCCCTATCAGAGTGCGGCTTTCGGGCAAGGTACGCGTCGCTGGCCTTTCGCTGGAGCCGGTGATTGATCCCGCCTACCAGGGCAGCAGCGTCCTCGCTGGACTGCTGAAGGACGTCTGCGCTCTATCGGCAGAGGAGGGCATCGCCTTCACCTACGGCTTCCCCAACCAGGCTTCCCATCCGACATTCGTGAACAAAGCCGGGTTCAGGAACATAGGGTCGGTACCTCTCCTCGTCAGGCCATTGAACCCAGAGCGCCTCGCTATGAAGACAGCGCACAGTGGCGCTTCAGCGAAGACGGCCTCCGTTGCCAGGCGCATATGGCGAACCCCTGCACCGGCGCCGCGGCAAGAGGCCGTGCCTGGCCTGGAGATAGAGAAGGTCGATTCCTTCGATAGCGCCTTTGTGCTCTTCTGGGACAGGGTCCAGCACCGATTCCCCGTCATGGTGGTCAGGGACCCCTCCTACCTCAACTGGCGCTTCGCGGGTGTGCCCACCAGAAAGTACACCACCTTCGCCGCCAAGTCTGAGGATGAGATACGAGGCTTCATCGTCCTTCGCGACGCACCGCTGGGCCAGTTCTCCGCGGGCCTCATCGCGGAGATGGTGGTGGAGGCCAGCGCCGAGGGGCGCGCGGCGGGCCGCCTCTTAATTGACAAGGCGTACTCCTACTTCGAAGAGCAGGACCTGGACATCCTTGCCAGCCTGGCTCTTCGCCATACGGATGAGTTCCGCCTCCTCCGGTCGAGGGGCTTCTGGGTAGCTCCCAAGTTCCTGGAGCCCCGGCCCTTCCGTCTCGTTGTGCGCTGCGACGACGAAGAGCGCAGCCCCAGCCGTCTGGCCTATGACCCCGGGAACTGGTTCGTGACGATGGGGGACTACGAGGCGGGGTAGGCGCTGCTGAGGCTCGAGGCTTCGGCGGGCACGGTTACCAGCACACGCGTCCCTGCGCCCGGTTCTGAGTGCACAGCCAGGGTTCCCCCAAGCAGCCGAACTCGCTCCTGCATTCCTATTATGCCGAGCTTGCCGGATGCAGCCAGGTCGCTTGGGCTCCTCGGTGGCTCGAAACCGTTGCCGTTGTCCGCGACTATCATGGTGATCCCGCCACCCCTAAAGTCCACCGTGACTTCGACTGCGGACGCCCCCGAGTGCTTCCTGACGTTGTTCAGCGCCTCTTGAGCAATGCGGAACAGGGCCAGCTCCGCCTCATCCGGAAGGCGACGCTGCTCACCCAATACCCTGATGTTTGCAGCTATGCTGTGCTGTTCCTCCAGGGCCGTCGCAAGCCATTTCAGCGCCGGCAGCAAGCCTAGATCATCAAGGACACGCGGACGCAGGTCCCGGCTGAAGCGGCGTACACCTTCCAATATCCTGTCGGTCTGCTCACGGAGCTCCTCAAGGCGCTCCGGGATCTCCTTCGGCAATTGGTTTCCGCTGGAGGACATCGTGTCAACGAGCATGTCAAGACGTCGAGAAAGACCGGTGAGGGCCTGCGCGGTGTCGTCATGAAGCTCGCGGGCGATGCGCAGCCGCTCACCCTCTTGAGCCTTGAGAACCTGTGAGATGTAGAAGCGCAGGTTCTCCTGCATTCGCCGCTGCTCGGTCACATCCCTCACGATCGCCTGAACACCTATAGGCTGCTCGCCTCGAATGATCAAGCTGGGCATGAGCTCCACGATGGCCTGCGTCCCGTCTCGCTTGGTCAACCCGAGCTCGAAGGGACCCTCGATGGCCTCGCCGTTGAGCTGCCTCCTGACAATCTCCTTTACAGCCTCCGGGCCTTGCCCCGAGAGGAACCTGCCAATATCCATCCTGGCCATTTCCGCACGACTGTAGCCAGTAAGCTTCTCACAGGCGCTGTTGGCCGCAATAATCTTGCCGTCCAGGTCGTGAACAAAGATCGCCTCCGTAGCGTTCTCAAAGAGGCCTCGATAACTCTCTTCCGACTGCCGAAGCTGCTCAGCAGTTTCTCGCTCCTTTTGATAGAGGCGCGCATTCTCAATGGCGACGCCGATCGCGTTGCCGATGGCGTTCAGCACCTCTATCTCGTCAGTACTGAACTCCCTCAGCCTGCGTGTGGCCGCACACAGGGTGCCCATCACTCTGCCCTTCGACTTCAGGGGCACGATGAGCTGCGTCTGGATCTCACCCAGCCCTCCCACACCGCTGTACGGCGCCAGTTCGCCAGAGACGTCTCTGATTGCCAGCGGCTCTCCGGTTTGGGCCACACGCCCGTTGAAGCCCTCGCCCACCTTGATCGCTTTGATTGCAGCCGCAGACTCGTCCGCAATACCGTGATAGGCTTCGAGAGTCAGCTCGCCAGCCTCCTCCTGGAGAAGGAACAGCAGACATATCTCGACACCCATCACGTCGCTGACCTTGTTCATGGCAAGGCCCAGAATGTCCCGCAGCTCCAGAGATTCGGTAACAACGCCCAAAACGGCATTGATGGCAGAGAGCCGCCTCTCCTCATTCTCGATAGCCTGGATGTGTGATTGGAGCTCCCCCTGAGCCCACTCCAGCGACGCAATCGTCTGCTTGTGTCGGGCCTTCTCCTTGTTCTGCACGTCTATCAGCCAGCTCACAAAGGCACCGATGAAGAGGAAGGCGGCGACCTCAATTGCGGCCTCTTCGGCCTCCGAGGATACCAGGAAGACGCGGGGCAACAGGAGCGCAGCAATCACGAAGGAGGCCAGGAGGCCTCCCTGCAGCCCGAAGACAAAGGCGGCATACGCTACGGGCAGAATGGAGAGTATCCGGTGCACGGAGTGTCGGGCGAAGTCGAGTCTGAGGCTGGTCTCCAGCGTGTCTATCAGAGGGATATGATCTGCATAGTAGAAGATTGTGCCGCAGGTCATGATGGCCAGTATGACCCAGAAATGCGGCTCTTTCAGAACTTCAAACGGTTGCCTGCGTGAGGAAGCCAATCTCTCGATGCCCCTTCCTCCCCCAACGCCCCAGGGCTGAATCAATGCCCTAGGGTATGTTCTCCAAGGAAAGCCAGCCTTCCTTCAATGCACGCAGCACGGCCTCGGTGCGTGAGCTAACCCCGAGCTTGTCAAAAATGCGGCCCAGGTGAGACTGGACGGTGCGCACGCTGAGAGCGAGCTGAGCGGCGATCTCCTTGTTACTCATGCCTTTGGCTGCTAGCTTGAGCACCTCAAGTTCTCGCTCGCTAAGGTAGTCACCGGCGCTCTCGACGCGGTGTCCATGACTCAAGGACGAGAACCACTGCACAACCTTGCGGGCCACGTGCGGGTCAAGCACTACCTCGCCAGCACACACATCCCGAATGGCATCGACCAGTTGCTGACCACGCACGTTCTTCAGGAGATAACCATCGGCGCCCGCTTCCAGGACGGCGTAGATGTACTGATCGTCGTCATAGGCGCTGAGCACCAGCACTGCCGTGCCCGGCTGCATCTTCTTGATCTGTTTGGCGGCTTCAATGCCGTTAAGGTTCGGCATAGCGATGTCGACTATGGCCACATTGGGCTTCAACTGGTTGACCAGCCTGACCGCTTCCTCGCCGTCAGCGGCCTCGCCAACGACCTCAAAGTCCTCCTCACGCTCGAGACGCTCGCGGGTCCCCTCTCGAACAAGCGTGTGGTCGTCAGCAATAACGATGCCGATCTTGTTCATGTCATCCTCTCCCTGCGCCCTCCGCGACGGCCGCCTCTGCCCCTCACGGCGCCCGGTCGGCGGCCCCTTTCGCATGTTGATCTTATCACAAGACGGCGCTTCCGCCTGCCTCGCCCCTCTCCACGCCTCACGGACCCATACCCGCTCACCCTGCCAGATGACCTGGCCTCGCTTTCTGTCTGGAGGACTAGAGAGAAATGCCTAGTTGTTTTGACGGAGCGTTGCGACATTTGTGTGAAGAAGGGGGCAATTTGGCTGCATCATCCATCCGCCCATCTCGCGCACCCCCGCTCGTCTTCGACACGTCAAATGCCTAACAAGGACTGCTTCGGCGGCTGACGACAATACCGGCACGGCATAGTAGGTTTGAGACACAGGAGCAAAAAGCTCCGCAGATTGCCAGAGCTCAGGTTGAACTGATAGGGAATGGGGGCGACAGAGATGACAATGACAGGCTTCCAAACAGGGCTTCGGACCACAGTGGAGAAGGGAGGGAATGGCAGCTCCACCTATCTCCACCCGCCGCGAAGGATGAGGGCGGTAGGCTACGTGAGGCAGGGCTTCGACGAGATGGGCAGGAAGGGGACTAGCCCCGAGGGCCAGAAGGCAAGGGTGGCTGGGCACGCCGACGCCTACGACTGGCATCTCGTCCACACCTACGAAGACATTGGCTGGTCGGGAGAGGATCTGGACAGGCCGGGCCTGCTTGCGCTGCTCTCCAACCTGGACTTCGAGGTCCTGATAGTGGATAGGACGGACCGCCTAACCTGCGAGAAGAAGGACCTGGACTTCCTCCTGGCCCTGCTTGAGAAGCACGGCATCACCTGCGTGCCTGCTACCTGGTCGTGGGAGCCCCTGGCCCAGTATATGCGGTGGTGGTACCGCCTGAGGGCCAGCCCTGTGTACGCGTTGCTCGACGCAGCCCCTGCCGAGGGCGAGTCGAGTTCAGCGAGAGCACGTCCAGTGGCGGGCGTGGTAGGAACGTCGATCTGAGAGGGGATCCTGCTGAAGGGGGGACAGTCAAGGGTCTGCAGGGTGGATTGTAGGGTGCAAAGGAGAAGCCAATGGCCTCGAGGGAGATATTTTGGAACATCCAGCTCGGGGGGATTGTCTATCTCCTGGGGTTCATACTAGCAGCCGTCGTCTGCTACGGGTTGTACCGGCGCCTTCGGCTCTGGCGGCTCGGCAGCAAGGACGACAGGCTGAGCAACCTGGGAAGTAGAATACGGACCTTCGTCGTCAGCATGGCCGATGGGTTATGGCACCGGCGTATCGTGCGCGATCGCTATGCAGGGCCGATGCACCTCCTGATGTTCGGCGGATTCGGCCTCCTCTTGATGGGACCGTTCCTGGACTTCATGAGCGAGCACGTCGTCCACTTTATGAAAGGCAACGTCTATCTAGGGGTCTCCCTGCTCCTGGACACGGGCGGGCTGCTCGTCCTGGCCGGGGTTGGCATGGCCGCCTACCGCAGGTACGTCCTCAAGCCCGCGAAACTGGACAACTTGCTGGACGACGCCGTCACTCTGACGCTGCTTTCCCTCGTCATAGTCACCGGCTTTGCGGTAGAAGGCGCGCGAATCGCCGCCACGGAACTGCAGACCCATCCTGGCTGGTCAGTATGGTCGCCTGTCGGCTTTGTCTTTGCCAAAGCATTCAGCCCCCTGGGGGAGGACGTGGTCCTGGCGCTGCACAGAGGGCTGTGGTGGAGCCACATGCTGATATCGTTTGGGACCATGGGCTACGTCTTCCTCAGCTTCTCGAGGCTGGCTCACATCGTCGCCTCCCCGTTGAACATGTTCCTCAGGTCAGTGGACGGCAAGGGCGTCCTCAAGCCCATCGAGATCACGGAGACCGTTGAGACCTTTGGGGCGTCCAGAATCCAGGACCTGACCTGGAAAGACCTGCTCGACCTCGACGCCTGCACTCGGTGCGGGAGATGCCAGGAGGTTTGTCCCTCCTATCTCACCGCGAAGCCGCTTTCGCCCAAGAAGCTGATCCAGGAGCTCAAGGCTCACCTGGCCGAGCAGGGGCCCGTGCTGCTCCGAGGCAAAGGTGACGGTGAGCACAGCCAAGAGGGTGCTTGTCCAGCCCTGGTTGATGGCGTGGTGACCGAAGATGAGCTGTGGGCATGCACCACGTGTGCAGCCTGCGAGGAAGCGTGTCCCGTCTTCGTGGAGCCCATCAGCAAGATCATTGCCATGCGTCGCAACCTGGTGCTGGAACAAGGCAAGATCGCAGGCAGTGCCATGTCCAGCTTGAGATCAGTCCAGGACAGGGGGCACCCCTGGAAGGGAGCGCTGGCCTCAAGGATGGACTGGACTTCCGGCCTGCACGTGAAGCCGCTTTCCAGCAACGGTGCTGCCGGTCTCCTCTTCTGGGTGGGCTGCACAGCAGCCGTCCAGGAGCGCGGTATGAACATACCCGCCTCCCTGGTGAAGATCCTGAGCACGGCCGGGGTAGACGTTGGCTTGCTGGGCCACGAGGAATCGTGTTGCGGCCACTTCGCACGCCGTCTCGGTGACGAGTACCTGTTCCAATGCCAGGCCAAGCAGAACATCGAGACTCTACAGCGCTACAACGTGAAGAAGATCGTCACCATCTGCCCGCACTGCTACCACACCCTCAAGGACGAATACCCCCAGTTCGGGGGAGAGTTCGAGGTGGTCCATCACACCGAGCTGATCCTCCAGCTCATCACGGAAGGCAGGCTGAAGTTCAGCCAGGAACTCAACAAGGTGGTGGCCTATCAGGACCCCTGCTACCTCGGCCGATACCACGGCATCTACGAGGCGCCCAGGAAGATCCTGGCGGCCATCCCGGGCGTCAAAGTGGTGGAAATGGCCGGCTGCCGCTCTGAAAGCCTGTGCTGCGGTGCTGGCGGAGGGCGCATGTGGATGGAGGAAGAACCCAGCCAGAGGGTGAGCGGACTGCGCATGAAGGACGCGCTCGCCACCAAGGCTGACATACTCATCACCGCCTGCCCCTTCTGCATGCAGATGTTCGAGGATGCCGCAAAAGGGTTGGAGAAGCCCATGGAGGTCCTTGACCTGGTGGAGCTGCTAGAGAGGGCAGTGGCGCCGCCGGCGGTCGTGGCTGAGCCTGCTTCCACCTTGACGTTGGAGGTTGGCACCGTCACCAGCGGCCGCCCCCTGAGCATCGTGGGCGGCGGCTAGAGCGCGCAAGGCACCAGGCGCTACCGGGGGGTCGAAGGCGATCGTAGGAAACTGACTTGATAGGAGGAAGCAAGCCATGAAAGACAAGTGCTTCATCTACTACGGCAACCCGTGCAGCGCCTGCCTCTCCGACCCAGAGGTAAAGAGCTTCGAGGACGCGATGCGGCAGGGCGTCGTCGAATGCCCGTTTGCGGCCGACCGTGCTCAGTGCTCGCCGCCGCGCTTCGCCTGCGTACGAGTGGCGGGCGCCAGGATGGCGCGAGCGGTTATTCAGTTCTACACGGAGGCTAGCGAGGAGACCCTGACGCTGGACCGTGAGTTCTTCCGGCGTCGGGGGCCTCTGCCGGGACAGAGGGTCGAGGCTTACGTTGACCCGGAGCGCGGCTTCCAGCGCATTACCGACCCGGAGCAGGTCGTACAGCGCGTATGGGAGCACGCCCATGCGGTGCTGGGCCTGCAACCCGGCGAGCACGTGCGCCACCAGGTCGGGCACTACGCGCCGCCTGCGGGCGATGTGCCCGCGGCTTTGTTGCGCCGTATCGGGGAAGGGGCCGGC
>Ga0315282_10017830_pt1 | contig 10214 bp, 4 predicted proteins | sample YL17G07_20_MG_FD_203693 | JGI IMG/M metagenome (GOLD analysis project Ga0315282, IMG submission 203693) | Sediment microbial communities from Yellowstone Lake, YNP, Wyoming, USA - YL17G07_20 | ecosystem: Environmental > Aquatic > Freshwater > Lake > Sediment | place: USA: Wyoming | collected... | reverse complement strand
TAGACATATTATACCACCAGACTATGGCGAAGGGGCGCATTTGTCAATAGCCTCCTTTGTCATTGCGAGGCACGTGAGTGCCGAAGCAATCTCACCCCACCGAGATTGCCGCGCTTCGCTCGCAATGACAAAAAAGGGGCCGCAATGACAATAAAGAGAGGGCGGCGTTGCCGCCGCCCTCTCGCGATATATCAAACCGAAGTTATACTGCTCTTCTAGTTCCCCTGAGTACAAACACCAGCGCCAAGATAAGCACTATAACAATCACCACAATGACTATTATGCCGCTGGTGCCCAATCCACCACCAAACCAGCCGGTGTGCACCACCGTAAACTGTCCGCTTTGCCCCGCAATCAAAACGTCATAAACGCCGGCCTTCGATTTGCTCACCGCGAATATCACGTTCTTAGTCATCCCCGGGGCAACGGAGACCGACTGGCTGTCCTCAACCGCACCGTTGATATACAGAACGGCATTATAGCTGCCAGTTTCCCCACCGCTGTTAGCGACATTAATGGAGATTGTCACTTCCTGGTCAGGGTTTACCTGGTGCGGCGAGATACTAAGTCCGGAGGCTTTCAACTGTGCCGGCGCCACTGGCGGCGTTGTGGGCATTGCTGATACTATATGCAAGCTAACCGGAACACTCTGTGGAGTGTTGCTCGCCCCCGGGCCGGTAATGGTTATGGTTGCGCTGTAATCCCCGGCTGCCAGCGAACTGGCAGCAACCGATACCGTTACATCCTCACATTCATCGGCACCAAGGCTGCCGCTCGTCGGATTTTCACTGAGCCAGGCAGCATTGTCAGTCAGCAACCAGTTCAGTGTGCCATTTCCCATGTTGCACACCTCAAGCGTCTTGTCCGCAGGGTTTTCTCCTTCGTTGGTGGTGAAGGTAAGGGGTGTTGGGCTGGCCGAGATTTCCGGAACGCCGAGGTTCAGGGTGACCGGCACTGTCACTGTGGTAATCAAAAACTTCCCCACAGCACTCTCAGCTCTTCCCGGAGCACCAATCACCGCTTCGGAAATGGTGATATTGGCGTGGTAAGTTCCCTCTGTGAGCCCGGTTGTGTTAACCGCCACCTGAGTGGAATTGCACTGAGTGGCAGCGAGGTTGGTGCCGCTTGTCGGGCTCATGCTGAGCCAGCCAAAGGTCCAGCCAGTTACAGCAGAATATGTTATGTTCGCTGTCCAGTTCAGTATGTCTCCACCTCCATTGCATATCTGAAGCGTCTTGTTCGTCACATTTTCGCCCACATTACCACTGAAGGTCAGGTTAGCTGGGCTTACAGAAATTGCTGGCCCCTGCCCGTAAAAGTTAGCGGTGACGTTCTTATTAGAATCCATGGTTATATTCATGGGATTGGTGCTCCCAGTGAGGTTCCCAGTCCAGTTCAGGAACACCCAGCCGGGTGTTGAATTCACCGCTAAGAGAGTTACATTCGCATCCCAGCTCCGGTTAGTGGTGTTGGGGTAACCAGTCAGAGTCACGCCATCTGCCTTCACAGTCCCCTTACCAGCAGGAGCTATATTCACCGTCAGTGCCGGCAGTAGCCCAACACTTACCGTGCCGTTAACCACCCGAGCCGGGTCGATGACATTCTCTGCGGTATCAGCGTCATAGACAGCAGTGTCCGGGTCGGGGACGAAGTTAAGGGCAGCAACCCCGCTTGAGCTCTTGCTCTTGAAGCTTATAGTGGCTATATTGATGGAACTAAGAGTGGTGTTACCTGACTTACCCTTGCCTACAACTAGCCACCCGCTGGTATTGGACCAATCCGGGTCCCCACCTATGCTGAACACACTTGTGTTCACAGTAACGCTTTCTATGGTAACAAGAGCAGGAGGAAAAGTAAGGTTATAGGCATACGCGTTTATGGAGTGACTTGCTGAGTTGTTAATCACTATGTCCGCCGTGAAGGCTTCATTAAACTCCACGTTGGCCTTGCTAGGGTGGATCTCTATGCCAACGTCGGTAGCAGCTAAAACCGTCGGGACGGACATTGCTGGCACCAATAGCAGCCCTAAACATACCGCAGCGACAATTGCGACTGAGAGGAATCTCCAAAGTTTAATCATTTTTACCTCCGTAATAAACGTTTACTGTATTATACATACCACATTAACCTTGTCAATAGGTTCGGTTACATGGGAAGGAATTTCCAGACTTTGACTATCTTTACCTCCAGGATAAATATTTATTTTATTATTATATCACGACTCTAACTTTGTCAATAGGTTGTAATGGGTTACATGCTTGGTGGCTCGGATTTTGATGCTTGTCATTGCCCAGCCTTTTTCACCTGTCATTGCGAGGCACACCCCCCTTTGTCATTGCGAGGCACACCCCCCCCTTTGTCATTGCGAGGAGCACCAGCGGTTGCGAGGCGTAGCCGAAGCAAACTGGAGCATGAGATTCCTCGTTTCACTCGGAACAAGCTCCGCAATCCCCAGGTTAAATCCTAAGCTCTAAGCACTAAATCCTAAACAAACCCGAATATCTAAACTCAAAACCCTTTTGGTCATTTGATATTGTTTAGTATTTAGGATTTGGTTTTTCGAGATTGCCACGCTACGCTCGCAATGACACACCCCCTTTCGTCATTGCGAGGAGCGTTAGCGACGAAGCAATCTCAAAAGGAAAGGGCGGCGTTGCCGCCGCCCTTTCTGCCATATAGCAAACCGAAGTTATACTGCTCTTCTAGTTCTCCTGAGCATGAATACCAAGGCCACGATAAGCGCGATAACAACCACTACAATGGCTACTATGCCTCCGGTGCCCAATCCACCACCAAACCAGCCAGTACTCACCACCTCAAACTGTCCGTTTTGCCCCGCTAGGGAAACATCGTAAACGCCGGCCTGCGATTTGCTTACCGTGAATATCACGTTCTTAGTCATCCCCGGGGCAACAGACACCGACTGGCTGTCCTCAACCACACTGTTGATATACAGAATGGCATTATAGCTGCCAGTTTCCCCGCCGGTGTTAGCCACATTAATGGAGATTGTCACTTGCTGATTGGGCTTAACCTGCTGCGGCGAGATGCTAACTGAGGAGACAGAGAGATTCGCCGGCTCCACCGGCTCCACTGGCTCCACCGGCGCTGTTGACTCTATATGCAAGTTAACGGCGACCTCCACCTCAGGAGCCCCAGTAAAGGTGATTGTTGCGCTGTAATCCCCGGCTTCCATCCCGGTGACATCAACCGACACCGTTACGTCCTCACATTCATCTTCGCCAAGGCTGCCGCTCGTCGGAGTTCCACTGAGCCAGGCAGCATTATCAATCAGCGACCAGTTCAGTGTGCCAGTTCCCGAGTTGCACACCTCAAGCGTCTTATCCGCAGGGTTTTCTCCTTCAACAGTGGTGAAGGTAAGGCTTGTCGGGCTAACCGAGACCCGTGGTGTGGGCTCACCAACTCTTACCGTGCCATTAACCACCAGGGCCGGATTGAGGAGATTCGCTGCGGTGCCATACTCATAGACAGCAGTTCTCCCTAATGCCAAGGTGAAGTTAATGGCAGCAATCCCACCTATATCGTTGCTGTTGCTCCTCATGTCTATAGTGCACGTATGAATGGAACTAGCCGTGGTGTTAGGCGCTAGGATCATGCTCGCACATACGACTAGGCTCCCGGTGGTATTGTCCCAAGTCGGCGGCATCGCCACGTCGAACACACCTGTGTTCATAGTAATACCTGTTACGTTAATGAGACCAGCAGTGAAACTAACGTTAGCGGCATACCCGTTTATCTCCTCATGTGCTGGGTTGTCAACCCACATATCCACCGTGAAGTTTTCACCAAACCCCACTGTAGCCTTGCTAGGGTGGAGTTCTATGCCACAAGTCACACCGCCGCCTGAAACCGCCGAGGGCGACATTGCTGGCACCAGCAGCAACCCCAAACACACCGCAACGACAATCGAAACTGAGAGGAATCTCCAGACTTTAGCCATTCTTACCTCCGTGATAAACGTTTATTTCATTACTATACCACGACACTAACTCTATAGAATAGGGTGTAGTTATTTATCCCCTCTCCTTACTCCTCTCCCTTCAAGGGCGAGGACAGGTGAGGGATTGCGGAGCCTGTTCCGAGTAAAACGAGGAATCTCGCTCTGAGATTGCTTCGTCGTCCGTCAAGTGACGTACTTCCTCGCAATGACAACGGGTCATTGCCCAGCCTTTTTCACCTGTCATTGCGAGCGAAGCGCGGCAATCTCGGTGGGGCATGGGATTGCGGAGCTTCGCCTCCGGATTTTGTAGTTGCCTGATTCATCAGGCACAATTGCCCAATAAATTGGGCAACTACATTTTTAAACTCGCAATGACAGAGGGTCATTGCCGCCCTTTTTATTTGTCATTGCGAGCCGAAGGCGTGGCAATCCCGGGAGTGGGATTGCTTCGGCACGTTGTGCCTCGCAATGACAAAAAGGGGACGTGCCTCGCAATGACAAAAAGGGGGGGCGTCATTGCGCCTTTCTATTGTTGTCATTGCCAGCCTTCTCTTAATTGTCATTGCGAGCGAAGCGTGGCAATCTCGGTGGGGTGTGGGATTGCTTCGGCACTGCGTGCCTCGCAATGACAAAAAGGGGGGGTGTCATTGCGAGCCGAAGGCGTGGCAATCCCGACAAAGCAAAACTCAAAAATCAAATGGCAAAAATAAGTTAGAAGTCAAAGAGCAAATTGAGGAGGGTTTTTGCATTTTCATTTGTCATTTTGACTTTTTATCTTTGATTTTTGCATTTCCCAGGATTTACACCCTTCGTGTTCGGAAGATAAGCACCAGAATCACCAGCCACACCACAGCACCAATGCCAATGATAACCCACAACCATGATGCCGTAGTAGGCGCCGGCGGCACAGCTCCCTCAGCACCGGTGGTGAAGGTCGCTGTAGCTTGACCAAACACCACACTATCCTTCAGCGCCTTTACCGTCCAGTAGTAAGAGGTATTGTAGGAAAGCGTGCCGGTGTAGGTGTAAGTTGTCCCTGATACTGAAGTCGCTGATACTACCTCAGCACCGGTCTCAGCTTTCACCAGGCTGAACTCATACCCCGTGGCATCGGCAACTGCATCCCAGGTGAACGGGATACCGGTGACTGCCACGCCAATGGCGCCATTGCTGGGATTGGTCAGCGTTACCGCAGCTCCAGGACCAGTGGCGACAGTGAAACTGCGCACCTCTGACCACCAGCTGTGAATTATCTCACCAGTCTCAGCATCTGCAGAGCGAACTCTCCAGTAGAATGTGGTGCCACAGCTGCCAGTGCCCAGCGCTCCGTTGGCAACTACATAGCTGGGATTGGAGCCGCTGGATGGGTCGTAGTCATTCTCGAGGCAAGTATCCTCATCCTTGCCGTTGATTTCAAACACCACCTCGGTGAAGTCCGCATCCCGAGATATCTGGAGGTTGTAGGAGCAGGCATCGCACTGCCGCTCCCACTTCAGGGTGAAGGCATCGTTCCAGCAGTAGCACGGGTCAGCATCAACCACAACATTGTCTGCCGGGCTGACGATTGCTGGACCGGCCTTGGCAAAGCAGTCCTCATAGGTCCACAGACGACCCAGGGTAGCGTCGTAGTCGGGATGTTTCTTAACTACACCGTCAACTACATCCTTAACTACAGTGCCGTTATAGTACCGGGCATCATCGATAGCCCACAGCTTGCTGTTGCTATCAGGAGTAAGGCATCCGCAGAGCTTCAAGCTTGAAGGCTCAAGCGTGAATGCCCCATGATATTCATTCACATCCTCAACCAGGTAATCCCAATCAGCTCCGCCGCAGGCTACTTCCTCGGCAGGATTGAGACACCGAGCCACGCCGGTGACATTGCCCTCCGCATCATAGAAGGTGGCATACAGAACGCCACCGGTGGTGGCATCGGTCTCAGGATTGCCCGTAGCATTGCTGAGAACTATGCCGTAGTAGCCAACCTGGACCCTCGTGCAATTAGCTGTTAAGTTAAGTTGAGCCCTGGTTGGTGTTGCCGAAGTAGTACCCGGAGTAACACATTCACCAAGGTCTGTCCAACTGCTGCTTTCGCCAATTACCCAGCGGTAAATGCCGTTGTCAGGGACATTAACGGGACTTTCCTGGCCCACTGCAGCGTAAACGACTTTGTTGGTGTCAAAGTAGCTGTCAAAGGCAACATGCACTCGGCCATCGCCGATGTCATCCAGCTCGGTGAAACTAGCATCACCATCAAGGAAGGTAGCCAGGTCACTATCGGAGTAGCTCACCTTGCCATCTTCGCCGCCAACGAGGACATTCCCCTCGCCAAGCACGGCAATGGTATGACCATCATCAACCTTGCTGTCCATCGTGCTGCTCCAGGAAGCAGCATACCCATGGTCATCGGATACCGCTACATCAGCATCACCATCGAAGCCCAGGGCATAGATGGTCGCCTCGTCCTGGACAGCCAAATCGGTTATCTCATCAACGGTCGAGTGTCCTTCTTCCCAGCAGCCCAGACCCTTGTTATCATCGTAATAAACGGTGTCGCTGCCGCGGTCAACGAAGTAAACGGTATTTATATCCGTGGTTTCCTCGGGAGCCAGCCTGATAAGGCCAATCTGGGGAGTATCGGCACCGTTAAGCTCGGCGTTATTCGTGAGCTCGCCGTTCCACACCCGGAACCATTTGTCGTCGTAGCCGGCAGCTTGATAAAGCTTCTTGCTGAGGTCCTTCGCCTTGAAGAAAACGCTGTCGCATTCACCGCATTCGACGAACCCTTTACCTCTTACTTCTATCCGCTCCCCGGGTAGATTAAGGTTGACACTGGCGAGATAAGTAGTGTTGCAGTCAGGCGACTGAGCAACATCGGTAAGGTAATCCATATCGGTATCAATTAAACCAATCTGGTTCCAGGTATCGCCGTCATCGAAGCTCACCGAAAAGGCGCCTTCATCATACTTATCAAGCATATGCAAATTCTTGGGGCCCTGGGAAGGCACAAGCATATTCGATGCCATGCCATACGTGAGGGCTGTGGTGAGGCAATAAATCTTGCTGCCAGTGGGCGGGGCGATGATAGTCACAGCAGCGCCATGCCCGGTGGGCGGCTTGCACGCTGGCTGCCACCGCTGACAGCAGATATCCATATCGGAGATGCCATCGTTGCGGTAAACCTGAACACCCTCGCAACACCCGGTTCTGAGCGCAAAGCCCTTCAATGGATTTTCAATAATATTCTTGACATGACCATTACCCAGGACCCCGGCAACAGCCTTACCTTCCTGTATCGAGCCCCAGTAGAAAACCATCGCCAGCCAGGGTCGTCCCGGGATTTGCTGTATAATGGGCTCAGCATCACCATTGACCACCTTGTAGATGGTGCCTACGGTATCCCCGGCGGCATCCTGAGCGTTTACAACTATCCAGGCAACCCTTGAATTCTTATCCGTGCCATCGTAATCAAGGGGCAGTGTTACCCCCGCGGTTGAAGCTTTAGTGATCCACCAGGCAGTTGGGTCAGTAGTCAACAGCGCTGCCTCCCCACGCGAAGCTGCCTCATTCCAGTTCACATTATCCCCACTCCACGTCCCGGTCTGGAGATAGGAATTATTGTTAGGGGCACAGTCGCAGAGTTCACCAGACATATTTATAAACACATTATCGTTATGGGTAACAGCCAGTAGAGTATAGTCATTGGCGAATTTCATGGAGAAATACACCCAGGAAACCGCACAACAATCAATCCAGCCAGGCTTGCCGGTGGCGGCATCCTCCCAGCCCCCAACAAGACCGCCAGTCTGGAAGCGATAGACACGCCCTTCCTCATCGCCATTTGGCGTTCCGGTCTCCCCAGCAACAACGCTGCGGTCAGGGTCTTCGAAGCCGGACACAGCGATGTTGCGCACTCCGTCAACCTCGGGGGCGATGTTTATGTTCAAAATATCGGTAAGATTGGTGCCTGCCGAGCTGTCCTGTATAGGGTGATCAGGATAAGGTTGATAAGGCAGGAGCTCGAAGTTTTCCCCGCCGTCCTCGGAAATGAGCACCGCCTGGGTCCAGTTAATTGGGTCGATGATATTGCCCAAGTAGGCACCAATGGCGACAAAGTTGGAATCGTCAAGGGCCGCGGTGAGGAAGTTGAACGAGGCAACCATATCGGTCCAGGGAGTCGTCGCATCAAACCCGGCAACTTCGTCGCGAATTTCCTCCATAACGTTCTTGGTTATGTCATCCCAGGTAGCCCCGCCGTCCTCAGATTTCCACAGTCGGGCGGTTTCCTCGGTGTAATTTATCCACCCATCTCCATTTTCATCCTCCCACATACTGCCGATAACATAGAGCCTCTGGCCATCAATGCCCAGGGCAGGCATGAAGACATCGGACCCGGGAGCAATGGTCCAATCATCCATATTAGGGGTGTCCACCTTCCCCCATTCGGCATTCACCTCAGCGGCGCTAACTGGCGGAGCAGCAGCTGGCACCAGAAGCAAGCTCAGAACCATTATCACGGCAATGACTGGATAAAGTAACCTTCTCGAGCACTCTTTTATTGTTTTAGCCATCGAAAATCCCTCCCTTTTATAGCTTCCGTTTCGATTATTCCTTAATTGTTTGAACAAGGTTAGCAAGCTCCATCGAAAATTGCAATACATGATATAAAAATTCATAACTTAATGGCAACCCCCCCGAGATTGCTTCGTCGCTACCACTCCTCGCAATGACAACGGGTCATTGCGCCCTTTTTATTTGTCATTGCCAGCCTTCTCTTAATTGTCATTGCGAGCCGAAGGCGTGGCAATCTCGGGAATGTCAAAAGTTAAAACCCAAAAAGCAAAAAAAGGAAGGTTTTTGCCTTTTATAGTATCCCGCATAACTTCGTATAAAAATCCCTCTAAATCCCCCTTTAGAAAAGGGAGTTCAACGCCCCCGTAAGGGGGATTTGACATTCCGGGAAAAGCAAAACTCAAAAATCAAAGGGCAAAAATAAGGAAGGGTTTTACCTTTTAATTTGTCATTTTGATTTTTTATCTTTGATTTTTGATTTTCTTCAGGATTTAGTGCTTTGAGTTTAGGATTTCCCCGCAGGGTGTCGTGGCAATCTGAATGTCAGTCCCAGTAATCGTAATAGCCCCGCCGTCTCATGATGAATATGACCACCAGGATGACCACCAGAAGCAACCCGGCAGCAATGCTAATCATTGCCCATTGCGGCAGGAATCCAGCGTGGAAGGATTTCGCCTCCGTCCAGTTCCCTTCATTCCCGGCGCCATCTATGGCCCTTACCTTCCAATAATAGCTGCCGTAAGCTAAGGCATACTTCCCAGACAAGGAATAGGCAACAATATCGCCCTGGAAGCTAACGGATTTTATGGGGACCGGGATAGAGATTGTGGAATTACCGCCGTGATATATCTGCAAATCATAGCTGGCGATTCCGCTGGGGTCAGTCACATTTGACCATTTAAATGTAGGACATATCCTGCCCGTAAAGCTACCGAAAAAGCCAGTCCTGCTGTCAATGGGTGAGTCGAGAGTTGGCTCATCAGGCGGAGTCCCTTCCATATAAAACACCGCCGAAGGAGCGGAATTGCCCTCATAGCTAGCGTTGATATACTGCTCGCCATGCTCTCCCTGAGCGATGAATGTAACTGCGGGAAGGTTACCTTCGGCATCAGCAAAGACGGTAGTTGTCGTATTTTGATAGCTGACATTTACCGCGACGTTGGGGTCGAAAGATTTGCCAGTGATGCTGAAAGTCTGCCCGGCATGACCCGGTGAGCTGAGGCTCGTTGCCGGCTGTAGCGCTATGCCCGCCCCCAGGGTAAACGTAGCTGAGGCAATCGCCGTGGTTGAGCGGCTATGAAAGGCTTCAATAAGGTGACTGCCTCTGGCCCCTGGAGGTGTGGCAAAGCCCACCTCTCCCCAACTGCCATTTTCATCGGCGCTGTATTCGCCAAATTTTTGATGGTCATATCTTAACTCGATATCATCTGTAGCCCCAAAGCCAGCTCCACTTACCGCAATAATGTCGCCCGCACAGCCCACATCGGGATTTAAGGTTATCTTTGGCTGCATCTCAAAACTAGCCTCCCTAACCCGGCTCAGAGTGCGCGTGTCATCGTTATAGTAGGCGTCTATGGTGTGCGCCCCCTTTGCTGAAGCAGGCGCAGGGAAACTTCCTTCCCAACTGCCATCCTTGTCAGCCTCAGTGGTGACCGGAAAGTCAACATAGGAATCACCATCGAGG
>Ga0315282_10017829_pt1 | contig 10215 bp, 6 predicted proteins | sample YL17G07_20_MG_FD_203693 | JGI IMG/M metagenome (GOLD analysis project Ga0315282, IMG submission 203693) | Sediment microbial communities from Yellowstone Lake, YNP, Wyoming, USA - YL17G07_20 | ecosystem: Environmental > Aquatic > Freshwater > Lake > Sediment | place: USA: Wyoming | collected... | reverse complement strand
CCACGCACTTACGGGAGGGGTAGTGATGGACACCACGTCGCCACACCGCAGCGTGTTCGCCACACCATCGCATCACCAGGAGAGGCATCCACGTGTCATCCCGCTCGTCGCGCTGTTGGCCGTCGCGACCATCTTCGCGGCGTGCGGGCGCGCGCCGTCTGAGAGCGCCGCACCCGGGCTCACTGCCGGACAAGGCATCCAGAGCAAGGCGGCGGTTCCTGACGGCGGCTTCGCGGCCAATGCCTTCGCCGCGCTCAAGTGGCGCGGTGTCGGGCCCAACCGCGGCGGACGGTCGATCGCCGTGGCAGGAACTCCGAGTCGGCCGAACGAGTACTACTTCGGCGCCACCGGTGGCGGGCTCTGGAAGAGCAGCAACGGCGGCGTGAGCTGGTTCCCGGTCGGCGACGGGCAGTTCCGCTCGTCCACCGTCGGCGCCATCGGCGTCTGCGACGCGAACCCCGACATCGTCTACGTGGGCTTCGGCGAGGTGCAGTTGCGCGGCGACGTGGTCCCCGGCGACGGCGTCTACCGCACGACGGACGCCGGCAAGACGTGGTCGCACCTCGGGCTGGCATCGAAGACCGGCCAGCAGATGGTCGGACGCGTCCGCGTCCATCCGACCAACTGCGACATCGTCTACGCGGCGGTCCTTGGCGACGCCTTCGGTCCGAACGACGAGCGCGGCGTCTTCCGCTCCCGGGACGGCGGCCGGACGTGGCAGCACGTGCTCTACCGGGGCGACAAGGCCGGCGCCGTGGACCTGGCGCTCGATCCGCGGAACCCGTCCGTGCTCTATGCCGGGTTCTGGGAGGTGTACCGCAAGGAGTGGCTGCTCTGGAGCGGCGGCGACGGCAGCGCTCTCTTCAAGTCCACCGACGCGGGTGAGACGTGGACGGAGCTGACGACGAACCCGGGCATGCCCGCGAAACCGTGGGGCAAGACTGCGATCTCCGTGTCGGGCGCCGATTCGAAGCGGCTGTACGCGAACATCGAAGCGGCCGAGGGCGGGGTCTTCGTCTCGGACGACGCCGGCGCGACGTGGCGGCGCGCCAGCGGCGACCGCAACCTCCGCACGCGCGCGTTCTACTACACCCGCATCAACGCCGACCCGAAGGACCGCAACACTGTGCACGTGCAGAACGAGAGCTCCTGGCGGTCGTACGACGGGGGCCGGACGTGGAAGGAAATCCTCGTCCCGCACGGCGACAACCACGACCTCTGGATCGATCCCACCAACAACCAGCGAATGATCCAGGGAAACGACGGCGGCGCCAACGTCTCGGTGGACGCCGGCGCGACGTGGACGGGGCAGCTCTATCCGACCGCACAGATGTACACCGTGGAGACGACGGCCCACTTCCCGTATCACATCTGCGGCAGCCAGCAGGACAACACGACGGCGTGCGTTCCGAGCGACGGGGACGGGACGGTGTGGTACGCGGTCGGCGGCGGCGAGAGCGGGTGGGTGGTGCCGCACCCCAAGGACCCCGACCTCTACTACGCGGGCGCGCAGACGACACAGCTGTCGCGGGTCGACCGGAAGACGGGGCAGTTCCGGAGCATCCAGCCGTGGCCGGTCCGCACGGTGGGGCGGTCCGCCAACGAGGTGCGCGAGCGGTTCCAGTGGACCTTCCCCATCGCTGTCTCACCGCTCGATCCGGAACTCCTCTTCGCCGGGTCGCAGCACTTGTGGCGCACCACCAATCGCGGGCAGTCGTGGGAGCGGATCAGTGGCGACCTCACTTACGCCGACCCGACGACGATGGGGCCGTCGGGAGGACCGCTCACGCTGGACCGAACGACGGTCGAGCACTACGCGACGATCTTCGCAATCGCGCCGTCGCACCACGACACGAAGACGATCTGGGTAGGGTCGGATGACGGCCGCATCCACATCACGAGAGACGCCGGGAAGACATGGACGGAGGTCACGCCGCCCAAGCTGCCGAAGTTCAGCCGCGTGAACTTCATCGATGCCTCGCCGCACAAGGCAGGGAAGGCGTACGCCGCCGTCACCCGGTACCGGATGCAGGACCTCTCCTTGTACATCTGGAAGACCGAGGATTTCGGCCGCACGTGGGTCAACGCCATCAACGGGATCCGCGCCGGGGATCACGTCCGCGCCGTCATCGAGGACCCGGTGCGGGAAGGGCTGCTGTTTGCCGGCACCGAGAACGGCGTGTACGTGTCGTTCGACGACGGAGCGCACTGGCAGTCGCTGCAGCTGAACCTGCCGATCTCGCCGGTGTATTCGCTCGCCATCAAGGACGACGACCTGATCGCCGCAACGCACGGCCGGTCGTTCTGGGTGCTCGACGGCATCACGCCGTTGCGGCAGATCACGGCGGACGCCGTGGCCGCCAGGGCGCACCTGTTCAAGCCGGCTGACGGGATCCGGACCGCATCGAAGCCGACCGACGGCGACGCCAGCTATTTCTACCGTCGCACGTCGCAGCCGGGCGGCGTGAGCATCTACTACCACCTCAAGGAACCGGCCAAAGAGGTGAAGGTCGAGATCCTCAACGCCAAGGGGGAGCTCGTCCGCCGGCTCAATCCCGGCGGCGCGCAGCGCGGTCGCGCGCGTCCCGAGACGGCCGTCGAGCAGTTCGGCGTGATCCCGGCAGATCGCGGGTCGCGGCGCGCATCGACGCGGACCCTGGAAGCGGGGCTCAACCTAGTTCGGTGGGACGTGCGCTACCCGGGACCCACGACGTTCCCGGGCATGATGCTGCGTTTCGCAGGGACGAACGGGCCGATGGCGCCCCCCGGCGACTACCAGGTGCGCCTGACGGTGGACGGGCAGGTCGTCGGCACCGAGACGTTCCGCGTGCAGATGGATCCAAGGCTGAAGAACGTTCCGCTCGCGGACGTCGAGGAGCAGTTCCGGCTCGGGATGCAGATCCGCGACAAGTTCAGCCAGGCGAACGAAGCGGTCATCCTCATCCGCGCGCTCAAGCAGCAGGTCGAGGAGCGGCTGAAGGGCTCAACGGACGCGGCGCTTCGCAGCGCTGCGCAGGCGTTCACGACGAAGATCAGCGAGGTCGAGGGGCAGATCTACGAGTCGCGGCTCCAGGCGCCGGAGGACCAGCTCAATTACGGCGTGAAGCTGAACAACGACCTGGCCGTGCTGCTGCTGGAGTTGGAGACGGGCGACGGCCGTCCGAACGCGCAGGAGTACGACGCCTTCACGTACCTGTCGGAGCAGCTCGCGGGCCATCTCCGGAGACTCGAGAAGATCCTGGCCGAGGACATGGCGGAGCTGAACCGGCAACTGCAGGGGAAAGGGCTGCAGCCGATCGTGCGGCCGCCGGCGAAACCGGGGACGTAAGGCAGCGGAAGGCGAGGGTAGCCCGCGCGCTCAGCGCGGTTTCTTCTGTTGGGCCTGGGCGTCGAGGGCGAACTGCCACAGCAGCTGGCCGGCGCGCTCGATATGCTCGCGCGTGATGCGTTCCGCGGCGACGGCGTTGCGGCGGGTCAGCGCCTTGAGGAGGGCCCAGTGCTCGGCCTGCGATTCGGGGAGGTACTGCGGGACGAACCGCACCGTGCGCAGCCGGAGGCTCTTCTCGGCGAGGGAGATCGCCATGTCGCGAAGCGCCGCGTACCGGCACGACCGGACCGCGGTGGTGTGAAAGGTGAAGTTGAGCTCGGGGTAGTCGGGGTTCTCGCCGGTGATCGCCTCGTCCATCCGGTGGAGCTGCGTCCGAAGTTGACGCAGGGTCGTCGGGCTGATGTCCTCGACGGCGTATCGGATCGCGGCACTCTCGATGGCCGCGCGGACGACCGCGATCTCGAGGATCTCGTCGGGAGACAGCAGCGGCACGGCGGCCCCGACGTGCGGCGTCGACTGGAGCCAGCCTTCCCCGATGAGGCGCACGACCGCCTCGCGGACGGGCACCTTGCTGACGCCCATCTCCGCCGCGATCTGGTCGAAGACGATCCGGCTCCCCGGGGCGTACTGGCCGCGGAGGATGGAACGGCGGAGGGCCTCGTACACGAGATCGGTCTTGGTGCGGTACGTCTTCAGCGTCTGGGTTGGTGCAGGCATGGTGATGTAGTGGTTTCCTTGTGCCGCCATCCGGCGTTTGCAGCACCATCGTATGCGATATCCGATCAATCTGCAGCGCCTGGCCGCCGGCCGGGTCGCGGTGGGCATCCGGCTGGTCCGGGTCGGCGCATGGCCGGGTGCGGTTCCCGACGAAGGCTGCAAGAGGAGGTGCCGTGTGACGCGCAACGTCATCGTGGTCATGCTCGATACGCTGCAGTTCAACTACCTCGGCTGTTACGGCAACACCTGGATTCGCACCCCGAACATCGACCGCTTCTCACAGCAGGGCGTCCTGTTCGAGAACGCCTACACCGAGGGCCTGCCCACCATCCCGTGCCGGCGGGCGATGTTCACCGGCCGTTACACGCTGCCCGTCAAGGGGTGGTCTGAACTCGACGTGGACGACACCACGATCGCCGACCTGTGCTGGGGCCATCCCATCGAGACCGCGTTGATCCACGATGCCGGTCCGCTCCGGCTGCCGAAGTTCGGCTACGCACGCGGCTTCGACCGCGTCCACTTCATCCACGGCCACGAGACCGACCACCAGTTCTACGCGCAGGACGAGTTGAGCGGCTTCCGCGCGGAAGACTACTTCGAAGATCACGTGATGGAGACCGCGGACGCAATCCTCGGCGAGCGGGCCGTGCGCCCGCTCCTGAACCAGGTGGAGTGCCACCTGAAGGAGCGGCAGTACTGGAGGTCGGACGAGGACCAGCACTGCGCTCGCGTGATGAAGGCGGCCAACCGCTACCTCCAGGACGTCGACCCCAACAAGTCGTTCTTCCTCTGGGTGGACTGCTTCGACCCCCACGAGCCGTGGGACCCGCCCTCGGTCTACGACCCGAACCTGAAGTGCCCGTACGACCCCGACTACACCGGCAAGGACATGTTCCTCCCGATCCAGGGGCACGTCGACGGGCTCTACACCGAACCCGAACTGCACCACATCCGCATGCTCTACGCGGAGAAGGTGACGATGGTGGACAAGTGGTTCGGGTGGTTCATGGACCGCGTGCGCGTGATGGGATTCAACCAGAACACCCTGGTGCTCCTGGTGTCGGACCACGGATGCCCGATGGGAAACGGCCAGCATGGGCACGGGATCATGCGGAAGTGCCGTCCCTGGCCGTACGAGGAGTTGGCGCACATCCCGTTCGTGCTCCGGGCGCCGGGACTACCGAAAGGACGCCGCGTTCCGGCGTTCATCCAGTCCTGCGACGTGGCGCCGACGGTGACCGATTGGCTCGGCCTCGGGGTGCACCCCTCGATGCAGGGGCAGAGCCTCTTGCGCCTGGCGAACGGTGAGGTGGAGTCGCTGCGGGACTTCGCTATCGCGGGCTACTTCCGCTACTCGTGGTCGATCATCACGGAGGACTGGTCATTCATCCACTGGCTGCGTGACGAGGAGAAGACGGTCGCCGACTCGCGGTTCGGCATTTACGGCCGCGACCTCGGACGCTCCACCGCGCATCTGTTGCAGACGAAGAAAGCCAACGTCGTCGAGGACCGCGACACGGCGTTCTACACGCGGGCTTACGAGGAGTACAAGAAGTCGGCCACGCTCGACGGCGACGACCAGTGGACGTGCACGGCCGCAAGCTCCTCGGAAGTGCCCGCGCGCGACGAACTCTACGAGCGGCGCACGGACCCGTTCCAGCTCAAGAACATCGTCTCGGAGCACCCGGCCGTTGCCCGGGAGCTCTTCGATCGGTTGCGCCTGTTCATGGCGGAACTGCGCGCAGGCGGCGCGGAGGTGTGAGGCGTGGAGCGTGACGCATGCTGCCAGAGATGATCGTCCTCACCGCACAGACCTTCCACGAGCGCGTGGCAACGACCGATTGCCTCGTGCTGACGTTCCGGAAGAACTGCCCGAACTGCCAGGTGCTGGGCAAAGTCATCAACAAGTGCCGGCACCTCTTTCCAGATCTCGGGTTGGCCGGCGTTGACGCCGACGAGAACGCAAGTCTCCTGGCCGATCTGGCGATCACGAAGGTGCCGACGGTGCTCGTGTACCGGCGGGGGGCGATCGCGGCGCGACGCAGCGGGGTGATGAACCCGGCGGAGTTGTCGATGTTAGTCGCGTCAACGGGCGCGTGACACGCATGATCACGAGCGCTCCGAACGTGATCGTCGTCGGTGCCGGCGTGGCCGGCATGACCGCAGCCATCTACGGCGCGCGGGCGGGTCTCAACGTGCTCGTGCTCGAGAAGGCGTCGTGTGGCGGCCTGGCGAACTCCAGCAGCAACGTCGAGAACTTTCCTTCGTACCAGGGCATCCGGGGCACCGAGCTGACCGAACGCATCCGGACACAAGTGGAATCGCTTGACGTCGCGATCGAGGAACTGACCGAGGTCGTCGATCTCGACCTGGCGTCGCCGCGCAAGGTGGTGCACACGGACGCCGGCCGGTTCGCTGCGCCTGCGCTCATCGTCGCCACGGGCGCCTCGCCGGTGCGCCTGCCGATTCAGTCCGACTGCGACGACCGCATCCACTACTGCGCGCTCTGCGACGGTCCGCCGTACGCGGGCCGAGAAGTCGTCGTGGTGGGCGGCGGCAATACCGGGTTCGACGAGAGCCTGCACCTGGTGAATCTCGGCGTGGAGTCGGTGGTGATCGTGGAGTGCATGAAGGTCTGCGCCGCTGACCAGGTGCTCCAGCGAAGAGCCCGTGCGACAGGGAGGATCTTCGTCAGGACCGCGTCGATGGTGAGGGCGATCGTTCAGGACGGGAGCCGGGTCCGGGTCACCATCGAAGACCTCGCCGGGGCCTTCTCGGAGGACGTCCCGGCCGACGGGGTGTTCGTGTTCATTGGCCAGAAGCCGAACACCGCCATCCTCAAAGGAAAGGTCGCGTTGGACCACGCTGGCTACATCGTCGCGGATGCCCTCATGCACACCGATTGTCCCGGCGTGTTCGCCGCCGGCGACGTGGTGGCCAAGAAGTACCGACAACTGACGACAGCGATGGCCGACGGCACGGTGGCGGCCCTGGAGGCAGCCAGGCACGTGCGGGAGCCGGTTGAAGGAGGGCGAGGACTTCCGGCGAATGGCAAAGAGAGTGCCGGGCGGTCGAGTGCAGCGTGCACGGCCGACGGGAGGCGGCCATGACGAGCAGCCGCCGACGGTTCCTCGCGGCCTCCTGCGTTGCCCTCGGGCCGGCGCGGTTCCTGCCGCGCGCTCGCCCGCCGTTGCCCGGTACCGGCGCGAACGTCACGGAGCCCGCGGATGGCGGCCAACCGGCCGCGGTGGCTCCCGATGCGCTCGGTCGCCTTGTCATGGAGCCGAGCGGGCCGGTGGTGGCGGGGAGCTTCGAGACGCTGCGCTTCACCTACAGCGCGGGGCCATGGGGAATGATGGAGGGCCGAGGTGCGGTCAAGCTCGCGTTCCGGGAGCCCTGCGACTGGGGAATGCCGCAGCTTGACCACCCCGCTGAACCGAACTACACGACCGTTCGTACCACGGGGAAAGGGTCGCTTCGAGTCCGCCTCGACCCCGCCGGTCTTCCCCGCCCGTTCGGCAGCGTGCTGCACGTCACAGTGCTCGATGAACCGCTGCAACCTGACGACCAGATCGTCATCACCCTCGGTGATCGGTCGGCCGGCAGTCCGGGCCTAAGGGTCCAGAGTTTCGAGGAAGAACGCTGCTGGTTCGGGTTCTTCGTGGATTTGTTCGGACCTGGCCGTTTCGAGCCGTTGCCCTCACCGGGTGTCACGGTCGTTGGCGGGGAGCCGACCCGTCTGGTCGTCGTCGCCACGTCGCTGGTCCGTCCGAACGAAGCCGCCTGGGTGCTCGTAAAGGCGGAAGACCCATTCGGCAACACTAGTCCGTCCTTCGAGGGCCGTGTCCGCCTGACCTCCGACCCCGACGGCGTTCGGCTCCCTGACGCCGTCGTGCCGTTCCGCCGGGGAGAGCTCGCTGTCCGCCGCATTGAGGGTGTCTCGTTTGCCGCGCCAGGCGTCTACCGTCTCGCCGCCCACGACGAGGCGGGCCGGTTGCGCAGCACCAGCAACCCGATCGTTTGCAGCGCATCCCGGGAACACGCACTGCTGTGGGGCGACCTGCACGGCGGGCAGGGCGAGTCGAGCGGCTCGTGCGGCACGCTCCCGCAGTTCTACCGGTACGCGAGAGACTGCGCCCCACTCGACTTCGTCAGTTTTCAGCCCAACGACTACTGTCTGGCGACGGCGTCATACCAGGAGTCGGTCGCCGTGACGCGGTCTTTCCACCAGCCCGGTCGCTTCGTGCCCTTCCAGGGTTGGGAGTGGTCCGGCACCACGGCCCGCGGCGGCGACCACAACGTGGTCTTCAAAGCCGACGACGGGCCGCTCCATCGGTGCAGTCACTGGGCTGTCGATGACAAGAGCGATAGCGGCAGTGACGTCGATCACGTGACGAAGCTGTACGGGGTCTTCCGAGGTCGCGACGACGTGCTGCTGATGCCGCACGTGGGCGGCCGGTTTGCGAGGCTCGACGAGCACGACGCCCACCTTGAGCCGTTGATCGAGGTCTGCAGCTGGCACGGGGTGCACGAGTGGTTTCTCGAGGAAGCGCTGCGGAGAGGGCTCCGCGTCGGGTTCGCCGCGGGTGCTGATGGCGTTCGCGGGCACCCGGGCGGAACGACTCCGGGCTTCTCCAGCCATCGGCAGAAGAGCGGGTTGACCGGCGTCTATGCCCGCGAGCTCTCACGGGAAGGCCTGTGGGAGGCGTTCAAGGCCCGGCGGACGTTCGCCACGACGGGCGCCCGCATCGTGCTCGACGTCGAGGTGGCGGGGCAGCCGATGGGGGCGGCCGTTCGAACCGGAGAGCCGCCCGCGATCAAGGGCCGCGTGATGGGAGCGGGTCCGCTCGATTGGATCGACGTGATGCGGGACGTGGAGGTCATCCACCATATCCCCATTGCCACAGTCGCCCCTCCCAACAGGCTGCGGATCGTGTTCGAAGGCCAGCGGGTGAGGGGATGGGGGCGCGAGGCGGTGTGGAACGGAGGGCTGCGCGTTGACGGCAGCCGCATCGTTGGTTGGGGGGTCGCCGGCTTCCGCTTCGGCCTCGATCGGCTGGTCCAGGAGGATGAGCGATCGCTCCGCTGGATCGCCTCGACGGTCGGAGACCGCAAGGCCGTCGACCTCGAGCTCGAGCGCGCGGATGCAAGCATTTCATTGGAGGCAGGCCACGTCAGACAGAGCCTCACCGTCACCGAAATCACGGGAGCTTCGCAGACGTTCGCTGGCGGGGGCCTGAACGACCGGGTTGTCGTGGGACCCGGGTATGACCCGGGACCGCGCGATGCCACCTTCGAGATCCAGGACACACAGGCGACGCCAGGTATCCACGCGTACTACGTTCGGGTGACCCAGTTGGACACAGAACGGGCCTGGAGCAGTCCGGTATACGTCGAATACGCACCGCGATGAGTCTTCTTTCGATGCGCTTCAGTCACTGGGTGCTGACGAGTCTTCTCTTTAGGAGTGTCTGACAACTCGGGAGGTAGCGATGTGCAGATTCATATCGCGGTTCCTGCTGGGGGTGGCGTGGGCGCTGGTGGTGTTGCCGCACGCGGCGGGTGCCCAAACAGCCACAGGTTCCATCACCGGCACTGTCACCGATGCCACAGCGGGCGTGCTTCCGGGCGTCACTGTCTCACTGGCAGGAGAACGGCTGATCGGGGGCTCGCAGACACAATCGACGGACGCAAACGGTGTCTTCCGATTCGACCGTCTCCCGCCGGGCTCGTACGACATCAAGTTCGAGCTGCAGGGCTTCAAGACGGTTGACCGGCCGGGTATCCGGATCAGCGCGGGCTTCACGGCCACGGTCAATGTGCCGCTCGAAGTTGGACAGATGGCGGAGACCGTGACGGTCCGCGGTGCATCGCCCACGGTCGACACCAAGTCAACGATGCAACAAACCGTGATGACCCAGGAGATTCTCGAGGGCGTGCCGACCGGCCGTGACCCGTGGTCGTTGGCCAAGATCATCCCGGGTGTCCAGGTCTCCACCTACGACGTCGGCGGGACGCAGAGCATGCAGTCGAGCAACATCAGCGCGCACGGCTCGAGCACGGACGACGTCATCTATGCCATTGATGGGATGAACACCAACTTCGTGGGTGGCGGGGGCGGCGCAACGGCCATGTACTTCGACCAGGGAATGTTCGACGAGGTCAACTAC
>Ga0315282_10017828_pt1 | contig 10215 bp, 6 predicted proteins | sample YL17G07_20_MG_FD_203693 | JGI IMG/M metagenome (GOLD analysis project Ga0315282, IMG submission 203693) | Sediment microbial communities from Yellowstone Lake, YNP, Wyoming, USA - YL17G07_20 | ecosystem: Environmental > Aquatic > Freshwater > Lake > Sediment | place: USA: Wyoming | collected... | reverse complement strand
TTGAGGCAGACGCCCCCGAGGGCGGCCTCCTTTTCGACGAGAAGGACGTCCTTTTTGAGCTGGGCCAGCCGGATCGCGGCCAGGTAGCCGCCGGGCCCCGCGCCGATGACGAGGACCTGGCATTTCTCCGCGTTTGTTTCCATTCCCATCGTGATCTCCTCTCAGTGTTTTGAATTCGGGACGGGCTCCCCGGCGCTCAGTTCGGCCGTGCCGTGCTTCATCTCGTAGCGCCACTTCCAGATCGCGTAGATCGGCGGATAGACGAGGAGCTCCATGATGAAGCTCGTGAAGACGCCGCCGATCATCGGCGCCGCGATCCGCTTCATCACGTCCGAGCCCGTTCCCATCGCCCACATGATCGGAACGAGGCCCATGAACATTGCCGACACGGTCATCATCTTCGGCCGGATTCTCTTGACCGCGCCGTGGACCACGGCTTCCTTGAGGTCCTCGAACGTCTTCATTCTGCCCCGGCGGATGGCGTCGTGATAGGAGAGGTCGAGGAAGAGGAGCATGAAAACGCCGGTCTCGGCGTCGAGCCCCATCAGGGCGATCATCCCCACCCAGACGGCGATCGAGATGTTGAACTTGAGGAGGAGGAGGAACCAGACCGCTCCAACGAGCGAGAAGGGGACCGCCAGGAGGACGATACCCGCTTTGACGGGCGACCTCGTGTTCATGTAGAGAAGGAGGAAGATGATGAAGATCGTGAGCGGGATGACGACCTTCAGGCGCTCCCTGACCCGGAGCATGTTCTCATACTGGCCGCTCCACTGGAGGGAATAGCCCGGCGGCAGGTGGACTTTTGCCAGAACAATCTTTTTGGCCTCGCTGACATATCCACCCACGTCGCGGCCGGTGATATCGACATAGACGTAGCCCGTGATCATCGCGTTTTCGTCCTTGATCATGGACGGGCCGAAGGCCAGCCGGATGTCGGCCAGCTGCTCGAGCGGGATCTGGGCGCCGCTCATAGTCGGCACCAGGACCCGGCGGAGCTTATCCAGGTCATCGCGCCACTCCCGGGCATACCGGACGTTCACCGTGTACCGCTCTCGGCCCTCGATGGTTGTGGTTACCGGCTCGCCGCCGATGGCCGACATGATGATCTCTTCGACGTCCCGAACGGACAGGCCGTAACGGGCGATCTCCTCGCGCTTGATGTCGAAATCGACGAAATATCCGCCCGCAACACGCTCGGCGAATATGCTCCGGGTTCCCGGAATGTCTCTCATCGCCTGTTCGAGCTGTCCGCCGATCGACTCGATCTCTTTGAAATCCGGGCCGAAGACCTTGATTCCGATCGGCGTCCGGACGCCCGTCGCCAGCATGTCGATCCTCGCCTTGATGGGCATGGTCCAGGCGTTGGAGACTCCCGGGAACTGCATCTTCCGGTCGAGGTCGTTGACGATGTCTTCCCAGGACATCCGGTCGGGCCAGATCCAGCGGAACGGCTTCTGCAGCAGCTCGGGCAGGTTCGAGTACCAGCGGTTGACCTTCCGCCACTCGTCGCGCGGCTTCAGGACGACGGTCGTCTCCATCATCGAGAAGGGCGCGGGATCGGTCGACGTCTCGGCCCGGCCGGCCTTGCCGAAGACCCGCTCGACTTCCGGCGTCTGCCGGAGAATCTTGTCCATGGTCTGGAGGAGCTGTTGAGCCGCGGTGACCGAGATCCCGGGGAGGGTCGTCGGCATGTAGAGAATCGTGCCCTCGTTCAGCGGGGGCATGAACTCCGAGCCCAGCTTGAGGTATGCGGGCACCGTGAGGAGCATGATAAGAACGGCGGCGAGAATCGTCGACTTGCGGAACCTGAGGACGAACCGGCAGGCCGGCTCATAGATGCGGAACAGGATCCGGCTCACCGGGTGTTTCTCTTCGGGATAATATTTCCCGACGGTGATGGCGTTCGTGAAGTGAGACAGGAAGCGAGGCCGGTAGTGATGATAGTCGACGCGGGTGAAGAGCATTCGCATGGCCGGGTCGAGCGTAATGGCCAGCAGGGCGGCGATGGCCATTGCCAGGTTCTTGCTATAGGCCAGCGGCTTGAAGAGCCTCCCTTCCTGATCGACCAGAGTAAAAACGGGGAGAAAGGCGACGGCGATGACGAGGAGCGAGAAAAACACCGAGGGCCCGACTTCTTTGAGGGCACTCAGCCGGACCTCGTGAAAATCTCCCTTCCGGCCCTCCGCCATCCAGAGCTGGAGCTTTTTGTAGGCGTTCTCGACCTCGACGATGGCCCCGTCGACGAGGACGCCGATCGAGATCGCGATGCCCGAGAGCGACATGATGTTCGAGGTCAACTTCATTCCGTAGAGGGGGATGAACGAGAGAAAGACCGCGATCGGGATGGTCAGGATGGGGACGATCGCCGACGGGAAGTGCCAGAGGAAGAGGAGGATGACGAAGCTGACGATGATCATCTCCTCGATGAGCTGGTGCCTCAGCGTGTCGATCGACCGCCGGATCAGCTCGGACCGGTCATATGTCGTGACGATCTCGACGCCCTTGGGCAGGGACGGACGAATCTCTTCGATCTTGTCCTTGACCCGATTGATGACGTTCAGGGCGTTCTCTCCGTACCGCATGACGACGATGCCGCCCACGGTGTCCCCCTCGCCGTCGAGGTCGGCGACGCCGCGCCTGATCTCGGGCCCGAGGACGACGCTCCCGACATTCTTGACGAGGATCGGGGTCCCGCGCTCATCGACGCTGACGACGATGTTCTCGATGTCCGCGATCGATTTGGCGTACCCTCTTCCGCGGACCATGTATTCGGTGCCGTTGAATTCGACCAGCCGTCCGCCGACGTCGTTGTTGCCGTTCCGGATTCCGTCGATGACCTTGGTCAGGGGAACCTTGAGAGAAGCGAGGGTGTTGGGATTGACGATGACCTGGTACTGCTTCTGGAAGCCTCCCACCGAAGCGACCTCGGCGACGCCCGGCACTCCCTGGAGCCAGTAGCGGAGGTACCAATCCTGGAATCCGCGGAGCCCGGCCAGGTCGTTCTGTCCGGTCTTGTCGACGAGCGCGTACTGATAGACCCAGCCGACCGAGGTCGCGTCCGGACCCATCTCGGTGTTCACGCCTTCGGGCAGCCGAGGGATGATCTTGCTCAAGTATTCGATCACCCGGCTTCTCGCCCAGTAGATATCCGTTCCGTCCGTGAAGATCGCATAAACGTAGGAGAAGCCGAAGTCCGAGTACCCGCGGACCGCCTTGATACGCGGGACGCTCAGGAGGGCCGTCGTGATGGGATACGTCACCTGGTCTTCGATAATGTCGGGGCTGCGGTCCCAGCGGGAATAAATGATGACCTGAGTGTCCGAGAGATCGGGAATGGCGTCGAGCGGGATATTCCGGATGCAGTAGACCGCTCCGACGATCGCGGCGAGGACGAAGAGGATGACGATGAACTTATTTCTCGCCGAAAACTCGATGATCTTTTCAATCATTTCTTGGGCTCCCCCGGAGGAGCGGCCTGGGTCATTTGTTGGAGCGCCGCCTTCAGGCTCGATTCGGAGTCGACGAGGAAATTCGCCGAGGTGACGACCTTCTCTCCCTGGGCGATCCCGCCCAGGACTTCGTACAGGCCTTCCCCTTTGACCCCGAGCTTGACCTCCCGCGGCTCGAGATACCCGTCTCCCTTGTCGACGAAGACGATGTTTTTGACCCCCGCCTCGAGGACGGCATCGGCCGGAACCGCGAGTTTCGAGCCGTAATTCGCCTGGATTTCCATATCGGCGTACATTTCCGGTTTCAGCTTGAACCCGGGGTTCGCGACCTCGACCCTGATTTTGTTCGTCCGGGTCTCGGCGTTCAGATAGGGATAGATGTAGGTGATCCTTCCGCTGAACGTCTCCCCGGGATAAAAGGAGAGAGAGATTCTGGCCTCGTCCTGAAGCTTGATGAAGGGAAGCTCATAGGCGTAGATCTCGCCCAGCACCCAGACGCGCGACAGGTCCGCGATTTTATACAGGCTCTCGCCCGAAGCGATTTTCTGTCCGCGGAAGACGTTCTTCTCGATAATGAACCCGGAGAACGGGGAATAGACGGTCAGGTTTCTCCGGACCTCGCCGGTGCGGGCCAGCGTCTCGACCTGTTCGTCCGAGATGTCCCACAGCTTGAGCCGTTCGCGAGAGGCGGCAAGGAGGGTTTCGGAATTTGCCCCGGTTATGTTCTTTGCCTTCAGCGCGAGGAGAAATTCCTGCAGGGCGGCGACAAGGTCCGGGCTGTAGAGATCGAGAAGCGGCTCTCCCTTTTTCACAACCCGGCCGGTCGTGTCCGCGTAGAGCTTGTCCACCCAGCCGTCGAATTTGAGAGTGACAAACGCCACGTTCGGCTCGGCATAGTCTATCCGGCTGAATGTTCTTATGAGCTTGCGGATGGGCTGAACCTCGACCGTCCCGGTTTTGATACCGATGAGCTGCTGTCTCTCGGGAGAAATCCTGACCGTGATCCTTCCCCCGACGGAGGCGGCGGGAGTCTCTTCTACTTCGAAGGGGACCATGTCCATGCCCATGGAATCTTTGCCCGGTTTATCCGAGATCTCGCCCGGCATCATCGTCGAGCGGTACATCGTTTTCTTCCCCTGCGGGTGTCCTTTGGCCTGTGTCCCCGTCTTCTTGCAGGCGAAGGAGAAGAGCAGGAGGGCGATCGCCATCACGCTTACGGCCGAAGCGACTGTCTTATTTTTAGTCCTGGTTATCGGCACGGGGTCCTCCTTGGCCGGGCGAGCCGACCGTTTTCAGGATCTCCAGATCGGTGAGTTCCTCGATTCTTGCCGTCGCCGCCCAGAGATCGGCCTGATTCTTGATGTATTCCATCCGTGCGCTCACGACGGCGTTGATATCGGAAAGGACGGCAAGAAAATCGACCTTGTTCACCTGATAGTTGCCGAGAGACGATTCCAGAGAGAGCGCGGTTTGGGGAATGATCTTTTCTTTGTAGAGTTGCATGTTCCGCTCGGCGTTCTTCGCCTCGAGGAAGCTTTCGCTCAGCATGGCCGCGAGGTCGTTTTTCATCGTTGTCAGGTCGAGCTTCGTGCCGCTCAGCCTCGAGACGGATTCTTCGACAAGGCGGGCCTGCTTGCGCTTGTAGAACACCGGTATCTCAACTCCGACCATGACCTCGTACATGTCCGGAAGCGCCCCGCGGAATTCCTTCCCGATCTGGACCATGAAGTTCGGATAATACTCCCTCTTCGCCATGTCGACCTCGAGCGAGCCCTCCTGGATCATGATTCCCGCGCTTCGGAGCTGCGGCGAGTTCTTGGCCGCTTCTTCGAGTACTTGCTTGAGCTCGAGGGGAAAGGCGGTGAACGGAATCTCCGCCGGCGTTTCCCACGAAGTTTCCGAAGGATAATCGAGGACGCCGTTGAGGGCGGCCTTCGTCGACCGGCCCATCGTATCCATGGCGTTAATCATCTCTTCGAGTGATGATATTTCCACCCCCGCCTTGATGATATCCGATTGGACGCCCTGACCGACCGTGTATTTGGACTCGGCGGTCCGGAGGGCGTTCTCGAGGATTCCCTTTTTTTCGAGGAGAAGATCGTGCGCCCGGCCGAAATAATACATCCGGGAGTAAAGCTCCTTGACCCGACGGGCGACCGTGAGCCTTTCGCCGCGGAGGCTCTCTTCCGCCCGTTGTTCCCTCTGGCCCGCGATCTCGGATTTGAGCTTGAGCTTTCCCGGAAATGGAAATGCCTGGGCGACCGAGACCCCGACGCCGCTCGTCGGATCGCTCCCGACGGACCACTGGGTGAGAGTCATGTTCGTGATTCCGAACGAAAGGACGGGGTCGGGGAGGGCGCCCTCCGGGCTGATTCTGAACCTCTCGGATTCGACCATTTGGGCCGCGGATTTAATTTTGGGATTTCTCTCCAGGGCAAGCTTGACGAGCTCGTCCAGGCTGAGTTTCTTTTCCTGGGCATAGAGCCCGGGCGTCAAAATGATAAGCAGGGCCACGACGAGTCGATTTTTCATCGCTTCCTCCCCGCGAGGCTTATTTTTTTCATACCGGCGTGCGCAAATTTCCCTACTTATAATATATACAATCCCTATCTAAGCTGTAAAGAATACGGAAATCATGGAGTAGCGTGGATCCGATCAGGTGCTTTTGGGGACCGGGCTCTTGCGGGCGGTCGGTCCTCTGAAGGCCACGCCGTGGGCGTCCGTTAGAAGCTGAGTTTCAATCCGGCCCGACAGCTGAAGCCGTTCAGATCGAGAGAATACGTCTCTGTCGGGATGCTCTGCGGTCCGGTTAAAGCTTTGAGCCAGTCGGCGAATATCGTGACCGGGCTGCGGCCGCTCTCGTTGCGGTTTCCGCCTGGAAAAGTGATGTCCGTTATCTTTGTCAGCCCGAGGTAGGGGGAGACTCCGCTCGCCAGTCTCCTCAGGCGGTTGAAACGGACGAAACGATAGCCTCCTTCGGCAACGAGTCGGACGCGGTTCGCGAGTCGAAGTTCGAGCCCGGCCCCCGCCTGGCCCCCAAAGGCGTTTTTGTTCTGGGTCGAGAGCCCCGGTTCCTCGAATGATCCGAAATAAAAAGCCCCGCCGCCGCTCAGGAACACGCTCCAGGCGCGGCCCACCGGGAGGATATAATAAAGATTCAGGGCTAAGGGAAACGCCCGAAAGTGACTCCGGGATTCTCCGCCCTGGTCCCCCGTGCGTTTCGTCCCGTCCGTTCCGGTAATCAGGGCAAACATCTGATCGAGCGGACTCCGCGCATCCTGGTATTTCCCCTTCTCGGAATCTTGGCCTCCGCGGCCGAGACGGTTCAGGTAGCCCGCCCCGATCCCGACGCGAACATTGCGGAAGACGCCGAACTGCAGTTCCGATTGGAGGTCGAGCATGCCTTCACGGTGCTCCGTGAAGGAAAAGCCACCTTGTAATGAAAAGGAAGCGCGTCGGAAGTCGGAACCGTCGCTTGGACGGCGCAATTCTCGCCTATCCCAGGATTGAGCCCAAGCCGGGCCTAAAGCCATGAGAAGGCCGCCCGCGAGGAGGAACATCTTTTTCGCGTTCGAAATCCTCGTGATCATCGCAACCTCCGATCTTGAAATAAACTTATGTCGCTAATTTTATGTTAGCATATCTCCTTTCTGAAAGCGACGGCCGGTGTTCCCCGGGGCGCCCGGGCTGATCGAATTTGAATCTTGCCCCGATTCTTTCTAAAATGTCTCTAAAATAAGATGAAATAGCCTTCCGGCGGAATGACATGGACAGCAAGAAGAGAATCGTGATCTCCCTGGGCATCTTCCTTCTGGTCTTTGCCGTCGGGGTCGCGGGGTTCAAGATCCTGGGCGGCTCGGGCGCCAGCCTCCTCGACAGCGTCTACATGACGGTGATAACGATCTCGACCATCGGCTACGGCGAGGTGATCGATACCGCCGCGCATCCGGCCGTCCGCGTCTTCGCCATTATCTATATCATCCTCTGCCTGGGGACGATCGCCTATGCCGTCTCGTCCGTCACGGCCTTTGTCGTCGAAGGGGAGCTCAAGAACATCCTCGGGAGAAGAAAGATGGAAAAAGAACTCGGCCGGCTTCAGGACCATTTCATCGTCTGCGGCAGCGACGGAACGGCCCAGACCGTCATCAAGGAGATGCTCCTGACGAAGAAGAAGTTCGTCGTCATCGAGCTCGTCCAGGAGAAGATCGACAAGCTCGCCGCCCTCGGCCCGGTCCTCGCCATCCACGGCGACGCCACCGAAGACAGCGTCCTCGAGAAAGCGGGAATCGCCCGGGCGAAGGGACTCATCGCCAGCCTGCCGACGGACGAAGACAATTTGTTCGTCACGATCACGGCCCGAAGCCTCAACCCCAAGCTCCGCATCGTGGTCAAGGGAGTGGACCCTCAATCCAACAAGAAGATAATGAAGGCCGGGGCGGACAGCGTGATCTCGCCGTCGTTTATCGGTGGGATGCGCATGGTCTCTGAGATGATCCGCCCGGCGGTGACGACGTTCCTGGACATGATGCTCAGAGAGCGGGAGCGCGTGCTCCGGTTCGACGAATTCCTGGTCGAGCCCGGCTCTCCCCTGCGCGGAAAGACGATCGAGGAGGCCAGGATCGAAGAAAGGACGGGGGCGCTTCTCGTCGCCCTGAGAAGGGGAGGAGCCAAGGAATTCGATTTCAACCCGCCGAAAACGACGCGCCTCTCCGATAACGATGTCCTCGTCTTCATCGCCACTCCCGAGATGATCGAGGCGATGGAAAAGATTTCGGGCGGCGCCCCGACGTGAGCAAGACCACGGCATTCTCGCCGCTTATTTGACGATCGTCTTGATCTTCATATCCCTTCGGTGCGTCTCGTATTTGCCCGCGGGGCGGCTTTTTGCTAGAATGATGTCTCTCCCGATGGCCCGTTAGCTCAATTAAGCACCGCCTGATATCAGGCTGTACGCCTGTAGCGAGAGATCCTCACGAGTCCAGAGAGGTCTGATCAGCGACAATTATAATTCCCGCCCCGTTGCCTCAAACAGAAATGTTACCGTATGATAGGCGACCTGTCCATACCCACTGGAGTAACGGTCGTTGGGATGTTTGGAACGTCCAGGCCGGCATAAATAAGCCCGCGCGCCATGACATGTCGCCATTCGCGTACGCGTCGTTGTAACGTCCGCAGTTGCCCTGGGGGAAAAGATCCAGAGGCGCGTTCCTGGAGCAGCCGGAAAAGCTCCTTCGCGGTAATATCCGGGTCACGCTGAAGCCAAAGCAGCACATCCGGCCAGACCACTTCAAAAGGATCCTTACGAGTTCGCCAATAACGGGGCCCTTTAGGTGATTGGCGATGCGTGGGTCGTGCCTCACCGGATTTCCACAACTGGCCCAACTCTTTCAGAAATTGTTCCAGGTTCTGGCGTCCCGGGCCGGATGCGTTTTTTTCCGGATCGACCAGGGCCGCCAATGCCGTTTGTTGGTCTCGTATTCGATGAAGCAAGGCCAGAGGATCGAGAGATCTCGCTTGCGAGCGGAGATTGTCCTTTACACAGTCGGGCACCGCCGGGTGGCTGAGCAGCCTCTCGCACGGCGTCGCCGGCTGATCGTAAAATCTCCTGACCTTGGCTCCGATTCGCTCCTTTTTTTGCAGCTTGAATGAGGGCTGGAAATAATTTACGTAAAGACGGACAGCCAGATAGAGATGCGCCAGGGCCTGGCCGGCGACGACTCCCGTGTAGCGCTCGTATCCGACAAACCTTCGGATGACTGCTCCATTCTTCTGTTCGATCCAAGCCTGGTCATTTTTCCGATACGCCCTGGACCGTGTAAAATCAATGCCGTTCATCCGGCAGTAATCCAATAGGATATCGCTGATGAATGCACTATCATTGTCAGAATCGATCCCCAAAATTGGAATAGGTAGCTGCCGGCGTATGACCTCCATGGCTTCCACCACGAGAGCCTGACTTTTTGCTAAAAGGGGAACGCATTCTATCCACCCCGAACAGACATCAACCGAAACCAGAGACTGAACGAAAGATCCGGCTGTCGAGCCACCGTTGTGCTCGACTAGATCGATCTCAAGATGCCCGGGAGCCGGATCACCCCAGTCGAAAAACGTCCGAACACGAATGTCCCCGCTTGGCTTTTTCGGCCGGCGCTTCTTCGGATGGGACTTTGCTTTATTTCGAACCGGTTGCAGAAGCCGATCCATAGTGGCCGCGCTCGCCGCAATCAGACCACGACGGACTTCCGTATCGAGGCAGAGATGCCCGTGCCGTTCCATTGCCTCTACCAGCTGGGGCAGAATAGCCTTCAGGCGCTTACCGCAGATTCGATCTGCGGCCTCCCAAGCGATAATCAAAGCATCCCTAACGGCTTGATCATAGATTCGTCGTCCTTCCACTCGTATCTTGGGTTGGGCGTGAAGATTGCTCCTGAGCAAACGAACGGCATGTTTCCGGTGGCATCCGGCCAAGGCCGTAAACTCATCGAGGATCTCTGTCCTCTCCATCTTCGAAGATTGTCCGTATCGGCCCCTGAGAACTGTAAGAAGCTCCTCCCGCGTGGGTTTACTGATTCTGTTCATCGTTGCTCTCCTTTTTGGTAACAATCTATTGAGGCAACGACATAATCTCAGTAACACAAATGACGAGTCAACGCGGAGAGAAATAATAGTTGACGCCAGTCAGAGGTCCTGATGGGTTCATGCTGAGGCAATTTTAAGGCAAGGTAAAATTCCCATTTTTCCCCTCAATTTTTTGGTCTGGTAA
>Ga0315282_10017827_pt1 | contig 10216 bp, 6 predicted proteins | sample YL17G07_20_MG_FD_203693 | JGI IMG/M metagenome (GOLD analysis project Ga0315282, IMG submission 203693) | Sediment microbial communities from Yellowstone Lake, YNP, Wyoming, USA - YL17G07_20 | ecosystem: Environmental > Aquatic > Freshwater > Lake > Sediment | place: USA: Wyoming | collected... | reverse complement strand
ATTGCCGCAGAATCAAACAAAAGTTTTATTAAAAAAACTTTTGTTTGAAAATTTTCCTTGACAAAATATTTTTTTCTCTTATAATTAGCACTCCGCAAGAGGAAGTGCTAAAATAAGTGAACGGCTAAGCTTATCCCCCCTGCTTTCTTGCCTGCACCTGTCGGGTGACGGCAGGCACAGGTGCGAAAGCAAGAAGGGGGGATTAATTCGCACCTATAACTTACTCACACTCGCCTGCCTATCTGATGATAATCAGGCAGGCGGTTCGTAAGTTATGTGCTCATTTAAGGGGGGTGTAGGAGATGGAGATTAAACCATTAGGAGACCGCGTGGTAGTTAAGCCGTTAGAGGCGGAAGCAAAGACTAAGGGCGGCATAGTGTTACCGGATACGGCCAAGGAAAAGCCGCAAGAAGGCAAAGTCGTAGCCGTAGGTAAAGGCAAGGTCTTAGAAAACGGAACCGTGCAAGCTCCGGAAGTCAAGGTCGGCGATAAGGTATTATACGGAAAATATTCCGGTAACGAGATTACGACCAAAGATGGCGAAGAGTTACTGATTATGCGCGAGGAGGATATTTTAGCAATTATAAAGTAAGAAGCAAATCCCTCGCAACCTGAAGTAAAAACTGGTTGCTCGGGATCAAATTTGCTTCGCAAATTTGAGGAGGAAATAAATGGCAAAGCAATTATTATTTAGAGATGAAGCCCGCAGAAAAATCTTAAGCGGCGTTGAGCAGTTGTCCGCGGCGGTCAAAGTAACATTGGGGCCGAAGGGTCGCAACGTCGTTCTGGATAAGAAATTCGGCTCACCCACAATAACCAAAGACGGGGTAACCGTGGCAAAAGAAATTGACCTGGAAGACCCTTACGAGAATATGGGCGCTCAGATGGTCAAGGAAGTAGCTGAGAAGACCTCGGATATCGCCGGTGACGGTACGACTACAGCGACAATTTTAACTGAGGCGATTTATCGCGAAGGCCTGAAGAACGTTACTGCCGGCGCAAACCCCATGGCTTTAAAGCGCGGGATTGAAAAGGCAGTGGAAAAAGTATTTGAAGAACTGAAGAAATTGTCTAAACCGATTAAGGATAAAAAAGAGGTTGCCCAGGTTGCCTCAATCGCTGCAAACTGCGATACGGCTATCGGTGATTTAATCGCTGAGGCAATGGATAAGGTAGGCAAAGACGGCGTTATTACGGTTGAAGAGGCAAAGTCAACTGCTACTACCTTGGAGGTAGTGGAAGGTATGCAGTTCGATCAGGGTTATCTTTCGCCATATTTTGTAAGCGATGCGGAGAAGATGGAGTGCGTTTTGGAAGAAGCGTATATTTTAATCCACGAAAAGAAAATCTCTTCGCTTAAAGATTTATTGCCGCTTCTGGAGAAGATTGCCCACACCGGAAAGCCGCTATTGATTATTGCCGAAGAGGTAGAAGGCGAAGCATTGGCTACTCTCGTCGTAAATAAAATCCGCGGGACATTGGTTGCTTGTGCAGTTAAGGCACCCGGTTACGGAGACAGGCGTAAAGCCATGCTGGAAGATATCGCTATCTTGACCTCCGGCAAGGCAGTAACCGAGGATTTAGGAATAAAATTAGAAAATGTGGATATCGACGATTTGGGCAGGGCCAAGAGAGTAAAAATCGACAAAGAGAATACAACTATAGTTGAAGGCGCCGGTAAAACATCAGCGGTCAACGGCAGGATCGCCCAGATTAAAAAACAGATTGAAGATACGGATTCGGATTATGATAAGGAAAAGCTTCAGGAGCGCTTAGCCAAATTAGCAGGCGGAGTTGCGGTAATCAACGTGGGTGCCGCTACCGAAACAGAGATGAAAGAGAAAAAGGCCCGCGTTGAAGACGCGCTTCATGCTACTCGCGCAGCGGTTGAAGAAGGTATTATCCCCGGCGGCGGCGTAGGACTGCTTCGCACTATCCCGGCGTTGGAAAAATTAAAACTCGCAGGAGATGAACAGATAGGCGTTGATATTGTTAAACGCGCATTAGAAGAACCAATCCGGCAGCTTGCCAATAATGCCGGCCTGGAAGGCTCAGTAGTTGTGCAGCGCGTAAAACAGGAAAAGACCAACGTGGGTTATGATGTCAGCCAGGACGAATATGTGGATATGATCGAAGCAGGCGTAATTGACCCCACAAAGGTTACGCGTTCAGCACTGCAAAATGCTTCCAGTGTCGCTGCTTTACTGTTAACCACTGAAGCATTAGTCGTGGATAAGCCGGAAAAAGAAGGCGAGAAGATGCCATCTATGCCACCAGGAGGCGGTTACGGTGGAGGGGGGATGTATTAAGGCAGCATTAAGTACTAAGGACTAAGAAAGGGCGAAGATTAAATCTTCGCCCTTTTTATATATAATAAATAGAGTTGCTTTTTAATTTTTGTTATGATAGACTATGACGATAGGATAAGGTCATAAATGCTTACCTTAATTTTCGTAATATTATCTTTGGGTTTGGGTTTTGGAGTTGGCGCTCTAGTTTTCTTTAAGAAAAAACCAGAGATACCCCAGGATATCGAAACATCCCTTAAGCAGGCAAAAATTACTCCCGCGCAACCCCTACCTCCGCCCACAGAATCAGAATCAATGCAAAGAATGCGGGCAGACACGATTGAAAAAAAGATTTTATATGAAGAAGAGCTATCTCTAGTGTTTAAAATGGGGCAAGAGATGTTCTCTAACGTTAGTTTTGAGAATATTGCCAAGAGTATTGCGGAAAGCGCCAATAAGATAATAAATGCGGAGATCTGTACCATTCTCTTGGAAGACAAGAGTTCCGGATATTTAATTCCTATTTATAGTCAGGGTGTTAATCCAGAGTTAATTAATAAAATGCGCATTAAGAAAGGTGAGGGGGTTTCCGGTTGGGTTGTTTTGAATAACCAGATTATCGTGAAGAATGATATTGAGCACGACCCGTGGTTTCAGGAGCAGAAAGCCGGCGAATACTTCGTCAATTCACTAATCAGTATTCCCTTATCGACTGAGGAACGGGTTATCGGCGTATTGAATTTAAGCAATAAAAAATCCCGCGAGCCGTTTGCGGATGACGAGATTGAATTTTTAAAAGGCCTTACCACCGAGGCATCGATAGCCCTACAAAATGCCAGCCTCTATGAGCAAATTCAAGATAGTTACTTAAGAACAATCAGTGCCTTGGCGTTTGCTTTGGATGCCAGAGATTCCTACACGCGGGAACATTCGGAAAACGTTACCAAATATGCGGTAGCGGTTGCCCAGGAGATTAATCTGCGGTCTTCAGAAATCGAGCACATCCGCCGTGCGGGTTTATTACACGATATCGGTAAGATCGGTATACGCGACGGCGTATTGCTTAAGCCGTCTAAATTAAGCGACGATGAATATAACGATATAAAGAGGCATCCAGCCAAGGGAGAGGCGATTGTCAGCGCCCTTCCGTTCTTGAAGGAAGAAGCAAAGATGATTAGGCATCACCACGAGCGTTTTGACGGGAAGGGCTACCCCGACGGCATAAGTGGCTTGGCAATTGAAAAAGGGGCGAGGATTTTGGCAGTAGCCGATTCTTTTGATGCGATGGTGGAAAACAGGGTGTATCGGCAGGCATTGGGAATTGAAACAGCTTGCGATGAGCTCAAAAATAACAGCGGCAAGCAGTTTGACCCGGAAATCGTAGATGCCTTATTAAGAGCATTAGAGAAAAATCCCCGCCTGTCAACAAAATAATCATTGACAAAATTAAGTTCTTGTTGTAAAATCCACCCAACATTTCTTATGATATCCCACAAAATGAGGTTAGCGTTCGTAACATATTGATAAATAAGGAGATAGTGAGCGATGGCGGAATGGATAGGCATAGGTAGGCGAGCAAGGAGATGTTACGGCCTTGATGAGATTGCTTTAGTTCCCGGAATGGTGACGGTTAATCCCAACGAAGTGGATACGACCTTTGAAATCAATGGGAAAAAATTCCGCGTTCCCATCCTGGCGGCAGCCATGGATGGTGTCGTTGATGTTAAATTCGCTATAGAAATGAGCAGGCTTGGTGGTATCGCGGTATTAAATTTAGACGGTGTTCAGACTAGATACGACAACCCCGAGGAAGTGCTGGAAAAGATAGCCAAGGCCTCCAATGTAAAAGCTACCGAGTTAGTTCAGTCCATTTATACCCGGCCGATAAAAGAGAAATTAATCGCCAAAAGAATATATCAGATTAAAGAGAAAAAAGGAACGGCTGTCGTGAGCTGTATCCCCGCTAATGCGCAGAAATTCGGCAAGATTGCCCAGGATTCAGGGGCGGATATATTTATTGTGCAGTCAACGGTTACTTCCACGAAACATATCTCCCGTGAATATAAAAGCCTTGATTTGTATAATTTTTGTAAGTCGATGAAAATCCCCGTGATTATAGGTAACTGCGTTACCCATGAAATGACTTTGGAATTATTAGAGACAGGGGCTAAGGGCCTTTTAATCGGTATTGGGCCGGGCGCTGCCTGTACGACCAGAGGCGTTTTAGGGATTGGCGTGCCGCAGGTAACCGCAACCGTAGATGCTGCTGCTGCGCGCGATTATTATTTTCGCAGAAAAAGAAAATATATAACGATAATTACCGATGGCGGTATGTCTATAGGTGGAGATATCTGTAAAGCATTTGCCTGCGGAGCTGATGCGGTAATGGTCGGTTCGGCATTTGCCCGGGCGAAAGAGGCACCCGGGGCAGGTTATCACTGGGGTATGGCTACCTCGCATGTAAATTTACCGCGCGGCACAAGAATATACGTCGGCACAACCGGAACACTAGAGGAAATACTTTTTGGCCCGGCCAAAGTTGATGACGGTTCGCAGAATTTAATGGGTGCGCTTTCAACCTCAATGGGTTGCCTGGGCGCTAAAGATATGAAAGGAATGCACGACGTGGAAATTATCATTGCTCCCTCAATTCAGACCGAAGGGAAAATATTTCAGGTTGTGCAGAGAGTAGGTATGGGGAAATGAAAAAACATAAGAGGCGAAAATCTATTAAACGTAAAGTTAGCAAGCGCAAGGTAGTCAGACGGAAGGTTAGGGCTAAGGCTATTAGACGAAGAGGCCGGGTGGTCATTAAGTTAAAAAAACTAACGCCGAAAATTTCTCTGGGGCATAGGCAGGCAATTGTTATCTTAGATTTTGGTTCGCAATACACGCAGTTAATTGCCCGACGGGTAAGGGAAAACAAAGTTTTCAGCACTATCTTGCCCTATAATACCACTGCCGAGGCGCTAAAAGCAATGTCGCCGAAAGGAATTATCCTCTCAGGCGGGCCGGCCTCGGTTTATGAAAAGAAAAGCCCTTCCCCGGATAAAGGTATATTTAAATTAGGGATACCCATACTCGGCATATGCTACGGAATGCAGGCAATCGCCCAAAGTCTGGGCGGCAGCGTTAAGCACAATCCTAACCGTGAATACGGAAAGACCGAGATGTTTCTTGATGATACCCGCGATTTATTCAGCCATTTACCCGGTAATATTACCTGCTGGATGAGCCACGGCGATTTAGTAAAGAAAATTCCGCCGGGGTTTGTCTCGATAGCCCACACATTAAATACTCCCATCACGGCAATGTCCAACGTTGCCAAGAAAATATACGGGGTGCAGTTTCATCCGGAAGTAACGCACACCCTTAAAGGCAGCCAGATTATCATCAACTTCCTATTTAAGATTTGCGGTTGTTCTCCCCGCTGGACAATGCAGTCCTTTATTAAGGATGCGGTTGAAGAAATCAGAAAGACCGTCGGCCGTAAGAGAGTGGTATTGGGTTTAAGCGGCGGAGTAGATTCTTCTGTCTGCGCGATTATCGTCCATAAAGCAATTGACAGAAACTTAAAATGCATCTTTATTGATAACGGCCTGCTGCGCAAAGATGAGGTGGGGGCGATAAGGAAAACATTCCGCGGCCTATTTCATTTGAATTTAGATTATATAGACAGAGGCAAGCGGTTTATGGAGAGGCTCAAAGGCATAACCGACCCCGAGCAGAAAAGAAAGATAATCGGCGAAGAGTTTGTTAAGGTATTTGAAGAAGAAGCAGCAAAATTTAAAAGAGTGGAATTTCTCGCCCAGGGCACACTGTATCCAGATGTGATTGAATCCGTTTCTGCCACTGGTTCGCCTTCCGCGCGGATTAAGAGCCATCATAATGTCGGAGGCCTGCCGCTCCATATGAAATTAAAATTAATTGAGCCGCTCAGGGAATTGTTTAAAGACGAGGTAAGGGAACTAGCGCGCGAATTAGTTCTCCCCGAGACGATAATCTATAGACAGCCTTTCCCCGGGCCCGGTTTAAGCATCCGGATTATCGGCGAAGTAACCGAAGAGCGCCTTAGAATCTTACGCGAAGTAGACAAGTGTTTATTAGAAGACATAAAGGTAGCAAATCTTTACGATAAAGTCTGGCAGTCGTTTGCCATATTGCTCCCCATAAAGACTGTCGGGGTTATGGGCGATAGCCGCACCTATGAAAATGTGGTAGCGATACGCTGCGTAGAAAGCCAAGACGGTATGACCGCCGATTGGGTGCGCCTGCCTTACGAATTATTAGAGAAAATCGCCAATCATATTATCAACGAAGTAAAAGGTGTTAACCGCGTGGTTTACGATATCTCATCCAAACCACCCGCTACTATAGAGTGGGAGTAATCTTAAGTTTGCCTGTTAGCCGGTTTGCCTGTTTGCCTGTTGGTTTAACTAGTTAACTGGTCAACTGGTTAACCGGATAACAAACATGCCGCGTTCTGAATTTATCCACCTACATCTGCATACCCAATATAGCCTTCTTGACGGAGCCTGCCGTATACCGGATATACTTGGCCTCGCCAACAAATATAACATGGATTCCTTAGCCATTACCGACCACGGGAATATGTTCGGAGCGATAGAATTCTATATCGCAGCGCAGAAAGCCGGGATTAAGCCGATAATCGGCTGCGAGGTTTATATTGCCCCGGGGAGTCGTTTGGAAAAGGCGGCACGGGGGATCGAAGAGGCATCTTACCACTTTATTTTATTGGCGAGGGATGAAACCGGCTACGGCAATCTGATGAAACTTGTTTCTATGGGTTATTTAGAGGGATTTTATTACCGGCCGCGGATTGATAAACAGATTCTCGCGCAATATTCCAAGGGGCTTATCGGCACTTCCTCTTGCCTGAAAGGCGAAATACCGGTGTTGATACAGGCCAATAGATTCAATGATGCTTTAAAGGCTGCCGATGAATTTACGCAGATTTTAGGTAAAGGCAATTTCTATTTAGAATTACAGGAGAATGCCATACCCGAACAAAAAACAGTTAATCAAGGCCTGCTTAAGATTGCTAAGGAATTATCTTTGCCGGTCGTGGCCACCGCCGATGTGCATTATCTGACGAAAGATAATGCCAGCGCACACGAGGCACTCCTCTGCATTCAAACCCAGACAACCTTAGATGATCCCAACCGAATGAGGTTTCAGACCCCCGAGTTTTATTTTAAGAGCCCCGATGAAATGAAGCTTCTGTTTAGGGAAGTGCCCGAGGCAATCATAAATACGGTGGAAATCGCCTCCCGATGCAATCTGGAATTGGATTTTTCTAAAGTCCACCTGCCTAAATACGACCCGCCGGAGGGTAAAGATAAAGAGGAATTTTTAAGGGAACTCTGCATAGGTGGCCTTAAAAAAAGATTTAAAGAACCAACGCCGCAGATAGAGGAGCGGCTGGAACACGAATTAAAGATTATTACCCAGACGGGGTTTGCCAGTTACTTTTTAATTGTCTGGGATTTTGTCCACTATGCAAAACAAAATAATATTCCCACCGGCCCGGGCCGCGGTTCCAGCGCGGGAAGTCTGGTAAGTTACCTTCTGGGGATTACCGATATTGATCCTTTAAGATACGGACTTTTATTTGAACGGTTCTTGAACCCCGAGCGGCTTAGCCTTCCTGATATTGATATAGATTTCTGTTTTGAACGGCGGTCAGAAGTAATCGATTACGTGACCAGAAAGTACGGCCGGGAAAACGTCGCACAGATCATCACCTTTGGCACGATGCAGGCGCGGGCAGTAGTAAGGGATGTCGGGCGGGTCATGGGGATTAGCTATGCCGATGTTGACCGGCTTGCCAAGATGATTCCGCAGGACCCTGATATTACCTTAAAGCAGGCAATTGAAAGCGAGGCAGAACTTAAAAATCTTTATAAAAACGACGAGCAAATTACTAAACTCGTAAATACGGCACTCGTCCTCGAAGGTTTAACCCGCCATGCTTCAATTCATGCTGCCGGTGTGGTTATCGGCGATACAGCCCTTACCGATTACACTCCGCTGTTTAAAAGCGCAGACGATAAAATTTCTACGGGTTACAGTATGCAGGCATTAGAAAAGATCGGCCTTTTAAAGGTAGATTTTCTCGGCTTACGCACACTTACGGTAATTGACCAGGCAATTAAAATAATCGAGGCAAGGCAGGGAGAAAAAATAGAAATTGAAAATATCCCCCTGGATGATCCCAAGACTTTTAAGCTTCTTTGTGCCGCACAAGCATCGGGAGTGTTTCAGCTGGAAAGTTCAGGTATGCGCGATTTACTTAAAAAACTTCAGCCGGAACGTTTTGAAGATATTATCGCATTGTTGGCTTTATACAGGCCGGGGCCGATGGGCTCGGGAATGCTGGATGATTTTATTGAACGCCGGCACGGCCGGGTTGCCATAAAGTACGACCATAAAAAATTAGAGAAATTACTCAGCGAAACATACGGGATTATGATTTATCAGGAGCAGATAATGCAGATTGCTTCGGAACTTGCCGGCTTTAGCCTTTCTCAGGCGGACTTATTACGCCGGGCAATGAGTAAAAAAATACCGGAAGTAATGGAGCAGCAGCGAAGGAATTTCCTCCAAGGTTGCATTAAGAACGATATAGCCTCGGGTACGGCCAATAAGATATTTGACCTGATTGAATATTTTTCCGGTTACGGCTTCAATAGATCCCATTCAGCTGCCTACGCAATTATTTCTTACCGAACTGCGTATCTTAAGGCGCACTTCCCGGTTGAATTTATGACGGCACTTCTCACTTCCGAACGGGATAATACCGATAAAGTCGCAGAGTATGTCAACGAAGCAACGCGCATGGGGCAAAAGGTTCTGCCGCCGGATATAAACGAAAGTTACAGCGATTTTACGGTTGAGGATGAGCATACCATCCGTTACGGATTATTGGCAATTAAAAATATCGGCAGCACGGCCATTGAGTCTATTGTGGAATCGCGTAAACAGTTTGGTAAATTCGTTTCGCTGGATGACCTGGTGCAGAGGGTTGATTTAAGATTGGTAAACCGCAAGGTCCTGGAGAGCCTGATAAAATGCGGGGCAATGGATTCTTTCAGAATGTATCGTGCCCAGATGGCGGTCATACTTGATAATCTGCTCAACTGGGGTGGTAAGATGCAAAGGCAAAGGCAGAGCGGGCAGATGACTTTTTTTGATAACGTAGCCACACCGGCGAATAACGGCGTTCAGATAAAAGAATGGCCACAGCCGCAGGTGCTTGCTTTTGAAAAAGAGATGCTGGGTTTTTATATCAGCGGCCACCCTTTAGCCCGTTACGCAAATCAACTTAAGCGGTTTTCCCAGAGTTCCACTTTAAATTTGTCTCAGGAGAAAGACGGCGACAACATAAATATCGTGGGATTAGTGATTAAGATTAAACAAACGGTTACCCGCGCCAAACAGGAGAAGATGGCCATCCTTCAGTTAGAAGATCTGGAAGGCAAGGTAGAGGTTTTGGTATTTCCGGTTGTTTTTCGTCAGATATATAAATATATACAGCTCAACAGCGTTGTTTTGGTAAGAGGCAGGCTTAATTTGAAAGAAGATACGCCCAAAATAGTGGCTAATGATTTAGTGCCCGTTGATAAGGTTTATAGTCTCATCTCGGCGATTAATATAAACTTAAGCGGTATCCGCGAGAATCTTTTTGTGAGTCTCAAAGAAAGGCTTATGCAGTCAAAAGGAACGGTGCCCGTTTATTTGCACCTGGATTCTCCGGCACGTTCTCGCGTCCAATTAGTTGTGGGAGAAGAACTTTTCGTAGAGCCTACGGAAAATTTAATCCAAGATATAGAATCCCTTCTGGGTGAAGATAGGTTATCCCTTTCGATTTAAATGCTTAGATTCTGCGCCACATTGGCTCTATCTT
>Ga0315282_10017826_pt1 | contig 10217 bp, 10 predicted proteins | sample YL17G07_20_MG_FD_203693 | JGI IMG/M metagenome (GOLD analysis project Ga0315282, IMG submission 203693) | Sediment microbial communities from Yellowstone Lake, YNP, Wyoming, USA - YL17G07_20 | ecosystem: Environmental > Aquatic > Freshwater > Lake > Sediment | place: USA: Wyoming | collected... | reverse complement strand
GCACGGTCTGCGGGGTGAGCGAAATTTCCGGCACCAGCACGATGGCTGAACGCCCCAGGCGCAGCGCTTCTTGCACAGCCAGCAGGTAGATTTCGGTCTTACCCGAGCCGGTCACGCCGTGCAGCAAGAACGGCTGGCCAGCCCGGCCGCTGGCGGCGGTCTGCACGCCGGCCTGCACCTGGCCCCAGGCTGCCTGCTGGTCGGGGGTCAGCACCGGCGGCTGCTGCAGCACGAACTCGACCTTTTCCAGCGGGTCGCGCCAGGTCTCGCTTTCGCCCAGCAGCACCAGCCCGTCCTCGGCCAGCGAATACAGGTCCTGTAAATTGCCGCCGCTGGCGGCGTAAGCCCAGGCCACGTCAACCGGCCAGGGCTCCTTCATAAGGAATTGCAGAATCGCCTGGCGGCGGATAAGAGCGTTGCCGCGGCCCAGCCCAGGCAGGCGCGCCTCAGCTTCAGCCGGGGGCACGGCCAGCTGCACGGTGCGCACACTCTTGGGGCGGGCGGAGGGCGGCGGCAGCACCGGGCGGCGGGTCAGCCAGCCGCGCTTCTCGAGCGCAAGAGCGGACGTGCGCCACTCGACGTGCGGGAAGGCAGCTTCGAGCTGGCGGCCGCGCAGGTCGCCGCGCTGGCGCAGCAGGTCGAGCATGCGGCGCTGGGTGGCAGAAATCGGGGCGGCCGCCAGGGCCGCCGGCGGTTCGGCCAGGTGGTAGAGCGTGTCGGCCTGCTGGCTGAGGCCGGGCGGCAGCATCAGCTCCAGGCAGGCTGCCAGAGGGGCCAGCGTTTCCTCGGAAAGCCAGCCGGCCAGCCCCAACTGGGCCGGGGTGAGCACCGGCTGCGGGTCGAGCAGCGCCTGCACCGGGCGGGTTTCGGGCACCGAGGCTTCGTCCACCAGGCGCAGCACCACACCCTGCACGGTCTGCGCCCCGAAGGGCACCACCACCAGGCAGCCGGGCGCCACCTCCCCCAGGCCTGCCGGCAGGTGGTAATCGTAAAGCCCTTTGACGTGGGGCACGTTGACCGCGACCTGGGCGTACATCAACTCTATTGTATCATTTTGAGCCTTGAGCGGAGCTTGCGAAGGTCCTCAAATAGCGAGGCTGCTGAAGAAACCTTCGCAAGGGGATAACCTATCTGTTCCTTGCGAAGGTTTCCTGACCTTCGAAAGGTTGATGTGATTATTAAAACCTTGCGAAGGGTTTAGAAACCTTCGCAAGGTGTCGCTAAAGGGACACCCCCCGGCTGGCGTGACCAGGGGGTGATGATGAATTGGCTATTATTTTTTTAACCCTGTATCTAATTCAATCAATTCGGCGGTCATTCGATCCGATCGATATCCATTTTTATTGGCTATTTTCCAGGCTATCCTGGCAGCCTGTCTATCGCCACGCGCAAGGTCAATATATCCCAAAAGTGCATATATTAATCCAATTTTTTGGGGATCATTTAAGGATTCTATAAAACCGCCCACACTTTCATAGGCTTGTTCAATCCTTCTTTCAAAAAGAAAGGATGATACAAGATTGATTTTTACAGCAGAAACCACATCACCATACGTGATAGAATCAGATTCCTCAACTATAATTTTGCCTTCCTTAAAAAATCCATGCCATGACAAATCAGGCCCTGAATAATCTGCCAATTTGGTTTCTATAATAGTTTCGGATAATGATATGGCCTCTGCTAATACCTGATGAGCACGACCAGGTTCTGCAAGTACCAGATATACTATCCCCAGGCCATTCAGTATCTGGAGTTTTTCCTCATCCGAGGAAGGATAAGTAAGTGCTTTTTCTAACAGCTCTTTTGCTTTGCTAAATTGGCCTCTAATGAAAGCCTGTTGAGCTTGCAGCATGACAAAACAGGGTGAATCAGGGATTAAATCTACCAGACTGTTTAGAAGTTCATCCATCAATGGTTCTGAAAAGTAAACCCTTTCCTGAATCTCCCCGACCAACAAATCTCGCTGCTCAGGCCAGACGTTATGGATTAATTTCTCAACGGCAGGGCGAATTGCATCCTGGCGTTTAAGATACTCAAGCAGGGTCATTTCTTGACTGAGTAAAATTAACTGTTCCCTAGGGGAGAAGATGCTTTCATCAACCGCTGCCAAAATTTCAGATGCTTTCTGAAAAGCTTGCTTTTCAATTAATAAATCAATTATGCCATTAAGAAAATCCCAATTTTCTGGATATTTTTCTCTGGCAGATTCATAAATACGGATTGCTTCTTCATCCCGGCCCAAATATCTCAGTGCAAACGCTTCCGTATCGAATACTTCAGATAAATTCATATCTGGAGTGGTGGTAAAACGTTTTTGGATTTCCTGAGCTAACTCTACAACTTCTTCATGCTTATACAAATGCATCAAAGCATCTAATTTCCGTTCCCAGGGATACAAGTTACTATCGTTTACCTGTAATGCCGTTTCCGCTGCCGAAAGGGCTTTATCTACATCATCGATTTCCAATAAGGCAAATGAAAGGTTGCCCCAATAGAAACTGTAATCACGGATCGTGCTTTCTAATTTATCCTCTGTTTCGTCCGGGTCAACCTTTGTATTGGCTGCCTGTTCAAAGATGTGGGCTGCTTCCTGCCATCTCCCTTTTTCTCCCAGGCAAAGGCCAAGTTCATTCAGTACGACCGGGTCAGGCTTATAACTGGAAATCATCTGAAGGATTTGGATGGCGGCGTCAAAATCGCCTTTATGCCGCAACTGGTGGGCATAGCGGAACCCCTTGAGTTGAGAAAGCGACTTCTCCCAAATGACTCTAAAAGCCTCGATGATGTACTCTTGCCTGTCAAGAGTTTGTGAAGCAAAAATAAAGGCGCCCAGGCTGTTACCTTCCTGCCAATCCGTCCGGTCAAAGAACGTTTTCAGGTATTCAATTCCCTCGGCCTCACGATCCGATTCAACTAGATATACGCCATAGGCCTCAAGCGCCAGCAGGTTTTGTTTGTCTGCTCCTAACGCCTTTTGATAAGTTTCCTCTGCCATTTCCCGTTTTTCGGAATATGAATAACAGTCTGCCAACAACAACAATGCTTTGGTATTTTCAGTATCAATTCTTAGCGCTTTTTTTGCCAGCCGGATTGCCAGATCAATTTCGTCTTCCGCGCGCATTTTTTCGGCTGCGTCTAAAAAGAAATTTATTCTACGTTCTTTTTCAGCTTCTTCTATATTGAAACCCATTTCCACCTCTATTTCCGTTTGTTCGTGGGATTTCTGAATAATGGATTTGCCTGATAATCCAGGCCTTTTTCATCCCTGATAACCTTTATCTGCATATCGTGTGGCTCGGTATATAAGGGAATATTAGCCAGACTAAATGTACGTGTCTGGACTGCAGGTTGATTTAGATATGCAACTTGACCCCGGAGTGCCTGCATAAATAATGCTACCAAACCCGCCATGGACTCAAAGAGAGGGCTTTTCTTTCCAACATTTTGCAGACATTTAGAGAGGTGATACAACTCAAACAGCGCTTCGTCGGTTTTCCCATTTTGCAGCGAAGCATTAACCCTGGCAATTTCCTCGTTCATCCAATTCGTAAGAGCTCCTTCTAAAGATCGTTCCTCTTCAATATCTACACTGGCGCCTTTCAGCAATCGCTCAACTGCATCCGCAAGCCCTGAAAAATCCCGGTTTACCGCAGCAGGCTGGCCAACCGATTGGGCCAGAACGGCGATGCAGTAGGCATTTAAACTGACCTCTTGCAAGTCAGCCGTATGCGCCAGCTGGCGATGTAACCCACGCGGCACCCGCACCACGAACCGTCCGCTGTAGTCTTCATCGGCTTGCGGCTCAGGGATCGGATAGCCGTCTTCCAGAGCGACCTCTACCCAGGCGCGCATGGCGTCATGGATCATGGCGACAGCTTCTTCTGGAGTATCACCCTGGCTCATACAGCCGGGCAGCTCTTTGATGCTCACAAACCAGCTTTGATTGGATTGCCGGATCATTTCAATCGTATAAGGCAGTTGAAGATATTCTTCTATGGTTTTCATTTTTATCTCTTTTCATTCAATCCTCATCCAGATTCCCATAAGTCTGGATTAACTTGAGCGCTCTTTTAACATATACATCACCGAGTGGTCGGGCATAAGGAATGGTAAGCAATTCAGGACAACCCTCGATTTTATAGACAAAATGGCTCGTACCGCTTTTCTGCTTCCGACGGACAAATCCCGTTGCTTGTAGCAACTGATCCAGGTCCTGGAAAGAAACATTCTTTGGGTTATTTTTGATTCGTTCATACAATTCGCGCTTACGACTCATTATTCCGCCTTATGATATCATATTTAGTGTCATAATGCAATATTTATTAACTATTTCTAATAGAATCTGCCTTACACCGATAAACACCCGGAAGATATCCCCCCTATTAATTATATTCTAGACCTGAAACGAATATTGCATATATAAAAATTATCTCCTGGATGAATTGAACCATTTTTAATCCTTGAGCGCTTGCCATCGATATTATTTTCTTGTATAGTAAACAAAAACCGTTAGCCCGCACGCCGCAGCGTGGCGGCATAGGAAAGCAAAGGCGTAATGAACATGGAAACGCCAGCCAAAGAAGGTTCTGTCGCGTGGCGCGGCTATAACACCTGGTATCGCATCGCCGGCGAGGCGGATGAAGCGGGCAAGCTGCCGCTGCTATGCCTGCACGGCGGTCCCGGAGCAACGCATGACTACTTCGCCTCGTTGGAGGCGCTGACCGCCACCGGGCGGCGGGTGATTCTCTATGACCAACTGGGTTGGGGCAATTCGGACCACCTGCACGACCCAGCCCTGTGGAGGGTGGACCTCTTCCTCGAGGAGTTGGGCGCCCTTCGCCGCGCCCTGGGTCTCGAGCGTGTTCACCTTTTGGGTCACTCGTGGGAGGGATGCTGGCGCTGGAATATGCCCTGCTGCAGCCAGAGGGTTTGGCGAGCCTGATCCTGGCCGATACGGCGGCCAGCGCGCCGCAGTGGGTGGCCGAGGCGAATCGCCTGGTCTCCGAACTGCCACCCGAGGTGCAGCAAACCATTCGAACGCACGAAGCGCAAGGGACGACGGACGCGCCTGAGTATCAGGAGGCGTGCCGGGTCTTCTCCCGCCGCCATGCGAGTGGCCATATTGATCCAAAACCGGAGTGGGTCAGGCAGGCTTTCGAAAAGCTCGAAGATAACGAGGTCTATCTCACCATGTGGGGCCCGAGCGAGTTCTGTGCAACTGGCACGCTGAAAGACTGGGACATCACTGACCGGCTGGGCGAGATTCGCATCCCGGCGCTGGTCATCGGCGGGCGCTATGACGAAGCCACCCCGGCACTCACGGAGACGGTCCACCGCGGCATACCAGGCTCTGAATGGGTCATCTTCGAGAACAGCGCCCATTTCCCTCATATAGAGGAGACAGAACGATACCTGCAGGTGCTCGATCAATTTTTAAGCCGGGTTGAGGCGCAGGCATAGCTGGCACACCTGGCGCGTGAGAGGAGGGAAAATGCCGGATAAAATTTCAAGCAATTTCCGTGGAAAGCAAGAAACCGTGAATGAGACTCCCTTATCGACCAGCCTGGCATATCGCGCCGGTCTGTTCGTGTTGTTCTTGAGTTGTGCGCTGGCGATCTTCCTGTTTGGATCGAATTACTACAAGGCATTCCCCACCAATGGCAACAGCATATACACGGCCAGTCTCTCAGCCGTTTTCCTGATCGCCGCCGTACTGCTCAGACGCAGTGAAAAGTTGGTTAAATATTGGCAGATCGCATACGCCTTCTTCGTCGCTTCTGCCGTTAACCTCGTCTCTGCCCTTTTTGCCGGCTACAACAGCACGATTTTAGGTTTCTTTGGTGTGTCGATGGGCACAAACCAGGGTCTGGCGCTTGCGAAACTGTATGATGCTGTGCTGGTTGTCATTACTATCCTCGTGCTGGTCAAACTTTCGGGCGCAGCCCTGAGTGCGCTGTTTCTCAAAAAAGGAAACCTTAAATGGGGGCTGGGCATCGGCGCCCTGGCGCTGTTTAACTTTTTGACCTCAGTCCTCATATTCTTTGGGCCCGGCTACAACCCCCCGGCAAAGCTCGGCTCAGCCATCGGGTGGGGAGTGGTGTTTGCTTTTAGCAACGGCTTCCTGGAGGAGTTGTGGTTCAGGGGACTCTTCCTGAAGAAACTGTTACCTTTGATCGGGGTCACGGGAACGGTGCTTCTGTCGTCGGTTTGGTTTGCCTCGATCCATGTTCTCGCAGTGGCATATTTGCCATTAACCGTTATTCCGATCTTCCTGGTCAACGCCTTCACCCTTGGTTTAGCGTGCGGTTATTTGATGCTGAAAACGGACAGCATCTGGGGGGCGGTTATGATCCACGCCGCGGCGGACCTGTTCCTGTTCATCGCCACGCTGGCTATTCATTAATCCGCATCTTTGAGTGGCCAGACAGGGCGTCTTTGGGAGGGTGATCCATGCAGAAGTATGTTATCAAGGATTATCAAAAGGGGTTTGAACAAGATCAAGCTAGAATCGGTATTAAGGTCGCCCGGAACTGGATCTGGCCGTACGCTTACGATCTGGAAGACCTGTTGAAAATCCATGCTCAACCCGACTTTGATCCCGATATACATCATTATTGTTTTCTGGGCAATGAAATGGTTGGCTATATGTTTTCTATTGTCATACCGCCGTGGGATGGTGATATTTCCAGAGCCAACCTCAAGTTACGGTGCAAGTATTCGATAAGGTCATACCCGTCACCGCCGAGGTGTTGACCGACGAAGCCCGCGCCCAGGCGTGATGTTGTAACCGGAGGATCGCATGCCTTTCAAGGAAAAAATATTTCAGAATAACGTCGAGCAAAAGGTGGCAGCCACAGCCAGGAGCGAACTGGCAATGGCCTGCGCGGCATATGCCGCCATGACCACGCCGCAGCAAAAGGCCGGCTGCATTCATGCAATGATGGATGTACTGGACCGAAAGCTGGATGAGAAGACGCGTTGGGCCGTCATGGAAGCGTGCGGTCGCCAGTGCATCGGCTCCAGCACGCTGGAAAAGGCCCGCCGTCTGCAGCAGAAGGCGCAGGGCCTGGACGATTTATTATGCCGGCTGAATGAGGCCCGCATCGGCGGCGGGCACCTGCTGCGCGAGGCGGATGGCATCCATGCGGCCTACGATCACTGCTACTGCGGGTCGGTGAGCAAGGCCAGGGAACCTTTTTCGGACACTTACTGCCATTGTTCCTGCGGCTGGTTTCACCAGCTCTTTGAGATGCTGCTGGACAGGCTGGTTGAAGTCGAACTCTCGGGTTCAATCATTCAGGGCGATGAAAAGTGCCGGTTTCTGATCCGCATCCAGGAGCCAGGATAAGGTGGAGAGCAGATGATGCCGCAAGACAGCCGCCTTACCCCCGACCTGCTCGCCCGCTTTGAACGCGCCCTGGGCCAGCCGCTGACGATCCTGAACGTGGTCCGGCGCGGCTATACGCCCGCCCTACGCCTGCGCGCCCGTTTGCAGGATGGCAACACGGTTTTCATTAAGTGCGCCACCACCAGCCTTACGGCGGAGGGGCTGCGCAAAGAATACGCCGTCTACACCGCCCTCGACGCGCCTTTTGTGTGCCGCCTGATCGCCTGGGAGGATACAGGGGAGTCTCCCTTCCTCGTCCTGGAAGACCTCTCGCAAGCAGATTGGCCCCCGCCCTGGACGACCCACCAGATCGACCTGGTGCGGGATATGCTCGTCCGGCTGGCATCGTTCCGCCTGCCCGGCCTTCTGCCCCTCGAGGATAATGCCGCGTTCACGGATGGCTGGCAGGAAGTCGCCGCAGATCCAGAAGCGTTTCTGGGATTGAAAATTGCCAGCCGGGGTTGGCTGGAGCGGGCGATGCCTTCCTTACTGGCTGTCGATGGGAAGCAAGTCCTGCACGGCGAAGCCCTGATCCATTGCGACGTGCGCAGCGATAACCTGTGCTTCCTGGGCGACCGGGTGATCCTGGTGGACTGGAACTTGACCTGCCAGGGCCATCCCTCGGCGGACCTGGCGTTCTGGCTTCCCAGCCTGGAAACGGAGGGCGGTCCCGCGCCGGAGACTATCTTACCGCAGGGCGCCCCGTTCGCGGCCGTGTTGAGCGGCTATTTTGCCAGCCGCGCCGGGCGTCCGATCCTCCCGGATGCGCCGCTGGTGCGCAAAGTCCAGCTCGAGCAGCTTCATTTGGCCCTGCCCTGGGCGGTGCGCGCCCTGGGCCAGCCGCCCCTGGATGGACCGCGGGCAACATGACCGGATATAAAAAAGCCCGGCTTTTTAACAATTATCCCAAACTCACGTTACTTTACCACCATTTTAAAGGCAATATCATCCTTGAAATCCGGCAGCGGTACGCTGATCGTATTCCCCTGCCGGGTAACGGTGATCGATTGAATCAAATTGGTGCCGGTGGATGGTTCGTAGAAATCCACCTGCCAGATTGCCGCGTTACCCGGTACGGTAATCAGCACCTTCTGCCCGGAAATGACCCCGGCCAACGGCCATTTGGGCGGAATGCAGTAAGCATCCCGGAACCAACCGATGCCCGATTTTTCGTTGCCCACTGCTGCCCCCCAGGCCTTTGGTGTGACGGAAAGCTGGACAGCCAGCGGCTTATAGCCGGTGAAATCCACACCTTTGACGAATTCAACCGCCGGGCGTTCGAGATCGATAAATCTTTTCATGTATGCCAGGCTTTTTGTGCGGTCATTGGTATCCCAATAGACAGAGTAGCCATCCTCCGCCCACAACAAACGACCGTTCATTGCGCCGGAAACCAGCCCGGCCCACATGACATGCCTGAGCGCCAGGTCTGTCCCGGAGGGAATATTATCGGCAGTCAAATAAGCTGAAAGGCCCGATTCACCGATCATCACCGGCTTTTTATAACGGGCCAAATACTTACCAACCAACGTGATCAATTCATAATCCAGGCTTTCGGTATAGGGGTGGATCTCGATAAAATCGAGCGAGTTCAAATCGTAGAAATTATTCCAGGGATCATTCGCATCGAAAATCCCGGCAACCGATGCCGAAATTGGGCGGCCTTCTTTATCGGCGCGGCGGATAACGGCTGCGGCCCGGTTGGTGAAATCTGCCCCCGCCGGTTCGCTTACTCCTCCGATCTTATTGGTATCGCCCGCCACACCCGTGGCGATATTGACCTCGGAGAAAATCTCCCACCCGGCGATGTTGTCGCGCCCCTGCCAATGCTGCACAACTTGAGAAAGCCAGTCCATCCAGGCAGTTTGCAGTTTTGAATCGGGTACAAATAATTGGGTAGGATCGGAAAAAATCCCGCCGTTTACGGTGTTTATCGGGTTGTATTGCCAAAAAGCCCCGCCCAGATCGGGCTTCCCGGTATTCCAATCAGCCCAAACGCCGAAGACCGGCATGACATAGATGCCATCCGCCTCGGCATCATCGAAGAATTGATCCCAGACCTTAAACCAATCCGGGTTTACCTTACCATCACCTTTGGTCCAGGGCGATCCCCACCAACCGCTGATTACATGCAAGCGCAGGAATTTCGTCCCCCCGCTGTGTGCCCATTTCAACATCGCGGCAAAATCCTCCGCATATAATCCGGTAATATTCCGGCCATAAAGGATAGACGGTGTATCATCGATGCTGAAATAATTCTCACCGCTCTTCAACGAAATGGGCGGCATAGGGACTTTGGTCGCCGTTGGTTGGGTGGTCGCGGTTGGCGCCGTCGTGGAAGAAGGCAAAATAACCGGTGTGCCGGTTGAACCGTCTGATTCCGGCGTCGATGCTCCTGGGGTGCAGCCGATGACGGCCGTCACGAGGCTGGTCAGGGTTAACACAGTGAATATTTTCCTGGCAGGCATAATTGACCTCATTTACTCTCTTCGAATTGATCTGGTACAGGTAAGAACGCCCCATAAGCTTTCAAAGGGAAATATGGGTCAGTTCAATTACTGAATTATACATGACCAGGGTCGCGCTACCTAGGACCCGATAAGGGCCACCCCCCGGCCGGCGTGACCAGGGGGTGATGATGAATTAGCTCCTCGACCAGGACTCGAACCTGGAACCTAGCGGTTAACAGCCGCCCGCTCTGCCAAATTGAGCTATCGAGGAAGGCGGACGTATTATAGTCTTATGCAGTGAGAGTTGTCAAGCATTTTTCAAAACCCTCCTGGGTTATTCTAAATGTTAAGACAACCAACCCCACCCCCGACCCCGCCCC